>Ga0075434_100000899_pt1 | contig 23824 bp, 25 predicted proteins | sample RhiMethybrSRZTD3_FD_75298 | JGI IMG/M metagenome (GOLD analysis project Ga0075434, IMG submission 75298) | Populus rhizosphere microbial communities from Tennessee, USA - Rhizosphere MetaG P. TD hybrid SRZTD3 | ecosystem: Host-associated > Plants > Roots > Rhizosphere > Soil | place: USA... | reverse complement strand
AACGAACAGATCATGGCGTGGATGATGGATACGTACTCCATGCACATGCGCCAAACAGTGACAGCCGTGGTGACGGGGAAGCCGATCAACATCGGCGGATCGCGCGGACGGCGGGAAGCCACCGGTCGCGGCGTGCTGATCGTGTGCGAGGAGGCGATCAAGAAGTTAGGTCTGAACCGGGATCGCACGCGGGTGATCGTGCAGGGATTTGGCAATGTCGGGTCCAACGCGGCGCGGCTGATGGCCGAGGCAGGTTACAAGATCATCGGCATCGACGAAGTCGGCGGCGGCCTCCATAACAAGAACGGTATCGATGTCGAGGCCTTGTGGGCGCACAGGCAGAAGAATGGAACCATTCAGAGTTTCCCTGGCGCGGAAAAATACGACGCTGGCGAATTGCTGATAACGGATTGCGAGATTCTGATTCCCGCAGCCACGGAGAATCAGATCACGAGCCGGAACGTCGATCGGGTGAAGTGCAAGATTCTGGCAGAAGGCGCCAATGGTCCGACGACCGCGGCAGCCGACGAAGTGCTCGCGGAGAAGCGCGTCTTTGTGATTCCTGACATCCTTGCCAATGCGGGCGGTGTGACCACTTCGTACTTCGAATGGGTGCAGGACCGGCAGGGATATTTCTGGAAAGAGTCGTTGGTGAATGAGCAACTCGAGGAAATCATGGTCTCGGCATTTCAGGACGTGGTTCGCTATGCCGAAACACACCATGTGAACAACCGGATCGCAGCCTATATGCTGGCGATCGACCGTGTCGCATACACCATCAAGCAACGCGGAATTTACGCTTGAGGAAGAGCCCTACTCGGGCCGGTTAATAGTCTTGCGCGGCGGATCGACCTCGTCTCCGAACAGCGTCACTACCCAGCGAGGCACGCCGCGATAACCGACGTAGCCGTCGCTCTGGTCGCGCTGGCGAAAGATTTGAGTGACAGCGTAGATGCTCACGACGAGCAGAAACAACATCCACGCGCCATACCAGACTTGATCTAACCAGGGGCAGCGTTGGCCGAGAGCCAACGATATAAGGAGCAGAGCCCAGAAAACGATACCCGGAATCCAGGTTCGATTCCATTTTGGCAACTTCATGCGAGCCTCATTTTAACGTGACTAGTCTATGTCCCAGGGTAGGGAGTTTCAATGACGTAGGTCCTCTACCCAAACCGAAAAGTAAGGTAAGCGAGTAGTTGACAAAGGAGAAACGATGAGCCGCAAGAATATCTTTGCCCGCATGTTTGTGCTGTTGCTCATGCTTACGCTGGCTGGTTCGATGGCTTATGCTGCCAACACACCCCAAGCGGAGACCGACAAGAAAGCCTCCACTGCTGCCAAACCCGCGGTCGATTTTCTGGATCTAAACTCCGCAACCAAAGAGCAGCTAGAGGCTTTGCCCGGAATCGGGGACGCGTACTCTCAGAAGATCATCGATGGGCGTCCTTACAAGGCGAAGAATGATCTGGTGAAGAAGAAGATTGTTCCGCAGGCAACCTATAACAAGATTAAAGACATGGTGATCGCCAAGCAGAAGTAACGGCAAAACGGGCGTTCGGCAACAGCGTCGCCCGCAAAGAGCGTGTAGCGTACGCGAATAGAGGCAGCTGCTTTCGTGGCTGCCTTTCGTTCATGGAACGCCTCGGACACAGGATCTCGTCGAGTCACACAAGTGTGAGCTGAGCCCGAAACGCATTGACGTACTTTGGCAGCACGACCGGAAGCGGATGCGGAAAACTCGCAATGAGCAAGGGAAGCTCACCTCAGGCGCTAAAGCGCCAACCTAGATTCGAGGCCCTGCCGGCACGAGTGAACTCGTGCCCTTCCCACATCGACTCTCAACAGACTTTTTTTCGTAGTCTATGAAAGCCGTGTCCTTACCAATTCGGAGCAACTTCGACTGGCCTAAACTTTTTTCAGCTTTCGACTGAGCCAAATGAGGAATACGGCGCCGATGATGGCTACGACAATCTCTGAGATCAGGCCGCCGGAGGAATACAGGCCGACCAGATGAAGCAGGAAGCCGCCAACGATGGCGCCGCCGATTCCCAGCAGGATGTCGATCACGGGCCCGTAGCCGCCGGTGCCCATGATTTTTCCAGCCGCCCAGCCTGCGATCAACCCTACGAGGATAAGCCATAGAAGCCACATTCTTCCGTCTCCCTTAGCAGGCCACTGGACTACGTGGCAATCCTGTTCTGTTCACCGCGCGAGGGTATGACTGCGCGACACCGTGTGTCAAGAAAGCCCCTTACCGATTCGAATGAGCCTTCGTGTGCTTAAATCGATGTTATGTTCGCGCGCAAAGTGAAGGTCGAATACGAAGAGAACGGGCAGCGCCACCCTTGCCCGCTGAAATGGATGGACAGCTTCAGCATGCGCAATTTTACAAACGCGAGCGTTTTTGATGATACCCTGCCCGTTTCCGACGGCTTGATGGAGATCGGCGCGAGGGTGCCGCTCGTGGAACTAAAGACTGCGATGGAAGACTGGTTTCAGAAAAAGAGTTACTTGCCGAGGGGTGCCAGGCTGATGATTTCGGAATAACGAGTGCATGGAGGCAACATGGGTCGAAGCATCGCGTACTGGTTAAGCACAGGAGTCGTCGTTGCATTGATGATTTTCGACGGAGTCCTGTATCTCAGCGGGTCGGCGCAAGCGGCAGCAGGTATCGCTCACCTGGGTTACCCTCCACATCTTCGAGTGATTCTTGGCATCGCGAAACTGAGCGGGGCGCTAGTCTTGGTCGCACCTGGGTTTCGCCTGATGAAAGAGTGGGCTTACGCGGGTTTCACCTTTGCCTGGATCGTGGCGTGTATCGCGCATGCATCGGCCGGCGATGGTGGGAAATCGTTTGTGCCGATGGTTCTGCTGGCTGTGCTGGGCGTTTCTTACGCGACGAGGCCTGGCAACCGCCGTCTGGCGCCCGCCGCAGTTTCGCCGTAATACCGAAAGGACAGCTTGCACGGAGCCCGGCGCCGGAACGCTGACAAAGAAACGAGCCGCCGAATCAGCGGCTTCTGCTCTTAATCCATTCCAGAAAATCTACCGAGATGCCTCTTCGAGTAGTCCCTGCTCGAGCTTTTCCTGGCACTCGATGCAATGACGCGTCCAGGGCACTGCTTCCAGTCGCTTGGCGTTGATTTCCTTACCGCAGTGGATGCACTCGCCGAAACTGCCTTCGCGGATGCGAGACAACGCCTTCTCGACCATCTGGAGTAGCTGGCGCTCATTGTTACTCTGGTGGAAGAGGAATTCCTTGTTGTAGGAGTTCGCGGCCTTGTCGGCAATATCCTGGGTCGAATCTTCGTCAGCGGATCGACCGTCCTGCTCGGTCCGCGTGACGGTGCGACGCAACTCCTGCTGCCGCGTTTCCAACCGTTTTTTGAAATAATCGAGCTTTTTCTTTTCCATGGATGATCGCTCTACTTCTTTAAAATCATTGTCCCCAGAGCGGTTTACCGCCCTGAGGGCAAACAAAAATGATATGCGCTTAAATTAAGATGCGTCAACCGGGGCAAAGGTGCGCCGGTGTAGCGGCGGTGTAAGTGTCCCAGTTCAGAACGCGTTGCGAAGTGCATCGTTTGCGGTGCTAGTGTCGCAAACGAGATTCGCAAAATAATTGCGAGTGCACGCGGTTGAACCAAGCCTGAACGTCAGGGGCTAAAGCCGAGAGAAGTAACAAACCCTTTCGACCAGGCAATCCGCAGAACGACTGTCACAACTGCCAGTAATCAACGTCTGCACCAAGGCGAAACATTTCAACTCTCAGCTCACGGTTCCGCACCCGCTAGCGAACGTCGCTCGACAGTTCACTACGAGTGATGTTCGACTGGGAAGGTCGGATTCCTGCCATGTCATCAGTCCGCGTGCTGGTTGTCGAGGATTTCGCTCCCTTTCGGCAATTTATCCGCTCGACACTGGGAGAAAGAACCGACTGGCAAGTCATCGGCGAAGTTGCCGACGGATTGGAAGCCGTTCGGAAAGCAGAAGAATTGAAACCCGACCTAATTCTCCTCGACATCGGACTCCCAACACTGACTGGAATCGAGGCCGCACGGCAGATTCGCAAACTTGCCCCGGAATCCAAAATAATCTTCCTGACTCAGGAGTCTTCTGCTGATGTGATGCAGGAAGCTCTCAGCTTGGGAGCGTGCTCCTACGTTCTTAAGTGCGGGGCCGCAAGAAACCTATCGGCTGCTGTGGAAGCGGCTATCCGGGGAGAATGTTTTGTAGGTAGCGTTTAGTCGAACGCCCCTTTCAACACCCCGGGGCGGGGATTGTGCCATTTTCCAAGACCCAAAAACTGTTCAATTTTGACCGTAGCGAAGTGGCTGCTCCTCTCAGATATATCCATCGATGCCGAAGCGGACGCAGGTCGATGAAGAATTGGTGAGGGGGACGTAGCGAACTTCTCAGGGGCTAAAGCCCAGTTTTTCACGGACGGTCGTTCGGCCCGGCTGAAGCCGAGGCCTTTCAAATTTTTGAGATGGCTTCTAGCGAGGCAGCGGTTGGTCGGTGCTGGCGAGCGCATAGCCCATGACTGCCATCGCGGCGGCGTTCTCGCGCAACTCAAGGGGGACGATTTTGTCGAGGCTGTCGGCGGCCGTGTGATGGTAGTTGAAGTAGACGCGCCCGTCCTGCATGAGGCCGAGCGTGGGCACGCCCTCGTGTGACATGCCGGAGATGTCGGCTCCGGGAGCAAATTGCGTTGGTGTGATCGAATTTGCACCGAAGCTCTGCAGAATGTCCTGAACTGGCCGCAAGAAATCGATGCCGTTCTGGCTCATTTTGACGTGGAAGCCCATTGGGTGAGCTGCACCCAGGTCGCTTTCGATGGCGGCCACATGATTGGGAAATTCAGCGAGGTGCGCGGCTGTATAGGCATCGCGGCCACGACCTCCCCTTTCTTCATCCATCCATGCAATCACCCGAAGTGTGCGCTTGGGGCGGAGATGAAGTTCCTGCACCAGTTTTGCCGTTGCCATCGCGACCGCCACACCGGCGGCGTCATCGATCGCACCGGTGCCAAGGTCCCAGGAATCCAGATGACCGGACACGACCACGATCTGTTCCGGATGGTCGCTCCCGCGCAGGTCCGCGACGACGTTGTGTCCGGTTGTCTCCGGGAGTTTTTGCGGCGTCAGCGTGAGACGCATGCGAACTTTTCCCTGCTGGGAGAGATGCTCGATCAGGTCGGCGTCCTCGGCTGTTACGGCGCCCGCCGGAATTCCCGCGGGCGAACTCCAGCCGGTGTGCGGTAAACGGTATTCCGCACCTCCCACAGAGCGAATCAGGGAGGCAATCGCCCCCAGCGCTGCTGCGGCCTTGGCTCCGCTGCCTCGATAGACGACGGCTTCGCCATAGGCATCCATCTCGAGTCCGGCTGCCGCTTTCTGTTTGTCGAAGGGAAAATTGAAGAGGACAATCTTGCCAGCGACCTTTTCGCGGCCCAAGGCAGACAGCTGATTGAAGTCACGCACCACAACTACCTCTGCGGTGATTCCGTCGGCCGGGGTCGAGGTGCTTCCGCCCAGGGCGGTAACAACAATTTTCTGGCTGGTTCCAGCGGCTTGGCCGGGATATTCGACCAACTCGGCGGTCTCGGCTCCACGCACCCAGTGCTCGACCTTTACTTCCTCGAGGCGAACGTCGAGGCCGAGTTTGCGTAGCTCGTCCCCGACATATTGGGCGGCCTGCTCAGCCTGAGGGGACCCGCTGGGGCGGGGGCCGATGTTCTCAGTGAGATGCGCGACCTGCCGGTAAGCGTAGTCGTCCGCCAGCGCTGCATCGCGCAAGGCGGTCAGTTCTGACTGCAACGCAGAAGGAAGAGCAGCGGCCTTCTTGGCGCTCTCGGCACCAAACGGCTGCTGACCTTGTGCCGCTGAGGCTGTCAGCAAGGCCGCTAGAAAGAGCCAGGCCGTAAAATCTGTACCAACAATGGGGAAGAGACCGTTCCACCGAGTCCGCAAACGTAGCCCTCGCCGGCAAGCGCTTCATAAGTGTCCACCCCGCCTCCTCTACCTGGTTGCGGGATGCACGTCAAAAGCGTGACAGTCTACTACACCTGCGCCAAGGTTCCTTGTGGGATTTTGGACCAGAACGAACCGACTCCAGGGCAAAACCTGCTACTCGTGATTGACGGCCCGCATGGGATAGACCCTCAGTTCCGGCGGGATATCGTCACCTTCTTCTTCGAGTAAGGGAATAATCGACCTTAGTGCTTCAATCTCTTCACGGACCCGGATCACCTCAAGCTCCTTCTCACGGAGAACCTGAAAGAAGTCCCTCATCACCACACCTCCCGGGAAATGGCTGGAAAAGATCATTCGAGGATACAGGATTGGGCGGCCGGGAGCAAAAAAAGCGGCCCCATTTCTGGGGCCACTATTCAAAGAGGCAGTAAGGCGGGAAGTCAGGGAAGACTTTGCAAGGTGTCGTTCCGACAAGCAGAACGACCAATCAGGAGTTGTCGAGAACAAAGGGTTGTGGTGAAGGTCATTGTTTAATTTGCGGCCTCTTTTGTTGTACTGGAATTGTGCATTTGCAAAGCCAAAGCGTTTCGTCACATCGGGGTGTGATAAGCCGGTCCGCTAAGCCCTTTTGATAGTTTGGCTTGGAACTGTACATTTCCTCTTTCGGCGGACGGCAGTTGTAAAATCTAAAGATTTCCCAAACTGCAGAATGCTGCACATACGCTGCACTGCCGTAGCCTTTGCTGCCCAATGGCCCTAATCTATTGAGCAAATAAAGACCCCCGAACAGTGGTAGCTGGTCGGGGGCAGAGAATTTCGGTGGACCCTGCTTCAGCTGTTGCCAGCAACCGTCCGCAACTTCCCAGGGAGGAAGTGATACGGCGGCCACGGTCCGGTGAGGACCAGTTCGCAATTCTTGAGCTGCTTGGCGGCCAGGTTGTAGCGGTTCTGGTACTTCTCGACCGACTTGGAATCGATCAGGTGGGCAATGTCAATCAGCATGCCGTCGGATGCGACCTTCTTGCAGCTGACTTCCTCTTCCAGAGGATTGAACAGCTTATGGACCTGAACGGATAGGGCGCGCGCCTTGGTTTGGCGCTCCCTCTCCTTGGAGGCCTTCTCGCGCAGTTTGGCGAGGTACTCACGCCCCACGGTATCGGGCAACTCGACATTCATCATGGCCTCGCGCAGGGATCCGTCGCGGACCACGAGCTTGAGGCGCATTTCGGATTTGCCGCGCAGTTTTTCGACGCTTTGGCCGAAGGCGCGACGGTTGCAGCGGACTGCCTGACGCAACGCTTCGTCACTATCAAAAATGGTTCCGAAGCGGAAGGGAAGGACGGTGGAATTCCGGAAACACACGCTGACTACGCGGGCGTGTTCCAGAACGGTCTTTTCATCGACCTTGTGATTGGCCCGATCGTACTCGCTGACTACCACAGCGAAATCGCCGCTCGGATAGCTGAGGACGGGGGCTCCATTGACGCCCTGGATGCCTTCCAAAAGGAAGGGACGCCGGGCACGGGTACCATTGGGGAGTGCCTGATGCTCGGTCAGGCAATATGCGTACCACGCCATATCGATCTCTCCGAATCTGGGCAGAGACGGATAGCCGTCTCATTTCATTCGCGAAAGTAGGGTCCGACATTCGAAATCTGGAAGAAAGGGCGGTAAAGCGACGAGAACAGACGCTGTTGAATCACGTCCAAAAACATCTTACTTCCGAGCTAGGGAAAAATGCAACAACTTCGTAGCATTGATGCGATTCAATGATGTGAACAGTCCCAATTTGACTGGGGGTCACAGCGGTTACATCGAATGTGTGATTGAGTGGAGCGGCGGGCGTCACCGCCCGGCCGGACGGGCGAGACGCCCGTCCCTCCACAAACAAAGCTTCATTTCTTGACTGAAGCGCGCGCGGCGCGCTCCTGCAATGCGATGGTGACGACTCGAAGCATGTCATCCCACGGGGCAGGCTTCCCAGTCCAGATTTCGAACTGGCGAGCGGCCTGGTGCACAAACATCTCGATCCCCGGGATTAGCTGGGCGCCGCGAGCCTTGGCGAGTTTCATCAGCCGCGTCTCCGGCGGGTCGTAGATCATGTCGAAGACGTAGCGGGCATTGATTTCGTTTTCGTTCAACGGCGTGTCTTTCGTATTCCCCATTCCCAAGGGAGTCGCGTTGATGATGACATCGAACGTACTTTTCTTCAGATCGACACGCTTCAGGGTGCGAGCCTTGGCGCGACGTGCGAGCTTCTGGGCTGTGGCAAGACTTCGATTCAGAATGAAAACTTCGCAGCCGCGCTCTTTTAATCCAAAAACCGCCGCGCGAGCTGCGCCGCCGGCACCGAGAACCAGGACTTTGGCGCCTTCCAGTGTGATGCGTTGTTCGAGCGGCCGCACTATGCCGGCAGTGTCGGTATTGAATCCATACAGCTTGCCGTCCTGAGCACGCACCACGGTGTTGCAGGCACCGATCTTCGTAGTGTGCGAATCGGTGTTATCCAGGTGCTCAAGAATCGCTTCCTTGTACGGCATGGTGATACTCAGGCCGTGGATGGGAATCTCGCGCACGCAGGCGAGCAGATCCTTCAGCGTTTTGGCGTGCAGCGCCAGGTATACGCCATTCACATTCTCCCGCCGGAAGGCAGTGTTCATGATCGCGGGAGACAAGGAGTGCGCGATGGGATCGCCGACGACGCCGTACATGCGGGTGGCGGCGTCGACCTGTTCGATGCGATACACACTGCGTAGATCGAGGGCGGTGACCTGGCCGGGAGCGGTCCGCTCGTCCGGGCTTACGGCCGCAAACGTGAACGCACTTCCGGCGCGAACTCCCAAAACGCGGCTGATGATGCCCTGCTCGCCCATGCAGAGTCCCACGAGCGAATGCTGGTCGCTTTCCTTCTCCAGGAATCGCATCATCGCTACGTTGTCGTATAAGGTAGTCGCGGTTGATACCACTTTGTAGAAGTCGGCGGACGTCTTTCGCATTTTGGCAAGAGTCTCGTCCAGCTTCTTGGTGGCGTGAAAATCGTGAAAGGAAAGGATCAGCGCTGCCCGTGATCGCAATTTCTGAATCTGCTCAGGTTTGCACTTGACGGCGGTCTGCAGTTCGACATCGATCAACTGGCAGCCAGCCCCAGCAGCCTTGCCCAGGACATCGAGTTGCGAGGCGATGGACCCCCGGAATTTTCCGCCGCTGGCGGCACGGCGGCAGGTTGCAATCACGACCGCGTGTGGAGACATCTCGAAAAAGCGCTTGATCTTGGGAAGGGCCATTAAGGGCTTGGGAAGGTAATCCAGCCGGAACTCCAGGAACGGGCTGTCGCGAACCAGGCTCTCCGCCTTTTCAATGAGTTCTGCCGGATCGGACCCGGTGACCGCCACGCAAACTCTGGGCAGCCGGAGGGGGATAAAACGCTGAACGAAGCTGGTCGGAGCGGCACTCATCGGTGGCAGAGTCGGCGCGATATTACAGGGGCGTAATTCCAGATGCAACAACGGATTATCCGCGATCGAGGGAAAACTTTTGGCGAAGGCCGGCTGACACCCTCGTAACCTTGACCCACCCCACCCCCCTTGTTACTTTCCGACTGAACCCCTGTGTCTGCGCGACTTCGTCGGGGTAGAGGCCCGGGTTACCGACCCGGACTCGGAGGTAAAATGAAGAAAACAGGACTTTTCCTTTTGCTGTTGGCGGCTACAGCCTGGGCCCAAGATACGACTATGACTACTGCCGGGGATGCGAACGCCCCGCAGAATACGTCTCCGACCTCGGTGAGTTTCCCGATTGAGCGCGTGCAGACACCAACTTACGCCGACCTGTACTGCGCAGGATTCATCAACAAGCAGGTTCTGCCCAACTCGAACTACGTGGCGGGTGGGCTCCAGACTCCGAACACGACCAAGTTCGTCACAGGGGACATCGTCTACTTGGCCGGAACTGGTTATTCGACGGGTGCGCAGTACACGATCCTGCGCGAACTGAAAGACCAGAACCGCTATGAAGTCTTCCCTGGGCAGAAGAAGGTTCTGGACGCCACGGGGCAGCCTTACGGGGAGATCGGCCGCGTGCGCATCGTCGACATGCGAAACAAGACTGCCATCGGCCAGGTGGAATACAGCTGCGATCCGATCAATCCGGGTGACATCGCGGTCCCCTTTGCCGAGAAGCCGGCGGTTTCTTTCCATCCCCCGCTCCGCTTTGACCGTTTCGTCCCAAGCACCGGGAAACTGAGTGGCCGCATCGTTTTGGGCAAGGACTTTGACTCGGTCCTCGGCACGGGAATGAAGGTGTACACCAACATCGGCTCAAACCAAGGCGTGAAGGTCGGAGACTACTTCCGAACGTTCCGCTCTTACACTTCGGATCTGAAAGATCCGGTCGATTCCCTCTCTTTTGCCGCGTCTACGGCAGAAGATACGCAGAAACGGCCGCCGTCAGTTGAAGGCAACTTCATGACGAAGACCAAGGGGCCGAACATTCACGTCGCCGATTTGCCGCGCCGCGCGGTCGGTGAAATCGTCGTTATCGGAGTGACGCCTACCACTTCCACTGGCATGATTGTGTTCTCGCTGGAGGATGTACACGTGGGCGATGGCGTGGAACTCGACGAACAGCAGTAAGTAGGATCGGGTCAGGAGTTGTCAGCCGGGGAGAGCGGGATCTCTCCCCGGCTTTTTAGTTTCTCGAGGATTTCCGACTGGTAGCAGACTCCCGCCCAAGACAAACCGGACAGCCTTGTAGGACACCACGCTGCCTAGCGGAAGAACACTATGTGATAGTCGCCGGGAATCTGCGAAGCCGCCAACAGCAGGACCACGGTCAAAACTGCTAACTCCATACTCCACCCCAAATGCTCTTCGCAACATAGCGCAAATCGTTGTGCGATTCCATCAATTTTGCTGTGCGCTGCGTTACCAATTTGTTGGATGCTAATATCGCGGCATAGAGACGGAGATTCCGGAATCCTAGGCGTGGACTTCCGAATCCGAGAACACTTCTGCCGTGAAGGCTTCGAGGGTGGCACCGCGTTTCCAGGCGTCCAATGGGAGGCCAGCCTTGCGGCAGGTTTGTTCCAGAAAGGTGATTCGGTCCCAGTGGTGCTCAACCGGAACCTGGGGGAGAAGAAGGCCGCGCCGCCCGGCCATGGATACCACCAAGCCGTGCCGGCCAATCTGGACTTCGTCCGGGGAAATGGGGCTGAGAACGGACAGGATGCTGAGGGAGACTTCGAGGTGGGGGGCCTCGTCACATTCTACTGGCTTGAAGCGGCTGTCCTCCGATGCCGCCGACCGGGCGGTTTCGGCGACAGCACGAAAGAGCGGGAGAATCGGGAACACATAACCGACACACCCACGAAGTTCGCCATGCAGGTATAACGTCGTGAATACTCCACGTGTTTCCGCCAGGTGGGGAGTCGGCGGTTCGAGGGGGATGTCCTCCCCGTCCAAATCGGACTCAATGGCTCGGTGAGCCACCTTTAACAAAAGACTGCGCTCCTCGAGCGAAAATTCGCCCATCTCTGCATTATGTGTAGAAGGACCGGGGAGCGGCGCCGATTTAGGAGGTGGGGACGACATTTCGCTTCCGTCGGCTCAGGACGAATGCGCGCCGACGGCTCCTTACCACCTGCCGGTCAATCTTCGACCAGAAGGCGACAAAGTAATCGATGGCAGAAATCAGGGACAAACAAACCATGAACCAGATGGCTGCCCAGGCAATCCAATGCACCGGAAAGAAGTAGCTTCCGAACAGGGGCCACTCTTTCCAGCGGTGATCAAGAATCACCGCCACTACGGAAACGATCTGCACAACCATCTTGAACTTGCCCAGTTCGCTGGCCTCTATGGTGAAACCTTCTGAGGCGGCCACGCTTCGGAGTCCGCTGACCAGAAACTCCCGCCCGATGACGATCACCGCAACCCAAGCGGGCACCAACCCTGGATTAAATTGAACCAGGGTTACGTAAGCCGAGGCGATCAGCATCTTGTCGGCAATCGGATCCAGCAGGATTCCCATCGTGGTGATCTGCCCGCGCTTGCGCGCCAGGTAACCATCAATTCCGTCCGTGATCGAGGCCCCGATAAACAATGCGGAAGCCAGCAATTCCTTTTCTCCACGCTGGCTCGAGATACGTCCAGTGGAAAGGATCCAAATCAGCAGTGGAATACTGAGAATGCGGATGAACGTGATGGAATTCGGCAGATTCACGGGAAAACTGTGCCTTAACGAACTGGAAAGTAGAGAAACGGCTATGAACTCGATTATCCTCCACGTTGCAAGCGGAAGCAATGGATGGAATGGTCGAGCTGTTGTTAGGTGGGAGTGGCAGAGTTGCGCTCTATTCTACTTTTTGGCTGCCTGTAAACGCCGGGTGAGATTTTCCACCTCGGCCCTTAGTCCATCGGGCAAGTGTGTCCCGAACTGTCCGAAGTGCTTCTCAATCAGCGGGATCTCCTGGAGCCAGCCATCCACATCCACGCTGAGAACCTTGGCTATGTTTTCGACAGGAAGATTCAAGCCCTGAGTATCGAGATCAGACGGTGCTGGCAGACGACCGATAGGCGTGTCCAGCGCATTCACCTTGCCGTCGCAGCGCTCGAAGATCCACTTCAGCACGCGACTGTTCTCGCCGTATCCCGGCCAAAGGAACTTGCCATTCTGATCTGTTCGGAACCAGTTCACGTAAAAGATCCTGGGTAACTTATTGGAATCGGATCGTTGTCCGATGTTCAGCCAGTGTCCGAAGTAATCCCCCATGTTGTATCCGCAGAAGGGCAACATAGCCATTGGGTCGCGGCGCAGTTGTCCGACTCTGCCACCGGCTGCAGCGGTGGTTTCGCTGCTGGCCGTAGCGCCCAGGAACGTCCCGTGTTGCCAGTTGAACGCTTCGTTCACTAACGGAACGATTCCGGGCCGCCGCCCGCCAAACAAGATCGCATCGATCGGCACACCCTTGGGATCCTCCCACTCGGGCGCAATGCACGGGCATTGTGAGGCGGGAGTAGTGAAGCGCGAGTTCGGATGCGCGGCCTTGCGGCCCGATTCCGGGGTCCATGGCCGTCGCAGCCAATCCATCAATTGCGTAGGCTTCTGCTCAGTCATGCCTTCCCACCAGACGTCGCCGTCGAACGTCATGGCGCAGTTTGTGAAGATGGAATTGCGTGCGACCGTGGCCATCGCGTTGCGATTGGACTTCACACTCGTGCCGGGTGCGACACCGAAAAATCCGGCTTCGGGATTGATGGCGTACAGCCGTCCATCCGCGCCAAACTTCATCCAGGCTATGTCGTCGCCGATGGTCTCAACCTTCCAGCCTGGGATTGTCGGAATGAGCATCGCCAGGTTCGTCTTTCCGCATGCTGACGGGAACGCTCCCGTCATGTACTTCACACGGCCGGCGGGATTGGTCATCTTGAGGATGAGCATGTGCTCGGCGAGCCAACCCTCATCGCGCGCCTGAACGGATGCAATACGCAGTGCGTGGCACTTCTTCCCGAGCAATGCATTCCCGCCATAGCCAGAGCCATAGGACCAGATCTCACGGGTGTCGGGGAAATGGCAGATGTATTTGTGCTCGGCGTTGCAGGGCCAGGCAGCATCCTGGTCGGTCGGACCCAGGGGAGCACCGAGAGAATGCAGCCCACGAACAAATTCGCCGTCAGGTCCGAGCACTTCGAGAACGCGCGTGCCGACGCGCGCCATGATGTGCATGCTGGCGACGACGTAAGGCGAGTCGGTGATCTGGACTCCGATCTTGGCGATGGGCGACCCGATAGGACCCATGCTGTAGGGAATAACGTAGAGCGTGCGGCCCAGCATGGAGCCGTTATATAGTCCACGCAATTTCTGCTTCATCGCTTGTGGTTCTTCCCAGTTGTTGGTGGGACCCGCTTCTTCTTTCGTGGGCAGACAAATGAAGGTTCGGTCTTCCACGCGGGCAACGTCGGCAGGATTCGATCGAACCAGGATGCTATTGGGGCGTTTCTTCTCGTCCAAAGGAAGAGCAGTCCCGGAGAGAATCATCAACCGCCGCATCTCCTGGTATTCAGCCTCCGACCCGTCACACCAATGAACTCGATCCGGTCGGCACAATTTGGCGACTTCATCCACCCAGAGAGCCAACTGCCTGTTGCGATTTTCTTGGCTGGAAGTTGTGACTTCAACAGTAAGGCTGGACATAAGAACGTCTCCTGCGCACAGGACAGGCACGAAGAGAACTTAGGACGGCTCCCCCGGGGACGAAGAAAGATTAGGAACCCGGAACATAAATCCTTTATTAAGATCGCCGATTCGTGCTCTGCAAACTTACTATTGTCCCTCAACGCCCGAGATGTTTCCAAGTTAAATGCCGCTAAAACCATCGGCAAGAGCTGCAACCTTGATCAGCGTTTTAGGTTGCCGCGTTGCCGCGATGTCACAAGTCGTGGTGACAGAGAAGCTTCACAAAGAAGTTACACCGGACGGTCGGTTGGCAAAACGATTCCCTACAGAGTTGCGTTTTCTGGTACTTCAGCAACCGAAACGACGGCTTCGAGATGCCGCAAAGTCTCATCGACCGTTAACGAGTACATCTCACGGCCAACGCCTTCGCCAGACTCGAGAGCAGACTTGAGATAGTGTCCGGCAATTTCAATCGCGAGTGGATCGGTGATGAGTCGCCCGGTTCGTTTCTTGTATTCCACCCACGCGGGGTGAGGAAGGGCGATCCATACTGGCCGACCGTCCACCAGGAACTTGATGTCAATCGCGTCGGCGTGACGCGTGGCGATCGCCACAATGAGTGCCTGGTAAACGCAGTGCACCTGCTTTTTGGTCCAACGGTCGCTCGTGATGAAATCGTTGTACATGGGCAAAGAAACTATAACGGTTTGGGAAGCGTGCGGGCAAACGTGAGAGCGTGGGATCGTGCAGCAAAAGCAGGTTCCTCCGCCTCCACTTGCTCGGCGTCGGAATGACAACTGGGCGGTGGGCTCGGGCGGACTGTAACTCTAGCTTGTTTTCGCGGCGATCAACTGGTCCAGCTTCGCGAGTAGAGCTGCATTGTCGGCTCTCGGATAGGAGGCGAGAGCCACGCGGTACTCATCGAGATTGAAGAGGAACGATTCGACGCGCTCCTTGTTCAGATCATCCCAATAGGCACCGTAGCCAGTCTTACCGATGTAGTAGGCATTGAAGACTTGTTCGAACTGCCGCTTCACAGGCCAGGCCAGGTAGGGTTTTCCGAGATAGAGGGCTTCACTGATAAGCGAGAAACCCGCATTCGCGATCACGGCGCGACAGACGCTTAGATCTCGTAAGAAAATATCGAGTGCCGGCTTGCGGAAATCCAGGTTTCCGTCCTTCCCTTCACGATTGAATCCATAGCACACAAAGCGCTGGCGCACGGTTCTTAGAACATCGATCAGTTCGTTGGCAGCGGAGGTAACGTAGATCAGGACAAAATCTCCTTCGGCTGGCTTGGTGTGCAGCACCTCCTCGCGGAGGATGGGAGGAAAGAGGAAGGTTTTCTTCTTTTTTACGCGTGCCTCGAAGAAGGAGATGACCAGATATGCATCCGCACCCGGTGTCATCAACCGCGTCACCAACTTCGTCGCGATTGCCTCGCGTCGATATTCGCGGGGATATGTAATATCCGTGTCGGTGAGAAGGTGCTGATTGTCGATCGCCACGATGGGCAGATTGAGTTTGTGGCCCAGGTGACAGGTGATCGGCTCGAAGTCTGTGATTACGAGATCAAGGTCCCAGCCCTCGGCTTTGCGTTCCAGCATGCGCACGCTGCGCGCCGCCTGCGGCAGGTGCAGGAGATTTCGCAGAACCGTCGTGCGGTACCGCACCCGGTTGTGTACGTAAGCGAGGCGTAAACCGTCGATCTCCGTGACCTCAAAATCGTTCTTGAGATTGCTGAGTCCGCGATCGAAGGAGGCAACGTGCACGCGATGGCCGCGTGCTTCGAGGTGGCGGATGACCTCCCGCGCGCGACTGGAGTGACCCGAGCCTTCTCCGTTCACTCCATAGAGAATGTTCGCCATATCGCAACGAGCACTAGACCGCTTCGATCAAGCCTGCCAGGAGCGCAGCTCTCCGCGGCAACTCGGAGACAACGATGAATTCGTGCACCGCATGCGCACCGTCGCCGACACCCCCTAAGCCGTCGAGTGTGGGGATTCCGAGGCCAGCGGTGAAATTTCCGTCGGAGCCCCCACCGACCGCCGCCTCGGTCAACTTCCATCCCAGCTCTTTCGCGATTACCGACGCCCTGTGATAGAGCATGGCGACACCGGCGTTTCGCTCCAAGGGCGGCCGATTGATTCCTCCTGTCACCGCCAACTTGCACTTGCGATTGAAAGGTTTCAGCGACCGCAGCTTACGGTCAATGCCCGCCGCGTCTTTCATACGCGCAATCCGAACATCGATTGTCGCGGTGGCTTCCGCCGGCACCACATTGACTCGGGTACCGCCTTGCACGAGTCCAACATTCAGTGTCAGGCCTCGTCTCAAATCCACCAGTTTTGAAATGGCGCCGATTTGCCGGGCCAATTCCACGATCGCGCTTTGTCCTTTTTCGAAATCGAGCCCGGAATGCGAGGCAATGCCGGTGACCTTCAGGTCATATTCGCCCACGCCCTTCCGCGCTGTCTTAACGGCACCCTTCGGCCCGTAGGAAGGCTCGGTTACCAGTACGGCGGAGGACTGTTTTGCGAGGTTCTCCGTGATTGCCCGCGACGAATCGCTGCCGACTTCTTCATCAGAAACCAGAAGCACTGTCACAGGTCGAGGCAATCGTCCATGCCAGGCTTGCAGGCCCTGGAGCGCATACAGCATGATCGCGATTCCGGACTTCATGTCGAGCACGCCGGGGCCCCAAAGGCGGCCATTGCCAACCCGGCATGGCATGTTGGCGAGAGTGCCGGTTGGGTAGACGGTGTCGTAGTGGCCGAGCAGAAGAATTGGTTTTTGTTGAGTCTCGCCTTCGAAATCCACCTGCAAATGATTCCCACAGTCAGCCACGCGGTGGAACTGCGCTCGCCCTCCGATGGCCGCGAATTCCTCGGCGACGAAAGCACTGATCCGGTCGACCGCTTGCTTGTTGTCACTGGGCGATTCGAGTTCCACCAACCGGCGAATTTTGTCGACCATCTGGTCGCGGTGCTGCTCGAAATATTCCAGACGCGTGCGGGCAAGCGACCTGGCAGTGCCGGCTCTGGAGGTACTCCCTTTGCTCCGAGATTTTTTCATGGACGTTGTGTACGTGGCGCTCCTTGTGTGCCTGGAACGTGAATAGCAGTGTCCGAGCCACCCTGGCATCGCAGAGGGCGCGGTACAGTATAATCTTCGGACTGTTTTACGCTCGCAAATGACGGATATTACGCACCCGGAAACCGAAACATCCATTGCGGCCAAAGCCACCATGGACATCCACGAAATCCAGCGGATTTTGCCGCATCGCTACCCCTTTTTGCTGATCGACCGGGTGGTCGATATGACCCGGCGCGAACGCATTGTCGCCATTAAGAATGTCACCATCAACGAACCGTTCTTTCAGGGTCACTTTCCGAATCTGCCGATCATGCCCGGAGTGCTGATCGTGGAAGCGATCGCCCAAGCGGGTGGCGCGCTCCTGCTCACTGAAGTCGAGGATCGCGACCAGAAACTCATGGTATTCACCGGGATTGAGCGCGCCCGGTTTCGGCGTCCGGTGGTTCCCGGAGATCAACTGCGCATTGAAGTCGAGGTGAAATCATGGCGTATGAATGCCGTGCGGATGGAAGGCAAGGTGTTTGTTGGTGACAAGCGCGTGACGGAAGCAACGGTCACCTGCCGCCTGGTGCCTCGCACATTCGAATCGGAAGGAACGCAGAGCGATAACGAACCACCCGCCGCAGAGGGCTAAGGACTATGGCCCCCTCCGCGGCACTGGAGCATCGGCAACTCGCCACTCGGTACTCGGTGCTCGATACTCGATACTCAGCCGGTACTCGCTTTTGAGCATTCACCCCACAGCCATCATCGATCCCGGCGCGAAAATCCATCCGTCCTGCAAGATTGGTCCCTATTGTGTGATCGGCCCGGATGTGGAATTGGGGGAAGGCTGCGACCTTGTCTCGCACGTGGCCATGCGGGGGCCAACCAGAATCGGCGCCGATAACGGATTCTTTCCTTTCAGTTCGATCGGCCTTGCACCTCAGGACATCAGTTATGCCGGCGAACCAACACGCCTGGAGATCGGCGATCACAACGAGATTCGGGAATTCGTCACCATCAATCGGGGCACGGTCAAAGGCGGCGGCCTGACCCGCGTGGGGAATCACACGCTCCTCATGGCCTACACGCACATCGCGCATGATTGCATCATTGGCGACCATGTCATCATGGCCAATGCTGCGACTCTTGGGGGGCATGTCACGGTGGAGGATTGGGCCATGGTGGGGGCCCTCTGTCCGGTGCACCAGTTCGTAAGAATTGGCACACACTCCTATATCGGCGGAGGAACGACGATCACGCAGGATGTGCTGCCATTTTCGAAGACTTCCGCCGAACGCAACACGCACGCTTTCGGGATGAATTCCGTCGGACTGGAGCGACGAGGCGTCAGCAAGGAACGAATCCGCAAGATTCACCATGCTTACAAAGTCCTGCTGGCATCGAAACTCAACACCTCGCAGGCGCTCGAAAAACTGAAATCCGAAGCCGATCTCGGCGAGGATGTCGAGATGCTGATTCGGTTCATCGAAGCATCGGAACGTGGAGTGATCAAGTAGCAGTGGCCAGTGGGCGGTGGTCAGTGTTCAGAGTAGAACAGCACTTCCGTTAGGTCACGGTGTGCTTTGCGGCAGCAGGTTATGATGGAGGCTTCTGAGGGCGTGCAATGGCTGTTCAGAGCTATCGCCAGCTGATTGCCTGGCAGAAGGCGATGGATTTGCCGAAGAGGTTTATCGCGTCACGCTCATTTCCGAAGGAGGAGCTTTACGGCATCACGAGTCGGCTCAGACGGGCTGTGATCTCGATTCCGAGTAACATCGCAGAGGGGCAAGGTCGTCAATCGACGGGTGAATTTCGACAGTTTCTGGGAAATGCGCGGGGATCTCTGCTGGAGGTCGAGTCTCAACTTCTACTTGCTCAGCGGTTTCAGTACCTCACAGGTGAGGCGGCTGAAATTCTACTCGCAAAGTCAGCTGAAGTAGGCAGGTCCTAAATGGATTGCTGGCTGCCCTGCAGCATTCGCGTCGCAAAGACGCTGACCACTGACCACCGCTCACTGACCACTGCCTATGGAAAAACTCGGCCTCATCGCCGGTAACGGCAAATTTCCCTTCCTGGTCCTCGACGCCGCACGTGCCCAGGGACTGGAGGTGGTGGTCGCCGCAATCAAAGAAGAAACTTTCCCCGAAATTGAATCGAGCGGCGCCGCCTCAGTTCACTGGCTCTCGCTCGGCGAATTGTCGAAGCTGATCGACACCTTCAAGAACGAGGGTGTACACCGCGCCATCATGGCGGGGCAGGTCAAGCACAAGCAGATCTTCTCCAGCATCAAGCCAGACTGGCGGCTGGCAAAAGTCCTTCTCTCACTCACCACGCGGAACACCGATTCATTGCTAGGCGCCGTTGCCAAGGTGCTGAATGACGAAGGCATTACTTTGGAGAACTCAACTTCATTTCTCGAGCCCCTACTTGCCAGGTCCGGCGTGCTAAGCGAACGCGCGCCAAGTGAGGAGGAAAGAAAGAACATCGCCTATGGCCGCGCAGTCGCTCGACATCTCGCCCAGTACGACATTGGGCAGACGGTTGTGGTTGCCGAGAGTGCCTGCGTCACGGTCGAAGCCATGGAGGGCACCGACGCCACCATCGAACGCGCCGGCGCAATCATGCGGTCGCTAGAGGGCGACGCCTCAACCCTCAGTCGTGCGCTGACAGTGGTCAAAATTGCCAAGCCGAATCAGGACATGCGCTTCGATGTGCCGGTCATCGGAGTAAAGACGATCGAAGTGATGAGCACTGTCGGCGCAACTTGCCTCGCGGTCGATGCCGGAAGATGCCTGCTGTTGGATGGGGAGGCCATCCTCCACGCCGCGAATGGCGCTAAAATAGTTGTCGTTGCCGACTAGACCCATCTCCGAATCTTCTCGTATGGCCGGGCAACTCCGTTGCGCTTTCGAGGGCGGTGCCTGGCATGGTCCCGCTGTGTTGGAACTGCTTGCGGACGTCGATTCAGTCACAGCGGCTGCCCATCCCTTGCCTGACGCACACAGCATCTGGGAACTCGTGCTGCACATTGCCGCGTGGGATAGGGCCGTCAACCGGCGGATTGTGACTAACAAAGCCCTCACCCTAAAGGAAGCCGAGAATTTCCCGCCGGTGAGAGACAAGAGCCCCGCTGCCTGGAAGCAAGCCATCGCGCTCCTCAAGAAGAATCACCAAGAGTTGGTCAAGACGGTTTCAGACCTCCCCGATGCACGCCTGACCGATCGTGTTCCCGGCAAGAACTACAACATCTATTTCATGCTCCACGGGGTTACCCAGCACGAGCTTTATCATGCCGGCCAGATCGCCATCCTCAAAAAGACCCGTTTGTAAATGGATACTGCCGGAAAACGCGATATCCTCGCGCCGTTGTTCATGAGTACAATCGGCAGTCGACGGCAAACACACGTTTGAACTCCGATAACATCGTCAACGTAGCCGTAATCGGCGTGGGCGCATTTGGGCGCAATCACGCGCGTGTTTACAAGCAGCTACAGGATCAGGGTGAGCCGGTTCGTCTGCTGGGCGTCGTCGATCGCGACGTCACGCGCGCCGACGCGGTGGGGCGTGAGTTCGGCTGCCGTTCTTTCGGATCCCTCGAGCAACTCGTCACAACCCACAGCGAGGTCCAGGCCGCCTCGGTTACTGTTCCCACCGCTCAGCATCTGGAAGCCGCGCGAGTACTGATGGAAGCCGGGGTGGACGTGCTCATCGAAAAACCCCTGGCCTCCTCGCTACAGGAAGCCGACGAACTGATTGCCCTGGCGAAGTCGAATCAACGTATTGCCCAGGTCGGTCACCTGGAACGATTCAATCCCGCGGTGAGAGCCACCGTACCGCTCATCACGCAGCCCATGTTTTTCGAGGTCCACCGGCTCAGCGTCTTCACCCCTCGCGCGCTCGACGTCGACGTCGTGCTCGACCTGATGATTCACGATCTCGACATCGTGCTGTCGTTTGTGGATTCACACGTGACCGAGGTTCGCGCTGTGGGGCTGCCAATTCTCTCCGGCAAGACCGACATCGCCAATGCCCGCATCGAGTTCGCCAGCGGCTGTGTGGCGAACTTCACCGCCAGCCGGGTGTCTACGGAGCGCATTCGGAAACTACGCTTTTTCCAACCGCAGCAGTACATCTCGATCGACTACAGCCGGCAGGATGTTCTCGCTTTTACTGTCGGCGGGGATATCGGCCAGCCCGTGACACCTTCGGTGAATCCCCAGATCGGCATGGTGAAACCGCCGGTAACCGCGGAAGAGCCCTTGCACGCGGAATTGAAAGCGTTCCTGGATGCGGTGCGACGACGAAAGACGCCCGGCGTTCCTCTTGAAGATGGCCGCCGCGCGCTATCGTTGGCTCTGGATGTTGTCGATCAAATTCATAGGCATGGAGAAAAGATCGACCTCGAAAAATTGGCCAACCGGTAATACGCAGGTGTTAGGTGCTAGGCCTCAGGTCTCTGGGGGCGGCTTTGACCTGCTGCGATCGCCCGAGACCAAAGACCCGACACCTGAGACCTAAGACCTAACACCTGCCCTTCACAAACCTTTACAAATCTTCTCTTGGTCCGGCCCCCTACGTGTTCTACCCTTGACGGATAGAGGTCGCGCCTAAGTCTTGGGACCACTGATGTTTAGCGGTTTCTAGGAAAAGGTGCGAGAATAGAGTACAACGCGCCTTGGACGCGGCGGGATTTTTGTTTCCATTCGATCCGGCCTACTCCAGCGTCAAGGCAGAGTTCCGTTGATGTCGACCACGCAAACACCATCGAGAGATTCCCTCCCGCCGACTGCGGCGCCAGCGCCCGAAGCCCCGGGACTCTACGATGCCCAGCACTGGGAATCCGCGTATCGTCACTTCGACGAGGACGCAGTTCCCCAACTGCTTCTCCATCTCCAGGACGACCTCACCCGCTCGCGCAAGCGCGAGGCTGCGTGGCTCTCGGTCATCGTCCACCTTTTCGTCATCATCCTGTTTGTGAACCAGCCGCGGATCGAGGGATTCTACAGGCGCGTATTCCTGCACCAGCAGCCCGTCATGAGCGTGTCGGTGCAGGACATGTTGAAGCGGAAGGAACTCACCTATCTCGAACTTCCGCCTGACGTTCAGAAGCTCACCAAGAAGCCCAATTCGGATGTGATCTCCGATAAGGATCGCGTCGCCTCAACGCGTAGTCCTCAGCTTGATCCCAAGGAATTAAAGAAGCTGATGGCAAGCCCTCACCCCGGAACGCCGGGTTTGAGGGGTCCACAAGTTCAGCAACCGGCGCCTCCTGTGGCTCAGGCGGAGAACAACGCGCAGCAGGCACCCCAACAGGGACCGCCTCCACAGCAGGCGCAATCACAGAACCAGATCGCGCAAGTGCGTCCCCCGGTACAACCACCTCAGATCAAGTTCGGTGGCGCGATGTCAGCGGGCTCGGCGATTGATCAAGCCGCACGTGCCGCTGCCCAGAATCGCGGAGGGTTCGGTGGCGATGGCGGGGACTATGGGCTCAATCAGGGCGCTAGGGCAGGCGCGCAAGGTCAGCTGGAAGTGCTGACCGACACGATGGGGGTCGACTTCAATCCTTATCTTCAGCGTGTGCTTCACGACGTGAAGCAGAACTGGTACAACCTGATTCCGGAATCTGTGAGCTTCAAGAAGGGCCGAGTGGTATTGGAGTTCTTTATTTTGAAGGATGGCAGCGTTGCCGGCTTGAAGGTTGTGGGTTCGTCAGGCGATGTCGCTTTGGACCGCCCGGCATACGGTAGCATCACTGGTTCCAATCCGTTTCCACCCTTGCCCAAAGAGTTCCCCGGTCCGTATCTGGGCCTCCGTTTCAGCTACTACTACAACCTGAACACGGACGGCAGCGAAATTCACTAGTAGCCCCGGCAGCGTGCCGGCTGTCGCGAGGGCATCTTGCCCTCGCCGGCCTCACAACCCAGCGTTTCGCGCCGTCGGGCGGGACGACGCCCGTCGCTCCACTACCAGACCCGACAGCGCTTTTCCGGGGCCATCGGGGCTCCGGTCTTACAGTGAAATGCTTGCTGGAACTCCGGTATGTTGGGGACTACGCCGTTGGCACGGTACTTGTCGGGCGAATGCGGATCGACCGTCGCGCGTAGGCGCTTTTCTTCATCCCGGACGTTACCGCACCAGCTCTGGCCGTAGCCGACAAAGAAGCGTTGCTCCGGCGTCAGCCCATCAATGGGATCCAGCTTTTGATCTTTCGTGTGCGACTTCCATGCCATGTAGGCAAGCAGCAATCCGCCCAGGTCGGCCACGTCTTCCCCGAGCGTCAGCTTGCCGTTGATTTTGATGTCATCCAGGATCACGTATTTTGAGTACTGCTCCGAGATGCAGGTGGCCCGTTTGTCAAACTCTTTGCCGTCGCTCTCCGTCCACCAGTTACGCAGGTTGCCCTGAGCGTCGAACTGGCGGCCCTCGTCATCGAAGCCGTGCGTGAGCTCGTGCCCAATCGTTCCGCCGGTGTCACCGTAGTTCGGGGCGGCATCGGAAGCTGCGTCGAACAAGGGGGGCTGCAGGATTCCCGCCGGAAAGATGATGTCGACTCTCTGGTCGTTGTACTCGGCATTCACGGTGGGCGGCGT
>Ga0075434_100000893_pt1 | contig 23903 bp, 28 predicted proteins | sample RhiMethybrSRZTD3_FD_75298 | JGI IMG/M metagenome (GOLD analysis project Ga0075434, IMG submission 75298) | Populus rhizosphere microbial communities from Tennessee, USA - Rhizosphere MetaG P. TD hybrid SRZTD3 | ecosystem: Host-associated > Plants > Roots > Rhizosphere > Soil | place: USA... | reverse complement strand
GACTTGAGCTCGGGATGGAACTGGCAGCCGATGAACCAGGGATGGTCGGGCAGCTCGATCATCTCGACGAGCGAGCCGTCCGGCGACAGTCCGGAGCAGCGCATGCCGTACTCCGCGAGCACGTCCCGATACGCATTGGAGACTTCGTAGCGGTGCCGGTGGCGTTCGCTCACCTCGGCGGCGTTGTACACCTGCGCCACGCGCGATCCCGTGCGCAGCCGGCAGGGGTAGGCCCCCAGCCGCATGGTGCCGCCCATCTCCTGTATGCCCTGCTGCGAGGACATGAGCGCGATCACCGGGTTGACGCATTCGGGGGCGAATTCGCTGGAGTTCGTGTCGGGGAGGCGGCACACGTCACGGGCGAATTCGATGATCGACACCTGGAGGCCGAGGCAGATTCCGAAGAACGGCAATTGGTGCTCGCGGGCCCAGCGGATCGCCTCGACCATGCCTTCGACCCCGCGCACCCCGAACCCTCCCGGGACGAGGAGGGCGTCGTAGGGCGCGAGCAGCTCGGCGGCCGTTTCCTGGTCGGTGAAACGGTCCGACGCGATCCACTGCACGTCCACGCCGGCGTGATTGGCGATGCCGCCGTGGATCAGGGCCTCGTTGATGCTCTTGTAGCTGTCGGCCAGCTCGGTGTACTTGCCGACCACCGCGATCCGGGCGCGCCGCTCGGGCCGGAGGATCTTGTCCACCATCTGGCTCCAGGCACGCAGGTCGGGCTCTTTCGTATCGAGGTGGAGCCGGGTGCACACTTCCTTGTCCAATCCCTGGGCGTTCAGGCGAAGCGGGATTTCGTAGATCGTCCGCACGTCGGGACTCTCCACCACGCAGCCGAAGTCGACGTTGCAGAACTGCGCGATCTTGCGCTTCAGATCTTCGGACAATGGCCGCTCGGTGCGGCAGATCAGGATGTCGGGCTGGATTCCGATCTGCATCAGCTCCCGGACCGAATGCTGGGTGGGCTTGGTCTTGAGCTCCGCCGTGGCGGCGATGAAGGGCACCAGGGTCAAATGAATGAACAGCGTGTTCTCGCGGCCCACGTCCTGGCGGAACTGCCGGATCGCCTCCAGGAACGGCAGCGACTCGATGTCGCCCACCGTACCGCCGATCTCGGTGATCACGACGTCGTGATCGGGGGCCAGGCGGCGGATGGCGGATTTGATCTCATCGGTGATGTGGGGGATGACCTGGACGGTGGAGCCGAGGTATTCCCCGCGCCGCTCCTTGGTGATCACCGAGAGATAGACGCGTCCGGTCGTGACGTTGTTGACCTGCGAGAGCGAGCGGTCGATGAAGCGCTCGTAATGGCCGAGGTCGAGATCGGTCTCGGCGCCGTCGTCGGTGACGTACACCTCGCCGTGCTGGAACGGCGACATGGTGCCGGGATCGACGTTGATGTACGGATCGAATTTCTGGATCGTGACCTTGAGCCCGCGCTCGGCGAGCAGCCGGCCCAGCGAGGCCGCCGCGATGCCCTTCCCCAGGGAGCTCACCACACCACCGGTCACGAAGATGTACTTCGTCGAGCTCACGGACTCACCTCCTCACGTGATCGGGCTAGTCGGGCTTCGGCCCACTGCAGGTCGTCCACCGTGTCGATGCCGGGCGCCGGCGCCTCGTCGAACAACGCCACGCCGATCGGAATGCCGTGCAGCAGCGGACGCAGCTGCTCGAGGGACTCCCAGCGCTCTTCGGGGACGGGCGGCAAGCGAACCCACTGCGCCAGGGAGTCGCGCGTGTATCCATAGACGCCGACGTGCTGGTGATAGACCACCGAGCCCGTGCCGTCCCGGTCGAACGGAATGGCCGCACGGGAAAAATACGCCGCCCGACCGCCGGGACCGACCACCACCTTCACGCGATTCCGATCGGTGGCGAGCCGCGGCTCGAGCGTGCCCGCGGCCGTGCCGATCGGGTCCCCCTGGTGCAGGCGATCCAGCGTGCCCCGGATTGCCGCCGGAGCTACGAACGGCTCATCCCCTTGAATGTTGAGGATGAGGTCGTACGCGGCAAACTCTTGTTTCTCAGTGACTTCGGCGATGCGCTCGGTACCGGACGCGTGCGAGGCCCGGGTGAGCACCGCCTCGAACCCGGCCCGCCGGACCACGTGGGAGATCTCGTCGGCGTCGGTGGCCACGACCAGCCGGTCGCAGCATTCGAGCTCCGCCACACGGCGCGCCACCCAGAGAACGAGGGGTTCTCCGGCCAGCGGGTGCAGCGGCTTGCGAGGGAGTCGGCTGGAGCCCAGCCGAGCAGGAATCACGCCAAGGACGGGCACAGGTGAAGATACAAAACCCGTGCCGTGGAGTCTAGAGCAGATATCGGGCCAAGCTTGCTGCATGTTTTCCGGCATGACCGGGCCGATCCTGTCCGCCCTCGAGCTGAGCGCCCGAATCGAACGGCCGTTTGAGTGGCTCGTCGGATCCGCCCGCTCCGGTTACGGGCTGTCGCAGTGGGTGTTTCTGCGCGGGCTGGGGACCATCTATCTCATCGCGTTTCTCTCCCTGTGGGTTCAGATCTCTGGCCTCATCGGCGTCCACGGCATCGCTCCGGCGCAGGAATTCCTGGATGGCGTTCGACGCTATTACCCCGCCGTCACGGCGTTTCACCTTGTCCCGACCGTGTTGTGGCTCGGCGCCGGTGATGTGGCGCTGCATCTGACGTGCGCACTCGGCGTGGCCGGCGCCGTGGTCCTGATCGCCAATGTCGCGCCGAAGCTGTGCCTCGCGATCGAATGGGTGTTGTACCTCTCGCTCATCGCCGTGGGCCAGGACTTCCTGTCGTTCCAGTGGGACGCGCTGCTGCTCGAGACTGGCCTGCTCGCGATTCTGTTTGCCCCGAACACCATTCGGCCGGTAGCCCCGAGCCCGTCACCATCGCCACTACCGTTGTTTCTGCTGTGGTGGCTCCTGTTTCGCCTCACCTTCGCTTCCGGGTTCGTCAAGCTCACGTGGGGCGATCCGACGTGGCGCAACCTCAGCGCGCTGGATTACCACTTCTGGACGCAGCCGCTGCCCACCTGGACTGCCTGGTATGCGAACCTCAGCCCGCAATGGCTCAAGCACGTGTCCGTGATCGGCACGTATGTGCTGGAGCTGGGTGCGCCTCCGCTGCTGTTCGGCACTCGGCGCATGCGCCAGGTGGCGTGCCTGGGGGTGGTCGCGATGCAGGGCCTGGTCTTTGTCACGGGCAACTACACGTTCTTCAACCTGCTGACCATCGCGCTCGCCTTGCTGCTGCTCGATGACGCGATATGGATCCGCGTCTTGCCGTCGCGATTGACGAAACGTGTCGTTCCGTCCGTGCCTGCTCCTGCCCCCGTTGATTCGCCCTGGCGTATCGTCACAACCGTTGCCGGATTGCTGCTCCTGACGGCCGGTTCACTTCGTTTCGTTGGCACCCTCGCTCCGCGCGTCAGTCGATCAGCGCTGCTCGACGGCGCGGTCGAGTGGGCGGCGCCGCTGCGCAGCGTGAATGGTTATGGACTGTTCCGAGTGATGACGACGAGCCGGCTCGAAATCGAGGTCGAAGGCTCCGACGACGGGACTCTGTGGAAGGCCTACGAATTCCGCTACAAGCCCGGCGACGTGCACCGGCGCCCGGGCTTCGTCGAGCCGCATCAGCCGCGGCTCGACTGGCAGATGTGGTTCGCTGCCCTGAGCCCCTACGATGCGACGCCATGGTTTCAGGGGTTCGAGCTCCGGCTGCTCGAGGGCTCGCCGGAGGTGCTCGATCTGCTGCGCGCGAACCCGTTTCCTGCGCATCCGCCGCGCTATGTCCGGGCCCGGCTCTATGAGTATCGATTCACCACCGCGGCGGAGCGGCGGTCCAGCGGCGCCTGGTGGGTGCGCCGGCTGGTGGGTGATTATGGGCCGGTCGTGACGCGTGCCTCCTAGGTCACGGCGTGGGCCACCTTGAGGAAGTTCTCGAGCAATCGCTTGCCGTGCTCGGTGCCGATCGATTCCGGATGAAACTGGACTCCGTACACCGGGAAGTGGCGGTGCTTCATGGCCATGATTTCGCCGTCCTTGCCGCGATCGCCCGACCACGCGGTGACCACGAGGTCATGCGGCAGCCCCGCCCAATCGACCACAAGGGAGTGGTAGCGCATCGCCGTAAACGGGGACGGGATCGTGTCGAACAGCTCGTCGTCCTGGTGAACCACGGGGCAGGTCTTGCCGTGCATGAGGCGATCGGCGCGCACGACCCGGCCCCCGAAGGCTTCCCCGATGGCCTGATGGCCGAGACACACGCCGAGCACCGGGACGCGACCCGCCAGGGCCTGCACCAGCGGGACAAGGATCCCGGCCTTGGCAGGGACGCCGGGTCCTGGAGACAGGACCGCCGCGCTCGGTTTCAGCGCGAGCACGCTGGCCACATCCAGAGCATCGTTGCGGTACACCACAGGCTCTTCGCCCAGCTCACCGAGATACTGGACGAGGTTGTACGTGAACGAATCGTAGTTGTCGAGTACGAACAGCATCAGGCGGCCCTGCTCTCCCCTTCGAGCCGGTCCAACGCCGTCACCAGCTCGTCTCCGAAGTAGTAGCGCAGCTCCTCACGCATGCCCTGGTACAGTGTCGGACCTGTGTTCAGGCACACGAGCTCTCCGGTCTGCGCCTCCAGGGCGACGCCCAGCACCCCCTCGTCGAAGCTCAACGGAAACAGTCCGTCGACCAGGGATTTCAGCTCGTGATGATCGATGCCCTGCTCCAGCGCGAAGGCGTGCAGCAGGCAACCGCGACCGCTCCGATTCAGGAACACGCAGGCCCCGTCGCGCACGGCCGTGCGCCACGATTCCCCGCCCGGCACGTCGGGATCCGGCTCGATCTCTCCCGTGAACCATGCGTCGCGCGGCACTCCGACGAAGCGCTCGAGCGCCGGCGCGTGCGCCAGGATCCGGTCCACGTGGTATCGATCGACGTCCACGCCGAACTGGCAACACCAGTCGTGGCAGAAACTGCACTCCATGCACCGCGTGAAGAACCGCTGCCGGAAAATGACCGGCTCGACGGACCGCAGCACCGGCACCCCATACCGGCTCGGGAATTCGCGCGGGAGGGCGACCACCGTCAGTCGTTGAGAATGAATGTGACTTTCAGATCGACCCGGTAGCTCGTGATCTTGCCGTTGTCGATATCCACCTTCATCCCGTTGATCCAGGCGCCTTTGACGTTCTGCAGGGTCTTGGCCGCGCGTGCCACGCCGGTTGCCACGGCGTCCTCGAAGTTCTTGCTGGAGGTGGCGGTGATCTCGGTGACTCTGGCGACAGTCATGGTGGTCTCCCTTGAGGTTAGAGCGTGAGCGCGTAGTGGCGGAACTCCTGGTCCCGCCGGTATCCCAATGATTCGTACAGTGCCTGGGCGCTGGTGTTCGTATGCGCGGTGTCCAGCTCCACGGTGGCCGCGCCCGTCTGCCGGGCGAACGCATGCGCCGATTCCATCAGCTGGCGGCCGACCCCGCCCCGCCGGAAGGCGCGGGCGACGAACAGATCGGAGAGAATCCAGACGGGCCGGCAGGCGATCGAGGAGAACAGCGGGTACAACTGGGTGAAGCCGCAGGCTTCGGGCGCCGCCGTGCCCGATGTTTCGGCCACCAGGATCACCGACTCTCCGGCGGCGAGGCGGTCGGCGAGGTAGCGCCGGGCGAGGTCGAGATCGGACGGTTGCCGGTAGAACTGCCGGTACGCGTCGAACAGTGGAGCCACGTGATCTACGTCCGAGGCGGCGGCGCGACGAATCGCGATCATGGCGCGAATGTATCGCCGGTTGGCGTTAGCCGACATGCCTCGCGGCGTCCGGGCTGGACGCGTGTCCGGCGGGCGGTTAGCCTGAACGAACTTCGAACCCTGGAGGGAATCATGCGACATGTACGGATGACGGTCGTCGCCCTGGCGGCCGCAGCGGCGATCGTCGCCTGCTCGGACAGCAACGGCCCGAGCGGGGGCCTGACGGGGAGCTATACGCTCGATTCGCTCAAGGTCGATACGGCCCCGGCGCTGCAACCCCCGATCGCGACGGGCTCCTTGGTTTTCTCCGCGCCGTCGAATTTCGTGGCCGGAATCGTGTTGCAGCCGCCGGCGGTCCCCAATCCCGACAGTACGATCACGCTGGCCGGCACCTACACCCTTAAGGGTGCCGATTCGATTTATCTCAGCGTATTCGGCGGGGTGCTCACCATCCCGGGGACCCAGGTTCAGACCGGCAACAAACTGGTGCTCAATGTTCTCATCCCTCCCGGATTGATCGGATCAGGGGTCACGCCGACTCCGGTTGTGCTCGCCTGGCATAAGTGAGCATGGGCGCTTGATCGGGTGTAGGGGAAAGCGACCTCAGTCGATCGCTGGAGCCGCTCGCCACTTCATCCTGTCGTTGTTGCTGCTGCCCGCCGCTCTCAGGGCCCAGGCGCCTGGTACCGGGGCCGGCAGCGCCCTGTCGGGGACCGTGACCGACGCAGCCTCGGGTCGCCCGGTCGAAGGCGCGGTGGTGCTGGTGCTGCGCACGATGCTGTCGGGCCGCACGGACCTTCAAGGCCGCTTCCTCTTTCCCAACGTCCCGGCCGGCCAATACACCGTTCGAGTGCTGGCCATCGGATTTGCCGAAGACTCGGCCACCGGCGTAAGCGTGGCCGCGGGTGCTGGCGCCGTCGTGGCTGTGAGCCTGCAGCCGGCCCCGGTGGACCTGGCCGACGTCGTCGTCACGGCGACCCGGTCCCCGGAGACCTCCCAACAGTCCGGGGCGAGCGTCGCGGTTCTGACGGCTCAGGAGCTGAAGCGGCGCAACGCGACGACCCTGGACCAGGCGATTGCGTTCGAGCCCGGAGTAACCTTCAACGGCGGTCAGATGGACATCCGTGGGGCGACGGGACTCGCGCGCGGGGTCGGCAGCCGGGTTTTGCTGCTGCTCGATGGGCATCCCATTCTGAGCGGCGACGGGGGAGAAATCGATTTCGCGTCACTCCCCCTGCTCGACGTCGATCGCGTCGAGGTGGTGAAGGGCGCGTTCTCCGCCGTGTACGGCAGCAACGCCCTCGGGGGCGTCGTCAACATCCTGACCACGCCCTTGGGCGATCAGCCCCAGAGCGTCGCCCGGCTCCACTACGGCGGCTACCAATACCCGGACCGCTATCGCTACACGAGCGGCCAGGTCGCGACGGCGGGCATCGGATTACAGCATTCCCGGCGGATCGGAAACCTGGGGGCCCGTCTCTTCCTGGGTCGTGAAACGGACGACGGATTTCGCCAGAACGAGAGCTCGTCCCGGTGGCTCGCGCGGATGAAACTCGCGTCGCCGGCCGGGAGCGCGCATCCCTGGGACGCCTACGCCGTGTGGGCGCGAGAGCGCGCCGGAGAGTTCTTCACCTGGCGGGATAGCACCGCCCCGTTTCGGGCCGACACCGGTGATCTCGGCGATTTCGAGGTCGACTACAAGCTGCTGACCGGTGCCACGCTGACACCGGTTGCAGGAGCGACGCGGCTGCTGCGCATCGGCCCCTACCTGAACTTCAACAGCGTTCGGAACCACTTCAACGACAACCAGGACTACCATCAGGCGTTCCGGGTGGGAAACCTGGCCGATTTCTCGATCCAGCTCGGTCCACGCCACACCATCGATTTCGGCACGGACGTCGCGTATACGGGGGTGAAATCAAACTTTCTCGGGGATCGCGGCATCCACGACGATGCCGTGTTCGTTCAGCACGAGATACGGGTGATGAATCAGGCCGCGGTGTCGCTGGGTCTGCGGGTGGATTATCACCGGGCGAGCGGCGCCGCCGACGAGCTCGCGGCGAGCCCGAAGCTCGCCGTCAGGTGGCGGCCGGCCTCCTGGATCTCGACTCGCGCGTCCTTCGGCGGTGGGTATCGCGCGCCGAGCGCGATCGAGCAATTCGTCTCCACCCGGCAATTCGGATTCAAGGTGATCCCCAACCCGACGTTGCGGGGCGAGCGCGCCTGGTCCGGAGAGATCGGCATGAGCGGGTCGCCGGCGGCCCGCGTACGGTTCGATGCGTCCGTGTTTCGGAGCGAGTACCGGAATCTGATCGGGCCACGTCTCGTGCTCGACAGCGTCCCGCCCCAGGCCCAGTTTGCCAATCTCACGCGCGCCCGGGTGCAGGGCCTCGACATGAGCCTCCGGGTGCGGTTCGTGCCGAAGCTGCTCGATTTCGAGGGGACGTACCTGCTGCTCAAGACCGTGGATCTCGAGACGCTGGCGGCGCTTCCCTACCGTTCGCGCCACAATTTCTCGGGGACGCTGAGCACGTTTCAGGGCCTGTTCGACATCGATGTGCGCTACCGCAGCAAGGTCGAGCAAGTGTTGGCCTACTACTTCGACTCGCGCGGTCCAGTGACGGTGGTCGACGCGCGCGTGGGCTATCGGGTGGCGGGCGTGGCGCTCCAGGCCAAGGTGAGCAACCTGTTCCAGCAGTTCTATGTCGACGTGATGGAGCGGTACCCGGGCGCCCCGCGCAGCGTCAGCCTTACGGCGTACCGCGAGTTTTAGCGGACCGAATCACCGTTCGGATGTCCCGCGTCCAGCCTTCCGCGTCATCGGGCGGCTGGAACGACCACACCTCCCGCGACTTCCCTGAGCCGGCGCCGATCCGCACGCGGGCGCCGTCCCGCTGGACGTCATAGGCACGCCGACTCGCCGCCGTGATTTCGATGCCCACCTTCTGATTCTTGTGGATCAGGACCGTTTGCTTGGTGACGACGATCGATCCGAGGCGATCTTCCCACCCGGCCTCGCGCGTCCCGGCCTCATGCGTGTACCTGAACCAGATGTTGTCGGCGCGGTGCAGCACCCCTTCCCCGGTGAATCGGGATTCCTGCTCCGGCGTCAGCCGGCTCGTGTCGCCCGAGCACGCCAGGAACCCCAGCGCGAGGGCGAGGATGGCGCGCGCGGCCATTATCGCTCGTCCTCGGGAAGCCGCAGGCCGATGGTCTCGCCGAGCACCTGATCCAGTGTCGCGATCAGCTGATCGGCGTCCGACTCGGTGAACACGAGCGGCGGCTTGATTTTCAGCACGTTGTGGTATGGGCCATCGGTGCTGACCAGCACGCCGCGCTCGCACATCCGGTTCGCCACACGCTCCGCCTCCGTGCCGGCGGGCTCGAGCGTGGTGCGATCGCGCACCAGCTCCACTCCCACGAACAGCCCGAGGCCCCGGACGTCCCCGATCAACGGTCGTCGCGTGGCGAGGTCGGCCAGCCCCGACTGGAGGTGCCGCCCGATCTCGCGCGCGTTGGCCTGTAGGTCCTCTTCCGCGATGACGTCGAGGACCGCCAGCCCGATGGCGCACGATACGGGATTGCCGCCGAACGTACTGAAAAACTCCATGCCGTTGGCGAACGCCGCCGCGATCTCGGGGCTCGTGATCACCGCGCCCATCGGATGGCCATTGCCCATCGGTTTGCCGAGGGTGACGATGTCGGGGACCACCCCCTGCGTCTCGAATCCCCAGAAGTGGGTCCCGACCCGCCCGAATCCCACCTGGACTTCGTCCGCGATGCAGACGCCGCCGGCCCGCCGCACGTGCGCATAGGCCGCGGCCAGGTAGCCCTGGGGCAGCACGATCTGCCCACCGGAGGACAGCACCGATTCGCACAGAAACGCCGCCGGCTGCGTGCCGCGCGACCGGATGCGCGCCACGGCATCGGCCACGGTCGTGGCATAACGCTCGGCGGCCCGCGCATCATCGCGGCGGAAGCGGCCGCGATACACGTCGGGCATGGGCACCTTGTGGACCCAGGCAGCGGGTCCGGTGCCGCCCGGACCATCGTGCTTGTACGGACTGACGTCGATCAAGGTCGTGGTGTTGCCGTGATAGCCGCCGTCGACGACGACGGTGTCACGCCGATTCGTGACCGCCCGCGCCAGGCGTAACGCCAGCTCGTTCGCCTCGCTTCCCGAATTCACGAAATAGCAGACCGACAGCGGAGCCGGCAGCGTGGCGGTGAGCCGCTCCGCATAGCGGCCAAGCAGTGGATGGAGGTAGCGGGTGTTGGTATTGAGCACCGCCATCTGGCGCTGGCCGGCCGCCACCACCTTGGGATGTGAGTGCCCGACGTGCGGGACGTTGTTCACCGCGTCGAGGTAGCGGCGTCCGTCGCGATCGTACAGGAACTGCATCCAGCCGCGCACGATTTCGAGCGGGCGGCGATACGCGATGCTGAGGGACGGGCCAAGCTGCCGCCGGCGCACGGCGATGAGCTGCTCGGTGGTTGGGCTGACGCCCGCCGCCACCGGGGGGGGGACCGGCAGCCGGGCAATGAGATTGGGATCGGGACAGAGACTGGTCCACGTCGCGCGTTGCCTGGCGCGGGCCACGCCCGGGAAGTCGCCTTGCCGTTCCAGGAGGTCGATGACGATCTGAAAATGCAGGTGCGGTGGCCAGCCGCCGTTGACGCCCGTGTCGCCCACGCGGCCGACCTCACTGCCGCTGGCGATCGACAGTCCGGGGCGCAGCCAGGCCAGCGCATCGCGATCGAGGTGGCCGTAGAGCGTGAAGAACGTGAGGCGCCCGCCGTCGACCGTGTGGCGCAATACGACGGTCGGTCCGTAATCGAGCCGGGCCGTGTTGTCCCGAAACGAGTGCACGATGCCGCCCAGGGGCGCCAGGACGGGCGTACCCGGCGGGAGAAACAGGTCGACGCCGAGATGCACGGTGCGCCATTCGGGACCATCGTTGCCTTGTTCCCGGAACGCGTCGCTCGTGTAGACGAGGCGGGCTTCGTCGTAGCGCCCGACGCCCATTCGCGCTCCGGCGGACTCCATCATGCTCGCGATCGCCCGCCCCCACCGTCCTGAATCGTCGAGGGTGCGCAAGTCGTCCAGCAGCGGGCTCCCAATGGAGAGATCGATCGTGAGGGCGTTGCGCTGCAGATCGGGAGCGACCAGTGGTCCGAGCTCTTCGGGGTGATCTCGCAGCCAGTGACTCACCGCCAGGCTCCCCGGGACCGGAGGCAACCCACAGGCCTCGCGGACGAGGTAGCGCGCCAGACGCGGCGCCATCGCGTCGAGGCGCCGCAAGGCATCCCAGGCAGGGGCTTCGCTGACTGTCAGATAGGCGTTGTCAGGCACCGCCACACGCTGCACGGCGGCGTTCACTACGCTCACGGCCAGCCGGGTCGCGACGAGTGCGTCCAGCAGATCGATTTCCTGCTCCGTAAGCGGGCGCACCGCGTGGTAGCCGGCCGCGACGGACGCGATGGCGGTGCCGGGATCGGGCTTGCCGAGCGAGGCGTACGCGGCCGCGATCGCTACGTCGCACAGCTGGGCGCTGTGCACCAAGTCCCCGAAGTCGATCGCCCCCGTCACCCGCCACGACCAGGCATCGTCTCCGCGGACCAGCACGTTGTAGTCGTTGGCGTCGTTGTAGATCAAACCGGTTCGCAGCTCGCCGAGAACCGGCGCGACTTCGCGGTCGAAGCGATCCATCACCCGCTCGACCAGGGCGCGCCGGCCGGCGTCGGTCACGCGGTCCAGGTGCTCCCGGATCCAACCGGCACGTACCAGATCCCACTTCAGCTCGCGCCGCGCGGCCGGATGATCCAACCCCTCGAGCCCGGCGTCGAGCCAGGCGATCGCGCGTCCCAGGCTCTCCAGCAAGTCCGGGCTGTGCGGCCGGACATCGGCGAACAGCATGCCGGGCACCCAGCTCAGCATGCGGGCGTAGTGCGTCTCGCCGTCGGGATTGGTCAGCTCGACGATCTCGGCCCCGTCCACTGCCGGGAGCACGCGCGGCACGGCGACGCCCGGGGCCCGTTCGGCGAGGCGGCGCAGGGCCTGGTGCTGCAGCTCGAGCACCGCGCGGTCTTCGCCCGCGTGGGAAATCTTGAGCACGGCGCGCCGTCCGTCGGCGAAGCGCACCTGGTAGTTCTGATCCCGCTCACTGGGAAGGAGGCGGACGGTGCCGCGCTTTCCGTAGCGCCGGGCCGCGATGTCCTCGGCGGCGTGAGCGTCGAAGGCCGGTTGCCGGTAGGTGATACTGAGGGTCACACGTCGCAGATCGCCACGGCGTCCCGCAGCGATCGAAGAGGCTCGCGGCTCGGTATGAACTCGTGCGCGACATATCCCGCATACCCGGTGTCGGCGATCGCGCGGGCCACCACCCGGTAGTTCAGCTCCTGCGTGTCGTCGATCTCGTGCCTTCCCGGCACTCCGCCGGTATGGAAATGGCCGATCCGGCCGATGTTGTCGCGGATGGTGCGGACCACGTCGCCTTCCATGATCTGCATGTGATAGATGTCGTACAACAGTTTCACGCGTGGCGACCCGACGCCGTCGATCACCGCGGCGCCGAACGCGGTGTGATCACCCTGGTAGTCGGCGTGGTCGACTTTGCTGTTCAGCAGCTCGACCACGATGGTCACGCCGTGCCGCTCGGCCTCGGGCGCGATCTGGCGCAAACCGGCAATGCAGGCCGCCATGCCGTCCGGGTCGGAACGCCCCTTCCGGTTGCCGAACATCGCGATGAGGCTGGGAACGCCGGCACGGGCGGCGAGCGGCAGGGTGGTCCGCAGCTCCTCGAGCAGCATCGGGTGATTGGCGGGATCGTTGAATCCGGTCGCGATGAAATCGCGTCGCGGCGTGGGATACCCGAGGGACGGCACCATTCCCGCCGCGCTTACGACGGACCATTCGTCGGGCTGCAGCAGGTCGATCGCGACGATTCCGAGCGCCTTGGCCGCCCGGCACAGGTCGGGGAGCGCCATGCCGCCGAAGGTCCAGCGGCTGACGGACTGTTTCAAGCGTCCCGGTCGATCCGCAGTGTCGGTTCGTGGCGAGAGCGGCATACCGCGACGGCCGGGGACCGCGGCGAACGCGATCGAGCCGGCCGAAGCGGCCAGCATTTCGCGCCTGGTCATGCGCGGGTCGTGGGAAGTCATTGGCCGATGTCTTCCTTCCACAGATCGGGACGTCTGGCGATGAACTGGAGCATCAGGTCGCGGCAGCGGGCATCGTCGAGCACGCGGATGGTCACGCCGCGACTCTGCAGCAAAGATTCCTCTCCCATGAACGACCGATGCTCGCCGATGACGACCTCGGGAATTCCGTATAACAGCACCGCCCCGCTGCACATCGCACACGGGGACAGCGTGGTGTACAACGTGGACGCGCGGTAGACTGCGGACGTCCGGCGGCCCGCCCGTTCGAGCGCGTCCATTTCAGCGTGCAGTACGGTGCTGCCCTGCTGCACGCGCCGGTTGTGGCCGCGGCCGATGACCTGACCGTCGTGCACCAGCACGGAGCCGATCGGGATCCCCCCTTCGGTGAGACCTTGGACGGCCTCCTCGATGGCGGCCTGCAAGAACGCGGCATCCCGGTCTTCGCTCACGTCGCCTCGAGCACGCGGCGGGCTTCCTGCACGAGCACGGCATTACTCTCTGCCATCGAGCCATCCGGTAGCGTGAGGGTGTCTTCGAACCCGACTCGGGTCCCATGGCCGCGGGCGGCGGCTTCGGCGATCAGCGGCCAGGCGGTGCGATCCACTCCGTGCAGCAACCAGGGGAGCGCGATCCCGGCGCCCTCCAGAATCGACTGGATTTCTCGGAGCGCGTCCAGTGCCTTCGGCAGCTCTTGCGTTTGGGGCTCGACCAGGGCGTGCAGGCATTTTCCGGCCAGACCGCTCCGCGCGAGCCGTGAAGCAGCGGTCGCGTTGGCGATACCCGCCTCGATGCCGATGCCTTTGGACAACAACATGTTGGCCAGCAGCTCCGAGCCCGGCTCATCGAAATTCACGGACACAAAATCCGGCAGCACGGTCCACGCGGAAACCATCCGGTAGCGCTCTTCGGTGTGCGGCACGATCCACGCCCCGGTACTCACCCCGATCGGCGTCGCGGGGATAGCGGCTCGCATGGCGGTGAGCGCGCGGCCGACGTCGACGGCCGCGAGGCTCTCCAGGCCGCGCATGTCGCGCACGTGGAAGTGAATGGAATCGCTCCCGGCCTCGACCGCGAGGGCGGCCGAGTCGGCGAGCTCGGGCGACGTTACCGGCAGCGATGGATGCTCCTCGCGCCGGCGCGCGCCGTTCAGCGCCGCTTGCAGCAGCGGCCGCCGTCCCTTCCCCAGCTGCACCGACACGCCGACTCCTTCCTCACGGTCCGACGGATTATGCGGACCGCCGTGCCGCGGCGCTACCACCATCCGGCGGAGCGGGAAACGGGATTTCCAGGGTTCCCCCGAGCTCGAGTGCAGCCCACGATCGGCTGCCGTCGTCGCGCACCCAGGCGAGCGTGGCCTCTAAAACCGAAACAACAGATGGACGCCCCGCATGACGAGATACGTGAGGGGGGCCGCCAGGGCGATCTTGGGCAGCAGGACGCGGAGCGGCTGGCCGTGCACCAGGCGCACGTGCGTCGCGGCGGTCGCGGTGGTGCCGAGGGCCAGGGCAATGCTCTGACCGAGCAAGGCGCCGCTGACGAGGCCCACCAGGCTCCCGATCAGCACGGCGAGCAAGAACGCGATCAGCTCGTGTTCCAGAGGCCGCGCATCACTCTGGTTCGTGATGGAGTGAGCGAAGGCGACCGCCGGCCCTTCGACCGCCGAGCGCTGGACCGCCTCTTCCCGCAGCTCGCGATAGGCCTCGACGGCGGCGAGGATGGCGCGTCCGGCGTCGCGCCGGTCGTAGCGGGCCACCGTCGCCCGGATCGCGTCGACACGGCGCCCGGCGTGCTCTTCCAGTCGGCGTACGCCGTTGGGCTGGACCCCGGCTTCGGCGAGTGCCAGCGGGCCGAGCACCTGCGAGCGTAGGAAGGCCAGGAATCCCAATACCTCGAACAGCTCGCCCCGCGCGAGCTTGGTGGCGGCGTAGTGAATCCAGATCCAGAACCGATCTTCGATCCACTGTGGATCCGGGCCGGGATAGTGTGCCCGGGTCGTGGCCAGCGACGCGGCAAGATCCTGCCCGCGATCCCACAGCAGGACCGGATCTTCGACGCGTTCGCGCAGCGCGCCGGGCAACACGAACTTGAGATCGACGTGGATCATGGGCGGGCCATACATCGCGATCAACAGCCGCGGCTCCCCCACATGCTCGCCCGTGAACGCGCCCAGCAACGGTCCCAGCGTCGCGGCGATGTCCCGGCGCCGTTCGAGGATCGCCGGCCAGGCCGATTCGGCGACGATCACCACGAGATCGAGATCCGAATGCTCGTCCATCCGGCCACCGGCGAACGAGCCGCCGGCGGCGAGTCCCGCGACGTCGGGGATCGCCTGCAGGCCATCGCGCAGGGACCGGAGCAGCGACCGGTGCGGCTCCGGCAACGTCCGTGGCCAGGCGGACTCGGGCAGCACGAACGCGCGGGGAGAAGACGTGCTCAGGGGGTGATACGCTCGACCCAGGGAGCGCGCCATTCCGGAGCGGGAAACGGCTTCGCCCAATAGGCGATCTCGCGGGCGATCAGCCCATCGCGCATCTGGAACACGAACACGCATTGATAGGGATCGCCGTCACCGTACTCGAAGCTGGCCTCGAGGACCCAGACATCTCCCTCGCCGGTGACCCGTCGCGGTGTCACCTGTGGCAGGGAGGGAAAACGGCTGTAGATCGCGCGTCGGTTCGCGCCGCCGTTGATCCGCTCGCCCGATTGGGGCCACTCCAGCACGACGTCGTCCGTGAAGACGCGGTCGAGCGCGGCCAGATCGCGACCGTTCAGCGCCGCGACGAGGGCCTGGATCGTGGCCTGGTTTCGAGTCTCCCGTTCCGTCATGCCGGCGGTGTGGGCGTCGGCGTCGCCTGCTTCTTGAACACGCGTCGCAACACGACCCCCAGGGCCGCCACGCCCGCAATGATGAACTTCTTCAGGGCGAGAATGGCCACCCAGAGCAGCTTGAAGAAACCGGCCTTGGCCGCAACGGCGCCCGCGATCAGGCCGGCCACCCCGTACGCCGCCTTCTTGTCGGCCCCGGGGATGAAGTCCTGGTAGCGGTGACCCTCGTTGAACTGCACGTATCCGATCACCGACTGCATGGATTGCTCGATGCGCGGCAGGGCTTCGAGCGGGGCCACTGCGTTGAGCACCAGCACCCCGCGGCGGCCGAGCACGCGCACACCGTAATTCAACGTGTGGCTGGGATCGCCCGAGAATGCCAGCTCCTTCGCCCAGTACAGCTTGTGGGTGTCGCGGTTGTAGTGCGGCGGCGTTGCCCAACCGATCAGGTCGACCGCGGGATAGCCCTGCCGGGTGCGCTCCTTGTTGGCCTCCACTGTCGCCTCGCGCATCTGGTGCAGCAGGCTGTCATAGTTGATCGCCTCGGCACCGGCGTCGTCGACATAGCCGTCCTTATCGTAGCTGATGATGACGGCCCATCCCTCGGCCGACAGCAGGTCGGTACTGGTCGGGAACAGCACGCCCAGCGTTCCGTCGACGGCATCGGGCGGGTTTCCCCACGCGTCCACCAGGAGCCGGCGTGAACCCGCAGGATCGAGGAAGCGATAGGAGTCGGGGAGCTGGAGCGTGGCGATTCCGTCCCCGATGCCGACGGAGCCGGACACGGGGTGGAGCGACGCCATGAACGCTTCGGGGGACGGACGCGCCACGGTGGAGTCCTGCGCGAGCACCGTGACGGGCAGGAAAGCGATCGGGAGCAGCGCGGGCCATTTCATCGGGGCCTCCGGATGAACTCCTAAGCTGAAGCCTAGCGATCGGACCCACAAGCCGCGCCGATTACAGGCGCGGCTCGATCTTGGTGACCGCCTGAGCGGATGTGATGACCGGAATGACTTCGAAATCGACCAGGTCCTGCCACTGCGCAATCCACTGGTCCAGCAGGGCGCGATCCTCGCACTCCATGACCTGGTAGCAGCAGCGCCAGTCCTCGCTGACCCAGCTGGTGACGTAGCGCAGGCCGTCGGCCGCCAGGCGCCCCCGGTCCCGGAAGCGGCGATACACGGGTACCGGATCGCCACCGCGAAACCGCTCGACGACCATGAAGAGCATGGATGTCCGGCTCAGTTCGCCTTGAGCACGGCCTCGATGAAGTTCAGCGTCTTGATTTCGACCCAGGCCGCCGACACGGCGTCTACCCGGCTGGTGCCGCCGCGATCTCCGCTGCTCCCCGCGGTGCTCGCCCGGCCGCGGCGCGGCGAGGGCTTCACGTCGCGCTGCACGACGATGCCGTGGCGGGGATCGAACCGGAAGATCAGTGCCGACGACAGCGCCGTCTGTGGCGTGAACGACAAGGCGACGCTCGGGTACGCGTCGTCGCGACCGGTCTGGTCCCTGGTCGACGCCTCATGGCCGGCGTTGCGCAGCTCGGTCTGGAACTCGTCCAACACGGGACGCACGACGGTGCGCAGCATCTCGCCGCACGCCCGGCGCTTGCGCTCGTTTTCGTCGTGGTGGGAGCCCTTGATCAGCGTGGGCTCGGGCTTGGTCTTGCGATCGACGTAGCCCTGCAGCAGCGTGCGCAGCTTCCCGCTGCTCTCTTCAGTCATAGATCACCTCGGGAATCGTCCTGACGGCGACATGGTAGTGCGCACCGCGCGAAGCAACGGTGTGGTGGATCACACTGTCCAGGCCCGGATGCACTCGATGAACCCCTGCTCCGCCTGGGCCAGTGTGAGATGGGTGGTATCGAAGATCGGCAGCTCGAGAGCATCGGCCTGGCCCCGCAGGTACGCCGCCCAGGCGGCCATGCGCGGCGTGGCCAGCTCGGGTTGACGACGCTCGTTCCGGAGCCGGGCATCGCGCGCGTCGTGGTCGCAATCCACGAGCAGGATCCGGCCGCGGGAAACTCCCTGCCGCGCGAACGCCGCCCGCACCTCGGATGGTCGCATCTGCCCTTCCAGCAGGGCGACGCGGTCCCCGGTTTCGTTCGCGACGAGGGAGGTGACCCAGCGCTCCGTGGTGGATTGCTGCCACGCCTGCGGCGAGCCGAACTGAGCCGTCACGTCCGTCACCGACGGAACGCCGACCGAATCGAAATAGTGGCAATGGAGACCGGGGAGACGCTGGGCGTCGAGCGCGTGAACCAGCGTGGTCTTGCCGACGCCGGACGCGCCGGTCACGACGATAATGGTGGACGGCGGGCTCAGAACTCCCGCTTCTTCATTTCCGAAAAGAAGTCACGCCGCTCGATGTCTTCATCGGTCGTCTCGGGCGGGAGCGTGCTGTCGTACTTGCGCTTGATCTGCTTTTTCGCGGCGGCGGCTTTGGCCGCGTTCTTCTTGATCAATGCGGCGAGCTTCTCCTCGTCACTCTTGGCCGACATGCGGACTCCCGGAAATTGTAGATGGTGGATTATAACAAGGACAGGACTCAAACATCGAGCCGCTCCTCGTAGGGCACCAATTCCCCTGGTCCAGGCCCTTGGGACTCGTCACCGCCGCTGGGGTCGGAGCAATCGATAGAGCACGTGGCGCACTCCTTCATGCTCGACGTCGCGCTCGTAGGCGAGTCCGACTTTCGACAGCACGTGGCGCGATCGAGCGTTCACGGGCATCGTCAGTGCGACAACCGACGGCAGGCCGAGCGGGCTCCAGGCGTACGCGACGCACGCCGAGGCGATCTCGGTGGCGAGTCCGCGGCCCCAGAACGCGGGATGAAACCCGTAGCCCACTTCCACTTCGTCCTGGTCATCGAGCTGCAGGTGACGCAGCACGGCACGGCCGGCGAGCTGATTCCCGTCCTTATCCCGGAGAATCCACAAGCCGAATCCATACGTCGTCCAGTGAGCCAGATTCCGCTCCAGGTAGGCGGCGGTCTGGTCATGGCTCCGCACCCCGCCCAGCAGGGCCATGAACTGGGGATCCGAGTCCATGGCCTCCAGCTCGGCCAGATGATCCGGTCGCAACCGCTCCGCCCGCAGCCGCGCGGTCGTGAAATGGTCCGGAAATGCCACGGGGGGGGACGTCAGCCGCGGCGCGGCCGCCTCCCGCTCCTAGACGCCGCTCGCGCGGTCATAGGGAATAATGTGCTCCCATTCGCTCGCGTCGGAACGGGCGACCACCGCCACCACCGGTTCGGTTCTGCTCAGGTTGAACACTTCGTGCGGCACGCCGGGCTCGATGAAGATCAGGTCGCCCGCCTCGTTGTCGATGGACTGGCGCAGGCCGGGGCCGTACTCGTGGCGCACGCGTCCGGCGAGAATGTACAGCATGACTTCGAAGTCGACATGGATGTGGGCGTGCGCCACGCCGCCCGGTGGAATAGTGGCCACGTTCATCGAGAGGTGCTTCGCGCCGACGTTCTTCGCGGACAGCCCGGCCTTGTAGTGAATGCCGTTCCACTGGCGCACGTTGCCGCCGGATCGGATGACCAGGATGCCGTGGTGTCCTTCGACCGTGCCCAGGGGATTGGTCGTCGTTTCCGTCATGGCTCCTCCTGCAAAAGTGCCGGCAGGCCCACGAATCGCCCGAGACGGCGCGCAGCCACCGCGAAGGCGCGACGCATGCTCGGCTCGAGCCGCGCGAATGGCCTGGTCCTGACCACGATGGATCCACCGGTCAATGTCCGCTGCCAAGTTCCCACCACCTGGCCTCCATAGACCATGGTGGGACTCAAGATGCCGTACCCGGCGTCCCGTCGCTTCGCGTAGGTCGGAGCGAGAATGCCGGACCGGTCCCGGTAGGCGACGCAGTACTCGTCGTACGCGGGCAGGAGAAATGCCCGCTTGGGTGTTGGACGCGGAACGCGGTCCGATTGCCAGTAAGTGCGTCCGCCGGTCGTGACTCGCGTCAAACCTCTCTCGATGCCCTCGAGGCCTGCTCGCGCGTCGCCGGCGGTCAAGCCGGACCACCAGCTGAAGTCCTGGAGCGTTGCGGGGCCGTGGCTCGTGAAGTAGCGCCGCGCCAGCTCCACCAACGACTCGGATCTGTCGAACGGCTTCGCCGGCGGCACCCAGGTATCGAGCAGCACGAATGTCGGCTGTTTCTCGGCGCGCGGTCCGAGGCACAGCAGTCCTTCCTGGGCCAGCCGCCACAGAATATGGAGACCACGCTGGCCGCCGGTCGCGATGCGTGCGGATTCCAGCGCGCGGTACACCGCCGGCCGCGGGACGGGCCCGTCCCGCAAAATGCGCTCGAGCGCCCTCCGGCAGCGCGACATCACCGAGGGCGTGATGGCGTAATCCCGCTGCAGGCGGCACACGCTCCGCGCGATGATCCGGGGGGTCAGGAGCGCGAGCATCCAGCGGATGTCGGCGGTCGCGACGAAGTGCAGCGTACCGCGCATCGGCCACGTCCGCACGATCCGCCGTTGCGCGATGGCCTGCTCCACCGCCGCTTCGGTGGCATGGGGCAGACGAACCCCGATGGCCCACAGCGCGCCGGGGTAGTCCTGGGCCTGGACGGCGCCGAGCCAGCGCACCACGTCATGCGGCCGGTCGAAGGCCGCATGCGTGATGAGCTGGTTGGCGAGTCGAACGCTGGTGAGCGCGGCTATTTCGGCTGCGCGACGGTTCGCAGATAGGGTTTGTGCGTCTTGAACCCTTGCGGATACTTCTTCTTGGCGTCGTCGTCCGAGACGGACGTGGGAATGATGACGTCCTGACCCGGTTTCCAGTTGACGGGGGTCGCCACTGTGTGCTTGGCGGTCAGCTGGACCGAATCGAGCAGGCGGAGCACCTCATCGAAATTCCGGCCGGTGCTCATGGGATAGACGATCATCGCCTTCACCTTCTTATCCGGCCCGATGATGAACACCGAGCGCACTGTGGCGTTGTCCACCGCGGTGCGTTTTTTTTCCTCCCAGTTGGCATTGGGGTGGATCATGTCGTACAGCTTGGCCACCGCGAGATTCGAGTCCCCGATCATCGGATAGTTGACCGCGTGTCCCTGCGTCTCCTGGATGTCCGCCGCCCAGCGCTGGTGATCGGTGACGGGGTCCACGCTCAGGCCGATGATCTTGGTGTTGCGTTTCTCGAATTCGGGCTTCAAGCCCGCCATGTATCCCAGCTCCGTGGTACACACGGGAGTGAAATCCTTGGGATGGGAGAACAGCACGGTCCATTGATCGCCGATCCATTGGTGGAACTGGATCGGGCCCTGCGTCGATTCGGCGGTGAAGTCAGGGGCTTCATCGCCAATCCGAATGGCCATCGGGAGTCTCCTTCTATTAGCTGGTGTGAAAAGTGATTGGACGCCAGTCTAAAGCTGACCCGTGAACGCACGGCAATCAAGTTCAATCCGGCAGCTCCCGCAGTCGGCGCTCGATGAACCGCCGTTCCGGCTCCTGGCGCGACAGCATCCGCGCCCGATCATAGGACGCCCGCGCCTCGGCGAAGCGGCCCAGCCGCCGGCACAGGTCCGCGCGCGCCGAGTGCGCGAGGTGGTAATCGGTGAGGTCGCCGCGATCCAGGATGGCATCGATGAGGGCCAGCCCGGCCTGGGGGCCGTCCCGCATGGCCACCGCGGCGGCGCGGTTCAGCTCCACCACGGGGGATGAGTCCGCGCGGAGCAGCACATCGTACAACCCGACGATCTGTATCCAGTCCGTGCCGGCCGCCGTCGCCGCTTCCGCGTGCACGGCCGCAATGGCGGCCTGCAGGGCATAGGGTCCGAACCGGCGCGACGACAATGCACGCTCCACGAGCGAGCACCCCTCCGCGATCTGCTCGCGATTCCAGAGCGTGCGGTCCTGGTCGTCGAGCAGGATCAGCTCTCCCGCCGGCGTCGTCCGCGCGGGCCGTCGCGATTCATGCAGCAGCATCAGCGCGAGCAGGCCCATGACCTCGGGGTCCGGCAGCAGCTCGAGCAACAGCCGGCCGAGACGGATCGCCTCACCCGAGAGATCGTGCCGCACCAGGGCGGTCCCGGCGCTCGCGAAGTACCCCTCGTTGAACACGAGGTAAATCACGTGCAGCACGGTGTCGATCCGTTCGGGCAGGTCGGCCACCGACGGCACCTGGTAGGGGATTCTGGCGTCGCGGATCTTGCCCTTGGCGCGAACGATTCGCTGAGCGACCGTGGACGGCGCCGTCAGGAACGCATGGGCGATCTCTTCGGTGGTGAGATCGCACACCTCTCGCAGCGTGAGGGCGACCTGGGCATCCGGTTTCAGGGCCGGGTGGCAGCAGGTGAAGATCAGCCGGAGCCGGTCGTCCTGAACGTCGTCGCTGACTTCTTCCGGGTCTGTCTCCAGCCGCCGGGCGATCTCGGGCAACGACGCATCGAAACGGGCGCGACGGCGCAACGCATCGATTGCCTTGAAGCGCCCGGTCGATACGAGCCACGCCCTCGGATTGGCGGGGACACCGTCCTCGGCCCAGTGCTCCAGGGCGGCGGTGAAGGCGTCGTGCAGCGCCTCTTCGGCCTGATCAAAGTCGCCGAGCAGGCGAATCAACGTGGCGAGAACGCGGCGCGACTCCGCGCGGTAGACGGCGTCCACCGTCTCGCGCACCTGGTCGGCCGCATTCTCGCTCACGGAGCGCGCGTCAGGGCTGGTTGAACTCCTGAATCGGCCGCACCTCGACGGTGCCGAGGCGGGCCGAAGGGATCTTCGACGCCACCTGGATCGCATCGTTCAGATCCTTGGCGTTGATCAGATAGTAGCCGCCCAGCTGCTCTTTGGTCTCGGCGAACGGTCCGTCGGTCGTGGACACCTTGCCCCCGCGAACCCGCACGGTCGTGGCCGATTGCACCGGCTGGAGCGCTTCCCCGCCGATGTAGTGCCCGGTCTTCTTGATGCCTTCGGTAAATGAGAAGTATTCGCCCATGAAGGCATCCGACTCGCCCTTGGGCATGGAGCCCAGCTTCTTCTCATCGTCATAGATCAGGCAGAGGTAGCGCATGGAGCTCTCCGATCAGGGGTGAAATCCTTGGTGGACGTCAGATAGTCGTTCGGGGGAGCCGGAAATCGACAATCAACGCTTTTTCGGCAGTGACCCCGCGTAGGCCAGTCCGGCCTTGACCCACTTCCCTACCCCCGACGCCGTCGTGAGACCCTTGGCCCCGACCAGGAGCCACCCCTTCATCGGGCGCCCGGTGAGGTCGAACATCCGGACATGCCGCCCGCGCAGCAGCTTGTCGGTCTCCTCAGGCTCGACACGGACGATCATTTCGTCACCATGCACACCCACACACATGTTGCCATTGAGGAGGAAGGCCAGCCCACCGAACATCTGCTTTTCGGCGAGCCCCGCCCGTTTGCCCAGCTGTTTTCTGATGCGTGCCGCCAGTGCTGCATCGAAGGCCATACGCGCTAACCTGCCGTTGATATGAGGAGACAGCAAGCGGCCTTCAGCGCGCGGATTGCAGGCTGTCCAGCACAGACCGCGAGATGAAGGTCCCGCCCTGAATCACGGCGGCGATGCGTCTCGTGTTTCCGATATCGGCCAGCGGGTTCCCCTCCAACAGCACCAGATCGGCCACCGCGCCTGGCTTCACGACGCCGAGCGAATCGGAGAGCCCCTGGAAGCGTGCCGGATTGCTGGTCGCCGCCCTCAGGGCGTCCAGCGGCCCGAAACCCGACTGGGCCAGTAACGCGATCTCATCGTGCAGTCCCTCACCAGCGACGAACCGCGGATCGCCGTAATCCGTCCCCGCCAGCACGGGCAGGCCAACGGCAATGATCGTCGGGGTCAGGTCACGAAAACCGCCCTCGATCGATGGCCACTGCCGCGGCGCCCAACCCCGGAAGCTGCCGATGGTCGGGTCGAGCCACACGCCGTCTACGTGAAGGTGCTCGAGCAGGCGACGCACATCGGGCTGGCTGCAGCCGGGCGGCGTGGCCGCGGGGGCACGCGCCGTGGAATCGAACAACGCGAGACAGCGGTCAGGAATGAACTCCAGGTGCTCGATACTGCGCGCGCCTGAATCCGCGACCACCTCGGTGAGAGCGAAGCGGGTACGTGCCCGGCGAGCGACAGGTGGCGGCCGCGGGCAGCCCGCGCGATCGCGAACCACGCGACGGGCGAGAGGTCTTCGTGCACCTTGATGAAATCGACGCCGCG
>Ga0075434_100000892_pt1 | contig 23915 bp, 18 predicted proteins | sample RhiMethybrSRZTD3_FD_75298 | JGI IMG/M metagenome (GOLD analysis project Ga0075434, IMG submission 75298) | Populus rhizosphere microbial communities from Tennessee, USA - Rhizosphere MetaG P. TD hybrid SRZTD3 | ecosystem: Host-associated > Plants > Roots > Rhizosphere > Soil | place: USA... | reverse complement strand
GCACGACGCCAGCACGAACCCCGCGCACGAAATCGGCGCGCGGAATCTCCCGAGCGCCGAACGACGCCAGGTGTTTCGTCGTCATCTGGCAGTCGATCAGCACGAAGTTCCAGCGCTCCAGCTGACGGGCGAGATGGGCCAGCGCCACCTTCGAGGCGTCGCTGCGGCGGCTGAACATCGATTCACCATAGAAGACCCGGCCGAGGGCCACGCCATAGAGACCGCCGACCAGTTCCGTGTCTTCCCACGTCTCGACCGAATGCGCGAACCCAAGCTGCGCCAGGCGTGAATAGGCGCCCATCATCTCGCCCGTAATCCAGGTTCCGCCCTGATCCATCCGCGGTGCAGCGCATCCGTCCATGACCGCATCGAAGGCGCCGTCGAGGGTGACGGAGAAGCGTCCCGCGCGAATCGCGCGGCGGAGCGACCGCGACATGTGCAGCTCGCGCGGGAACAGCACCATCCGCGGATCGGGACTCCACCAGAGAACCGGATCCTCTTCGTTGAACCACGGGAAGATGCCGCGCGCGTAGGCATCGAGGAGACGCTCGGGCGAGAGATCGCCGCCCGCCGCAAGCAGGCCGTTCGGTTCGATCAACGCCTGTTCAACGGGTGGAAACGGGTCGCGCGCGCCGAGCCAAGGGATGCTCATCTTCAATCTTCGATTTTCGATCTTCAATCTGATTTGAACATGTGTCGATGCATACTCAAATTGAAGATCGAAGATTGAACATGCGGACGCGGTACGCCCCTTCGCCCACCGGACACCTGCACCTCGGACACGTCGCGAATGCGATCTACGTATGGGGGCTGGCCTGTATCGCCGGCGGACGCGTGCTGCTGCGGATGGAGGACCACGATCGCATCCGGTGCCGCCCGGAATACGAAGCGAGCATTCTCGAGGATCTCGCATGGCTTGGCTTCGAGCCTGACGAAGGACTTCGCCCGTTAATCCGCCAGAGCGATCGCGACCCCATCTATCGCCACGCGCTCGAGCAGCTGCGCCTGACTCACCATGTCTACGTATGTGACTGCTCGCGGAAACGCATCGGCGCGGAACACTACGACGGCTTGTGCCGAACGCGTGGGCTCGCGGAAGGACCCGGCCGCGGTATTCGTGTGCAGATCGACTCCGGCGCCGATCTCCTGCTGCGCGATCGGGACGGGAACTGGACGTATCACTTCGCCGGCGTCATCGACGACATCCGGCAGGAGATTACGCACATCATCCGTGGCGAAGATCTTCGCTCGTCAACGGAGCGGCAGCTGCGTCTTCGACAGATGCTTGGCGCGAGCGCGGCTCCTGTGTATATCCATCACCCGCTGATCCTGAAGCAGAACGGCGAAAAGCTCAGTAAGAGCGCCGGCGACACCGGCGTGCGCGAGTTGCGGCGGGCAGGGCGGACGGCTCCGGAGGTGATCGGCCTCGCCGCCGCGGCAGTTGGGCTGATCGAATCGCCGCGTCCAATTGACGCGGACGGGGTTGCAGAGTTGTTCGGCAGTTTTCGCATCCCGAGCTAGGGATGCGGCGCGCGGCGGACGTACTCACCGCGCGCGGTTCGCACGAGAAATCCCTCCCGCGCCAGACACCGCAGTACCCAGGCAGCAGCCGGGTCCGGCAGCCCGAAGAGCCGGCGGGCCTCCGCGTGTGTCACGCGGAGGCACGGCATCTCCTCGAACTCCGCCCTGATGCGATTGACAGCTGCCTTCCAGAGAAGATCGGGCATACGAAAGGTACTGCGCGCTTTCCACGAGTGATCGAACACGCTACCTCTTCGCTTTGCCGACGCGAATGCGGTCCACGACCTGCGTGACACCGTCGGTGCCGCGCGCCAGCGCAAGCGCGCGCTGCTTCGCTGCGGCGCTGCCGACCGTTCCCTGAAGGAGCACGACGCCGTTTTTCGCGGTCACTTCGATGGGCGACCCCTTGAGCCGCGCATCCGACGAGAGCTGCGATTGCACCCGCGTGCTCAGCGTCTCGTCGCCACCGGGCGCGACCGGACCGGCGGCCGGAGCAGCAGCGGCAGGAGACGGAGTGGCGGGAGGCGCAGCAGCAGCCACAGTGAGGCTGTCCTCTACGCGCGTCACGCCGTCGGTCGTCCGCGCAAGGAGAAGCGCCTGGGCGCGCTCGGTTTCGTCGGCAACTTCACCATTCAACGTCACGACGCCGCTGCTGCTGGTCACGTTGATGTGCCGCCCTTTGATGCGGTCGTCGAGGAAGTATTTCGCCTGGATCGCCGTTGCGATGCGTGCGTCGGAAGAATCGTTCGTCGTGGGAATGACGGGCGCGCTCGAAGCGGCGGTGCCGCTCGTCGCCACCGCTCCAGGAGTCGCGGCACTCTGGGCGCGAGCCGGCGCGGCCGGGGCAACCTGGATGTCGAGCTGGTTGACTACCTGCTTGACGCCATCGGTATTTGTCGCCAGGGTGACGGCGAGCTGGCGCAGCGGTTCGTTGAGGACATGACCTTTCAATGTCACGACGCCGTCGTGTGTTGACACGTCGATGTCGCGCGCGTGGATATCACGATCGCCTACCAGCTTGGACTGGATCTTCGTGGTGATCCACGCGTCGGAGAAACGGTCGCGCGCCTCCGCGCCTTGCGTCTTGATCTGGGCCGCGGCGGCGCTGGCGCTCTGCTTCAGGTCTTCCTTCGCCGCTGGGCGGTGACAGCCGCTCCCGACAATGGCAAGCGCAAGCGCGCTGCAAACAAGGAATGCCGTTGAGGCGTTCCGGCAGACAGCGAGCTGAGGTGCGTTCATAGATCCCTCCGCTGTGCGGGCTGCAAACGGTTTACCATTGCTGCGCATGAGGCTCGCCCTCGCTGTCGCTTGCACGATAACGATTTCCGCCAATGCGATGGCGCAGGCAGGTGCCGGCCAGACGGGATGGGAGGCGATTCGCGGTGGAAGAAATGAGGATGCGGCCGCCGCTTTCGCGGAAGCCCTCCGCGCTCAGCCGAGGGATCCCTCGCTCTACCTCGGCGCCGGCCTCGCGGCGCAGCTTCTCGGCGATACGGCGAAGGCACGCGAGTCGCTCGAGCAGGCAGTGAAACTGGCTCCCAACTTCACCACCGCGTCGCTGTTGCTCGGAGACCTGCTCTACCATCAGAGCGATCTGCAGGGTGCGATCGCGGTATACGAAGCGGCCGCCAAGTACGCGCCGAATGACGGGACCCTTGCCGCACGTCTGACGCGTCTTCGCGATGAGCCGTCACCCGAGAAGGGTTTCTTTCAATCGCGCAGCGCCCATTTCACGGTGCTCTTTGAAGGCCCTGCAGACGACGAGATGGCGCGGCGCGCCGTCGATGTGCTGGAGTCGGCCTACTGGCGCGTGGGCACCTCGCTCTACACCTATCCGGACCACGTCATAACGGTCGTGCTGTACACCGAGGAACAGTTCCGCGACACCACACGTTCGCCCTCATGGGCAGCCGCGGCCTACGACGGTCGCATCCGCATTCCGATGCGCGGCGCGCTCGACGAGGCGTCCGGCGAGCTCGAGCGGGTGCTCACGCATGAGCTCACCCACGCAATGATCCGTGCAATCGCACCGCGCGGCGTGCCGACCTGGCTCAACGAAGGGCTGGCGGTGATGTTCGAGCCAGGCGGCAGCCAATGGGCTGCGTCGACGCTCTCAGCGTCGCCGGCACGCATTCCGCTCGCCGGGCTCTCGGCCAGTTTCGAGCGCTTCTCAGGCAATCAGGCGCGAATCGCATATGCGGAAAGCGGCGAGGCGGCGCGCCGGCTCTTTGACGAGGTCGGCGGCGCCGGGGTGGTGGCGCTCCTACAGGACATTGCGCGCGGCGTGCCGCTGGACGAGGCGTTCGAGCGGCGAATGCTCACGCCCTATTCGGCGTTTGCCGCAAGCCTGAGATAGAATCTCTCCCGGTTCACCGAGGCATAGTTGGCTGTCCGTCTGTTCATAGGGAACCTTCCGTACGGCGCATCCGAAGCGGATCTCCGAGCCCACTTCGCGCCGGTTGCCGAGCCCACGCACGTCGTCATGCCGGTCGATCGCGAAACCGGGCGGCCGCGCGGGTTTGCGTTCGTCGAGTTTGCCGAGCGCAACGTCGCCGAGCAGGTCATCGACAAGTTCAACGCGCAGCCGTTCATGGGCCGCAACCTGGCCGTGAGCGAAGCGCGCGCGCGGGAGGATCGTCCACCGGGCTCACGTCCACCGGGTGGCGGTTTTGGCGGTCCTCGTCCGGGCGGCGGTTTCGGAGGTCCTCGACCCGGCGGAGGCTTCGGCGGTCCCCGGCCGGGAGGCGGCGGTTTTGGTGGCGGCGGCGGATTCGGTGGGCCGCGTCCCGGTGGACCGGGCGGCGGCCGCGATCGCTCGGCGAACTTCGGTCCCCCCGCACCGCCCAAACGCCTGCGAGGGGGGAAGAAGACTTCTCAGCAGGAACACAAGCCGCGAGGTCCCATCAAGGAGCGAACCGGAGGCCGCATCTACGCGGTGGACGACCTGGAGGACGACGACTCGGTCGATATCGATGACATCGCGACGAGCGCAAAGGCCGACGCTGATGCGGATGCCGACACAGACACGGACGATACCGACAAGGAAGAATAACGACGCGAGCCGCGGAGAACACGTCTCCGTGGTTCGTCATCACGACACTCTGCGATAATCGAACCAGTCCACGGCGAAGTTGATCGTCAGCTTCCGGAACAGCAGCGCGCGCCCCTCCCCATTGAATCGAATCGACACCGGCAACCAGAGACCCGCGTCGATCAGCTGACGGCGAACGGTCACGGTTGCGCCGTCGTGCAATCGTCCCAGCACGCCGTAGCCGAACGACAGGTCGTCGATGGCTCTCGCATCGACCTTCACGACCTCTCTCGCCTGCTCGTCGATCCAGATTTCGCCGGCGAATCCTCGTGCCAGTCGCCCCTCGCGTGTCCGTGGGCTGGCGTCACGCTTCGGTGTGAAGGTCACGACGATCGCATCGCGGCCGTCGAGCGGGGCGCGATGGTCGATCTTCACGTCGAGCATCGCCGCCACGTCGTCGACGACCGATTTGCCTCGCTCGGTCATGCGGACCTCGCGGCGCGAGGGCGGGCTGCCGACGACCGGCTTCCCATCGCGCTCGATGAGCTGCCGCGTTACCGCCTTCCCGCCCTCGACAGGTGTCACCGCGATGACGCGCACCTCGCCGGTGCCGATGTGGCCGAAGGGATTGAGATCCAGCTCGGTGCGCCGTTCCTTGTAGGAGAACCGGTTCTGCTCGTCCTGCGATTTGGCCAGGTTCGCGCGCACGGCGTCGAAGAACGGCTGCGGCGCCGGAAGCGGGCGCGCGTCGCGCGTCGCGATCTGGAGCAGCAGCGCGGCGGTGACGAGGCGAACCGCCAGCGTCATACGTTCCGGAGGCGTTCGGCGGCGCGCTCGAGCGTCTCGTCGCGCTTCCCGAAACACAGCCGCAGGATCGGACCGGAATCGACGCCGTAAAGGAAGGAAGACGGCGGAATCGACGCAACGCCGTGCTCCCTGAGCAGCCACATCGCAACCTCGGTATCAGGGCCGGACGTGATCGCCGAGTAATCCACCATCTGAAAGAACGTGCCGCGGCATGGCAGCGGGCGAAAACGCGAGTCCGCGATGAGCGAGAGAAACAGATCCCGTTTGCGCTGATAGAACGCGCCGACGCTGCGACACTCCGGATCGTCGCGCAGCATCTCGGCGTAGGCGAGCTGGATCGCTCCGTTCACCGCGAAGGTTACCCACTGATGGATGCTCTGCACCTCGGCGCTGAGCGCTTTCGGCGCGGCCGTCCACCCGATTTTCCAGCCGGTCGTGTGAAAGGTCTTCGCGAACGAGCCGATGACGATCGCCCGCTCGGCGATCGCCGGGTACCGGGACATGCTCTCGTGCCGCGCGCCATCGAAGACGATGTGCTCGTAGGCTTCATCCGAGATGACGAACGCATCGGTCCGTTCCAGCAGCCGCTGGAGCTCGCGCATGTCGTCGGCGGTGAGGATCATGCCGGTCGGGTTGTGCGGCGAGTTGATCACGATCACGCGGGTGCGCGGAGTGATCGCACGTCGCGCCGCATCCCAGTCGATGTGGTAATCGGGCGGATGGAGGGTGACAAAGACCGGCGTTCCGCCGCTCAACTGAATCGCCGGCACATAGGAGTCGTACGCCGGCTGGAACAGCAGCACCTCGTCGCCGGGATGCACGAGCGCGGTCAGGCTGGCGAAGAGCGCCTCCGTGGCGCCGGAGGTGACGGTGATCTCGCTCACGGGATCGTAGCGATGGCCGTAGAGCCGCTCGATCTTCATCGCGAGCGCCTCGCGCAGCGGAATCGTCCCCGGCATCGGCGCGTACTGGTTATGCCCCTCGCGCATGTAGCGCGCGACGGCGTCAATCAGCTCCGGCGCGCAATTGAAGTCCGGAAAGCCCTGCGAGAGGTTGATCGCGCCATGTTCGAGCGCAAGCCGCGACATCGTCGTGAAGATCGTCACGCCGGTGCCGGGCAGCTTCGAGCGAATCGGAAGTGTGGGCATCAGCAGGTTATAGGGTACAGGTTATAGCGATATCGGCTCCGTCAGGTACGCCAGGAACTCGCGCTTCCACCACGCGCCGTCTTTCGCACGCTCTGAAAAAGACGTGAAGTGATACCGGTAATACACAAGCCGGACGTAGCGCGGCCGGACGTCGAGAGGATTCAGGCCCAGCAGTCTCGTGACCGCTGCATCCCCCGCCAACAGGCGAGTGGCCAGGCTGAGGAGCCAGTCCTGCGCGGATGAAGGGTCCAGCGCCGCGAACCACATCTGCCAGTCGAGGCGCGGCATGTGCGGCTCAATGAATCGTGGCCGTCGCGTGACATCGCCCGGCTTCCACCGGAACTCCTGCTCCTTCCATCTCGTGCCGTCGTCGCTGACCTCGATCACGATCTCGGGCCGCTCGGTCGTCATCACCCGAAACAGGCCATAGCCGTTGACCGAATTGAAAGGCGCGACCCAGGTCAAGAGCATCCCCGGCCAGCCCCGGTCGAACGGTCCCCGCACGTGACGCGTTCTGTCCATTTCGCGAAACAGCGTCATCACGCTCAACACGGCGATGCAGGCGGCGACAACGTTCACGCCCACTCGCCAGGCCGCCGGCCCGGCGGAACGCTGTGCGGGCTGCTGCTCGTCCCGCGCCGCGCGCGCCGGTAGGAATCGACCGAGCGTGCGATCGTCGAGTAGCGACAGATAAAGGACGATGCTGAGAAGGTTGAAGAAGCCATAGTTGCCGGTCGCGCCTATGCCCACCTGCAGCAGAATCATCAGGAGGCAACCCACCAGACGCGTGCGAGCAAAGCGTGCAGGCAGGAAGATCAGCCACACCGCACCCAGCTCGATCACCAGCGTGCCGGCCGTCGACCAGTAGTGCGCGGACTGCGGTAGTTGGTACATGAACCAACTCGTCCAGGCAGGAAGCGGCTGCGTCTCGTAGTGATAGCTCAACGCGGTCCAGTTCGCCCATGTCGGATCTCCGCTGAGCAACTTCGTGATCCCCGACAGGAACGTGAGCTTGAACGCGAGAAGCCAGATGACCCAGCGCACGATCACCGGTGGCTCCGCGTCGTTATCCAGGTGCTCGCGCCACGACAGAGGAGCGTAGAGAACGGTGAGAAGTCCGGATTCAAGCAGCAGCGAATCCCACTGGAACTCGAGAAACAGCTGGCCCGCCACGGTCATCGACAGATAGAGCAGCCATAGCAGCGCGGCGGTCACTGTCGGGACGATCCCGGCAATCAGGAGCAGCGACGTGGCAGCGCCGCCCCAGCACAGCAACGAGAGCCACGCATCGCTCGGCGACAGCCAGACGAGCGTCGGCCAGTTGTAGTACGCAGTGCCGCCATACCGAGCGTGAACTTGCGCAAGAAACTGCCCGGCCGGCAGGATGCCGTGTTCACCGACGAGTCCCGTGATCTGAACCGCCAGCGACACGAACGCGATGAAATAGACAACGCCGATCAACCGAAGAAAGAGCCAGCGGGAACGGGTGAACGTGGCGGTCATTCCACGAACTGGAACGGCTTGAGCGCCAGGATCGAATATTTGTTCCGCAGCGTGACGACGCGATCGATATAGGCGTTCTTGGGAAAATCGCCGCGCAACAGGCAGTCGCGCAGCCGCCGGATCTCGTAGCGATAGAGATCGTTGACGAACTCGCGCACCAGCTCCGGCCGCGTCGTCGGACGCGGCCGGATGCCGTGCGTTTCAAGCCGCGCGAGAACGTCAACCCGGTAGCGATACTCCATCGGATCCCGGATCCCGGATCCCCAATCCCTGATCGCGTCACTCCGCGGTCATCGGTAGAGTCCGGCTTTGCCGGACCTAGTACCGGTAATGATTCGGCTTGTACGGCCCCTCGGCCGGCACGCCGATGTAATCCGCCTGCTCCGGCGTCAGCTTCGTGAGCTTCACACCGAGGTGATCGAGGTGCAGACGCGCCACTTCCTCGTCGAGCGCCTTCGGCAGCATCGTCACCGTCTTGCCGTACTTCTCGGCGTTGGCATGCAGCTCGAGCTGCGCCAGCACCTGATTGGTGAACGACGCCGACATGACGAAGCTCGGATGGCCGGTCGCGCATCCGAGATTCAGCAGACGCCCTTCCGCCAGCACCAGCACGCTGTGGCCATCGGCGAACTTCCACTCGTCGTACTGCGGCTTGATGTTGATCCGCTGGATGCCCTTCACCTTCTTCAGGCCGGCCATGTCGATCTCGTTGTCGAAGTGGCCGATGTTGCCGACAATCGCCTTGTCCTTCATCCGCTGCATATGCTCGACGGTGATGATGTCGAGATTCCCCGTCGCGGTGATGAAGATGTCCGCGCTCGTCACGACATCGTCGAGCGTCTTCACCTCGAAGCCTTCCATCGCCGCCTGCAGCGCGCAGATCGGATCGATTTCGGTGACGATGACACGGCAGCCCTGGCCGCGCAGCGCCTGCGCGCATCCCTTGCCGACTTCGCCGTAGCCCATCACGACGGCCACCTTGCCGCCGAGCATCACATCGGTCGCACGCGCAAGCCCATCAGGCAGCGAGTGGCGGCAGCCGTAAATGTTGTCGAACTTACTCTTGGTCACCGAGTCGTTGACGTTGATCGCCGGGAACAGCAGCGTGCCGGCCTCCATCATCTGGTAGAGACGATGAACGCCCGTGGTCGTTTCTTCGCTGACGCCGCGGATCCCCGTGGCGACCGCAGTCCAGCGGCCAGGATTGGCTTTCAGCTCGCGCGAGATCGTGTTGAGGATGACGCCCCACTCCTCCGGCTCTCTGTCCGGATTGAACGTTGGTACGGTGCCGGCCTTCTCGAACTCGGCGATCTTGTGGACGAAGAGCGTCGCGTCGCCGCCGTCATCGACGATCAGCGTCGGGCCCGAGCCATCGGGCCAGACAAGCGCCTCGGCGGTGCACCACCAGTATTCGTCGAGCGATTCACCCTTCCACGCGAAGACCGGCGTTCCCTTCGGCGACTCCGGTGTGCCGGCCGTTTCGGGACGGCCGACGACAACGGCGGCCGCCGCGTGATCCTGCGTCGAGAAGATGTTGCACGAGACCCAGCGGACGTCCGCGCCAAGCTCGGTCAGCGTCTCGATGAGCACCGCGGTCTGAATCGTCATGTGCAGGCTGCCCATGATGCGCGCGCCCGCGAGCGGCTTCTTCCCGGCGTAGCGCTTACGCAGCGCCATCAGGCCGGGCATCTCGTGCTCGGCGAGGCGAATTTCTTTGCGTCCCCAGTCGGCGAGCTCGAGGTTCGCGACCTTGTACGGCGGACGCGCGGCCTTGGCGGCCGCCTCGAACGCGTGCATCTTCTCGAATAGAACCGTAGCCATTGCTTCTCCTCCGGGCCGGCTGAAGCCGGCCCCTACGTACGTGTCGTTACGAACGTGTTGCGATTGCGGCGAAGAGGGCCGGCCCCTTCGCGTCGGGATCGACCGGCAGCGCACGCACGCGCGCGCTTGTGAATCCTGCGGCGGTCAGAAGCTTCACGATCTGCTTTTCCGGGAACCCGAGCCACACGTGGCCCATCTGCTGCTGATATTCCTCATGATGGTGTGGCAGCATGTCGACGACCAGCACCTTCGCGCCGGGACGGCAGACGCGCGCCACCTCGGCAAGCGTCCGCCCCGGCTCCGGCGAATAGTGGAGGACGAGCGACAGCAGCGCGGCATCCAGCTCGCCGTCTTTGAGCGGCAGCGCCTCGAGCTCGCCCTGGCGGATGTCGACGTTACGCAGATCCACAAGGCGCTGGCGCGCGGCGTCGAGCATCTCGGTTGAGGCGTCTACCGCGATGACGCGGCGGACGTACGGCGCCACCGTTTCGGTGAGCTGCCCCGTGCCGCACCCGAGGTCGCCAACGGTCAGCGTGGAATCGATCAGTCCCAGGACTGCCCACAGGTAAAACGTGTCGCCAAAGAGATCCTCGCGGAGGCGATCCCACTTGCCGGCTGCGGTCGCGAAAAACTCCTGCGACTTGACCCGCCGCCGATCGAGCACGCCGCGAAGACGCCGCTCATCGTGCGCCGCCGCGGTTGTCGAGGCAACCTGCTCGCGGATGAGCGGCCAGAGACGGCTGGCGGCCGAATCCAGATCGTCGAGCGGCATCGTGTAGTAGCGGCTCGTCGCATCGCGGCGCGACGTGATCCAGTTGTCGTCGGCAAGCGTCTTGAGATGACGGCTGACACTGGACTGCGGCATCTGCAGCACCGAACAGAGCTCGGAAACCGTCAGTTCGTGTTTTTCGAGCATGAGCAGCATGCGGCAGCGCGTCGGGTCCGACAACGCCGACATGTGCTCGAGAATTTCAACCATCCGTTAATCCGGATGGTAGCATACTTCAAAATCGATAGGTATACAAGAGGTTCGAGGACCCGATTGTTACTGCCGGTTGCTGACATCGGCCGACGTTTACCCGAGTTCCTGCTCGAGGCGCCCGACGAGCATGTCGAGCTCGGTGGAAACGGCGCGAACCGTGTCGGGTTGACTGAGATCGACGCCGGCGCGCGCCAGCAGCTTCATCGGATAGTCGCTCCCGCCGGCCTTCAGCAAATTCAGGTAGCGGTTGACAGCATCCTCACGCTGGGCTGCATCCGTCGATCGGATGTCCTGCATCAGCCGCGCCGTTGATGCGAAGCACGTGGCGTACTGGTACACGTAGTACGGAGTGCTGAAGAAATGCGGGATGCGTGCCCACGTGAACTGCGACAGTTCTTCCCTGTCGATCACATCTCCGTAGTACGCATCGAAGAGCGACGAATAGATCGCGTTGAGCGCTTCAGCGGTAACCGGCTGGTCGCCTTCCACCAGCCGATGCGCCTGCAGCTCGTAGTCGGCAAACATCACCTGCGTATAGAAGGTGCTCGCGATGCTGTCGATGGCGTGCTGCAGCAGCACGATCCGCTCTTCCCGGCTGCGCGCGCGTTCGAGCATCAGGTCCAGGAACAGCGCCTCGTTCAGCGTGGACGGCACTTCGGCCACGAAGATCGTGTACCCCGCGTACACGAACGGCTGCGTCTGATGCGAGAGCAGCGTGTGCATCGAGTGCCCCATCTCGTGCGCCAGCGTGAAGACCGCGTCGAGCGTCTCGTTGTAATTGAGCAGCATGTAGGGATGCGCCCCGTACACCGGCGCCGAGTAGGCGCCGCTGCGCTTGCCGCTGTTCTCGAACACGTCAATCCACCGGCCATCGAAGGCGTGTTTCACGTTCTGCTGATACGTGTGACCGAGCGGGGCGACGGAGTCGACGATCCACGCGCCGACCTCGTCGTACGGATAGCGCGCGGCGTGCTCGACGAGCGGCACGAAGACGTCGAAGGGACGGTATGTTGAAAGGCCAAGCACGCGCCGGCGCAGCCGGTGATAGCGCCGAAGCGGACCGACTCCTTCTTTCGTGACGGCGATCAGGTTCTCGACAACAGAAGTCGGGATGTTGTTGCCATGCAGCGCGGCGTCGAGCGTCGTCTTGTAGCCGCGCGCGCGCGCGTGAAACCAGTCGCGCTGCAGGACGCCGTTGTAAAGCGCCGCATAGGTGTTCCGGTTGTCCGCAAACGCCTGATGAAAGGTCCGATAGGCATTCGCGCGGTCGTCCTGGTTGCGGTTCGTCTCCAGCAGCGCGCGGTACTGCCCGTAGGTCAGCGTCACCTTGCTGCCGTTGGCCAGCGTAATCGACGGAAACTTCACGTCGGCCGTCGTCAATGCGGAGTAGCTGTCGTACGGGATGCTGTTGAAGCGCCCCGCGTAGGACATCAGCCGTTCGCCCTGTTCGTCGAGCACGTGCTCCTGCTCGTGAAACAGGCTCTCGATGGCAAACCGGTACAGCGCCAGTTCCTCGTTCGTCCCCATCCAGGCGCGAATGGTTTCGATCGGAATCGTGAGCACCTCCGGGTTGAACCACGAGCTCGCCTGCTGCTGCCTGGCGAAGAGAATCTGCACCTGCTGCCGCCGCGCATTGATCTCGTTGTTGCGCTGATCTTCGTCGTAATGGAGCGACGCGTAGTACCAGACGCGGTAACTCAGCGCCCCCATTTCGTCCATGGCCTTGAAGGCCGCGAGCAACCGGTCCGCACCCTTCAAGAGCGTGCCCTGGAACGACGTGAAGGCAGCAATGGCCGCATCAAGCCGCTTGTAGCTCGCCTGCCACTCTTCCCAGGACGCGCAGATTGACGTCAGGTCCCACTTGTAGCGGGGCGGAATCGCGTCGCGTGTCGGCAGGGTTCCAGGCTCGGGGCGGAAGGGGTCCAGAGGGGGCATGGGCGGAATCTTAAAGTGGAAAAGTGGAAAAGGTGAATTCCACTTTTCAACTTCTTCCACTTACCTGCATTAACAGTCTTTTGAGCGTCTCGTAGTCCACGGGCAGTTTCTCGCTGTGGCGCGGGCGCGTGAGTGCTTCGGCCAGCGCGGGCGGCAGCGGAATGGCTACGCCGATGGCCGGCTCGACAACTTCGCGAAATTTTGCCGGATGCGCGGTGGCCAGAAAGACGCCCCGTTCTCCGGGCGACAACGTCTGACGCAAGCCAAGCCACGCAATCGCGCCGTGCGGATCCAGCAGATAACCGTCCCGTCGGTAGACGGCGCCGATCTCCGCGACGACCGTCGCATCGTCAAATGCGGCGCCCACAATGTCGCAGCGCAGCGAGTCGAAGCTGTCGCCGTACATCGCGCGCATGCGCTCGAAATTGCTCGGCGCTCCGACATCCATCGCGTTCGCGACGGTGCGCACCGACGCCCGCGGCTTGTATTCACCAGTCCGCAGGTACTCGGGAACGACATCGTTGACATTGGTGGCGGCGACGAAACGGTCGACAGGGAGGCCGATCCGCTTCGCGATGAGGCCTGCCGTCAGGTTTCCGAAGTTCCCGCTCGGCACCGCGACGACGGGACCGCCGCTTTCTCTGACGTCGTAGGGGCCGGCTTTCTTGTCCGCCGAAGCGCTGCGCGCGGAGGCGGAAGCCGGCCAAGGACCGGCAAGGACGAAATAATAGAACACCTGCGGCAGTAGACGACCGAGGTTGATCGAATTGGCCGGCGTCAGCCAGACATGCGACCGCAAGTCATCGTCGGCGAACGCCTGTTTCACGAGCCGCTGGCAGTCGTCAAACGTCCCGTGCACTGCGACAGCGACGATATTGTCGCCGAGCGACGCCATCTGCGCTTCCTGGACGTCGCTCACCTTTCCTTCGGGATACAGCACGACCACACGGGTATCGGGCACGCCATGGAAGGCCTGGGCAACGGCGCTGCCGGTGTCGCCAGATGTGGCCACCAGAATCGTCAGCGGCGTCCCATCGGTAAAGTGGTGCAGCAGCCTGGCCTGCGTCCTCGCGCCGACATCCTTGAAGGCCATCGTCGGCCCGTGAAACAGCTCCAGCGCCCAGATGGTGTCTGTGACCTGGACCAGCGGAATCGGAAAGTCGAGCGCGTCACGGACCAGCGCACGCATCTCGGACTGTGAGATTTCGTCCCGCAGCAAATGCGAGCCGACGATGGTGCCAATCTCGACGATGTCGCCGTTGGCGGCGCGAATGGCATCGAGTTGTTGCGGCGAAAGCGGATCGAGCCGTTCGGGCATGTACAGCCCGCCGTCGGGCGCCGTGCCGGCAAACAGCGCGTCGATGAACGGAACCGCGGGCGAACCGCCGCGGCTGCTGACCCATCTCATGCCGTGATCGGCTCCGACCGAACGGGAATCGGACGTCCTTCGCCGTCGACGGCGACCAGGATGACCTCTGCCTCGGTCACTTTGACTTTCTCTCCGCGGCCGATCCCGCGCTTGGCGGCATCCCAGCCCCAGCGCTCGGCCTCGACCTCGACGCGAATGGTCACCGAGGTCCGTCCGACTCGGACGACGGATGGAAAGAAGCTGACGAGATCGCCGGTATAGACGGGCTCGTGGAATTCGACCTCGCGCATTGCCTTGGTGACGTAGAGATGCGGGGCGACCTTGAAGGCTTCGACGCCCGATGCCAGATCGATGTTCGACAGGATGACGCCGCCGAAGATCGTGCCGTGCGCGTTGGTGTCCTTCGGCATCATCACGACCTTGATGGCGGGCATGCGGTCGCTCATGTCGTCAGCATAAGTGTGGACGCTGTCGCCCTCCAAGAAATTTGCGCGCCGCGCCGATAAGCACGATCAGATTGATCGAAAAGCGTTTATCATCAACACCTGTTGGAGCGTATCAAGTGATGTCATGCGCGGTACGACAGCCCGTCGAGCGCGGTTCGCTGGCCGGAACTTCGCAGCGGCCAGACCGCGGCTGGGAAGGACATCCCACTAGATGAGCACGATGACCAACGGCCGCCCGGCGCCGCCGGTGGCCGCGAGCACCTCGTCGACCACCGCATGGACCGTCCACGATGCCAGTGAGCTCTACGAAATTCCCCGGTGGAGCAACGGCTACTTCTCCGTCAACGGCCACGGGCACGTTCAGGTTCATCCGACGAAGGAGCCGGCGCGCGCCATCGATCTGAAAGAGCTGGTCGACCGCCTGCAGATGCGCGGCATCAGCCTGCCGGTGCTCGTTCGGTTCACCGACATCCTCAAGCATCGCCTCAGCGACATCCACGCGGCGTTCCAGGGCGCTATCGCCCAGCACCAGTACCAGGGGGGCTACAGCTGCGTCTACCCGATCAAGGTCAATCAGCAGCGGCAGGTCGTCGAGGAAGTGCTCGATTTCGGCCGGCCCTACAAGTTCGGTCTCGAGGCGGGCTCCAAGCCGGAGCTGCTCGCCGTGGTGGCTGTCGCCGACAACGAGACGCCGATCATCTGCAACGGATTCAAGGACGCGGAATTCATCGAAACGGCGATGCTGGCGCTGAAGATCGGGCGCAACATCATCCCGGTTGTCGAGAAATACACCGAACTGGGCCTGATTCTGGACGCGGCGCAGAAGATTGGCGTCCGTCCGCAAATCGGGATGCGCGTCAAGCTGGCCGCGCGCGGCAGCGGACGCTGGCAGTCGTCAGGCGGCTTCCGGTCGAAGTTCGGCCTGACCGTCAGCGAGATCATCCGCGGACTCGAGGAGCTGAAGGCGCACGGCATGCAGGACTGCCTGAAGCTGCTCCATTTCCACCTTGGCAGCCAGATCACCAACATCCGTATCGTCAAGGGCGCGCTGAACGAGGCTGCCCGCTGCTACACCGAGCTCGCCAAGCTTGGCGCCGGGCTGCAGTATCTGGATGTCGGGGGCGGCCTCGGCGTCGACTACGACGGCTCGCAGACCAACTTCGAGTCGAGCATGAACTACACGCTCCAGGAGTACGCCAACGACGTCGTCTACCACATTCAGACCGTCTGCGACGAAGCCGGCGTGCCGCATCCGACGATCATCTCCGAGAGCGGCCGCGCCGTGGTCGCCTACCACAGCGTGCTCGTATTCAACGTCCTCGGCGTCTCAGGCTTCGGCGACGAGAAGATCCCGACTGCGGCCAACCCCGACTGGGAGCAGCCGATCGCGGATCTGATCGACACCTATAACAACGTCACCGCCCGCAACGCGCTCGAAGCATTTCACGACGCGCAGCAGGCGCTCGACATGGCGCTCAGCCTGTTCAATGGCGGGTACCTGCCGCTCGACCAGCGAAGCATGGCCGAGAACCTGTTCTGGGCGATCTGCACGAAGCTCCAGAAAATCGTGCAGACGATGAACGAGGTGCCGGAGGATCTGCAGAACCTGGACGAGCAGCTGTCGGACACGTACTTCTGCAACTTCTCGCTCTTCCAGTCGATTCCCGACAGCTGGGCGATCAAGCAGCTGTTCCCCGTGATGCCAATCCACCGGCTGAACGAAAAGCCGCAGAACCACGCCGTGCTCGGCGACATCACGTGCGACTCGGACGGCAAGCTCGATCGCTTCGTCGATCGGCGTGACGTGAAGAAAACGCTCCCGCTGCACGCGCTCGGGACCGACGACTATTACCTGGGCGTCTTCCTCGTCGGCGCCTATCAGGAAATCCTCGGCGACCTGCACAACCTGTTCGGCGACACCCACGCGGTCCACGTGTCACTCGACGAGCACGGCAACGCGCGGCTGGATGCGCTCATCAAGGGCGATACCGTGCGCGAGGTGCTCGACTACGTTGAGTTCGATGCCGAGACGCTGCTGTCGAAGCTGAGAACGGACGTGGAGACGGCTGTCCGCGCCGGCCGGATGGATTACGAGGGCGCCGGCCGGCTCCTTCGCTTCTACGAAGACGGGCTCCACGGCTATACCTACCTGGAAGGCTAACAACTTCCAACGACCAACTTCCAACTTCCAAGGAGATCGTGTCGAAACATTCTCCTTGGCTCCTTGGGAGTTGGAATTGGCAGTTGGGAGTTGCCGCTTACGAGGCTTTCCGCCGAGAGTCGTAGAACCTGCGGACCGCGCGTTGGAAGCGCTCGTTGAGCGGTCCTGCAACCTCCGGCGGTACGGGGCCAAGCCGCGTCCACTGCGATTGCGCGCTGCGGACTTCCTGCTCCGCATTCCTCCAGCGGACCTCTTCGTTCTCCTCGGCCGCCCGGCTGCCGGCAATCGTGTTGGCGGCAAGACGGTCGCGCCACTTCTCCGCGAGCAGTTCGGTCGGCGTGAGCTGGCGCTTCTGGACGCGCTCCTGCGCGACCGGAAGCAGGTCCTCGACCTTCGCAAGCAGCTTCTCCATGCGCCTGCGCGTAGTCTCCGGATCGAGATCGGTTCCGCTGAACGCGTCCGGCCACGTCCCGATGAGCTGACCGATGGCCTGATGATAGCGAGCCGCAAGATCCTGCTGCACCTGGCGCGGCACTTCGGGCGCCTGCTGCCATTTCGTTCGCGCCTCGTGGACGACTGCGTACAGGTTCTCCGGCGCGGGACCCGCGCCGTTGCCGTTCTGCGGCAGCACGGGGTCCGCATCGCGCGCATCTGCGCGATGCGCTGGGAGCAGCGCCTCCAGCTCGCGAATGATCTGATCGCGCGCAGCCGCCTTCTGCTGCAGTTCGAGCTGATCACGGTGCTTGTATCGATCGAAGAACTTATCGCACGCGCCGCGGAATCGCTGCCACACGGCTTCGGACTTCGACTTGCGAACCGGGCCGATCGTCTTCCACTCGGCCTGCAGGCGTTTGAGCTGCGATGCCGCGTTCTCCCAGTCAGTTGAATCGGCAACCGCCTCGGCCTTCTCGCAGAGCGCTTCTTTCTTCGCGAGGTTCGAGGCCCATTCTTCCTTGCGGTGCTTCAGGTCTTCCTGCCGCCGGGTGAAGAACTTGTCGCACGACGCGCGGAACCGTTCCCACACCGCTTTCTCGTGCCCGCGGCTGACCGGGCCAATCTTCTTCCATTCAGCCTGCAGCCCCTGAATCTGCGCGGCCGTCTTCACCCAGTCGGTTGAATCGGCAAGCGCTTCGGCGCGTTCGCAGAGCGCCTGTTTCGCCACGAGGTTTGCGGCGCGCTCTTCGTTCTGGGCGGCAAGGTGCGCGGAAGTGCGCGCGTAGACGTCGTCCTGAGCGGTCTTGAAACGGCGCCACATCGCCTCGCCCTGAGCGCGGGGGGCGAGCGCCACCTGCTTCCACCGCGCCTGCAGTTCGCGCATCTTCCGGCTCGCGACGTCCAGCTTCTCTTCCGCCTTGAGCGCCTCCATCTCCCTGCAGAGCTCTTCCTGTACCTGCAGGTTCGCCCAGCGCTGCCACTCGTCGGCGTCGCGCAGCTCCTGCACGCGCGGGCCAAGCCTGCCGCGCGCCGCCTCGAGCCGTGCCTGCAGCTCCTGACGATCCTTCTTCGATGGCAGCGGCGCACGATCGTCGAGCGCGGTCTTGATATCGCGCAGGGCGCGATCGCCGGCCTTCAGTGAGATCTGCTCGGTGGCCGCGAGCGTTTCGACCTGCCGTGCAATCTGCTGCAGCCGCTTCAGGTTGTCGTGCTCCTGTTTCGCCCGCAGCTGCTGATGATCGTGCTCCTTCTGCTCCAGCGCCGCGATCGCCTGCTCCAGCCGCGCGCCGGCGTCGGGGTTGGCGGCGGCGTGCTCGCGGAGGACGTCCGCATCGCGCCGCAGGCCGCGCCACCGCGCGACGATTTCCTCGAGCGGCTGCGTCGAGGCGATCAACTGCTCGAGCTCGGTTGCCAGCGTTTCGAGGCGGCCGGCCGCCGCCTGCGCGAGCATCCGTCTCCGCTCGCGGTCTTCAAACGCGCGGCACGCGTCCTGGAACCGGCGCGTCAGAGAGGCGGCGTATTCCGATGGCATCGGCGGCAGGCTGTCCCACCGCACCTTCAGCTCCGCGATCCGGTCCATCGCGTTGTCGCCCGAAAGCGTCTCAGTCTCCTGGCAGATGGCCACGCGGTCCGTCTGCTCGCGCGCCAGCGCTTGGGCGCGTTCCTGCTCCGCAGCGCGTTCCCGCTGCCGTTCCGCGATGGCTTCGCGAACGGCATCGGAGGCCGACTCGAACCGCTGATCGATCGCCGGCTCGACGATGACGTCGGCCTGGAACTCCGCCCACGACAGACGCACCTCCGCGAGTTTCGCGGCAGCGGCATCAGGATCGGTGAGCGTCACGAGACCTTCGGCACGCTGAAGCAGCTCCATGGCGCGCTGCCGATCGTCGGCGCTCATGGATGTGGATTCGTTCTGGCCGCCCTGCTGCGGCTCCTCCAAAGCGCGCAGCTTGGTCCGCGCGCGGCGCGCGGCGACCTTGTTTCTCGCACGCTGTGAGATTGCGCTGAGCGCCTCGGCGCCGTTGATCCGCTCGAGCGCCGCGACCGCGACGTCGGTGTGCTCGGCTTTCAGGGCGACGTTCAGCAACTCCTCGCCGTCGGTCACACGCGCCAGCGCGCGAAGTCGAGTGGAATTGTCCGCGCCATGACGGCTGAGTGAGCCGAGCGCCTTCTGATCCTCGAGCAAGTCGACAATCGCCCCTCGGACCGCCTCGCTGGTGCTCGCGCGGGCAACGACGACGACTTCCTTTGTGCGTCCAAGCGCCAGCAGATGCCGCACCGCGTCCGCGGCAGCGGACACATCGTCGGCTTCGGCGGCAAGACCGGCGAGACCTCGAACAGCTTCGCTGCGGACCTCCTCGTCGGGATCGGTGCGCGCAACGTCGGCCAGCAGGTCGGCGTCGTCAAGGCGCGTCACCGCTGCGCGCCGCACACGCGCGTCGGCGTCCTCGCGTGCGAGCGCGCGAAGCGCTTCGCCCTCGTCTGGTCCTATTTCGAAAACCGCCGCGGCACGCACCGAGGGATCGGCGTGCTTCCAACGGGGAGCTGGACGAAGTTTTTCGAGAATTCCCATCGGCCTCTGACCGTCGCGTAATCACCTGCCAACCCGCGCGTCGCTCGCATCGCGAGTGAAGGGGGTTCGGCGAGGCTTGGTTTAAACTGAGTTCATCCGGAACTTTGGATTGGATCCAGAAGCCCGGAGCGTCGGTTCCCTATCTCCGCCGCAAATTTCCGTAACTGCTTACATGCCCCGTCACACCGGGTTTGCCAACCTTCCGTTACATCCAGGTCGCGCGCCCGCGTGGCTCTTTACGCGCATGACGCGGCTTGCCCGAGAAATCGCTACGCACATCGTCGCCGACCGAGGTCCGGAGGAGCTGCTGCGGCGCCTGTCCGATCCGTTCTGGTTCCAGGCATTTGGCTGCGTCCTCGGATTCGACTGGCATTCAAGCGGCGTCACCACGACTGTGACCGGCGCGCTCAAAGAAGGCCTCCGCGGCATCGAACACGAACTCGGCGTGTACTCCCAGGGGGGTAAGGGCGCCACATCTCGTAAGACCCCTGCCGAAATCCGGGAACGGTGCGAGCGGCTGGCCATCGATTCCGCCCCGCTTGTTTACGCGAGCCGCATGACGGCCAAAGTCGACAGCGCTGCTGTGCAGGATGGGTACCAGCTTTATCATCACGCCTTCTTTTTTTCCGGCGCTGGGCATTGGTGCGTTGTTCAGCAAGGGATGAGCAATGAGACACGGACTGCACGGCGATATCACTGGCTGTCCGAGGCGGTGACGAGTTTTGTCAACGAACCGCATCAAGCGATCTGCTCGGACCGAACAGCGCCGACGCTCAACCTCGTCGCCGCCGAGCATGCGCCGATTCGATCCGCATCGGTGGAACTCGCCACGAATGGACCGGATCAGGTGCTGAGCGTAATCCGCAGCGTAGGGGTGCGCCCCAACATCCGCGTCGCCGACTTGCCGTTCGACGAGCCACACACGCTCGATATGCCGACGCGCCATGCGCTGGAGCTGCAGGACGTCGACCCGAAGCATCTGCACTCCGTTCTGCTCACCACATATGAGCGCGCCCCACAGAACTTTGAGACCCTGCTTGGACTGGAAGGTGTTGGCGCGAAGACGCTACGGGCACTCGCCCTCGTATCCGAAGTGATGTACGGGACAGCGGCGAGCATGCGCGATCCGGCGCGGTTTGCGTTCGCGCATGGCGGCAAGGACGGGACACCCTTCCCCGTCGATCGCACGACGTACGACCGGACGATTGACACCCTGCATCGCGCGATGGCCCACGCGAAAGTCGATCGATCCGACAAGGTGGATGCGCTGAAGCGGCTCTCGCGATTCGCGCGAAGTACAAGCCCGCCTAGCTGAATTCCTGACGATAGCGTTCCCACCCGCGACGCGCCTCGGCGAGGATGCTTTCGTACTCTGCGTTCCCGCGAAGCCGATCGTAATTGCGGTCGCGGCAAAACCAGGGATAGTTGTGGTTGCCGACCTGGACGGCCCGCCGGAACCATATCAGCGCCTGCGTAGTTTCGCCGAGCAGCGCGTGAACGCCGCCAAGCCAGTACGCCTGATCGCCGTCGAACACCTCGCCGGGCTGTGACGCGAGCACGACGGGATCGATGCGGTGCCGCTCGCCCCTGGCCGCGTATACATATGCAGCGAGGATCGGCACCGCGAGTTCGTCTTTCGCGGCGTCCGGCGGGATGTCCTGCAGCACACGCTCCGCTTCGTCGATCTGTCCGGCGTAATACAGAAACTTCGCGAGGTGCGCCAGCCCTTTCGAATGCCGCATGCTGCGAGCCCACTGCATCTCGGCGATCGCCTCGCCCGTTCGCCCCAGATACAGCAGCATGCGCGCATGCACCCAGTGCAGGCGGCGTGACGTAGGATTCAGCGCCCGCGCACGCCGGTACGATTCTTCTGCCTGTTCGATCAGGCCCGCGTAGTGATACGCGTAGCCGAGGATGTCCAGCGCCAGCTCCGAGTTGGGCGCAAGCACGAGCGCAGTGCGGAGGGCGCGAATCGCTTCTTCGTTACGTCCGCCTTGCGCGCATGCGCCACCAAGCGCGATCCAGGCGTCCACTAGATGTCCATCGAGGCGGAGCGCTTCGTTGGAATACCGTTCGGCCCGCCGCAGATTGTGCGCATCAGGATCGGGAAAGTTCGCCGAGTCGAAGGTCAGAAGCATGCCGAGGAGCGCGTGCGCATGCGCGAACGACCGGTCGAGCGCAATTGCCTCTTCGAGCAGCCGCTCTCCCGTCCGGAGACTCTGCAGCTTCGAGTGCACCGAGTATTCGGTCCAGTGGAAGCGTGCTCGCAGATACAGGTCGTACGCCTCAGTGCTCCCGGTGATCGGCTGCGTCAGCGCCGCGCGCTCCGACTGCGACACCTGAACGCTCAGTCCCTCGACGACCCGTTCGGCGACCTCGTCCTGAAATCGGAGCATGTCGTCCGCGCGAAGGTCGTATCGGCGGGCCCATCGCGTCGCTCGCTGCTCGCCGCCGACCAACTGTACGGAGACGCGAATCGTGTCGCCCACCTTGTGGAACGTGCCATCGAGCACCGATTCGACCTCGAGCTCGCGCGCCACCGCCGTCGCATCCACCGACGCTTTCGCGTACTTCATGACCGAGCTCGTGGGCCGCACTGCCAGATGCTGCAGCGTGGCGAGACGCCCGATGATCGCGTCAGCCATGCCGATACCCCAGACGTCGCTCCCGGCCTCGTCCGCCAGACTCCTGAAGGGGAGGACCGCGACTGTCGCCGGCAAGCGGTTGGCAGCAGGCAGCCGGGCGGATTCGGTCGTGCGTCGCAGACGAGCAAGGTCGGCGCGCAGATCCGCCGCGGTCTGGTAGCGAAGATCCCGTTCCTTCTCGAGCGCCTTGGCGATGATGCGCGCAAGCTCCGGAGGCACCTCGGGGTTCAGACGATCCGCGGATGGCGGCGACTGGCCGAGGATTGCCGCGAACGTGAGCGCGGGCGTTCGTCCGCTGAACGCCATCTGGCCGGTGGCCATCTCGAACAGGACGGCGCCGAAGTTGAAAAGATCGCTTCGCGCGTCGATGGTGTCGCCGCGTGCCTGTTCCGGCGACATGTAGGCGATCGTGCCAACGACGAGCCCTGGCGTCGTCGCATACGGATCGTCCGCGATCGTCGCGGCCGCCGACAGCATTGGAGACTCGGAACCGCCGACGAGCTTTGCGAGCCCGAAGTCGAGAACTTTGGCCTGCCCTCGCCTGGTGACGAAGATGTTCGCGGGCTTGACGTCGCGATGGACGATGCCCGTGGCATGCGCCGTCTCGAGCGCGTCGGCAATCTGAATGGCGAGGTCGAGAAGCTCGGTTGTCTTCAGCGCGCGGCCGGCGATGACCGACTGCAACGAGGCGCCGTCGAGGAACTCCATCACGATGAACGGCTGCCCGTCGTGCTCGCCAAGGTCGTAGACGGTGCAGATGTTCGGGTGATTCAGCGCCGAGGCCGCGCGTGCTTCACGCCGGAACCGTTCAAGGGAATCGGCGTCCGCGCGCAGCGATTCCGGAAGGAACTTGAGGGCCACCGGCCGCGCCAGCCGCACGTCCTCGCCTTTGAAGACGACGCCCATGCCGCCGCCACCGAGTCGCTCGACGATCCGGTAATGGGAGACGGTGGAACCAATCATATGCAGGGGCAGGTCGGCAGACCCGCCCCTACATTAACGAATTTCGGGCTACTTCACGAACAACATCTCTCGGTAGGTCGGCAGCGGCCAGATCTCGTGCGGCGTATGCACTTCGATCTCGTCGCCGATGCCGCGGAGCTTCGCCATTGCCGGGACGATCTTGTCGCGCATGTACTTGGCATGCTTCTCCGCCGAACCGCTGCTCGAATGCTCGAGCGCGGCGGCAAGCGCGTCGGCCTGCGTCTTGAACTGGTCGACGAGCTTCGTGTACTGCGCGAGCAGCTTCTTGGTCTGAGCGCTCGAACCACCCGCCTGTTTCACCGCCGTCACGCTCTGACCGATGCGCTTCTGATACTCGAGCGCCGCGGGCAGGATGTAGCGGTTCGCCATCAGCACCATCAGCTGTCCTTCGACGTTGATGGTCTTGTTGTAGTTCTCGAGGAACACCTCGTAGCGCGCGTGGATCTCGCGTTCGTTGAGGATCTTGTACCTCTCCAGCAGCGCGACGACGTCTTTGGTAATCAGCTGCGGCAGCGCGTCGACGGTGTTCTTCAGGTTCAGAAGCTTCCGCTTCCC
>Ga0075434_100000891_pt1 | contig 23915 bp, 28 predicted proteins | sample RhiMethybrSRZTD3_FD_75298 | JGI IMG/M metagenome (GOLD analysis project Ga0075434, IMG submission 75298) | Populus rhizosphere microbial communities from Tennessee, USA - Rhizosphere MetaG P. TD hybrid SRZTD3 | ecosystem: Host-associated > Plants > Roots > Rhizosphere > Soil | place: USA... | reverse complement strand
GAGATGGTCGGCCGACTCGTCCAGCGGGCGCCGAGCGAGGTCGAGAGCGCATTGAAGCCCTTCGGCTTCTACCAGCCGAAGGTCGAGACCCAGCTCACGGAAGTCGAGGGAGGCTGGCATGTCCTGCTCAAGGTCGATCCGGGCACGCCGGTCATGCTGGTCGACCAGTCGGTCGAGATCCGGGGCAGCGGCAAGGACGAGCCGTTCATCCGGGAGGCGCTCGCGCGCTCGCCCCTGCGCACCAACACGCGGCTGTCCCATGCCGCCTATGACCAGCTGAAGGGCGAGCTGCTGCGCGCGACGCTCGGCAACGGTTACCTGGACGCCACATTCACGACGTCCGAGCTGCTCGTCGATCCCGCCGCGCACACGGCGCGCGCGCGCATCGTGCTCGAGACCGGCGAGCGCTACCGGTTCGGGCCGACCTCGATCGAGCAGAGCGTCGTGCGCGGGACTCTCGTCCGGCGCTACCTGCGCTACAAGGAAGGCGACTGGTACAGCGCCGAGTCGCTCCTGCGCACGCAGTTCGCGCTCGACGACTCGGAATACTTCTCCCTCAGCGAGGTGCTGCCGGGAGAGCGCGACCGCGCGAAGCGGATCGTGCCGATCAGCATCACCTCCGAGCCGAACCGCCGGCACCTCTACACGATCGCCGTCGGCTACGGCACGGACACCGGCGCGCGCGGCACGGTCGGCTGGGAGGACCGGCGCCTCAACGACCGCGGCCACCGCCTGCGCGCCCAGGTGCGCGCGTCCGACGTCGAGGACTCGGTCGGCCTCATCTACGTGATTCCGTGGAAGGACCCCGCGCTCGAGAAGCTTTCGTTCGAGCTGAAGGGCTTCACCGAGCAGAGCGCGGACGTCGAGACGAACGGCGGCACCTTCACCGTCGGACTCACGCAGGTGCGCGGGCGCTGGCAGCGCGTGCTGTCCGCGACGCTCGACGTCACCTCGGACAAGGTGACGACGCAGTCGGGATCCTCGACGCTGGTGGACGAGACGCAGAGCAAGCTCATCGTGCCCGGAATCACCTTCGCGCGGCTGCCGCCGGACTTCCTGGGCACGAATGCCGTGCCGACCGGATTCCGCATCGAGGTCCTCGCGTCGACGGAGCAGCTCGGCTCCGACACCAACTTCACGCGCGTGGACGTCACGGACGACCATCTCTTCAGGTTGAACGACAAGTGGGGCATCTACGTGCGCGGCGAGCTCGGCGCGAGCGCCGTGGGCGACTTCCAGGAGCTGCCCGCCTCGTACCGCTTCTTCGCGGGCGGCGACCAGAGCGTGCGCGGCTACGGCTACGAGGAGCTCTCGCCGGTCGACGAGAACGGCAGTAAGGTCGGCGGACGCCACCTGCTGACGGGCACCATCGAGCTGCAGCGGAACTTGCCAAAGAACCTCGTCGCCGCGGTCTTCATGGACGGCGGCAACGCCTTCAACACCTTCGGGGACCCGCTCGAGTACTCGGTCGGCGTTGGCCTCCGCTACCGCCTCCCCTTCCTCAGCGTCGGACTCGACGTCGCGCAGTCCCTCTCCGAGCCCGACCGCAGCCCGCGGTTTCACATCAACTTCACGCCGGAGTTCTGAGATGGCCCGGCCGGCGCGAAGATGGATTCGATGGCTGCTCGCAGGAATCGCGGCGGCATTCGTCGCGATCGCCGTCCTGGTCACCTGGCTCGTCACGACCGAGGCCGGTCTGCGTCGCGCCGTCGCGCTCGTTGAGCGGGTCGGCCCGGTCACGATCCACGTCGAGGGCGCGAGCGGGCGGCTCATCGGGCCGCTCCACATCCAATCCGTCGCAATCGAACATCCGCGTGCGAGCATCCGCGTCACCGGCCTCGAGGCGGACTACGAGCCGCTCGAGATTCTCGCCGGCCGCATCACCGCCGATGGCGCGCACATCGCGGACGCGAGCGTGGCGCTGCATCCGCCCACCGGCCCACCCAAGCCGCCGTCCTTCATGCCGGGCTGGCTCTCGGTCGTCGTGCACGACGTCGCCGTTTCGCGCTTCAGGCTCTTGTCGCCCACGGGCACCGAGGTGCTCTTCGAGGACATCCGCGGCTCCGCGACGATCTCGAAGTCGCGCATCGACTTCGACGGCGTGCACGTAAAGTCGCCGGGCTGGGCCGTGGCCGGCGCGAGCGGCTCGCTGTTCGCGCGCGATCCGATCGGGCTCGACGTGAATACCGCCTGGTTGGTCTCGGACCAGAGCCGTGTCGCGGGCATCGCGCATGCCGTCGGCGACCTCGACCGGCTGCTCGTCGAATCGCGCGTGATGAAACCCGGCACCGGCCGCGTGACGGCGGAAGTCCTGGACCTCAGCGGCAACCTGCACTGGCAGGGCAACGCGGAGATCGATGCGCTAGACCTCACTCAGTGGGTGGCGGAGCCGCCGGTCGGTCCGCTCTCCGCCTCGCTCGCGATCGAGGGAGACAAGGCACGTTACTCGGCAACCGGATCGGTGCGCGGGCGCGGCCTGCCGGAAGCCGGGGTGAAAGTCGACGGCCGCGCGCGCTACGCCAACCAGGTGGTGACCTTCGACGCGCTCACGCTGGAGTCCGCTCCCGGCCGCATCGTGCATGCGCACGGGACGCTCGCCGTCGCCGACGAGCCCGCCTACGACGTCGCGGCGAGCTGGACGAATTTCCGCTGGCCGCTCGTCGGCGATGCGCTCATCGAATCAGCGCAAGGCGATCTGACGGCACAGGGCTGGACCGAGTTCGACTACCGGGTGAACGGGGATTTCGCCCCGGCCGCCGGGCCTCCGATCTCCGGCAGCGCGGCCGGCCGCTTCGCCACCGAAGCGATTTCGGTCGACGAGTCCGATCTCGGGATCCTCGGCGGGCGCGTCGCCCTCAAGGGATCGCTCGGGCGCGGTGACGCCGCGCCCTGGTCCGTGTCGGGGCACGCAGCGGGCATCAACCCGGCGAAGCTCCGCCCGGAACTGCCCGGCCGGCTCGCGTTCGATTTCGCCGCCGGCGGCACGGGATTCGGAGAGCATGCGCCGTGGCACGCCAGCATCAACAAGCTCTCGGGCCCGTTCCGAGGGCAGCCGGCCAGCGGCCAGGGCGGCGTTCGAAGCAGCGCGGGCCAGTTCGAATTCCAGGACGTCGCGCTGGCGCTCGGGCCGTCACGGCTGCAGGCGGACGGGATCCTCGGCCATGGCGCAAAGCTCGATGCGCGCGTCGAGTCGGATGACCTGTCCGCCGTGCTCCCTGAGCTCGGCGGCCGCGTAGACGCGACCGTCGCAGTGCGTGAACAGGCGATCGCGATCGCCTTCACCGGCCACGATCTCGCGTACGGCTCGCACCGCGCGGTCGTCCTCTCGGCCGACGCCCACATCGACCGCGAGGGCAAGCAACACTCCTGGCTGCGCCTGCGCTCGAGCGGCATCACCGTGGCGGGCTTCCCGGTCACGGACACGAGGCTTTCGCTCGATGGCCTGACGCAGCAGCACACGCTGGACTTCCGCGTCGGCATCGGCCAGGACTCCGTATCGCTGCGCGGCCGCGGCGCCCTCGTGGACGGCCGTTACACGCTCGATCTCGATCGCATCGAGGCCAACGGGCCGCGGCTCGTCCCCTGGCAGCTACAGGCGGCGAGCAGCCTCACGGTCGCCGCCACCGACGCGGCGCTCACTCCCATGTGCATCGCCTACGAGGCGCGGCGGATCTGCCTGGAAGGCCGCTGGAAGTCGGGCGGCGACTGGATGGCCCAGGCGACGACCGAAGCGTTCCCGCTCGAGGCGCTCGCGACTCAGCGCCTCGGTGCGCCACGCTATCGCGGGCTGCTCGTCATCAATGCGAAGGCATCCGCGAAGGCCGGCCAGCCGTGGGTCGCGGACGTGCGCGCCGAGATTCGCGACGGTGCGCTCGACTACCAATCGGCGAGCGGCGCCGACCGTACCGTCTCGCTCGGCCTCACCCGGCTCACGCTTGTCTCCGACGCTGCGCGGCACCGCGTCGATCTCCGCGTCAGCGACGCGGCCGACCTCGATCTCGCCGTCGAGCTGGAGGCGACGCGGCTGCCGGATAAAAACCTCGGCGACCTGCCCGTCACCGGGAGCGTCCACGGCAAGACGCGCCAGCTCGCGCTGCTGCCGCTGCTCGTCGACCCGATCGACAACGCCTCGGGCGAGCTCGCGCTCGACTTCAGCGTCGCAGGCCGAGTCGCGGCGCCGGTGCTGCAGGGCGAGGCGAAACTGAGCCAGGGAGCGCTCGACTTCTACCAGACGAACCTGCGGCTGCGCGACCTCGACGCCACGGTGCGCCTCGAGGAGACTTCGCTCGCGCTCGATGCGAAAGGCAAGGCGGGCGAAGGCACGCTCGCGGTCGACGGAAGGCTCGGCTGGAAGGATCGCAAGCTGGCCGGGACGCTCAACGTGTCCGGGGACCGCCTCCTCGTCGCGAACGTTCCCGAAGCGCGGGTCTTCGCCTCGCCTGACCTCAAATTCAGACTCCAGGACCACGCGATCACCGTCAACGGTGACGTCTTGATTCCGGAAGCGCGCATCGTGCCTGCCGACACCGCCAATGCCGTGCTGCCGTCCTCCGACGAGCGCATCGTGGTGCCCGAGGCTGCCCCCGGCGAAGCCACGCCATTCGAGGTCTCGAGCGACATCCGCCTCTCGCTCGGCGACAAGGTGCAGGTCAAGGCCTACGGGTTGTCTGCGACGGTCACGGGCGCGGTCCGCGCTCGCTCGTCTCCCCGCGAGAGCACGACCGGCTCCGGCGAGCTCGAAGTCAAGGAAGGAGAATACAAGGCCTACGGCCGCGAGCTCGAGGTCGAGCGCGGTCGCCTCGTATTCACGGGCGGCCCGGTCACGGACCCGGGCGTCGACCTGCGCGCCTCGCGCGAACTCCCCGGCTACAAGGTCGGCGTCATCGCCCGCGGTCCGCTCCGGAAGCCGCAGCTCACGCTGTTTTCGGAGCCGAGCCTGCCGCAGGCGCAGATCGCCTCCATGCTGATCGTCGGCCGTTCCAGCATCCAGGGCGATCCCGGTGCGGAGAGCTCCGACCTCAGCACGACCGAGGAGGGCGGTGCCTTCCTCGCGGGCCAGTTCGGCAAGTACGTCGGCCTCGACGACGTCGGCGTCACGCAGGACGCCGACACGGGCGCCGAGGTCGTGCTCGGGAAATACCTGTCACCACGGCTGTATGTCAGCTACGGTATCTCGCTGGCGGAAGAGATCAACACCCTCAAGCTGCGCTATACCATCGGCGACCGCTGGACGCTGTCCGCCGAGTCGGGCCTCGAGCAGGCATTCGACGTCGAGTACCGGATCGAGGACTAGCGGACCCGCATTCCGAAGGAGCCCAAGCCATGAACAACAAGGTCGTCACCATCCTTGCCATCGTGTTGATCGCGCTCGGCGCCTTCGGGCTCGCGCGCGGCAAGCTCGACTACACGGACAAGCACGAGACCCAGGTAGGCAATATCGAGCTGTCGGTCAAGGAAAAGGACTCGGTCGCGATTCCCCAGTGGGTGTCGGTCGGTGCCATCGCCGTCGGCGCGGTGCTGCTCGTCTTCGGCCGGCGGAAGTAGCGTCGCCGCATGATCGAAGTCCTCGTCGCGGCCGCAGCCATCGTCCTGCCGCTCCGCTTCGAGGACGGCAACGTCCTCGTTGACGGGTCGATCGAAGGCAAGCCCGTCCACCTGATCGTCGACACGGGTGGAATAGGCAGCCTGCAGCTCACGGCCGGCGCCGCGGCGCGGGTCGGCGTGAAGACGGACGAGTCCCTCGTGTCGCGGACCGACGCGCTCGGCAACAGCTATGCGGGTCCGGGCTTCGCTGTCGGCGAGCTCGAGATTGCGGGGAACCGGTTCAGGAACCTGCCTGGCTTCGTGCGCGGCGAAGCCGCGAGTGGGGTGACGGGCCCCCTGCCTGCCGACGGCATGCTCGGGATGGAATTCCTGCGCGGCTACGTTGCCCGCTTCGACTACGCCGCCAAGACGCTGACCCTGTATTCGGAGGACGAGCGCGCGGACGTCGGCAGGGCCTGCGCGGGCAGCCCGGTGACGATTTTCAGCCACCCGCTCCGGCTCTGGCTTTCCGCCATCCAGACGGATCACGGCCTCTTCCGCGCGATCTTCGACAGCGGCGCGACATACAGCATGATTTCGTCGGCGACCGCCGCGGCGGCGAAGTTGCCGCTACAGGATGACCTCTACCACACGGCCCGGCTCAACCTGGGCACACGCGAAGTCGGCCCGCTCGACTTTGTGAGCATCGAGTTGAACCTGCCCGGAGCCGATGCGCTGCTCGGCTACAATTTCTTCGAGAACCACGTCGTCTGCTTCGACGGCCCCCGCGGGGTCGTCACGATCGTGAGCTAGCACATGCTGGAGATGCGCGCGAACTGCGAGAGCTGCGGCCGCGGCCTGCCGGCCGATTCGCCCGGCGCGATGATCTGCTCCTACGAGTGCAGCTTCTGCTCGGCCTGTGCGGAAGGAAAGCTTGGCGGCCGCTGCCCGAACTGCGGCGGCGTGCTGGAGCGGCGCCCCACGAGGTTGCCGAAGAAGGCGCCGTGACACCTTCCGGCCAGCCGCGCGCAGCGGACGTGATCGTGGGCGGTGGATTCGCCGCGGCGGCGCTCGACATCGTCAATGCGATGGTGTTCTGGAATCTCTACGCTGGCACGAAGCCCGCGACGATCCTCCAGTCCATCGCGGCGGGAATCGAGGGCAAGGAGGCATTCTCGGGCGGGGCGGCCAGCGCGGCGCTCGGACTCTTCCTGCACTTCTTCATGATGTGCGCGATGGCGGCGCTTTATTGGCTCGCCTGCCGGCGCTGGCCCTCGATGCTCGCGCGCCCCGCCGCCGCGGGCGTCGCCTACGGCCTCCTCACCTGGGCCGCGATGAACTACGTCGTGGTGCCGCTATCGAACGCGTCCTCGCCCCCCTTCATCCCGTCCTGGTTCATCGACGGGATCCTCGCGCACGTCCTCGTGGTCGGACTGCTCTTCGCTTACGTCGCCCGCTGGTCCTCCCGCCGTTCCGGCTGACGTTCCGTATTTTTTGGCTTGCCGTTCATCGGGGCCTTATCCTAGGTCGCGCCGGCAGGCCGAAAGTCCGGGAGTGACACATGAACGAGAGCACCGGGAAACTCATCCTTCGCCTCGCGCTGGGCCTCATGCTTCTCATGCATGGCATCCACAAGCTGACGGGCGGGATCGGCTACCTCGACGGCATGCTGGCCAACGCGGGGCTGCCCGCCTTCCTCAAGTACGGGGTCTACATCGGGGAGGTCATTGCACCGCTTGCGCTCATCGCCGGCTACTACGCGCGCGTCGGGGCCTGGGTCGTCGCCGTCAACATGCTGTTCGCGATCGCGCTCGTGGGCGCGCATGACATGTTCGCCCTGAACCCGAAGACCGGCGGCATGGCGCTCGAGCTCGAATATTTCTACCTCTTCTCGGCGATCGCGCTCGCGCTGATCGGGCCGGGACGCTACGCCGTCAACCAGAAATGAGGGAGCGCCACGGGTCCAGCCGGACGGGCTGGCTGCGGGCCGCCGTCCTCGGCGCCAACGACGGGATCGTCTCGACCGCGAGCCTCGTGATAGGCGTCGCCGCCGCCGGCGGGGACCGCAGCGCGGTCCTGACGGCGGGCGTCGCGGGCCTTGTCGCGGGCGCGATGTCGATGGCGGCCGGCGAGTACGTCTCGGTGAGCTCCCAGGCCGACACCGAGCATTCCGACCTCGCGCGCGAGCGCCGCGAGCTCGAGGAGGAACCGGAAGCCGAGCACCGCGAGCTCACCGCGATCTACGTCGGGCGCGGCCTCGACCCGCAGCTCGCGTCGGAGGTCGCCCGGCAGCTCGCCGAGAAGGATGCCCTCGCCGCGCACGCGCGCGACGAGCTCGGCATCTCCGAGGCATTGCGCGCTCGGCCGATCCAGGCAGCGCTCGCCTCGGCCGCCGCGTTCGCCGCCGGCGCGACGCTGCCGCTCGTGACCGCCGTCTTCGCGTCGCCGGAGGCCGCGAAGACGGCGATCGCCACCCTCTCGCTCGCCTTCCTTGCGATCCTCGGCGCGATTGCCGCCCGCGTCGGCCATGCGAACGTCGTCAAGGGCGCGCTCCGCGTGACTTTCTGGGGGGCGATCGCGATGGCAATCACCGCCGCGATCGGTCGCGCCTTCGGCGTCGCCGCTTGAGCCGCGTACCGTGGCCGGTCATGCGCTCGACAACCCGGTCTGGCATTCGCTGACGACCCAGCACGCAGGGCTCGCGATCACCGCCGATGGCGCCGCCCGCTATCCCGCCGCCATCGTGCCATTCGCCGGCATCGGCGAGCCCTCGCCGCGGGCAGCCAACCAGCTGACGAGCCTCGTCGACGACGCGGAGGCCGTCTTCGTCGTCGGCGTCGCGCCGGAGCCGCCGCCCGGCTGGACGCTTGAGCCGAAGAAGCCGGTGCTGCAGATGGTCTGCGACGAGCGCGCCGTCGAGGTTCCAGGCCCGGCCGTCACCGCGATGGGGGCCGCGCAGGTGCCGGACATGGTGGCGCTCACTGACCTCGTGTTCCCGGGTTTCTTCCGGCCACGCACGCTCGAGATGGGAACCTATTACGGCATCTACGACGGCGCGAGGCTCGCCGCAATGGCCGGCGAGCGGATGCGCCTCGATGGCTACCAGGAGCTGTCCGCGGTCTGCACGCACCCGGACTACACGGGACGCGGCTATGCGCAGCGCCTGCTCGGCCTGCTCGTCAACTCCTCGTTCGACCGCGGCTTCACGCCGTTCCTGCACGTGTACGCGGACAATGCGCGTGCGATCGGCGTCTACCGGAAGTTGGCCTTCGCCGACCGCACCGTCCTGCCCTTCTGGTCGCTGCACCAATGACCGTGGTGGAGACCGAGCGGCTCGCGCTCCGGGAGTTCACGGCGGACGACGCGGACTTCGTGCTGCGGATCGTCAACGAGCCCTCGTTCCTACGCTATATCGGAGACCGCGGCGTGCGAAACCTCGACGATGCGCGCAAGTACATTGCGGAAGGTCCCGTCGCCGGGTATGCGCGCCAGGGCCACGGGCTCATGCGCGTCGACCGGAAGTCCGACGGCGTATCGCTAGGCATGTGCGGCCTTCTGAAGCGCGAGGGGCTCCCGGAGCCGGACATCGGCTTTTCGTTCTTCCCCGAGTACTGGTCACAGGGCTATGCGCTCGAAGCGGCAAGCGCGGTCATGCGACATGCGCGCGAAACGCTGCGCATTGGCCAAATCCTCGCAATCACGACCCGGGACAACGCCTCGTCCATGCGCCTGCTCGAGAAGCTGGGATTCCGGTTCGAGCGCATGATTGCGTTAGGCAACGAGGAACTCCGCCTGTTCGCCTCCGACCCATGAACATGAAGCGCTGCGCCTGGGCAAGCTCGCCCACGATGTTCGAGTACCACGATCGCGAGTGGGGCGTGCCCGTGCACGACGACATCGTGCTGTTCGAGTTCATCACGCTCGAGGGCGCGCAGGCCGGCCTAAGCTGGGACACGATCCTCAGGAAGCGCGAAGCCTACCGGCGCGCGTTCGCGGGCTTCGATCCGGCGAAGGTCGCGCGCTTCACGGCGGCGCGGCGCACGCGGCTCATGAAGGACGCCGGAATCGTGCGGAACCGGCTGAAGATCGACAGCGCGGTGACGAATGCCCGGGCTTTCCTGAAAATCCAGCGCGAGTTCGGCAGCTTCGACCGGTTTCTCTGGGACTTCGCGGGCGGCAGGCCGGTCAAGCGCCGCGCGCGCGGCGGCGCGCTCCCCGCGCGCACCGGGCTCTCCGACGCGCTCAGCAAGGAGCTGAAGCGCCGTGGATTCCGCTTCGTCGGGACCACGATCATCTACGCCTTCCTGCAGGCAGTCGGCGTCGTCGACGACCACGACCCGCGCTGCTTCCGGTACTGAGATGCTCTTCCTCGACCGCCGCGACGTCGCGGAGCTCCTTCCGATGGACGCCTGCATCGAGGCCGTCGCGGCCGCCTTCGCGACCCATGCGCGTGGCGAGCTGCCCGCCGCGCCCGGGGTGCTGGGCACGCATGCAGGCAGCGGCGGCTTCCACGTGAAGACCGCCGCCATCGGCGGCGCGCGCGGCTACTACGCCGCCAAGATCAACGCGAATTTCCCGGGGAACCCGGCGCAACACGGGCTGCCGGCGATCCAGGGCCTGGTCGCGCTCTTCGGCATCGATGACGGCCGGCCGCTCGCCCTCCTCGACTCGATCGAGCTCACGATCCTGCGCACCGCAGCGGCCAGCGCGATCGCCGCCCGCCACCTCGCGCGGGCGGACGCGACCACTCTCTTCGTCTGCGGCTGCGGCACGCAGGGCCGCGCGCACCTGCTGGCGCTCTCCCTCGTACGGCCGCTCTCGCGTGTGCTCGCCTACGACCTGGACGCCGCCGCCGCGCGCCGCTTTGCGAGCGACATGCGCGCCGTTTGCGGCGTCGAGATCGAGCCGGTGGCCGACGTCGCCGGCAGCTTGCCGCGCTGCGACATGGCCGTGACCTGCACGCCGGCGCGCGAGGCGCTCGTCAGGGAGACTGACGTACGGCCCGGGCAATTCATCGCTGCGATCGGCGCGGACAGTGAAGGCAAACAGGAGCTGGATCCGCGGGTGCTCGCAATGGCGCGGGTCGTCGCGGACGTCGCGACCCAGGCTTCGCACATGGGCGAGCTGCAGCACGCAATCGCCGCCGGGCTCATGTCGGTCGCAGACCTGCATGCGGAGCTCGGCGAGGTCGTCGCTGGATTGAAGCCGGGCCGGACTTCCGACGACGAGCTGTTCGTGTTCGACAGCACGGGCACGGCCCTGGAGGACGTCGCGGCCGCTGCCGTCGTCTTCGAGCGCGCGCGCGCTGCCCGCCGCGGCCGCGAGCTTTCGCTCGCCGGGGCGGCGGCGTGATTCTCCTGGACCCCCAGGTCCTCGCGTTCGCGCTCGTCGCGGCGGTCGTGACGATCACGCCCGGCGCGGACACGCTCCTCGTGGTGCGAAACTCCCTGCGGGGAGGCCACCGCGACGGGATCGTGACCGCCGTCGGCATTGGCTGCGGGCTCTACTTCCACGCCCTGCTCTCCGCGATCGGCGTCTCCGCGATCCTCGCCCATTCGGCGCAGGCTTTCCTCGTCCTCCGTGTCGCGGGCGCCCTCTATCTCGCCTGGCTCGGCTTCCAGTCGCTGCGTGCCGGCATCCGCGGTGCACCTGCCGCCGACATGGCCGCCGAGCGGGCGGTCGCCGTCACCCTGGCTCGCTGCTTCCGCGAGGGGCTGCTCACGAACCTCCTCAACCCGAAGGTGATCGTCTTCTACCTCGCGCTGTTGCCGCAGTTCCTTTCGCCCCACGACCCGGTGCTCGCAAAGTCGCTCCTTCTCGCCGCCATCCACTTTGCAGAGGGCCTCGTATGGCTGTCGGTCGTCGCCTGGGCCGTCGACCGCACGAGGCATTTCTTCCTGCGGCCCATGTTGCGGAGATGGATGGACTCGCTCTGCGGTACCCTACTCATCGCCCTCGGCGCAAAGCTCGCGCTCGAGCAGCCATGAGCGCGCGGATCGCACAGCTCGCGCTCGTCGTCCGCGACTACGACGAGGCCATCCGCTTCTACTCGGAGTCGCTCGGATTCACGCTGCTCGAGGACAGCGCGCTCGGCGACGGCAAGCGCTGGGTGCGCATCGCGCCGCCGGGCGGCTTCGGCGCCGCGCTACTCCTGGCGCGCGCCGCGACGCCGGAGCAGGAGCGCGCGATCGGAAACCAGGCCGGAGGGCGCGTGTTCCTGTTTCTCGAGACGTCCGACTTCGAGCGCGATTACACGCGCATGCGCGCAAAGGGCGTGCGCTTCACGGAAGAGCCGCGCCACGAGGAATACGGGACCGTCGCCGTGTTCCTCGACCTGTACGGAAACAAGTGGGACCTGATCGGGAGGAAGCGCGCATGAGGATGCCGGTGCTCTTCGTCGGCCACGGCAACCCGATGAATGCGATCCGCGGCAACCGGTATCACTCCGCCTGGGAGGAGCTCGGGCAGCGCCTTCCGCGGCCGAGCGCGATCCTCTGCGTCTCCGCCCACTGGGAAACGCGCGACGCCTACGTGACGGCGACGGAAACGCCCGAGACGATTCACGATTTCTACGGATTCCCGAAAGCGCTGTTCGACGTGCGCTATCCGGCGCCGGGCAGCCCGGCGCTCGCGCGACGGGTCGCCGGCCTGGTGTCGAGCGAACGCGTGCGGCTCGACCCGGGCCGCGGCCTCGACCATGGTGCGTGGAGCATCCTCGTCGCCATGTACCCGGACGCGGACGTTCCCGTCGTCCAGCTCAGCATCGACACGAGCCAGCCCGGCCAGCATCACTACGCGCTTGCGCGCCAGCTCGCGCCGCTGCGTGACGAGGGCGTGCTCGTCGTGGGCAGCGGCAACATCGTGCACAACCTCCGGCTCTTCGACTTCCGCGACCCGACGCCGCGCGAATGGGCGATCGACGCGGACGACGAGATCCGCGCTCATATCATCGCGCGCGACCACGAGGCGCTCGTGGGATATCCGGCGCGCGAGGACGCCCGCCTTCCCGTTCCGACCCCCGAGCACTACCTGCCGCTTTTATATGCGATTGCACTGCAACAAGGCGGCGAAACTGCCAGATTTTTCAATGCCGAGGTCCACGGCTCGATCTCGATGACCTCCGTGCTGATCGGCGGCCCGCCGCAGGCGTAAGATCCGCGCGATGGAAGGGGCCGGTGTCCGGTCATCCGACTTGGGGGGATCCATGAACAAGAAGTTTCTCGTTGCCTGGCTCGTGCTGTTCATCCTTTATTTCGCCTTCGGCTTCGTCGTGCACGGCGTCCTGCTGCACGACGACTACATGGCGACGAACATCATGCGGCCGGAGGACCAGCAACAGCCGTTGATGGTCTGGATGATCGTCGCGCACATCATGCTCGCCGGCGCGTTCACGTGGATCTACGCGCGCGGGGTCGAGAACAAGCCCTGGCTCGGCCAGGGATTGCGCTTCGGCCTCGCGGTGGCGTTCCTGGCTGTGATCCCGCTGTACCTCATCTATTACGTCGTGCAGCCGTTGCCGTCGAGCCTCGTGGTGAAGCAGATCGTGTTCGACACCATCGCCACGCTGATCCTCGGCTCGGTCGTGGCATTCCTGTACCGCGGCCAGGGCAGGTGACGGGCTACTCGGGCACGCCGCTCGCCGCCAAGCTCGGCATCAAGGCCGGCATGGTGATGAGGGCCGTCCACGCACCGAAGGATTACCGCGAACTCCTGGCGCCGCTGCCCGACGGCGCCAGGGTCACGGCGGGAGCGCGCACGCGCGCCGACATCGTCCATCATTTCGCGAAGCGCCGGGACGAGCTCGCGAGCGCACTGCGCTCGTATCGCCGCGAGCTCGATGCGGCGACGCCCGTGTGGGTGTCCTGGCCCAAGAAGTCCGCCGGCGTCGCCACCGACGTCACCGAGGACGCGATCCGCGCGCTCGCATTGCCGCTCGGTTTCGTGGACATCAAGGTGTGCGCGGTGTCCGAGGTGTGGTCCGGCCTCAAGCTGGTCGTGCGTCGTGACCGGCGATAAGTGGGTTGACGTCGGCGCGAGCGAGGAGCTCGCGCGCAAGGACGTGCAGGAAGTGACGGTCGGCGCGCGCAGGATCGCGCTGACGCACCGCGACGGCGAATTCGGCGCGATCTCCGGCGTGTGCAACCACGTCGGCGGTCCGCTGGGCCGCGGCCACCTCGAGGGCGACTTCGTCACCTGCCCGTGGCACTTCTACAAGTTCCACTGGAAGACCGGCGAGGGCGAGCCCGGCTACGAGGCTGACCGCGTTCCCTCGTACTCGGTGAAGGTCGAGAATGGGCGTGTGCTCGTCTCCGAGGCCGCCGCCACCAAGCGCGGGCACCTGCCGAAGGAGAAGCATCCTCTCGCCCGCGACCCGAAGCGCGAGCCCGGGCCGATCCGGATCCTCGGCATTTCGACGACGGCGATGACGAAGCGATACCCGCGCTACAGCACTTCGGAGGACCTGCTGCTGCACGCGCTCGCGAACGCGCGCGAGAGCGGCGATTGCGACTGCGAAACGCAGCTCATCAAGATCCGGGACCTGTCGTTCCGCGCCTGCGAGGGCTTCTACTCGAAGTCCGCGCGCGCCTGCACCTGGCCCTGCTCGATCACCGAGATGGATTCGAAGGACCAGATGGAGCAGGTGTACGAAGGCGTCGTGCACTGGGCGGACGTCATCGTCATCGCTACGCCGATCCGCTGGGGCGGCGCGAGCAGCCTCTATTACAAGATGGTCGAGCGCATGAACTGCATCCAGAACCAGGAAGTGGTCGCGAACCGGCACCTCCTGCGCAACAAGGTCGTGTCGCTGATCGTCACCGGCGGCCAGGACAACGTGCAGGCCGTCGTCGGCCAGGTGCTCACGTTCTTCGCGGAGCTCGGCTGCCAGTTCCCGCAGTTTCCCTTCATCGCGCATTCGCGCGGCTGGAGCGCGGAGGACATGGAGAACAACGAGCAGTACGTGCACGACTCGAAGTTCCTCCACGACGGCGCCGCGTCGCTGATACGCCGCTCCGCCGACATGGCCCGCGTCATGATCGAAAGCTCGCTCGGCCGGGACGCCCTGGTCCGCGGCGGGCGCAAGGGAAGCCCACTCGACACGCTAGGGAGACACCCATGAGCTTCATCGCCCTGCTTTGGCTGCCGATCGTCGCCGCAGCGGTGATCGTCTTCGTCGCGAGCTCGATCATCCACATGGGTCCTTTCTGGCACCGCGGCGAGTGCCCGGCGCTCCCGGACCAGGACCGCATGCAGGACGCGCTGCGGCCGTTCAACCTCTCGCCCGGCGAGTACATGCTGCCGCGCGCGAAGGACATGAAGTCCATGCATGAGCCCGCGTTCGTCGAGAAGCTGAAGCGCGGGCCGGTGGTGCTGATGACCATCATCCCGAGCGGGCCGATGTCGTTGTCGAGGCACCTCGTGCAGTGGTTCATCTACACGGTCGTCGTCTCCGTGTTCACGGCCTACCTCGCGCATGCGACGCTCGCGCCGGACGCGACCTACCTGCAGGTGTTCCGCGTCGCGGGCACGACCGCGTTCCTCGCGTACGCGGTGGGCCTGTGGCAGCAGTCCATCTGGTTCAGCCGGCCGTGGTCGACCACGGCGAAGCACACGCTGGACGGCCTGATTTACGGTTGCTTGACCGGCGGCACGTTTGGCTGGCTCTGGCACGTGGGGTGAGCCTCGAATTCAACTGGGCTGCGAAGGCTGATCACGTCCGCATCGAGGTCAGCGGGGACTTTTCGCTGGAGGCGCTCCTTCCCATGTGCGACCGCTTCTTCGAAGTCACGGCCGGCGCAGGCCAGGAAGCGTTGCTCGTGGACGCGAGGTCGGTGACCGGGCGGGAACCCACGATGGCCGAGCGGTACCAGTGGGCAGTACGGGTCGCCGCAGCCCAAGCCCGGCATCAGCCGAGGATCCGGGTTGCGCTGCTGGCGCACGAGCCGCTGATACACCCGGAGCGTTTCGGCGAGGTCGTGGTCACGAACCGCGGCGGCCTGATTCGCACGTTTACGGAAGAAGTTGCGGCGCTCGAATGGCTGCTCGTGAAGGCGCGCGGGCCATGATCAGGCACAGGGGATGAGCCTCTCGATCGAGCAGTGGGTGCTCGACGATCACGTCCGCATCGCGTGTGCAGGCGTCTATTCGGTCACCGGGTTCCGCGATGCATTCTCCCAGGCTTTTGCGATCGCGGCCGCCGCGCGGCGCGATGCCGTGTTGGTCGACATGCGCGCCGTCACGGGAGGTCCGCCCACGATGTCGGAGCGCTACGAGCTCGCGGTCGCGGCAGCCGAGATGCAGGCTTCACGCAAGCCGCGGATCCGCATGGCCGTTCTCGGCCACGAGCCGATGGTCCACCCGGAGCGGTTCGGCGAGATCGTCGCGGCCAATCGCGGCGCCGACGGACGCGTGTTCACGGACGAGGCGGTGGCGCTCGAATGGCTGCTCGCGAAGGCGCCGGGCGCATGATGATCTTCCGAATTCGAACCGAGGTCCTGGTCCATCCGGCCTATGTCGAGATCGCCTGCTACGGCCGGTATTCGCAGTCGGAGTCGCGGCGCATCAGCGAGGAAGGCTTCCGCCAGGCCGCCCTCGCTAACCGGACGGCGCTTCTCCTGGACGTACGCGGGATCAACGGCCGCGTCCCGAGCATCTTCGACCGCTTTGACTTCGGAGTACGCGCCGCCGAGCACTACCGGGCGTCAGAGCCGCGCATCCGGCTCGCCGTGCTCGGGCAGGAGCCTATGATCCACCCGGAGCGCTTCGGCGAGCTGGTCGCGAGGAATCGCGGAGCCGATGCGCGGGTGTTCACCGACGAGGCCGCCGCCCGAGAATGGGCGCAGGGCCGCGCTCGCGAAGCCTGATTTTGCAATGCCACATGGCCGGATCGGTGCCCGCCGGTCGCGGGATACGCTAGACTCGAAACGCCACCGCCGGGGACAGGGATGAAGTGCCTCTATTACGTCGCACCCGAGCTCGACAGCACCTCTCGAATTGCCGATGACCTGCATGATGTAGGACTGGACGACTTCTTCGTCCACGTGATCGCGAAGGACGAGTCCGGCCTCAAGAAGAGGCACATCCACGCGGGCAACTACCTCGAGACGCTCGATTTCATCCGCGAGGGATTCCTCGGCGCGGCGATCGGGCTCTTCGCCGGCGTCGTCGGCTGCATCCTGCTCGACCAGTTCGGCCCCTTCAGGAGCATTCCCTGGTTCGTCTACGTCGCGCTGTGCGGCGTCGCGACGCTGTTCGGCGCCTGGGAAGGCGGCCTTATCGGCGTCGAGAAGGAAAACAAGAAGCTCGAGCGCTTCCACGACGACATCGAGGCCGGCAGGTTCCTCATATTGATCTACGCGCGCCGGGACCAGGAGTCGGTCGTCCGGCACATGATGAGCAAGCGGCATCCGGAGGCCGAGTTCGCAGGCCTCGACAGCCACTTCGTCAACCCGTTCACGAGCGTACGGCGGCGACGGACAACAGGCGATCGGGTGCGCGCTTAACAAGGGGGCTTCCCGATGGCGATTGCCGTAGTACTCGTCCTCCTCGTCATCGGCTCCCTGATATTCCATTTCGCGAGTCCGTGGTGGTTCACGCCGATCGCGTCGAACTGGTCCACCATGGAAGACACCGTGGTGCTGACATTCTGGGTCACGGGCATCGTCTTCATCGCCGTGAACCTCTTCCTCGCCTGGGTCGTGTGGAAGTACCGACACCACAGCAAGCAGAAGGCCACCTACGACCCGGAGAACAAGAAGCTCGAGTGGTGGCTGACGATCGTGACCTCCATCGGCGTCGCGGCGATGCTCGCGCCGGGCCTCTTCGTCTGGGGCAAGTTCGTCAACGTGCCGGCCGACGCGGCGATCGTCGAGGCCGTCGGGCAGCAGTGGCACTGGTCCTACCGCTTCCCCGGCGCGGACGGCGCGCTGGGGCACAGCGACGCCTCGCTCGTCTCGCCCGACAATCCGTTCGGCGTCGACCCGGAAGACCCGAGCGGCCGCGACGACGTGCTCGTCGCCTCGCCCGAGCTGCACCTGCCCGTCGACCAGCCGGTCAAGCTGCTGCTGCGCTCGAAGGACGTCCTGCACAATTTCACCGTCACGCAGTTCCGCGTGAAGATGGACCTCGTCCCCGGAATGATCACGCACATGTGGCTCACGCCGACGGTGCCCGGCTCGTACGAAGTCCTCTGCGAGGAGCTCTGCGGCGTCGGACACTTCGCGATGCGCGGGCGCGTCGTCGTCACGCCGCGCGCGGAATTCGACACCTGGCTCGCCGCGATGCCGACCTTCAGCCAGACGCAGGCGCTCGCCAAGGCCGACCCGCAGGCGGGCGCGGGCAACTACGCGGTCTGCACGGCCTGCCACGGCGCCAACGGCGAGGGCAACCCGGCGCTGAACGCCCCGCGCATCGGCGGCCAGGCCGCCTGGTATGTCGGGCGCCAGCTGCACCACTTCCGCGACGGGCTGCGCGGCGCGCACGAGGGTGACACCTTCGGCTCGCAGATGCGCGCATTCGCCTCGATGCTCCCCGACGACACCGCGATCCGGAACATCGCCGCCTACGTCGAGTCGCTGCCCGGCCACGCGGCGGAGGCGACCGTCACCGGCGACGTGAAGCGCGGCGAGCGGCTCTACGTGACGTGCAGCAACTGCCACGGCCGCGGAGGCGAGGGAATCTGGTCGCAGAACGCGCCGCGGCTCGCGGACATGTCGGACTGGTACCTCGTGCGGCAGCTCCAGAACTTCCAGCACGGCATCCGCGGCACGCACAAGCAGGATTACTACGGCTGGCAGATGGCGACGATGGCCGACTCCCTCAAGGACGAGCGCTCCATCAACGACGTGGTCGCCTACATCAACACGCTCGCCCCAACGCCTGCGCGCACGGCGATGACGGGCGGGAGGAAGGACTGATGGCATACGTTGCAATCGCGGATCGCGACGCCCCGATCCACCATCCCCACAGCTTCATCGAGCGCTACATCTGGAGCCAGGACCACAAGGTCATCGCCATCCAGTACGCGATCGTCGCGATCTTCGTGGGTCTCGTCGCGCTCGTGCTGTCGGGCCTGATGCGCCTGCAGCTCGGCTTCCCGGAGCAGTTCCACTTCGTCGACCCGGAGCACTACTACCAGTTCATCACCATGCACGGGATGATCATGGTGATCTACCTGCTGACCGCCCTCTTCCTCGGCGGATTCGGCAACTACCTGATCCCGCTCATGTGCGGCGCGCGAGACATGGTGTTCCCGTACATGAACATGCTGAGCTTCTGGGTCTACCTGCTCGCGGTGATCGTGCTGCTCGCGAGCTTCTTCGTGCCGGGCGGCCCGACGGGCGCCGGCTGGACGCTCTACCCGCCGCAGGCCGTGCTGACCGGCACGCCGGGCGCGGGGCTCGGCATCAAGCTGATGCTCATCTCGCTCGCAATCTTCATCGTCGCGTTCACGATGGGCGGGCTCAACTACGTGACGACGGTGCTGCAGGCCCGGTGCCGTGGCATGACGCTGATGCGCATGCCGCTCTCGGTCTGGGGCATCTTCATGGCGACGATCCTGGGCCTGCTCGCCTTCCCGGCCCTGTTCGTCTCCGCCGTGATGATGACGCTCGACGGCACGCTCGGCACCAGCTTCTTCATGCCGGCCGTGTACTCGATGGGCCAGCCACTCGACCACAACGGCGGCAGCCCGCTCCTGTTCCAGCACCTGTTCTGGTTCTTCGGCCACCCCGAGGTGTACATCGTCGCGCTGCCCGCGTTCGGCATCGTGTCGGACCTGCTCTCGACGCACGCGCGCAAGAACATCTTCGGCTACCGCATGATGGTCTGGGCGATCCTCGCGATCGGCGGCCTGTCCTTCGTCGTGTGGGCGCACCACATGTACGTGTCGGGCATGAACCCGTACTTCGGGTTCTTCTTCGCGACGACGACGCTCATCATCGCGGTGCCGACGGCGATCAAGGTCTACAACTGGGTGCTGACGCTCTGGAAGGGCGACATCCACCTGACGGTGCCGATGCTGTTCGCCATCGGCTTCATCTTCACCTTCGTGCATGGCGGCCTCACGGGGCTCTTCCTCGGCAACGTCACCGTCGACCTGCCGCTTTCCGACACGTACTTCGTGGTCGGCCACTTCCACATGGTGATGGGCGTCTCGCCGATCCTCGTGGTGTTCGGCGCGATCTACCACTGGTACCCGAAGATCACGGGCCGCATGTGGAACGAGCGACTCGGCCAGATTCACTTCTGGATGACCTTCCTCGGCACGTACGCGATCTACCTGCCGATGCACTACCTGGGCATCCTCGGCGTGCCGCGCCGCTACTACGCGCTCGGCAACACCGAGTTCCTGCCGCAGTCCGTGCACACGATCAACGCGGCGATCACGATCGCGGCGCTCGTCGTCGCGGCATCGGTGGTGATCTTCCTCTACAACATGATCGTGAGCCTGTGGCGCGGAGAGAAGGCGCCGTCGAACCCGTGGAAGGCGACGACGCTCGAGTGGCAAACGCCCGACACGCCGCCCGCCCACGGCAACTGGGGGCCGCGCCTGCCCGAGGTCCATCGCTGGGCGTATGACTACAGCGTCCCCGGCGCGCCCGACGACTTCATCCCGCAGAACGTCCCGGTCGACCCCAAGCTCGGATCAGGCCGAGACCACGGGGTCCACCATTGAGCAATACCGCGATATTCGTCGCGCTGTTCGCGGGAGTCGCGGTCTGGCTCGGGGTCGCGAGCCGGCTGACGGCCAAGCCCTGGGAGAACCGCGAGCAGCCGGGCGACGTCGGCGCGCTCAAGTCATCGCCCGCGCGCATCGGCCTCTGGCTCTTCATGGCGGTCGCGACGTCGCTGTTCTCGCTGTTCCTCTCCGCCTATTCCATGCGCATGCACCAGAGCATCGGCTGGTGCCACCTGACGATCCCGCGCATCGTCTACGCGAACACGCTCGTGCTCGCCGCGGCGAGCCTCGCGATGCAGCTCGCCTCGAGCGCCGTCGGGCGCGGCCGCCGCGAGCTCGCGAGGAACGCGCTGGTGGCGGCGGGCGCGCTGTCCATCGCCTTCCTCGCCGGCCAGGTCTTCGCCTGGCAGGAGATCGGGCCCTCGCTGTACTTCATCCAGGGCAGCCCCGCGATCGCGTTCTTCTACGTGCTGACGACGCTGCACGGCCTGCACCTGCTCGGTGGCCTCTACGTGATCGGGCGCGCGGCGACGCGCTTCGCGGGCGGCGCCGAGCTCATCGACCTGCGCCAGACATTCTCGCTCTGCGCGATCTACTGGCATTTCCTGTTGCTCGTCTGGCTCGCCGTGTTCGCCGTGCTGCTGTTCCTGTGAGAGGAAGGACCGCCAATGGCCCATGACGCCCAAGCCGCCGCCCTGAGCCCGCTCCAGCAGGTCGCCGGGGACTTCGCCTCCGACAAGCAGGCGTTCTCGGTGCCCTGGGGCAAGGCGATGATGTGGATCTTCCTGCTCTCGGACACCTTCATCTTCTCCTGCTTCCTGACGTCGTACATGAACGTCAGGTTCTCGACGCTCAAGGGATGGCCGAACCCGAGCGAGGTGTTCGCGCTGAACATCGGCGGGCAGGAAATCCCGCTGATCCTGATCGCGATCATGACCTTCGTGCTGATCACCTCGAGCGGCACGATGGCGCTCGCCGTGAACTACGGCTACCGCAAGGACAGGCGCAAGACCGTGCTGCTGCTCTGCGCCACGGCCGCGCTCGGCGCGACCTTCGTCGGCATGCAGGCCTTCGAGTGGACGAAGCTGATCCTGGAAGGCGTCCGGCCCTGGGGGAACCCCTGGGGCGCGCCGCAGTTCGGGTCGTGCTTCTTCATGATCACCGGCTTCCACGGCTGCCACGTGAGCGCCGGCGTCATTTACCTGCTGATCACCGCAAAGCGCGTCGGCAGCGGCTTCTACGACAAGAAAGGGACCTACGAGACCGTCGAGGTCGCGGGCCTGTACTGGCACTTCGTCGACCTCGTCTGGGTGTTCATCTTCGCGTTCTTCTACCTGTGGTGATACAGCATGTCCGACGCTAAAGAAGGCCAGCAGCACCCGCTCACGATCTACCTCTGGATCTGGCTGCTGCTGTTCGTGCTCTCGACGTTCTCGTACCTCGTGGACTACTTCCACCTGCACGGCATGCTGCGCTGGTCGCTGATCGTGCTGTTCATGCTGCTGAAGGCGGGATTCATCGTCGCGATCTTCATGCACATGGCCTGGGAGCGGCTCGCGCTCAAGCTCGCGATCCTGCTGCCGCCGTTATGTCTGCTCGTGCTCGTAGGCTTCATGGCGATCGAGGGCGACTACACCTTCATCACGCGCGGCGCCGCGTTCCTCAGGTAGAATCGCGGGGCCGTGCGCCCCGTGATCCGTGAAGCCGACTTCGTGCAGAGCGTCGCGGACGCCCTGCAGTTCATCTCCTACTACCACCCAGTCGACTACATCCTGCACCTCGGCCGAGCGTACGCGCGCGAGCAGTCGCCCGCCGCGAAGGACGCGATCGCGCAGATCCTGACTAACTCGCGCATGTGTGCCGAGGGCAAGCGTCCTGTCTGCCAGGACACGGGCATCGTGAACGTGTTCATCAAGGCGGGGATGGGCGTGTCCTGGGACACGCAGCGGAGCCTCCAGGAGATGGTCGACGAGGGCGTGCGCCGCGGTTACGGACTCGTCGAGAACCGCCTGCGTCCGTCGATCGTCGCCGACCCGCTGTTCCTCCGGAAGAACACCGGAGACAACACGCCGGCGGTGGTGCACGTCGAGCTCGTCGCCGGAGACAAGGTCGAAGTCACCGTCGCAGCCAAGGGCGGCGGCTCCGAGAACAAGTCGACGCTCGCGATGCTGAACCCGAACGACTCGCTCGTGGACTGGGTGCTCGAGACGGTTCCCGGGATGGGCGCCGGATGGTGCCCGCCCGGAATGCTCGGGATCGGCGTCGGCGGCACGGCGGACAAGGCGATGGTCCTCGCGAAGGAATCGCTGATGGACCCGATCGACATGCACGAGCTCATCGAGCGCGGCCCCTCGAACAAGCTCGAGGAGCTCCGCATCGAGCTCTACGAGAAGGTGAATGCGCTCGGCATCGGCGCGCAGGGCCTCGGCGGGCTCACGACGGTGCTCGACGTGAAGATCCGCACATTCGCGACGCACGCGGCGTCGAAGCCCGTCGCGATGATCCCGAACTGCGCGGCGACGCGGCACGCGCACTTCGTGCTGGACGGCAGCGGCCCGGTCGCGCTCGACCCGCCCCCGCTCGACCTCTGGCCCGACGTGCACTGGAAGCCGTCGGCCGCATCGCGGCGCGTCGACCTCGACGCGCTGACCCGCGAGGAGGTCGCAAGCTGGAAGCCGGGGCAGACCCTGCTACTGTCGGGCCGCATGTTCACGGGCCGGGACGCCGCGCACAAGCGCCTCGAGGACCGCCTGCGGAACGGCGAAGGACTGCCGCCCCACGTCGACCTCAAGGGACGCGTCCTCTACTACGTCGGCCCCGTGGATCCGGTGCGGGACGAGGTCGTGGGCCCCGCGGGCCCGACGACGGCGACGCGCATGGACAAGTACACGGACATGATCCTCGACACCGGCCTGCTCGCGATGATCGGCAAGGCCGAGCGCGGGCCCGTCGCAATCGACTCGATCCGGCGGCACGGCGCCGCGTACCTGATCGCGGTCGGCGGCGCCGCATACCTCGTGTCGAAGGCGATCCGGAAGGCGCGCATTGTCGCGTTCGACGACCTCAGCATGGAGGCCGTGCACGAGTTCGAGGTCAAGAACATGCCCGTCACGGTCGCCGTCGATTCACGCGGCGAGTCGGTGCACGAGTCCGGTCCGAAGGCCTGGGCGTCGAAGATCAAGGAATTGAAGATTCCAGTGCGGGTCGCCTGACCTCCGACGCTTCGGCGTCAGATCCTCTTATTCCGTTTCAGCGTCGGCCCCTCGTGGGTCATTTCCTGAGCCTGTAATTTCATACAGTATCCCGCATATTTCCACGTGAAACTAAGGCCTTCCGGAGACAACCAAATGAGCTTGTTCGACCGCTCAATTGAGCCGATAATGGTCATGGGAGGTGACGATACCATGGCCGTCCCCGCTGACCGCGTCGCCCGCATCCTGGGTCTGCGCCCGAGCGTCCGCTCCGTCGCCGACATCGCCGAAGCCGTCGAGTCCGGGCTGCCGAAGCAGAGTCTCGAGCGCGTCGTCGACCGCGCGGGCGTCCAGGGCCCTGCCCGCCTCAAGCTGATGCACCGCGTCGTGCCCGCTGCGACCTACAAGCGCCGCCATCGGCTCAAGCTCGTCGAGAGCGAGAAGACGGAGCGCCTCGCGCGAGTCATCGCCCTCGCCGAGATGCTCTGGGACGACGACGAGGCCGCGAAGCGGTTCCTCGCGAC
>Ga0075434_100000890_pt1 | contig 23915 bp, 21 predicted proteins | sample RhiMethybrSRZTD3_FD_75298 | JGI IMG/M metagenome (GOLD analysis project Ga0075434, IMG submission 75298) | Populus rhizosphere microbial communities from Tennessee, USA - Rhizosphere MetaG P. TD hybrid SRZTD3 | ecosystem: Host-associated > Plants > Roots > Rhizosphere > Soil | place: USA... | reverse complement strand
GGCCTGAGAGGCTGCAACATGGGTACCGCGGGGCGATGGATCGCGCTCGCACTCGTTTTGTGCGGAACTGCCGACCCGGTTCAGGCGCAAACCAGCAGCGTCATGCAGTTTTTCGCCGGCGCTGCGCTTGGGCTCGGGCTGCACGAATCCGGGCACCTCGTCTTTGACGTGGCGTTCGACTCGCACCCTGGGGTACGGAAAGTCTCGGCCGGTTTCATCCCGTTCTTTGCCATCACGCATGAGCCGGTCGCGTCCATCGAGGAATTTACGATCTCGTCCGCAGGCTTCTGGGTGCAGCATGCCGGGAATGAATTCCTGCTTTCACGGCGCCCCGACTTGCGTGGGGAGCACGCGCCTGTCGCGAAAGGGCTGTTCGCGTTCAATGTGTTGACATCGGTGATGTACGCCGGGGCCGCGTTCGCTCGAAGCGGTCCAGTGGAGCGTGATACGCGGGGAATGGCCGTCGCCGCCGATATAGACGAGCCATGGATTGGCGCGACGATACTGGCGCCTGCGCTGCTGGACGGTGCCCGATATTACCGGCCGCACTCGCGCACGCTGAGATGGGCGAGTCGCGGGGTCAAAATCGCCGGGGCGCTGCTGGTGTTGAAAGCTCGTTAAGTCGGAATAGGCCCGAGCGCGAACGTCATCGTCCCCTCGACGACGACGCGGCCATCTACGCGCGCAACGCCTTCGAGCTGACCCATGCGGCTGCGCAGCCGTTTCACGCGGGCCTCGATCTCGACGACGTCGCCCGGATGAACTGCGTGGCGATATCGGACGCGATCGATGCCCATGAAGAAGATCAGCTTTTCGCGATTCTCGGCCTTCGACAGGATCAGGATAGCGCCCACCTGAGCCACCGCCTCAGTGAGGATTGTGGGGGGCAACGCCGGAGTATCGCCCGGCTGACGGGACAGATAGCGTTCGTTCAACGACACATTCTTGATCCCGACGATCCGTTTGTCCGGCTCGAGTTCGGTGATGCGATCGACCAGGAGGAACGGATATCGGTGGGGAATGATGCGCTCGATTGCGCTGTAGTCGAGCGGCAGCGACAGCGATTCCATCGGGGACGGTTCAGTATAATCCGCGTCCAAGAAGCTGATGAGCGATCAACCCGTGCAGCCTCACGTCGCACCGTCTCGTCCGCCGACCGACACCGAGCTGCTATCCACGCTCTTCGAGCTTGGCCGCGAAGTGACGTCGGTGCTCGACCTGGCCGAACTGCTCGAAAAAATTCCGCAGTTGATTGCGCGGCTGACGCGGTTCAGCGCATTCGCGGTCTACCTGCTCGACGAGGTCAGGCAGGAGCTGCACATTGCATACGCAGTCGGCTATCCACAGGATGTTGTCAGGACGCTTCGATTAAAGGTCGGCCAGGGCGTGGTCGGCACGGCGGTCGAGCAGGGCCGCCCTATCCTCGTCAACGACATTGCGAAGGAGCCGCGGTTCATGGGCCCGCTGCGCAATATGGTGTCGCAGCTTGCGGTGCCGATGCGACGCAAAGGGCGTGTGATCGGTGCGCTCAACCTGCTCAGCGAACACAGCGGTGCGTTCACGGACCAGGACGAAGCGTTGTTGCGGCAGTTTGCGGCGCACGTCGCCGTGGCCATCGAGAACGCCCGGCTGTTTCGCTCGGAACGCCATCACACGGAGACGCTCGAAACGCTTGCCGAGATCGGCCGTGAGATGTCGTCGATTCTCGATCTGGACGTGCTCCTCACTCGCATCGCGAGCCTCACCAAGCGCGTCGTCGATTACCGCACCTTCGGCATTCTTCTGCTCAATGAAGCGACCAACATGCTCGAGATGAAGCTGGCGGTTCGCTACGGCGAGGAGAACGCGGCGAAGAACATCAAACTTGGCGAAGGGCTGGTCGGATGGGCGGCGCTTCACAAGGAGCCGCTGCTGGTTGCAGATGTGTCGCAGGATCCGCGCTACATCAACCTGGTCGAGGATGTGCGCTCGGAGCTCGTGATCCCCATGTTGATCAAGGACCGGTGCATCGGGGTGTTCGATCTCGAGAGTCCCGAACTGAACGCCTTCACGAAGGACAACAAGGAGCTGCTGACACTCCTTGCGAGTCAGGCGGCTGTCGCGATCGAGAATGCGCGGCTGTACGAGCAGGTGAGCCGCAACGAAGAACGCATCGAGAAGGAGCTGCGCTTCGCGCAACGCGTACAGGCGGCGCTGCTGCCGACCGAACCACCGACGCGGCTGCGTAACGCCGATGTTTCGGGCCGCTTCGCGCCGGCGCACGAACTCGGAGGCGACCTCCACGACTTCATCGCGCCGGAACCCAACAGTCTCGTCGTTGCAGTTGGCGACGTCTCCGGCAAGGGTGCGCCGGCGGCGCTCTACAGCGCGTTCGCCGCGGAGCTCGTACGTTCACGCACGGTGCGTCGCCGTTATACGCCGGAGAAGTTCAGCGTCGCCGGCGTTCTGCAGTCGATGAACACCATCCTTCACGACCGTCAGCTCGAGGAGTACTACTGCACTTTGTGTTACGCCTTCTTCGATTTCAAGCGGCGGTCGGTGACGATTTCCAACTCAGGGCTGCCGTACCCCGTCCGATGCGCGGGCGAGGAGTGCGGCCAGATCGAGCTCCCCGGCGTGCCGCTCGGCTCGTTTTCCGGCGTGACCTATGACGAGGTCACCATCCCTCTTCATGCGGGCGATGTGTTCGTCTTCTGCACGGACGGTATCTTCGAGGCGGCAGGCGTCGAAGGAAAGGAGTTCGGCGCGAAGCGCCTGTGCGACGTGGTGCATGCAAACCGGAAGGGAACGGCGCGAGAGATCGTCGACGCAATCTTCGACGCCGTCATCACGTTTAGAGGCACGGCGCCGCAGGTCGATGACATGACTGCGGTCGCCGTGAAGATTACGGCGTAGGCCGGGTCCTTTCGGACCCGGCAGAATGTCCGGCGCTAGTACTTGATCTTCCGCTTTTGTTCGTCGAGGTGAAGTCCGAGCGACTGGCCGCCGAACGCCGCCAGCTCCTGCACGCGCCCCTTGACGTTGACGCGAGTTCCCGTTGACGGCACACGGCCCGAGTGGCCGATTACCGTGATCTGTCCCGTCCCGTCATCGACGCTGTAGAACTGGAACGGTACCAAGGGAAGTCCCCAGCTGCGGGTGACGACGCCATTTACGCTCACGCTCTTGTTGTAGTACCGCGCGGGCTGGTCCTTCAACTGCGCGACGTGAACGCTGCGCGCGGCGCAACCCGAAATGAGAAGCGCGCCGAGAAGCGCGAGAACGAGACGCGGGGCCTTCATCATGTCAGCATCTCCTGCGGCCCTGGGCGCCGAGGCCTGAGCCTGAAGTAGTCGCGCGCGGGTCGTGAAAGAACACCCGGAATGCGGCGATGCCAGCGCCTGCCTGAAGTTACGCATCCCGGTGACCCGGCGCGACGGTCACGAGCGCTTCAAAAGATGTGCCCGGGGAAAATCGGTTGAATCGTTCGGGAAATCTGGCGACAGGAATCGAGCGTCACCCGAAAGGGTCAGTTCCTCGAGCTCATCCAGGCCTTCAATTTTCGCGCGCGTGGTGCGCGGAGCGTCAGAACGACTGGACGAGCGACACGTTGACGCGACCCATCCTCACACCGTTCTGGCGCCACTGGTAGTCGTAGCTGCCGACGATCGAGGTGAGCGACGGAAACAGGAACTGGACGGCAGCGTTGGCGGTATTCGCCCGGAAGTCGCCGATGTGATCGATCGAGAACTGGTCGAAGTTCTCGATGCCACGGATGTAGCCGGCGCGCAGCCAGATGCGAGGCGCGATCTCGTGGGCGGCGCGCAAATCGAGCGTGTGGCCCTCGGTCCCCGTTGCCGTCGCCGTGTCCGTTGTGGTGAAGGCGTAACGCGCCGCGAACGTCCACATCGGCGTCGGGGCGATGGTGATTCCCGGGGAAAACATCGTGGCATTGGCGCCGAAGAAATCGAAGTAACGCAGCGCCGCTGTGTAGGTGGCGCGGTGGTAACCGTAGTCGACACGGGCGAGATAGTCACGCTGCGGGAGCACACGGTTACTGTTGTTCACCAGCACCTGACCCGTAATCGTTCCCCACGGCGTCCAGCGCCACTCGACGCCACCGCCGCCCCGATTCTCGTTTCGATTGAACTTCTTCTGCACCTGCCAGCGGCCGATCGCTCGCATCGACTCCGTCAGCCTGACGTTGACCGCGAGATCTTCGCCGCGGGTGGCCGGAGTGCTTCCGTTATAGTCCTCGCCGAAGCTCTGGCTCTCGAGCCGATGGCGATACTCGCGCCGCGCGTTCTCCAGATTCACGCGGTTTACCGGTGTCGGCGATGTCGTTGCGACACGCTCGTAATAGCCAATCGACTCCGTGCTGTCGCCGGCAAGCCGGTATCCGCTCGCCAGCGCCGCCCAGATGTTCGGATTCTCCGGCGCAAGCTGCTCTGCCCGTTTCAGCACGTCCAGTCCTTCGACGATCCGATCCTGCCGAAGGAGAACGGTGCCGAGGCCAGCCAGCGCGTCCGCGTTCCGCGGATCCTCGAGGATGATGCTGCGATAGACCGCTTCGGCGAGCTCGGGATGGCCCATCCGGGCGTGCACGTTGGCAATCCACAATCTCGTGAGGTGATCGTTGGGATCCGCCGCGGCAATCTTCTGGAGCGCGGCGAGCGCCTCGCTGTTGCGCCCTTCCTGCGCCAGTTGAATAGCGGCGTTCAGGTCAACAGCAGCCGTGGCCGGGGGCGGCGCGACATTCTGCGCGAGGAGCAGAAGAAAAAGGGAGAGCAGCATACATGTGATTTCGGCTGCTCCCAGACCCGGCTACAGCAGCTTTCAGGCGGATTTGTGTATTTCGGCGGTGCTCGCAGCGGGCCAGGCGGAGACAATGCCCGCCAGCTGGGCGGCAATCATCGCGGCCACAGCGCGCGTGCCGGGGTCGTCTTCGCGTCCGTTGCGCACTTCGGCCGCGAATACGCCAATACAACCGGCCACTCCATGAACAGGCGCGGCGACGGCGCCGTGTGCCATCACATCACCGGCAACGGTGCGCAGTTGTGCAGTGCGCCACGCTTCTGCCGTGGCATTCGAGGCGTCGCGAGGAATGGGGCCGAGCCGCTCGATGACCCGCTCGTCGTATCCAACGGAAACGGCGGGAAACAGCTGTTCGCCCGCGCCCATCCAGACAATGATGCCGCGCGCATCGAGCACGGCCGCTGCGTGTGTGAGCGCCTGACGGAGCGTGGAGGTGTCGAGCGTGCGAGCAAGCGCGCCGCAGACGTCAGCGGCCGCTTGAAGATCGACGGCCGATCGCTTCAGCGCGGGATCCTGGATGCGCGACTTCGGAACCGGTGGCTCGAGGTTCAAGCGGCCGAGGTGCGTCGATCCCTGCTCGCTGATGCCAGCTTCCGGAACCGGCACCAGCAGGAGAAGGCCGGCGATCCAGACGATCGCGACGGCCGCGAGCGCGCCCCACTGCTGCCGCTCCAACAACGCGCGTTGAGGAAGCAAGGTCTGTTGCTCGGATGCTTCGATGCTTCGAAGGTTCATAACGAGGATGCCGATGGTATCGCGCCCTTCGCTGAAGATCAGATCCGCGGCCAGCAGTTCCTCGCCCTGCTGAAGATCCTGCCGCGCCTTCCCGTCGATGACCACAAGCGACTTGAACTCCTTCTCGACGTTGTCGATCGCGGCCGCCGCATCCGCCGATTTCAGGAGCGGTCGAATCGCCACGGTCTCCTGACCGAACTGTTGCAGCAGCATCGCGGATCGTTCGAGCCACGGTTGGTCCGGCTGGCCAGGCGCGACGTACGCCTGCTGCGCCGACGCGAAGTCGCCGGCCGTCGCAATCATCTGCTGGATGCGCTTCGACACGTCGTCGGCGGACGTATCGATCGCCGCGATTCTCTGATGCGCCGCAAAGACAAAAAAGCCGCCGGTGACTCCGGCGGCTATGAGGACAGTCGCAACGATCAGACGGGTTGTGTGCCTCTGCATCCGCACACAGGATAACAGAAACGATCAGAACTCGACGTGCGTTTGAACGAGCAGACGGTTCTCTTGCGGACGTGCCGCGATGTCATAGTGGACCTGCTCGTTGGTGACGACGAGTCCGACGCGGCTGCGCGGCCACACGAACCAGTACGCCCCACCCGCGATCACGCGACGCTGCGAATTGTTCCCAAGCGATTCGTCGGGATCAAGATGGTCCACGCGCGCGAGTGCCGCCCACCCTTGGAGTCCCTGGCGAATCTCGACGAACCCTGACGAGCCGTTGCGATCGATATCGGCGGGCGCCAGCGCGTTCGGATTTTCTGTCGCCTTCAGGTACTGCAACGTCGCCACGAGGTTGGTGTGCTCGAAGCTCCCCATGACAATGGCGAGGTTTCGAGGACGATTCGCGGCGTACCAGCCGGCATTATAGAAACCGGACAGGCGGAAGCCATTGGCGACACCGCGGCCCGCGAACGGCCGCAGCGTCAATCGGGTCTGCACGCTTTTGTACTTGTTCACGTCAGGCTGCGAGTAGCCCTCGCCGTTGTAAACGCCCGTCTGAACGTCGAGATACTTGCCGATCGGCGTGAAGTAACCAACGCCGAAATCCGAGGAACCGGGAATCAGTCCTTCACGTTCCGAAAACATCGTCCCCTGCACGCGATAGCGATCGATGCTTTCCTCGAAGTCGAGCCAGGGAGTCTGGTGCGCGCCGAAGCGCAGCCAGGATCGTGCGGACTTTACGTTATCGAGCTCGACAAAGGCGTACTTCACGCGAAACACCAGCGTGCCGGCGAGCGTGCTGTCCGTGGCGCGCCTGATGTCCGGCGTCAACCGGAAACGAACGCTCTTCGAGAGCTGTCCGTTGATGTTCACGTAACCGCGCGTAAGGTCAAACGCGTTGAACCCTTGACGATTTTTCAGCTCCGCGTCGTACTGCACGTAGGAAAGAACGCCGACGCGAATGATTGGATAGTCCGGTTCCGGTGCCGCAGCCGCCGACGGCGTCTGGGCGGTCACCGGAGCAAACGAACCGAACACAAGGACAAGAACCAGAACGGCGCGCGTCGTCATACAGACGTCATTTGTAAGACGCCAAGGTTTCCGGTCGGTATCCGGCGTGTTAAGCCTGCGTTAATAGACCGGGAGATATGGCTGAAGCGTGCGGGCTATGACCGTGAAGCGATTGGTGAAGATCAGAATGCCGATGATCACGAGCAACGCGCCCGACGTTAACTCAATCATGTGGTAGTGCTTTCGAATTCGCGCGAAAGCCGCGAAAAATCGGTTGATCGCCAGCGCTGCCGCGAAGAATGGGATTGCGAGCCCCAGCGAGTAGGCGGCAAGCAGCCGTACGCCCTGGCCGATGGTGTTCTGCGCGGCCGCTATCGCGAGGATTCCCGCGAGGATGGGGCCAATGCACGGCGTCCATCCGAACGCGAACGCGATACCGACCAGTGTTGCGCCGACGAATCCTGCCGGCCGGCGCTGGGTCTGTACCCGTTTCTCCTGGTAAAGCCAGTCGATGCGCAGCAGCCCCATCGTATGCAGGCCGAACAGCACGATGATGGCGCCAGCGATGCGGCCGAGGACGGTCAGCCGCGACATCAGGAACTGGCCGATCGCGCTCGCCGACGCCCCAAGCGAGATGAAGACGAGCGAGAAGCCGAGGATGAAGGCGAGCGAGGACATGATCACCCGGTTGCGAACGGGTGCAGCGACGGCGACAGTGCCCGTCCCGCGCATCTCGTCGAGTGACAACCCGGAAATATACGAGAGGTAGCCGGGAATCAGCGGCAACACGCATGGGGAGATGAATGACAGGAGCCCGGCTCCGAACGCCGCCAGAAGCGTGACGTTTTCAATCACGGTCTTAACGGCGCGCTCCGCCTTCAGGCGGACTCACCGGCGTCAGAGGAATCGCGCCCTGCGGCATCGTTCCCTCCATTTGCACGTTGTGACCTTTGACCGGCGGCAGGTCCTGGTACATGAAGTCCCACTTCCATCGCTCCGACGGATTCGACGCTTGCAGCCAGCTGCGGGCGGGCAGCGCCCGCGCGAACGCGATGTCAGCCGCCTTCGCGTACAGCGTCCCAGGCATCGCTGCGGCAAGCGCACGCCGCACGTCGGCGTCGCTCCTGTACGGCAGCGACAAGCCGAGCGACGCGGCGAGGTTCACTAAAATCTGCCAGTCTTCTCGAGCTTCGCCCGGCGGTATGACGACCTGCGCGGCGCCCTGTACGACGCCTTTATCGTTGGTATAAAGAGCATCCTTTTCGACGTACGTGGCGCCCGGCAGAACGAAGTCCGCCGCTGCGGCCAGCTCGGTCATCACCACACCCTGCACAATGAGGAGCGGGAGCCGGCCGCTGCGTCTGGCTGCGACAACCCACGACACATCGCCAATCGAGCCGTCTGGTCCAGGGTCGAGCACGTACAGCGCTTTGACGCGTCCTCCCTCGATAGCGGTTCGCAGCTCTGTCAGGTCTGGGAGTCCGTCGTTGCCTGCGCCAACCGCATAGCCGATGTCCTTTGCGCCGTTGACGTTCGGCGCGTCAGTCGCTGGCACCTTGAACTTCGTATTGGCCGGCTGCGGCTTCTCGCTCCTCGTCCACGACACGAAAACGGCCTTCAGGCCGTCGCCGCCGAGCAGCCCTTCGACGAGCTGTTTCAGCACGAACAGCTCTTCGATTGATGCATGCGCGGAGGCGAGGAAGCGGACCGAACCCGCGTCCGACGAACCGGCCGCCTGGAGGGCGTCGCGCATTCGCGGCTCGACGTCGTGCCACGCCGCGTTGTCGAGCGAATCTCCTCGTCTCCACAGAGGCCTGCGGATTCGCGCGTCGCCTTCGACCCAGTGATAGTCGAAGCGGCCGATGTCGCACATCCAGTAGCTGTTGACTTCGGGGTTGAAGCGCGGCGTCATCCGGATCAGCCGCGACCCCTTCGCCCATTCAGGCTTTGCTTTCAGCCAGGCGCTGGTGTTGCAACCCCTCGAGCAAAGCGTGCATGTCGTATCGACGACATTCGGGTTGTCCCAGGGCCTGCTTTTGAACCTGTAGTCGCGCGTGGTGATTGCGCCGACCGGGCACACGTCCATCAGATTGCCGGAAAGCAGGGAATGCACACCTTCTTCCTGGAAGGTTGCGATCTCGCTGCCGTAGCCGCGATCGACGATGTTGATCTGCGCATCGCCGTCGATGTCCCGCATGAAGCGGACGCACCGCGTGCAGAGGATGCATCGATTGCGGTTCAGCATCAGCGTCGGGCCGAAGTCCACGTCGGCCCTGACGCCTTCGCCATCGAACACGCGGCGCGGGAAGTCCATCCGGCTTTCGGCGGGACCGAATGTATATGAGAAGTCCTGCAACGGACACTCGCCGCCCTTGTCGCACACCGGACAGTCGAGCGGATGGTTGACGAGCAGGAACTCGAAGACTCCCGCACGTGCGCCGACCACTTCCGGATCGCGGGTGCTGACTACCATCCCGTCGGTCGCGACCATCGAACACGACGTCTGGAGCTTCGGCATCTTTTCGATCTTGACCACGCAGACGCGGCACGAACCGTCAACGGAGATGCCGGGGTGGTAGCAGTAATACGGGACCGAGATGCCGGCCTCGATACTTGCCTGCAGAACCGTTTTTCCTTTTTCTACCGTGACTTGCCGGCCGTCTATCGTCAGCGTGACCGTTTCCATAACCTTCGGAATCATATCTTACTGGTGTGTTCGGACTGCTGAAGCTGACTCGCACCACACCGGTTCCCAGCGTGTTGTGCGGGCCGCGACATCGGAGCGACCTGGCGATCGATTCGGACCACATCTCCGGCAACTGAGCTTCAGCTTGACTGAACCGCGGCGAGGTCCTACTCTCCGATCCGAGAGGCCAAGATGGTCGCCACCCGCGCGCACGTATCTTCGCTGCTCGAATGGCTCGCCGCGCTGGCCTGCATCATCGCGGTCGCCGCAATCGGAACGGTACTGCTTCGCGACTTTCGTTCCGTCAGCGCGCTCACGCCCGTGATTGCGCACGAAGAGGTGATTCCCGATCCTCCCCCTGCAATTCCCGCGCGATCGGTTTCCGTTCCAGTCCTGTTGTTGGGCGATGGCTCCGAACTGCGCGTCGGAGACACGGCGGCGGAGTTGTCAAAGCGGCTGGGGCCCGCAGCGGAGGTGGCACCACGAGCCGTCGATCGCACAGCGTCTGGCGAACGCGTTACGCGGTTTTATGTGCACGGTGGCCAGCGGTTCGCCGTTGTCCTCGAACCGCTCGCCGGCGACGGGCAGGTCAGGGTCGCCGCAATTTATCTGCCTAGCTCTCGCTGAATCTCGCGAGCGCTGCCGAATCCCTGTTGATCTGAACGTCCCGCACGGCGCCGGTTGTCGGAATTCGCTGCTCGACGTGCGCATCGGAGATCGGCACGAGGACGTCCTGCTGATGGCCGTCCGTGTACTGCAGCGTCACCGTCACCGGCACGTCGAAGATCGTCCGGCCGTCTTGATCGAACTGCACGGTGACCTCGCCGGGGCGTATCGTTGACGAATAACGGACCGTCGGAACGTCGGCGCCGTGAATCCAGCGGTCGAAGAAGCGATCGAGCGATCGGCCGGACGCTGTCTCCATTGCGCGTTGGAAGTCGTCGGTCCCTGCCTTTCGGAATTTCCTGTCGTTGTAAAAGCCGCGAAGTCCGTTGAAGAACGCCTCGTCACCGACGAAGCGGCGAAGCATGTGCAGGACCGCCGCGCCCTTGTTGTAGATGATCGCGCGGAAAATGCGCCCCTGGCCCTGGATCAGCCCCAGGCGATACCCGAGATCGATCGGCCCCTGATCCGATTCAGAAATACTCCATCGGCGGAACTGGCGGAGCATTGCGAAGAAGGAGGTGTCGCCATGCGCGCGCTGCGCATACAGCGCGGAGAAATACTGCGCGAACCCTTCGCTGATCCACTGCTCGTGGTAGTTCTTCCAGCCGACCGCCTGCCCCCACCACTGATGCGCGAGCTCGTGCGCGAGAAAGAACTCGGGCACGCCGGCGAAGGCCGACGGATCGTTGCCCCAGTACAGTTTCGAGAACGGAGCGGCGTTGTTGATGATCGCGAAGTACGCGGGGCTGTGGCCGCCAGGCACATCGTGCTCGAGCATGGCAATCGTCAACGACTCGTACGGCATGTCGTTCATGATGCCGCCGTAGAAGCGCATGATGTCGGCGGCGACGGGCGCAATGTCGCGCCCACGGGCCAGCTGACGTGGGTTGGCCTGCACGTTGATGGCGAGATGATCGTATCGGCCGCGCGCCTCGATCGCGGAGCTTGCGACCGGTGTCAGCCGGCTGACAACGAGCGCAAAGTACCGCACGGGCTGGTTCGCGTTGAAGACCGACGCGTGCCCCCCGGCCGACGACAACACCGCGTCACGCAGCGACACGTCGCCGGGCGTGAGCTCGCCGCTGGCGACGCAGCCATACCCCTCCGGGACCGTGATTCGAATCCGTGCGCGCGCATAGTCGGTTACGACGTTCTGCGGATACCACGCAGCGCGGCTGCTCAAGAGAAAGTTCGGCTCGGACCTCATCAGCGGATCGGTTTCCGTGTCGTCGTCCTGCTGGGCCTCGAGTGCAACCGTTTCGCGATCGAGCGCCTGTGTCGGCAGGCGGCCGCTGTACGCGATGTCGAACGACATCACGGCGCCGCGTTGCGCTGAAACCGGCAGGTTGATGATCAGGCTGTCGTCGTTGCGGATGCGGAAGAACAGGAGCCGTCCGAACTCGCTGCTGACGACGCTGGTCACCGCAAGTGGCTCCGCGAGCCGCATGGTCAGCGTCGCGGCAGCGTCGGCCTGCACACGCAGCGTCACATGCGTGCGGCCCTCGATGAACTGCCGCTCGGGATAAACGACCGTGTCGATGTTGTAGTCGAGGGCATCGTAGGTGCGCAGGTCGTCTTCGTTGTACGTCGGCCCGCGTAGCGCCAGAGTGGACGGCGAGGCGTACAGCGAGATTGCCCGCTTGCGCGATCGATCGAACAGCGTGACGTCTTCGGCGTTGCCCCCGCTGCGGGAGTACGTCAACGTACCGAACTTGTTCGTGCGCACTTCCGCGAGGAAGTCGCCCGTCTGCGGCAGGATGTACCAGGTTTCGCGGCTCAGATCGCGCAAATCGATGTTGAACGATTTCGGCGCCTCCGCGGAGAAGACGTCCTGCGCGCGCTTGGCCTGCCGTGGATCGGAGGGCATGGCCTTGAGCCCTGATACGTCGATGCGGGTTTCGTAGTCGGCTGGATGCATCCGCACGAACGCCGCGCCGAAGAGCGCGGTCAGCGTTTCGCTGCCGCCGAAGATGCGCAGTTGCCCCTTCTCCGTCTGAGGTCCAGGCGAAAACTGCATTTCGCCACGGCCCAGGAGGATCAGTCCGGTCACCCCTTCGCCGCTGATCACATGGAAGACGTAGCCGGTGTGCAGCGTGAACTGCACGTCCTGCGAGCGAATCGTGAAATCGCGGGCGACATACTGCGTCGCGGAATCGAGGCGCAGACGGTAGAGTCCCTGCACATAGGTGAGCCGCGTAATATCGACGATCCTCCACGAGTTCACGTCGCCATCGCGGGGCCGCCGCACATCGAACCGTGCGGTCAACACACGCGCCCGCGCCGACGTCTCCGTGAGGATCTCGACGATCACGTGGTAGCCGTCCCCGGGGAGCGCACCCTCGAGGGGAATACGATCGCGCTCCTGCACGACAGCGCGCGTTGTTTCGTACGAGAACAGGTCGTCGGTCGCCTGTTCCGCTTCCTCTCCCGTGATGTCGCCCGTCGAGAGCAGTGCGGGGAAGTCGTCGCGGTTGTTCTGCTGAAGAAGCTGTTCGAGGTGGTGGAGCAGCAACCCTACTCCATCGGGCGCCCCGGGCTGCGCGGCCACCTGCGCGGACGCCTGGGCGTAGGACGGCCACGCGCAGAGCCAGAACGTCAGCGGAAGCGCGAATCGAACGAATGAAAGAGCCATGCGGTCGCGCATCGCTGTCAGAACTATTAAACCTCAGATCACGCCGAGCGATCGCCCCACTTTTGCGAAGGCATCGAGCGCGAACTGCAGCTCATCCCGAGTATGCGTGGACGTGACGATCGTCCGCACGCGCGCCCTGTCGCGTGCAACGGTCGGAAAGCCGATGCCCTGCGCGAAGACGCCCGCCTCGAAGAGCGCATCGGAGAGCTTCATGGCGAGCGCCGCCTCGCCGACGATGACCGGCGTAATCGGACTGTCACTGACACCGGTGTTGAAGCCGAGCGCCTGGAGCCCGCTCTTGAAGAAAGTTGTATTTTCCCACAGCCGCTCGATGAGCCGCGGCTCGCTTTCGAGGACGTCAATCGCCGCGAGGCACGCGGCTGCCACAGCAGGAGGATGTGAGGTCGAAAACAGAAACGGGCGCGCGCGGTGATACAGGAATTCGATCATCGCCTTCGAGCCCGCCACGTACCCGCCGAGCACACCAATCGCCTTCGACAAGGTGCCGACCTGGATGTCGACGCGGCCGTGCAACCCGAAGTGGTCGACGGTCCCGCGGCCGTTGCTTCCGAACACGCCGCTCGCGTGCGCGTCGTCGACCATCATGATGCAGCCGAATTCGTCCGCGAGATCGCAGAGCTCGGGGAGCGCGCCCAGGTCGCCATCCATGCTGAAGACACCGTCGGTGATGATCAGGCGCCGGCGATCGCGTGGCAGCCCCTCGACGATCGCACGCGCCGCCTTCACGTCGCGATGCGGAAAGACTTTGATTGTCGCCCGGCTCAATCGAGCGCCGTCGATGATGCTGGCGTGATTCAGTTCGTCCGAGATGATGAAGTCCTCTTTCCCCAGCACGGACGACACCGTTCCCGCGTTTGCCGTGAAGCCGCTTTGAAACACCACCGTGGCTTCGGTGCGCTTGAACTCCGCGAGGCGGCGTTCGAGCTGCATGTGGATGTCCATCGTGCCCGCGATGGTGCGAACCGAGCCCGACCCGACGCCGTGCGTTCGCGTCGCGTCGAGCGCGGCCTCGCGCAGCCTGGGATGCGTTGTCAGGCCCAGGTAGTTGTTCGACGAGAGGTTGACGACCGAGCGATGGTCGAAAGAGGTGTGAGCCTTCTGTTCGCCGTCAAGCACTCGTAGACGGCGGTAGAGGCCCTGAGCTTTCAGCGAGTCGAGCTCCTCGGACAGGTAGCGAAGTGGGTCGGCGCGCATCGCGCCGATCTTATGCCGTCGAGGGCGGGTCTTTTCAGACCCGCGAGGCCGATCTCAGAAGAAGAGGAGAAGGCACCACGGCCAAACCGCGGCGAACACGTAAAAGGCAGTCAGCAGCGCAACGGCGAGGTGGGTTCCGCGCAAATGCAGACCGATGCCGAGAGAGCCTGCCACGAGCTTTGCCGTCATCAATGCCGGGCCGTGGCCGAGATGCGTCATCAACGCGGCAATCAGCGGATTGGCTTCCGCTGATATCCCGAATGCTTCCACGCCGACATAGGTGAACATGCCGTCGAGCATCTGCGCGAAAAGAAACGTCAGCAGCACGGCGTCACCGAACAGAGAGCGCTGAGGTTGAGCGCTCCATACTTTCGGAATCGCGGTGCCGAAAACAGCCCGTGGATCTGCGTACGCCATAGTCTCGCGAGACGTGGCGTCAAAGCGCGTGCCTGATCAGGTATCAGGTATCAGCTATCAGGTGTCAGGCGTGGTCCAGGTATCAGGGAAGCGCGAGCAGGGTATCAGGCCCCTGGCGGAAAACTTCGGTTGCGCCGAGGGCGCGGAGCGTTGCGGTCGTGTCGCGTCCTTCGGCATCCAGATACGCGTCTTCGTGAACAATCACATGCGTGGCGCCGAGCTCGCGCAGCGTCGCCATTGAGAAATCGGGATGGCGCGGCACCTCGCTGAGCGCCACGATGGTGCGGCCGTAATGCAGTGGGAAAAACCCGCTGTAGCCATTCAGAACCGGCCGCCACCGCTCGATCGAGTAGTACATCGCGCGGAGATCGTAATCGGGCTGTCCGAGCGGCAGCTCCGCCAGCACCGCGTCGGGCGGAAGCCGACTCACAGCTTGGTACACCTCAGGTGCGCGTCCTGGGAGTTCGAGTCGTGCCGGTGGCGCGCGGTAGCCTTCCACCGGTGACATGCCGTTGACGACAAACGGCGAGGCGCCAGCCTCGAACAGGAAGATCGCTGCAATCGCTGCAAGCAGAATGAGCCCGTGTCGTAGCCGGGCGATTGCCGCCGCGCCAAAGCCACCCAGCGCAGCAAGCATCAGCGTCACGATCATCGCGAAGCGGGCCGGCACACGAAGCCCCTCAAACCCGGGAATGTGGTTCCAGAGGAACCGGTACGGCGACGCGAGATCGAGCGGGCGCCCGAGCACCTGCGGCGAAGGACCGAGCGAGAGCCATAGTGCCGCGAGTAGCGCCGCGACGAAGAACCCTCGCGAGCGCATGAATGCGGCAGCCCGCATCCTCAGCTCGTGCGACAGCCACAGCGCGACGAGGTACGATATGACGCCGCGCAGCAACAGCTGCGTCGCATCGATCAGTCGGACGTCGAACAGCCACAGGTCGAGTGTCAAGCGCCGGAACACGATTACCGCGGCCGCTGCAATGAAATGACCGATGGCAATCGCATAGAACGCCGCTGCGGCGCTTGCCCATCGTGGTGCACGATGGCCCTCCAGGCGGCCTCCGAACAGCAGTCCAACCAGTGCCAGAATTATCGGGACCGCACCAGGAAAGAGCTCACCTTCGCGTTTTTGAAAAACATCCGAGAGCCGGGCCCCCCAGAACCGCTCCGCCACCGACGCGGTCGCATACGAATAGACATCCGCCGACAGCCGCGTCGTCTCGCCCAGAGACCGCGCAAGCTGCAGGTCGCGGCTGACGCGTGCGTACGGCAGGACGAACGGCGTCACGACGACGGCCGCGGCGAGTGCAGCGACGCCGAAGGCGAGCCAGATGCGCCGGTCATGAAGCCGTCCGACGCGCCAGAGCTCCCAGACGGCGTAGGCGGCGGCAAACGGCGAGAAATACAGGAGGTAGTAACCGGAGGAAAGCCCCTGCAGCACGATTGATGCGGTTGCGCCGGCGAGCGCGCGCGTGCGCCCCCCGTCCACGTAGCGCCTGAATCCGTAGAGCGCGAAGGGCATCCACTGCGAGGAGAGCACCTGCAGGTGCGACGCCTGCGGCACACGGTACGGCGCGAATGCGAAAAGGAGACCCGCGATGAACGCCGCTGCGCGGCTGCGCGTCAGCTCCCGCGCAAAGAGAAACATGCCGAGTCCTGACAGCGCGAACGTCGAGAGAAACAGCAGGTTGTAGCAGACAATCGGGTTCTTCGTCAGCGCGTAGACGGGAAAGATCTGCAGTGCCTGCGGCACGAGATGCTCGGAGTAGGCGAGCGTCAGCGGCGCCGGATGAAAAATGTTGGCGTCGAAGAAATGCCGCAGGTGCGAGTAATGGCCGAAGAAGATGCCGCGGAACTGCTCGCAGTCCCACGCCAGTATCCACATGTTGAGGATCGGATCGCCCAGATCCCACGCGACGTCGCGCGCGAGTCCGCCGGCAAGCGGCCACGTCATCACGACCGCGATGGCGGTGTACGCGGCTGCCGCGTACCACGCGTATTTCATCCCGCGGTGTTGTCGTTCATCAGCTCTTCGAACACGACCTGCAGGATGGCGGCGGTGGGCACTGCCAGGATCGCGCCGATGACGCCGAGCAGCGATCCGCCGATCAGCAGCGCGACGATGACGAATACCGCGCTGATGCCGACCTGCCGCTGCATGATTCGCGGCACGAGGATATGGTTCTCGAGCTGCTGCTGCGCGAAGAAGAACACAATGACGCCGAGCGCGAGCGCCGGCTTCACCGACAGCGCCACGGCGATCGCAGGAACGCTCGACAGGATTGGCCCGACGATCGGAATCATTTCACCGATGCCCGAGATGAGGGCGAGGACGTAGAAGAACGGCACGCCCATCAGGAACAGGCCGAGCGCTGCGGTGCCGCCGATGATGCCTGCCAGCAGCAGCTGACCGCCAAGCCACGCGCTGACCTTATTGGTCACGCGGCGGCACGCGTCATCCACCTGCGCGCGTTTCTCGCGCGGGAACAACCGCAGGAACAGCCTGACCAGGCCGCTGCTGTCGACGAGCAGGTAAAAGGCGAGCACAAGGATCGTGATGAGGCCGAACACGCCTCCAACTAATCCCCACACCGCATTCACCACCAGACCGATGGTGTCCTGCGCGCCCGAGCTGCCGGCCGTCTGCTGCACCGCTTCCTGCGCGCTGATCTCGCGTGTGAGCAGGCCGTGATTCACTAACCACTGCTGACCCTGATGAAGCAGCCGCGGCAGCTCCATCGCCAGCTCGCGCGCCTGCATCACGATGGGCGGAATCACGAGAATCGCGACGCCGACAATCGCGCCGATAATACACAGGTAAATCACCAGAATCGCGGCCCAGCGCGGCACGCGCTGGCGCGTCAGCCGCTTCCGTTCAATCGCGTTGACGAGGGGCGACAGACCGATGGCGACAAGCGCGCTGATGTAGACGAGCATGAGCGCGTCGCGCACCTCCCACAGCGCCCAGCAGACGAAGACCGTCAGCGCGAGGCCGACGAGCGCATAGCGGATGAGCGCGCGTGGAGAGTCCGAAGAAGCGGTCACGCCTGCTGCAGATACCGGCGCGTGAAGGCGGCGATATCGGCGTAGATCGGCCTGAGCTCGCTCGGATCGGCGAGGTACACGATGCGGAACGATCCCGCCTCGGGCGGCATGCCGAAGCCGGAGCCGTAGACGCAGAGGATGCCGGTTTCCCGCAGCAGCGCGAGCACATAGTCTTCGTCGGTGCGCCCCGGTGGCAGCGATACCATCGGCATCGCGTAGAACGCTGCGTGCGGCGCCACGCACCGCATCCCGGGAATCGCGTTGAGCGAGTCGGTCGTCAGGCGCGCACGCTCGGCCAGCGCCTTTCGAAATCCGATCTGATGTGATCGATCGCCAGTCAGCGCGGCAACGACCGCGTATTGCATCGGACCTGGGCTGCACAGGCGGCCATCGGCCAGCTTCTTCATGGCGGCAAGCGCATCGTTCAGCCGGGGAGTCGCGCCGACAACCAGCCAGCCGGCACGCCAGCCCGGCGCTAGATACGCCTTCGACAAGCTCGAGAGCGACACGACGGCGGCCTCGCGATCCAGCGTGCCGAGGAGCGGCACAGGACCGTCGAAGCCGATCTCGCCGTACACCTCGTCGGCAAGAATCGTCAGCCCATGCTCGTCCGCGATTTCGAGCAGCGCGCGGCGGGTCGCCGGCGGATAGACCGCGCCCGTTGGATTGTTGGGGTCGATCGTCACGAGCACACGTGTGCGCGGCGTGATGAGACTGCGGAGATGCTCGATATCCGGATGCCAGTTCCGATGTGGATCAGTCCGGTAATAGCGTGCCTCCGCGCCAATCTTCGCGATGACGGCGGTGTAGAGCGGATAGGTTGGCAGCGGCACCAGCACTTCCTCGCCCTCATCGACGAGCGCGTTGAGAACGAGATCGATGGCTTCAGAGGTACCGGTGGTAATCAGCACGCGATCCGGTGAGGTCGGAATTCCCTTCGCTGTGTAATCAGCCGCCACTGCCTCGCGCGCCGGCATAATGCCCGCCGACGGGAGATAGCCGTTGTGACCGTCGCGCATCGCACGCTCAGCCGCCTCGATCAGATGCGCGGGCGTCTGAAAGCCGAACGCCACCGGGTCGCCGATATTCAGGTACCGGACGCGCGTGCCGCGCGCTTCCACTTCCTGCGCCTCGGCGACGATGTTCCGGATGGCGTAGGAGAAGCGGTTAACCCGGGAGGCGACTGGAATCGACTTGGCAGCCCGCGAAATCGGCATTCAATCCTCATCTTACGCTTTTACATCGGCTCAGCAGTACGGGATGTAACAATTACATGCGATGCTCAAGGTATCGGGATGTGCCCGCAAAATCCGTAGCAGTTCTCCGGCATTTCGGTCGTTTCCCGATGGCAAGCGCATTGATTATGTCCGCCGCGTGACGTCGCTCCCAGTCGCAGTTCTCGTGCTCACGATGATGCTGGCAATCACCCCGATGGGGGTCTACGCCCAGGGCTCGTCATCGAACTCGCCGGGTTCCCAGACCCCGGCTGCGAACACGCCTGTCTCCCAGACCCCAGCTGCGACGTTCAAGTCGGGCGTCGAAGTTGTGACCGTTACCGCGGCCGTCCGCGACGGACGTGGCCGCGTCGTTCGCGATCTGGCGAAATCGGACTTCACGATCGTCGATTCGGGCTTCACCCGGCCCATTCTCGACTTTTATTCGGGTGATTCGGCCGTCAGCGTGGCGCTGCTGCTCGACATCAGCGGCAGTATGGGCGTCGGTGGAAACATGGATCGCGCGCGCGATGCCGTGCGCGTCGTCCTCTCGCACCTCCAGTCGCGCGGCGACGAGGCGGCGCTCTTTACGTTCGATTCGAAGCTTCAGGAAGTCGTACCGTTTACGACCGACCTCAACCGCATCCGCGCACTCAGCCTTGCTGGCCGGCCCTGGGGGATGACGTCGCTCTACGACGCGGTGGCCGCGACTGCGCAGTCGGTGGGCGAGCGGGCCAACCGTCATCGCGCGGTGCTCGTGATCACTGACGGCGTCGACACCGGCAGCAAGATGAAAGCTCCGGAAGTGTCAGCCGTCGCCAGTTCGATCGACGTTCCCGTGTATCTCCTCACGGTCGTTAACCCCCTCGATCACCCCGGCGGCGAACTATCCGTCGTCGAGGCGGCCGGCGAGCACACCGACGTTGCGACGTTGTCGGACCTGGCGCGCTGGACGGGAGGCGATATGCGGATCTGCAGCATGCCCGAGCACACGCTCGCCGCGGTTGACGATTTGTTTGGCGAGCTGCGCTATCAGTACCTCATCACCTTCGAGCCGGGTCTCGTTCCTGGCTGGCACCCGCTCGAGATTCGGACCCGGAAGAAGAACCTTGTCGTACACGCGCGAGGCGGGTACATGGCCGCGGCGCGCTAGTTCGTCGTTTAGGAGGAAAGTCACAATGCGTAAGAGTCTCATCGCAGCTTCGTTGCTGTCACTGACAGTGGCCATGGCACCGGCGTGCGCCACCAAGAAGTACGTCCGGACGGAAGTTGGAACAGTCAACTCGAAGGTCGACACCTTGAGCGGGACCGTCGAGCAGACCCAGGGTCGCATTCAGCAGGATGAAGCCCGCATCGGCCAGGTGGATCAGAAGGCCGAGGCGGCCGGCAAGTCTGCGGAAGCGGCGCAGAACAGCGCCAACCAGGCGCAGCAGGCGGCACGTCAGGCGGCCGCCCGCGCCGATCAGGTCAACACCGAGCTCTCCGCGAACATCGCGGCCGGGCGCAAGCTCGTCTACGAAGTTACGCTGAGTGAAGATCAGGGGAACTTCAAGTTCGGAAAGACCACACTGCCCGATGAAGCGAAAGCGCGCATCGATCAGGTCGTGAGCCAGCTGAAAGGCCAGGCGGGCAAGGACATCTACATCGAGGTCGAAGGGCATACCGACAACGTCGGTGGCAAAGAGACCAACTACGAGATCGGGATGAAGCGCGCCGAAGCCGTGAAGGAGTATCTGTACATGCAGCACCAGATTCCGCTGCACAAGATCAACGTGATCAGCTACGGCGAAGACAAGCCGGTTGCGCCGAACAACACGAAGGACGGCCGCGCGATGAACCGCCGCGTCGTCATTCGCGTTCTCTCGTAATCGCGTAGATCGCTACCGAAGGCGCCCGAGATTGACGGGCGCCTTCGCCACGTCCTTCCCGCTTTCTCTGATCAACATGACGTAGGCGCCGCGAGGATCGAGGGCCGCGCCGTCGAAGGTCGCGACGAGGCTGCCGCCGAGCAGCGGCTGGCTGCCCTGCGGCGTGCCCGACGTTCCGCCGCTGTACGGATACGGAAGCGGCATCCCCGAGAGCCTCGGGCCGAAACGCGGAATCCGCTCGATGCTGCGCGGTGCGATCACGGTGCCCGCCGCTGCCACGAGACTCACGGTGAAATCCGGAACGCCGACGTAGTTGTTCAACGGATGGAACGTGAGCTCGGCAATCAAATCGAGGCGTGACGGATTGTCGCCAAGCGTCGCGAGCGCTTCACGCTGGCCGTAGAGCCGCTCGCCGGCCCGGGTATGCGCTTCCGCGTCGAGGGCAATTCGGCGGAACGGCGTCACCACCTCGATGTAATCCACCGGCGCCTGCATCACGTCGACACGATACGACGCATGAAAGCGCGATCGCACGTCGTCGATGCGGCTTTGGCCAATCTCGATGGCTTCGGCAAGACTGGGCGGATCCAGCGCCTGGTCGAAGGCGCCGACGGCAACGCGAGAGGCGAGGACTGCGGCGAGAGCAATGCCCGTGCGCGCCATGTCTGCATGGTAGCGCACGGGGCACGGCGGAGGTGGCTATTGCTCGGGGAACTGTGGAGTATTCGGATCCGCGACAGACAGCTGACCTCGGATCTCCCCGCCAGGGAACGCCGACGTGTGGATGTTCACATACGCGTTGCCGCCGGCAATCGCCTGGAGGGCGTCGGCGAACGTGTTGATTCCGATCTCCGGACGGGCGTGAAAGGCCGGCCCGTCATGGACGCGGAAGTTCAGCGTGAAATCACCGGTTCTGCCGGTGCCAATTGGAAAGTCAATCACAACCGGCCCGCCCGCTCGACGCTGAGCAGGAAGCAGACCATCCCTCGAGCACGAAAGATCAACGAGATAGAGGCGATCCGCGCGCCGCGACCTTACGCCAGCCGAAAGTACTTTCGGCGAGTGGCGCTCGATGTTCCGCTAGACTGGCGCGGTGGAGCTGACCGACAGGGTTGCGCTGATTACTGGCGGGCGACGGATCGGCGCGGTCGTCGCAACGGAGCTTGCCCGCAAGGGCGCTGACATCGCCATCGTCTATCGCGCGTCACGGGTGGAAGCCGAGGAGACGGCTGGCGCGCTTCGGGCACTCACTCGCCGCGTCTTCCTGGTGCAGGCGGACCTCCAGCAGCCGGACGCGTGCCGCCGCGTCGTCGATGACACGGCCGCGGAATTCGGCCGCCTCGACGTGCTCGTCAACATGGCGTCCGTTTATCGTGCGAAGGCTATTGACGACCTGACGCCTGAGGATTGGGACACGCAGATGGCGGTGGACCTGCGCGCCGCGTGGCTCTGTTCTCACGCGGCGATTCCACACATGCGGCGCGGCCACGGCGGGCGGATCGTCAATTTTTCCGATTGGGTGGCGCGGAGCGGCAGGCCCCGATATCCCGGATATCTGCCGTACTATGTTGCCAAGGCCGGCGTGATTGCGCTGACCGAAGCGCTCGCACTTGAACTGGCAGCCGATCAGATTCTGGTGAATGCGATCGCGCCAGGACCAATCGTCGCGCCGCCGGGAACGTCGGCCGCGGATTCCGCGGCGATCGAACGCGCAACGCCGCTCGGACGATGGGGCGGCGAGCTGGAAATCGCGAAGGCGGTACTGGCGCTGGTCGAGAGCGACTTCATGACCGGGGAGACCATCCGCGTCGACGGCGGACGACATCTCAAGTAGGGGCGGGCGTTCAGGTCCGCCCAATCGCGACCGCATCTACGCCCCAACTTTTTTTCTCTGGGTGTGCACGTCGTAGGTCTCGATGTTGGTTTCCGCCGGACCAGCCTTGACCTCGCCGGTGTGCACATCGAACTGCGAGCCGTGCCAGGGACACTGGACAGTCCCGCACATCAACACGCCGTCCGACAACGGCCCGCCTTTGTGCGTGCAGCGATCCTCGAACGCAACGTATCCCTTACCGGTTCGTCCGACGGCGACGCGTTTGCCCCCGGCACGCACCAGCTTCATCTGGTTGACCTCCAGATTGTGTGCAACCTCTTCGAGGGCGCCAGGTTTCTCCGCGTCTACATGTTCTTCCTGCCACTTGCCCGCGTTGGCGTAGCGATGATCGACGCCGATCTGGTTGCGATAGGCGAGGGTGCCACCCAGCCAGCCGCCGGCGCAAAGCGTCGCGGTACCGATGCTGTGAAGCGCGAGCGGCAGCGCGTTGCCGCGTTTGCGTGCGGCGAGCCATCCGGCCGCGAAGAGCGCAAGGGAAGTTACATTGAGAAGCGCGTGCTTGGTCGCGCGCTGCTTCGCGGAGCTCTGCGGTGGCACACTGCCGAGATAATCGATGACACCCGGTACGGCGGCAACCAACCCGGCGACGAGTCCGGCAGGCACCAGATATCTGGAAACAGTTTTCAGATCGTCGTTACCCGACATCGCCGCCGCTACTCGGAATCCCCATCCTCCGCTGAGAAACACAAACGGAAACGGAATGAGCATCGGATGTATCGGATGCGACTTGACCGAAGCTGTGCTTTTCATGCACCGCCCCGGTGCAACAACTACGCCTTGACGCCGATCCGATCGAGAATTTCGCCGAGCGTCGAGGCCGCAGCGTGCAGCGGCAGATTGCTGATGTAGAAGTGGCGCGCGCCAACGTCGATCATCGCGCGCATCGTCCGCGCGCAGACGTCGATTGGCGTGGCACCGGCGCCGAACTCGCGCGATAACCCCTCTGCAGGAACAGGGAGGAACTGGCTCAACGTGTCGAGCGTTTTCGGGTTGGCGCTGCGATAGTAGAAGACCCCGAACATGCCTGGCTTCGTGATGCCGCGCCTGGACGCCTCGTTGATGAAACGTTCAACGGGCCCAACGTTCAGATGGCTGACGATCTGGCTCAGGTAGTACTCCGCGTTGAAGCATTCGTCGGTCATGTATTCGATCTGCGCCGTGGTGTCTCCGTACGGGTTCGCCCACCCGCCGAGGGTGAGACGCGGCTCGCGTGCACGGATGCTGGCGCGCAGCTGCCAGGCGTGCTCAACGCAGCGCGCTCGACCCACGTTCTTGTCTCCCCCCAGGACAA
>Ga0075434_100000888_pt1 | contig 23944 bp, 19 predicted proteins | sample RhiMethybrSRZTD3_FD_75298 | JGI IMG/M metagenome (GOLD analysis project Ga0075434, IMG submission 75298) | Populus rhizosphere microbial communities from Tennessee, USA - Rhizosphere MetaG P. TD hybrid SRZTD3 | ecosystem: Host-associated > Plants > Roots > Rhizosphere > Soil | place: USA... | reverse complement strand
GCACGAGCATCTCCTGGCGTGATCAATGTTGTGAAGCAGGTCGACTGACTACCAGCTAAGGAAGCGAGCAGCGTCATGAGCCGTTACGGCGCTCAATTCGGTCCCGACTTCACCTTTCTCGGGGTGCCGGAATGCGACTTGGAGGATGAAAGCAGCTATGCCGACGCGGATGTCGTGATCTTGGGTGCCCCATTCGACGGTGGCACCTCCTATCGCGCCGGTACGCGCTTCGGTCCGCAGGCCATCCGAATGACCGATTACCTACCACACGACGGATCTCGGCCCTCGCTGGCATTGCGGACCGATGGTCTTGCTGACCTGAAGGTCTACGACGCAGGCGATGTGGAGATGTACTCCGGCGATATCGAGGTTGCTCTCCCGGCGCTGGAAGCGGCGGTGGAGAAGGTGGCTCGGGCGGGCGCGATACCGCTGTCGCTCGGCGGGGACCATTCGATCGCCTATCCGGACGCCAAGGGCTGTGCCAATGTCATCGGCGCCGGCCGAGTATCGATGATCCACTTCGACGCTCACGCCGATACCGGCGACATCGAGTTCGGCTCACTCTGGGGTCACGGGCAGCCGATGCGTAGGTTGATCGAGTCGGGTGCCGTACGCGGCGACCGGTTTTTGCAAATCGGGCTTCGCGGCTATTGGCCACCACCAGAAACCCTGGACTGGATGGCCGAGCAGCACATGCGCTCGTACGAAATGACCGAAGTCGTTCACCGGGGTCTAACCGAATGCCTGACTGAGGCATTCACGATCGCGACCGACGATTGCGACGGGGTATTCGTCTCCGTTGACATAGATGTGTGCGACCCGGGTCACGCGCCGGGCACAGGAACTCCTGAGCCCGGAGGGTTGTCCGCGCGGGAGCTGCTCGACGCGGTGCGACGGATCTGCCTCGAGCTGCCGGTTTGCGGCGTCGATGTTGTTGAAGTCAGCCCGCCGTATGACCACGCCGACATTACGGCTGCGCTGGCCAATCGAGTGGTCTTGGAGGCACTGTGCGCGATTGCCCGCAAACGCCAAGATGCGCGCGACGGGACGCGATGGGATCCGCTGCTTCCGCTGCTCAGTGACCGGGCGGCGCCGATTCCCGAGGGCACAATTCCTCCGCATCACTCCACACATCTCAGCCATGATCAGGGAGAGCTGAGACGACCATGACCGAGACGCCGCAAGCAGAGGTTGATCCAGATCTCGCGTCGCCCGGGACGTCCCGGGCTCCGGAGGCCACGGTCGGCACCGACGCTGCATATGCACCGCCAGCCGCGCATGGCCTGGGTCGGCCGTTGCGGAACATTTCGGAAGTCCGGCACTTCTTCCGCACCAACGAGGTGCCGATCTATTTCATCGGCGCCACCCCGTTCAACCTCTTGGGCCTGGACCGCTGGGTGCGGAACTTCTCCTACGTCACCTACTACGACGGCTGGGATGGCGCGCACCCGCGAGTGTTCACCCCCAAACACAAGCCATACATCGAATTCGAGTCGGGCGAGGAGATCAACAACTGGCTACTCGTCAACCCCGAGGTGCGGGCCCATATGTCCCGCCCAGCGCCTCGAGGCCAGCGACCAAAGGTCGCCATGGTCTTTTTCGACGCCGAGACCGAGCGGATCTGCGACGAGCTCGGTTACGACCTGATCCTCCCCTCAGCTGAACTCCGCGAGCACTTGGACTCCAAGCTCGTAACGACCCGCCTGGGCAACGACGTCGGCGCGGCAAGCGTGCCGAATGTCATGGTGACCGTAGATGAGTACGACGAATTGGTCGGTGCCGCGACGGATGCCGGCCTTGGCACCGATCTTGTCGTCCAAACCGCGTACGGCGACTCCGGGAAGACGACCTTCTTCATTGACGATGAAACCGGCTGGAAGCGGCACCGCCGCGACATCATCGGCAACGAGGTGAAGGTGATGAAGCGGATCAACAACCGCCCGGTCGCGGTCGAGGCGGTCCTGACTCGCAACGGCACGGTCGTCGGCCCGTTCATGTCGGAGTTGACTGGACACCCGCAGCTCACCCCCTACCGTGGTGGCTGGTGCGGCAACGAGATGTTCCCAGAAGTCCTCGATGAGGACCTTCGGCGGAAGGCTGGGGACCTTGTCGGACGGCTTGGTGATCGTCTTGGTGCGGAGGGTTACCGAGGGTTCTTCGAAGTCGACGTGCTGATTGATACCGACACCGACGAGGTCTATCTCGGTGAGCTCAATCCCCGGATCAGCGGAGCCTCCTCCATCACGAACGTCACCGCGGGCGCGTACGCCGACATCCCGCTCTTCGCATTTCACCTTCTGGAGTACTTCGACGTCGACTTCGAGCTCGATATCGAAGAGATCAACGCGCGGTGGCGGGAGCTGGCGGCGGCGGATCTGTGGAGCCAGATGGTCATCAAGGAGACCTCGCCCATTGTGCAGTTGATCACCTCTGCCGCGCCCACCGGACAGTACTCATACAACGCTTCAGGGGCGCTGGTCTATCGGCGGGCTGCACTGGACTGGCATCAGCTCCAAAACGAGTCCGAGGCGTTCTTCCTGCGAATCTACGGGGCTGGGGACTACCGCTGGAAGGGTGCAGACCTAGGGGTCGTGGTCACCAAGGGACGCTTGCAGCGCAGAGCAGGTGATGGGACGGATACGCTGACCATCCGTGCGCAACATCTCATTGATTCGATCCGTGAGCAGTACAACGGGCAGCCCTTGGCCGGTGCCGAGGCAAGCGCAGCGCCAGTGGCGAGGGCAGTCTCAATGGCAAAGTGAGTGACGCGGCGTGATCGGCTCAACGGCGAGCCGTCCGCCCTTCCCTGTCACGCTGGACAACTGGCAAACCGCGGAGCAGGTCGGGTGGACGTTCTGCCATATTGCGGAGATCTTCCCGACAGCGATGATCTCGCGGGGTTCCCAGCGGGCGGTACCCCTTTCTCGGCACATCACACCGTTTGCCGACCTGAGTTGCCGAGATGCGGACGAAGAGTCCACAACAGTCGGCGCCATCATGAAGGCCACCGAGACCGACGGTTGGATGGTCGTGCACGACGGCAAGCTCGTCGCCGAGCAGTACGCGGGAGCGATGGAGGCCGACACGCTGCACCTGCTCATGTCAGTGAGCAAGTCGGTCGTCGGCATTCTCGTCGGTGCACTGGCCGGGCAGGGCGTACTCAATGTTGACGAGCAAGTCACGACATACGTGTCGGAGTTAGAGCACAGCGGCTACCGCGGGGCGACGGTGCGCCAGTTGCTCGACATGCGTTCTGGCATTGCTTTTTCCGAGGACTACCTGAACCCCGATGCCGAGGTCCGCGTGCTCGAGCAGGCAGTCGGTTGGGCACCCCGTCGCTCACCTGATGTGCCGAAGACGCTTCGTGGGTTTCTGCTGACACTTCGCCAGGACAGCCCACACGGCGGTCCGTTCAACTACCGCAGCTGCGAGACCGACGTCTTGGGCTGGGTATGCGAGGCTGCCGCCGGGCAACGCTTCCACAAGCTGGCGAGCGAGCTCATCTGGTCGCGTCTCGGTGCAGACTTCGACGCCAACATCGGAGTCGATTCTGAGGGCACGGGAATGTTCGACGGCAGCATCTCCGCGGCCCTATGTGATCTTGCTCGCTTCGGGATCATGATCGCTCACGAGGGAACGTCATTGCGCAACGACCAGGTCGTTCCGGAAGCCTGGATCGCCGACACTTTCGCCGGCGGGCCGGACTCTCGTGAGGCCTTCGCGTCCAGCCCGAGTGACACTCGGATGCCCGGCGGCATGTACCGCAATCAGTTCTGGTTTCCTTGGCCGGACCGCGAGGTCCTGCTGTGCCTGGGCATCCACGGACAGATGATCTTCGTCGACCGGACAACGGGTCTGGTCGCGGTGAAGGTCTCGAGCTGGCCGACGCCACAAGATCCCTGGAGGCTCTTCTCAACGCTGGCCGCGTTCGACGCGATCAACGCTGAGCTGGCTCCGCGATCGCCCTGAATCCCATGTCTCACCCTGCCTGCTCGGATGCGTGGACACTGTACGACCAGTCATGTGACGATAGCCAGGGAGGTACACGTGAGCGACGGAAAAAGCCCTATCGCGAAGCTGTTCGGATCCCGGAAGCTCAAGGGAATCTCCGACATCCGAACGTTCTTCAGGACCAACGAGCAGCCGATCTTCTTCATCGGCCCAACTGCCTTTAACCTGCTCGGCATCGACCGATGGGTGCGCAACTTCGGGTACATCGTGTACTACGACTCCTGGGACTCTGACCACCCTCGGGTGTTCACACCTGCTAACAAGCCGTACGTCGAATTTGGAAGCAGCGAGGAGATCAACAACTACCTGCTGCGAGATCGCGAGGTGCAGGAGTTCATGGAGTCCCGGTCACCATCGGGCCTCCGTCCGATGGTCGCGATGGTCTTTTTCGACGAAGAAACCGAAGAGATTTGCAAGGAGTTCGACTACAACTTGATCTTGCCCTCGGACGAGTTGCGGCGACGCCTCGATTCCAAGATCGTCACGACGAGGCTCGGAGAGGAGGCTGGCGCGCCGTCTGTGCCCAATGTGCTGGGGCGTGCGGACAGCTACAGCAAGCTGAGTGAGCTCGCCGGCGGAGCGGGGCTCGGTTTGGACCTGGTTGTCCAGACGCCGTACGGCGATTCTGGCAAGACAACGTTCTTCATCGCTTCCGAGTCCGACTGGGGACGTGACAGCGAGAACATCATCGGCGAAGAGCTGAAGATCATGAAGCGGATCAACAACCATGCAGCTGCCGTAGAGGCGGTGAACACTAAGCACGGCACTGTCGTAGGTCCCTTCATGACCGACCTGACGGGCTATCCCGAGCTGACCCCATATCGCGGCGGTTGGTGCGGCAACGATCTGTTCCCCGAGGCTCTTTCGGAAGATCATCGCGCGACGGCGATCAGTCACGTGCGAAGGCTTGGCGACCGACTCCGACAGGAGGGCTACAAGGGCTTCTTCGAGGTCGACGTACTTATTGATCTTGATTCTGGAGAGGTCTACCTAGGCGAGTTGAATCCGCGTATCTCGGGAGCGTCCTCCATGACGAATGTCACCGCAGGCGCGTATGCCGACATCCCGCTGTTCCTCTTCCACCTGCTTGAGTTCATGGGGGTGGATTACGCAGTGGATGTCGACGAGATCAACGAGCGATGGCGGGAGCTTGCGGCAGTCGACGTCTGGGCGCAACTGATCATGAAGGAGCCGAACGACTCGGTGGAGCGGATACTGACTGCACCCCGAACCGGTACCTATCGGCTGGACGAGGACGACAATCTGAGCTTCGTACGTGTCAGCAATGACTGGCATGAAGTCACCCACGAAGACGAATGCTTCTTCATGCGCGTCTACGGACCCGGTGACTATCGGTTCAAAGGCGCTGACCTGGGGATCCTCGTCACCAAGGGACGAATGCAGACGTCGGAGGGCCTCACCCGACGTTGCCGCAGCTACATCGCCGGCATCCGCTCCATATATACGAGCGAAGCGATCCCGGAGCCAACGACCATCGCTCCCATCGGTTACGTCAAGTGAGCGCCAGAGCCTGATTCAACGCCAACGCAAGTGCCTTCCTCGCGCAGATCTGCTGAAGATCAACTGTGCCCGCGCCCGCGGCCCTCGACGATTCCGACGGGACCATGCACGCTCCTGACATCGCCCTCTAATCCGGCCAAGTGACGTCCCGCTGCGACGAACGCTCGGATGGTGTCGATCAACGCCGTGGAGTCTTGTGCATTGGGCCACGAGGACATCTTCACTGAGACAGTGCGGGTCGCCCGGTCGATCAGCACCATCTGGCCGTGGATCCCCAGGCACAGCTGGAGATCTCCCAGCGGCCCCGGCACGAACCAGAACTGGTTGCGATACCAGCCGCCGGTGAGGATCGATTCCGAGTCAGATGCGGCGAAGGCGCCTCGGATCTCAGGATCAAGCACGCGAGCCTCGCGCAGCCACGGCTCTGGCACAATCGATGCATCGCGCACGTAGCCGTCTTCCAAGATCATTTGACCGAATCTGGCTATGTCGCGTGCTCGGGCCGACATACCGCCGTCGTGGATGGCCGAGCCAATGCAGTCGCATGTAATCTCGGCGTCGAACTCAGCGCCCATCGGCTGCCAGATCAGCAATGAGATAAGGTCGGCCATTCGTGCATCCGCCGCGCGTTCACACACCCACCCGAGCATGTCGGTATCGGCTGATCGGTACACGAACGGTCCGCCGTGATCGGTGTCAGTGCCTAGCTGGGTGAGATAGAAATACATCCCACGTGTGTCGTCATGGTCCTCACCTGGCCGCCAGCCCATAAAACGCTCCATCACCCGGACCTCGGCGTCCAGGTTGGTGTACTCCTCGCGGAATCTGACCCCTGTGCGCATATTCAGCAGCTGACGGACGGTTGCGCCCTGATATCCGGATCCGGCGATCTCGGGGACGTAGCTGCTGGCCGGTTCATCGGGGTTGAGCAGGCCTTGCTCGACCAGAATTCCAGCGATGCAGCCGACCACAGACTTCGTCACTGACATGAGCAGGTGGGGGGTCTCCTCGGTCATCCCTTTGAAGTACCGCTCCAGCACGATCTGGCCCTCGTGGAGCACCACAACGGCATCGGTCCATGTCTCCGCAATCACCTCGGCGAAGGTCGACGTGTACCCAGTCAGCCGGTACACCGTGATGTCGTCTAGCAACCCCGCAGCACCGTACGGCGGCAGAGCACGCCGGGGACTATGCCGACGAGAGATCCGCTGCGTCGGGATCAGCTCGCGCAGATGTTGAAAAGACCACCGGTTGAACGGTGGGTCCTGCCAGTTGGCAAGTGTGACCCGCGACTCCGCGGGGGGCGGGAAACCGGACATCAGTGGCTCGGGCGCCATGCCCCGGACCCTACCTCTGACCTGGTTTTCGAGTGAGGAAATGATGCAGGTCGGTTCAAACTACTTCGGTGCCACACATGGAAAGCCTGAAGGCTGCGAGCCATCCATACTGCGAGCGGACCTTGGGTTGTGCTGCGCTCGGCATTGCTCGCGGCAGACTGTGTACGAAGCAACCCAGGAGTGTGGTGTGGCGCTGCCCACCGTGGCGAGTTTGTGCCGGGCATTGGGGAAGGACCTGCACCCGGCAGACGGATTCGTGGTCCCCGAGACCGCGGTCACGGCCGTGCATGTCTCCGAGCTCGTCGACCCGACGTCGTACGTGTCAGGCGGGGAACTGTTGTTGACCACTGGTTTGGTCCTTCCGACCAGCAGGATCGAGTGGGAGGGATACGTTTCCAGGCTCAGGAGCGTCGGGATCGCCGCGCTTGGTATAGGCCTGGGGCCGCGCTACTCCGAGCCTCCAGAGGCGCTCGTTGAGGCGTGCAAAATCGGCGAGCTCACCCTGCTCATTGTCCCGGCCGCAACACCATTCCTGACGATCTCCAAGGCCTACTGGACGGCGCGGGCGCGCTCTTCTGAGCAGCACCTTCAGGATGCGGTCGCGGCGCACCGGGCGCTCATCGACGCGGCTGCCTCGGCGGATCCGGCGGCAGAGGTGCTTCGACGGTTGGCGCGGGCGGTGGACGGGTGGGCGGCCACGTTGACGCCTACCGGCAAGCTCGATCAGATTCATCCGGCTGGACTGGTCGAGGAGGCGGAGGCACTGCAGTCAGAGGTCGAGCGACTAGAGGTGGCTGGTGTCCACTCGGCTGCGTCGTTCGTCGCGCGTGGTCGGTATGTGGCGGTCTTGCCTTTGTCGGTGGAGGCCACCGTGGTGGGCTACTTGGCCGTCGGCACGACGGAGCAGTTGTCCGCGATGCGCCGCCAAGTTGTGCTCACTGCGGTGGCTTTGCTGAGCATCGACTCGATCCATTGGCAACGCGATGCGCCGGCGCGTGAGGCGACGGCCCGCTGCGTGGCGAGCCTGGTGGATCTCGGACACATCGAGGCCGCCCGCCAACTCGCCGCGCTGGAAGGCCTGCCCATGCTTCAGCGTGAGGGTCGCGTTCTCCTTGTGCACGCCCGGGACAGCGAGAAGGTCATCCGGGTGGTCGAGTCCTGGTCCGCGGACGTGCTGGCCGTTGCGATAACGCGTGCCGAGTCGTGGTACCTGCTGCCCTCCCGGCACCCGCGACTGGCAGACCTGAGTCGATGGCTGTCGAAGGCGGATCCTACGGCCTCGGCAGTCGTCTCCGAGCTCGTTCGCCTCGAGGACATCGGTACGACTCGGTCCCGGTTGGGGGGCCGGCTGCGCAGACTGTCTGGGGGAGAGCTGTCGCTTGAGGAGTTCCCACTCGGAGATGCCCGGCTGATCGCTGCCACGCTTGATGACTTCTTAGAAGTTCAAAGCAAGGACGTCATTGCGGCATTGGCCGCGTATCTCCGCCACCATGGGCAATGGGCACAGGCTTCGCGTGACCTGGGCGTGCACCGCAACACCCTGCGTTACCGAGTATCGCGAGCCCATGAGGCGCTCGGTGTCGACATCGACGATCCAGACCTCGCCGCCCGGCTCTGGCTTCTGCTGCGTGAACGAGGTGTGGCTTAGCACAGCCTCGTGGGTTGCTCATTCGACGGAATGGCTCATTGGTCAGAATGCACAGGCGCAACTGGCCAATGGGCAGATCGCACCAAGATTCGGGCATCGATTCTTCTTAGCGTGGCGATAGCCCACCAGACGGAGGAATACATGTCGCAGCCAGAGCAGCGCCGGATCCTGGCCACCACCATCCCAGGTCCCATCTCCCAGAAGTTGCAGGTGCAGCGCGCTGCTGAACTTTCCAGCGGGCTGGGCATCGCCATGCCTGTCTTCATCGAGCGAGCCGGTGGCGGCATCCTCGTCGATGTCGACGGCAATCACATCATCGACTTGGCGTCGGGGATCGCGGTGACATCCGTCGGAGCGTCCGACCCGGCCGTCGTCAGACGTATTGCGGAGCAGGCTGAGCGCTTCACCCACACCTGCTTCCTTGTCACGGAGTACGAGGTCGCGGTCGACGTAGCAGCCAACCTCAACCGGCTTACCCCGGGCGACCATCCCAAGCGGACGGCGTTGTTCACAACCGGTGCGGAAGCGGTCGAGAACGCGATCAAGATTGCTCGTACGGCGACCGGTCGCCCGGCTGTGATCGTGCTCGGGCACGCATACCACGGACGCACCCTGCTCACAATGACCATGACGGCGAAGAATGTGCCGTACAAGGAGGGTTTCGGTCCATTCGCTCCAGAGGTCTACCGGGTTCCCTCGCCGTACCCGTACCGATGGCCGAGCGGGCCTGAGAACTGCGCGGAAGAGGCGCTGGCGGCGCTGCGCGACACGGTGATCACTGAGGTCGGCGCGAACAACGTTGCCGCGATTATCGCGGAGCCGATCCAGGGTGAGGGCGGCTTCATCGTGCCGCCGCCGGGCTATTTGAAGGCCGTCCAGGAGTTCGCGCACGAGCATGGCATCGTGTTCATCGCTGACGAGATCCAGACCGGACTTGGACGTACGGGGGCCCTATTCGCCTGTGAGCACGAGGGGGTTGTGCCTGACCTGATTACGACGGCCAAGGCACTGGGAGGCGGTATGCCGCTTTCGGCTGTCACGGGACGTGCTGAGCTCATGGATGCAGTTCCTGCGGGGGGCCTCGGCGGCACCTATGCCGGCAACCCGGTCGCCTGCGCCGCGGCGCTCGGTGCTTTGGAAACCATCGAGCGCGAGCAGCTGGTCCGGAAGGCGCAAGAGATCGAGGCTGCTGTGCTGCGACGGCTTGGCGCCCTGACGGGAGCCAACTCGGTCGTCGGCGAGATCCGCGGGCGCGGTGCCATGCTGGCTGTTGAGTTCGTCAAGCCCGGGACTCGGGCGCCTGCTCCTGCTATCGCCCGCCAAGTGGCGTCACAATGCCACAGCGAGGGTGTCCTTGTGCTGGTTTGTGGGACGTATAACAATGTCGTACGGCTTCTGCCGCCGCTGGTCATCAGCCAGGAACTGCTGTCTGACGGCCTGGACGTGCTCGAACGCGCCATCAAGGCGGCGTCGTGACTATCACCTCATACAACCCGCGGACCGGCCAGGCGAACGGCACAGTGCAGGAGATGTCCGCCCACGATGTTCGGGATGTCGTCGAGCGCGCTTCGGGCGCAAGTACGGCGGTGGCGGCAGCGAGTCCACGGCAGCGGCGCGGTTGGTTGCACGCGGTCGCTGCTGCCCTGGTAGCGAACACTCCGGGAATGGTCAAGCTCGCCGAACTAGAGACCGCGCTGGGTTACACGCGCCTCACCGCTGAAGTATCGCGTGCAGCCGGGCAGCTGCGCTTTTACGGCGACGTGGCTGCGGAGGGTTCGTATCTCGCTGCCACGATCGATCACCCAACTAGCACAACACCCGGCCTAGCACGGGTCAACCAGCCGCTCGGACCTGTCGCCGTCTTCGGCGCAAGCAACTTTCCCTTCGCCTTCGGAATGCTTGGGAACGACTTGGGGTCAGCTCTCGCTGCCGGCTGTCCCGTGATCGCCAAGTCCCACCCGGCGCACCCGCTGCTAAGCGACCGACTGGCAGTACTCGCACGGACGGCTCTGCTCAGCGCTGGGGCTCCTAAGGGCAGTTTCGACATCGTGGTCGGTTATGACGCTGGCGTCGCGCTCGTTCGGGACGAAGGAGTTGCCGCCCTGGCGTTCACCGGGTCACAGGCAGCTGGTCAGGCGCTCTGGCGCATCGCGAACGAGCGGCGAACCGTCATTCCGACGTACGCCGAAATGTCGACGGTGAATCCGGTCGTGGTCACCAGGGCGGCGGCGGCCACCCGGATGGAGGAGATTGCCGAGGGATGCGTCGCCTCTTTCACACTCGGGTCTGGTCAGTTCTGCACCAAGCCCGGTCTCGTGTTTGTTCCAGCGGGAACCGCGGCCGTCGACGCCATCGGTAAGGCCCTGAGGCGGGCGTCGCTTGATCTGGTCATGTTGACCGAGGCGATCGCAAAGTCAACAGCCCACGGGGTCGAGGACTTGATGTTCAGCGGTGCTCGCGTCGTTGAGCTCGTTGAGGTGTCCGTTGAGGGCTGGTCTGCGCCAGCTGCCGTTCTTGAGGCGGGGATCGCTGCTCTGCAGGACGGCAGCAGGCTGCTCGAGGAGTGTTTCGGTGCCGTGGTTGTCGTTGTCGAGTACACCGACATCGCCAAGCTCGCTGCTGCGGTCGATCGCCTGCAGGGCTCACTAGTCGGCAGCGTGTTCACGGCTGACGAGGACGACCCGGATGCCACGGCCTGCCTGTCGTTGCTGTCGTCAAAGGTGGGTCGCCTGTGCGCCAATGACTGGCCGACCGGTGTTGCATACACCTGGGCGCAGCAGCATGGCGGTCCTTGGCCGTCGACCTCGGCGCCATCAGCTACGTCGGTGGGCGCTGCGGCCCTGGACCGCTTCGTACGGCCGGTGACCTATCAATCGCTGAGGGAAGAGTGGCTGCCGCCAGCGCTGCAGTCGACGAACCCATGGAACCTTCCCCGTCGGGTCAATGGCGTGCTGCAACCACGTGGCGCGACGTCTTGAGCCTGCCCTTGGAAGGTCTGTTGGTCGCCGACTTCAGCCGTGTTCTGGCCGGGCCCCTGGCGGCGACGACGCTCGCCGACCTCGGCGCGACCGTCATCAAGGTGGAGCGTCCAGGCGTCGGTGACGAAACCCGGCAGTGGGGGCCTCCGTGGACGGACAACTCAAGCTCCTACTTCGATTCCGCCAACCGGAGCAAGAAGTCTGTAGAGCTCGACCTTTCCGATCCGCAGGATCTGCAACTGGCAAGGGAGCTGGCGCGGCGGTCGGACGTCCTGCTGGAGAACTACCGCGCTGGCACCCTGGAACGGAAGGGCCTGGGCTATGACCAGGTCGCGGTAGAAAACCCTCGCATCGTCTACACCTCCATCACCGGCTTCGGCAGTCGAGGGGGGAAAGACCTGCCCGGGTACGACTTCCTCGTCCAAGCGGTTGGCGGCCTGATGAGCATCACAGGGACTCCGGGGGAGCCGATGAAGGTTGGCGTTGCGCTCGTGGATGTACTCACGGCGAAGGATGCGGTTATCGGCATCCTGGCAGCGTTGCGAGCCCGAGAACGCGATGGAATTGGGCAACGCGTCGAGGTCAACTTGCTATCTAGTCTCTTGGGGTCGCTGGCCAACCAGGCCTCGGCGTACCTGGCGACGGCAAGGACACCGGTGAGCATGGGCAACCGGCACCCATCCATTGCTCCCTACGAGACTCTGGCCGCCAAGGACGGACATCTTGCAATCTGCTGTGGCAATGACGCGCAATTTCGGAAGCTGACCTCGGTCCTGGGCATCCCGGGCACTGCCGACGACGTACGCTTCGCCAGCAACGGTGCCCGGGTGACGAACAGGGACAACCTTGTACGCGTTCTCGAGAAGGCACTGGCGGTCGACACGGTCGACGCGTGGACCGCACGGCTCGCCTCGGTGGGCGTGCCCGCCGGACGTGTTGGTTCCATCGCCGACGCCTTTGATCTGGCCGAGCGCCTCGGTCTCGAGCCCACCGTGTCTGTCGGCTCCGAAGCCCCACCACAAACCCGCAACCCCATCACGTTGAGCAAGACGCCCCTGACCCGGTACGCGGCTACACCTCGACTGGGCGAGCACAACCAGGACGTCCGCCGATGGTTGACAGAGGTTAGAGGCGCAATTCGTACATGTTGAAGATGCGCGACAGTCGATAGCCCAGGGCCTCGTTCACATTGATCATGAACGTGTTGTCGGCATTGTTCCAGGTCTCGATGATCTTCAGCTGGGGTTCAGCGTCCGCGAGCCAGTGCATCATATCGATCTTGATCAGCAATCCGAGTCGGTGGCCACGGTGGTGACGGGCGACCGCGGTATCACCCTGACCGCCCACCTCAGACAGCAGCGGATGGATGCCAACGACAGTGTGCCCACCAACTTCACCAGAGCCGCGATGGCGCGCGACGACCCGATACCCGCGCATCCCGTTGCCCGCCATTGCCGTTTCGAAGTCGCGCAGCCGTTGCAGATCGAACTTTTCGTCCTCGTACGTCAGATCGCCCATCGGCGCATCGTTGATGGCCGCAGTCACTTCGACCATCTCGCTAAGCACCTTGTCCGGGATCGGCGGGCGCAGCCGCTCCAGACAGTAATCGGCAGCGGCCGCTTGAGCCGATGCCCACAGATGCTCGATCTCGGACTGATCGATCTCTGCGAGTACCTGGCGCCTACGGGCGTCGTGGCTCGCGTACCCAAAGCCGAATCCTTCGACGAACCGACGGGCACCTTGATCGTCTTCGGCCGTGCCGACCCAGATCGTGTTGCGACCTGCTTCCCGCGTACGCCGCAGTGCCTCGTCCATGATCACCGAGCCATGACCACGGCGGCGATGATCGGGATGTACGAAGATCTGGGCCCAAACCAGATGCAGGTTGTCGCGGGTGGGCATATCGAGCACAAGCACCCCAACAGGGTCGGATGCATCCTCAGGAACGTAGAGATAATGATCTGCAGGCTCGAGATCCCAGCCATAGCGCATCTGCCCAGCCAGGATCTCGGGGATTGTCGGAAACGCATCGGGGTCGTCGACCTGACGCGCCGCCTCTTCGATGTTGGCGACCGCGGTGACCTGAGCCATGTCGTCTGGCTGGACGCGTACGAACGGCATCCGACCAGGGTGCCGCACTGCGCCGTCACTCCGCCACGTAATTTGTCGCAGCTCGACGTTGCTTTCGAGACAGGGCTTGGCCCTCGAACGGGCTTGGGTGTTACAGTGACGCCGTGGCTGGCATCCAGCGCCGTTGGGCGTTGCTCCTCCTCGGCTGCCGCAGCGAGGCCCTCTAGGGCCGGCATCCTCGCTGCGGAGTCTTGACGTGCTTCCGGTCCGCTCCACATCTACCAGCGAGGAATCATGTCAGAGATCACCACATCCGGCCGTTCGCCGAGCACGACATCATTCGGTACCAGGGTCCAATCGGCACCGGTCCCGCAACCGAGCCCGATGCCTTTCCATCGCTATCGGCCGTTCACCCCCATCGACCTTCCGGACCGAACCTGGCCGTCGAATGTGATCACCAAGGCGCCGCGTTGGTTGTCGACCGATCTTCGTGACGGCAACCAGGCGCTGATCGATCCGATGACCCCGGCCCGTAAGCACAAGATGTTCGATCTGCTGGTGCAGATGGGTTACAAGGAAATCGAGATCGGATTCCCCTCTGCCAGCCAGACCGACTTCGACTTCGTCAGACAGCTCATTGAGCAGGACAAAATCCCAGACGACGTCGTTGTCTCCGTACTGACTCAAGCACGCGAAGACCTGATCGAACGCACCGCGGAGTCGATTGTCGGGGCCAAGACCGCAACCATCCACATGTACAACGCAACGGCGCCGCTGTTCCGGCGCGTGGTCTTCCATGTCGACAGGGCCGAATGCATCGCCTTGGCCACCCGCGGGACCGAACTGGTGATGAAGTACGCCGAGCAGTATCTCGGCGACGTGGAGTTTGGTTACGAGTACTCGCCGGAGATCTTCACTGGTACCGAGATGGAGTTTGCCGTCGAGGTCTGCAATGCCGTCATGGATGTCTGGCAGCCCTCCGATCGCCGCGAGATCATCTTGAACCTGCCGGCGACCGTCGAGATGGCGACGCCGAACGTCTATGCCGATCAGATCGAGTGGTTCAGCCGGCATGTGCACAACAGAGAGCACGTCGCCATCTCGCTGCACCCTCACAACGACCGCGGCACGGCCACGGCGGCGACCGAGCTGGCGATGATGGCCGGGGCTGACCGTGTCGAAGGATGCCTTTTCGGCCACGGCGAGCGCACCGGCAACGTCGACCTGGTCACGTTGGGAATGAACCTGTTCTCACAAGGAATAGATCCCAAGATCGACTTCTCCCGAATCGACGAGATCCGCCGCACTGTGGAGTACTGCACCAACCTGCCGGTCCACCCGCGCCACCCGTACGCGGGTGACCTGGTCTACACCGCCTTCTCGGGCAGCCACCAGGATGCGATCAAGAAAGGCCTGGAAGACCTCGAGAATCGAGCCGAGGCGCAGGGCATCAGTGTCCGCGAGATCGCCTGGATTGCGCCCTACTTGCCCATCGACCCCTTCGATGTCGGTCGCACGTACGAAGCGGTCATCCGGGTGAACTCTCAGTCCGGCAAGGGCGGGGTCGCCTACATCATGAAGTCCGAGCACAACTTGGACTTGCCGCGACGGCTGCAGATCGAGTTCTCAAAGGTAGTTCAGGCACATACGGACACCGACGGCGGCGAGGTCAGCTCGAGCCGATTGTGGGAGATCTTCCAGTTCGAGTATCTGGAGCCAGAGAAGCCGCTGCATCTGGTGAGTGTCTCGACTGCGTCGATCGAGAACGGCCAGACCTCACTGACGGCCCAGGTCGTAGCCAATGGCTGGATGCAGACGCTTACCGGCGAGGGGAATGGCCCAGTTTCCGCGTTCGTCGATGCCATCTCCACGCTTGGCCACCATGTACGCGTGCTTGATTACACCGAGCACGCACTCTCTGCCGGTGGGGACGCGCTCGCCGCTGCGTACGTGGAGTGCGAGGTCGGAGAAGGCGAGGACAGCGTGGTCGTTTGGGGAGTAGGGATGGACGCAAACATCGTCACCGCTTCACTCGAGGCCGTTACCTCGGCCATCAATCGAGTGGGCTGATCAAGTCCCTCTCCACGGCAGGCAGCTGCATGTCTTGGCAGCTGTCGGTCCTGTCAGATTTCCGACCAGTGCGGGCTTTCGACACCTGAACTCGGGGGTCGAGACAACCCGCATTGGTCGGAAATTTGCAGGATCAGTGTCTAACAGAACCTGCTGTCACCAGTTGCCGAAATCGGCCGTCCGCATTACCGAAATCCGTTCGCCGCAGTCCGAGCCGGAGCCGTTGGAGAGTAGATCCACGCCCGGAAGAAGGGTCCAAGATCAACTGTGGTGTGCGCTTGCGCTGCCGCCATCCATTCCTCGAGAGTTCGACTCCCCGGGTCTTGACCCCAGTCCCTGGCCAACTTGAAGAAGGCAGCATCGCCCATCACGTTACGGAGGGCTTGGAGCGCCATCGGACCGCGTACGTAGACGGCGTCGAAGAGATGCGCTTTGCCCGGATCGATCATGGTGATCTTCCAGAACGCGTCATTGTCCTTGACCCGGTCGTAGGTGCGATTCAAAGCGTCGTTGGCCTTGCGACCGCCCGTCAGCTCGGTAGCACCCCACTGGGCCCAAGAGGCGTAGCCCTCGGTCGTGAAGATGTCGTTCCATTGTCGTACAGTCACGTTGTCGCCGAACCACATGTGGGTTAGCTCGTGGTTCAGCAGGCCCGAGTCGAAATTTCGGTCCAAGATCGATCTCGCCTCATAGACCGGCCGGGTCTGGGTTTCCAGCCCACCGAACCACAGCCGTTCCACCGGGACCACGCCGCCCAGTTCGGTGAACGGGTAGGGCCCGAACATCTTCTCCAGAGTCCGAATCCGCGCACCGGTTGTCATCAGAGCCGCGAACGCCACCTTGCGCTGCTCGGCGGACAGTTTCTCAGACACCGCGTAGACGTAGGGCAGGCCATGGTCGATGCCCTGCCTGAGCTCGTAGTGGCCTATGGCCATGAAGTTCAGGTAGGTCGCCATGGGCTGCCGGGCGATCCAGTGCCAGGTATCGAAGCCCTTCTCGTTGCCGGCGTCGGCCGACTCGAGCCGTCCGACGCTGATGGCTTTCATACCAGCCGGCACCCTGATCGAAACGTCCATTAAGGCGGGATCGGACGGGTGATCGTTAGCGGGATACCACCAGGCCGAACTTTCGGGCTCTCCCGCCACGATCCACTCGCCGTCACCGGTCGACCATGGGTGCACGTCGCCCTGCCGAATGTCGCCGGGCTTACCCGAGTAGTTGACGAGTACTTGGAAGGTGCTACCGGCGGCGATCGGTTGCGCGGGTTTGACATAGACGTCGGAGAAGCCTCTCGCGATGGACTCGGCAGGTACACCGTTGACGCTCACCTTGTTCGTGTGCAGCACGAGGTCGAAATAGAACGAGTTGAGCTGTTGGGTAGCCCGCGCGCTGATGGTCGTCGTCCCGGTCAGGGTCTGGGTCCCGGGATCCCAGCTGACCACTATCTGATACTTGGTCACGTCATAGCCGCTGTTGCCGGCCTGGGGGTAGTAAGGATCGCCGAGGCCAGGCGCTCCGCCCGGAGCGTTGGGATCCAGCGGAGCTGGAGTCGTTGCGCTACCAGGAACCTGCCGCACCCGGGCGATGGTCCAGGCGATGCCGAACGGCGCGGCCATGACGGCCAGCAAGATCACCGGCATGATCACTGCGAGAACATACGCGACCCGATGCGGTCGTTGCACGGCTGGCTGCGGGGCGGGGGGCAGTCGTGGAATGGGGGTCTGCTGCGGGCCGAGCGGGTGTGGGGGCATCGTCGGCTGAGGTGGCTGCCCGGTAGTGAACGGCTGTGACTCCTGCGGCGGAGCCCACCGCGGGTCAACGCTCGACATGCGCCAGAGATCTCAGGTTTCGGTCCATATGCCAGGCAACGAAGGCGGCGGTAAGTCCACTGGCTTCCCGTGCCACATGATCAGGTACGTGGCGGGTGTCGGGCCAACGGCCTTCGAGCAGCGCACCGAGCAAGGCCAAGGTCTCCGGAGCGGGACGCGCAGCTCCGGCGGGCCGGCATCGCTCGCACACGGCGCCACCCAAGGCTGCGGAAAATGCTCTGTGTGGCCCGGCGACACCACAGCGCGCGCAAGCGGAGAAGGAGGGCGCATAGCCCGCGATCGCCAGGGCCCGCAGCAGGTAGGAGTCCAAGATCAACGTTGGAGGGCGAATGCCATCAGAGGTTCCTCCGTTGAGCGCGCGCAAGGCTCCGACGAGAAGGAGGTACTGCTGCACCGCGGGCTCGGACTCCTCGACCACCAAGCGATCGGCCGTTTCCAGCATTACCTGGCCTGCCGTATAGGCGGGATAGTTCTCGGTCAGCGGTTCGCCGAAAGCATCCAGTGATTCAACCTGGGTGATCACGTCAAGTGAGTGTCCAACGGCGAGCTGCAGGTCGATATGAGAAAACGGTTCGAGCCGAGCACCGAACTTCGACGTGGTACGCCGCACGCCTTTCGCCACGGCGCGTATCTTGCCGTGGCGCCGGCTCAACATGGTGATGATCCGATCGGCCTCCCCAAGCTTGTGGGTGCGAAGAACCACTGCTTCGTCGCGGTAGGTCGGCACCTCGATATTGTCCCTGACGTGGCCAAGCTCTCTAGGACTAGTGAACGAGGGAGTCGTGAACCACGACTCCGGCAGCGCCAGACGCCGGGTCGCAAGACGAAGGCGAAGCCGGAGCCGGGTGTCCGTCAGGCACGTGCGCCGACTCCCCATCCCAGCGGTGCTCGCGCCCCGCAGATAGCCCAGGACCGGCTCCCGACTCATGTGGCGATCGTGATGGACGGCAATGGACGCTGGGCCAAGGCGCGCAATCTGCCCCGGACCGAAGGCCACGCACGCGGAGAAGCATCGCTGTTCGACGTGATCGAGGGCGCCATCGAGGTCGGGTTGAAATATCTCTCGGCGTACGCCTTCTCCACCGAGAACTGGAATCGTTCCCCGGAGGAGGTTCGCTGGCTGATGGGCTTCAACCGCGATGTGATCAGAAGGCGGCGGGAACAGCTGGATGCGATGGGTGTGCGAGTGCGCTGGGCGGGACGAGCGCCGCGGCTGTGGCGCAGTGTGATCAGCGAGCTGGAGGACGCCGAACGCCGCACCGTCGACAACGATGTTCTGACCTTGCAGTTCTGTGTGAATTACGGGGGCCGCGCGGAGATCGTGGACGCCACCAGGAGGATCGCCCAGCTGGCTGCCGAGGGACGCCTCGACCCGCGCAAGCTCACTGAGGAGCGGTTTCGGCATTTTCTGGATGAACCTGACATCCCCGATGTCGATCTCTTCGTCCGCTCCTCGGGAGAGCAGCGGACCTCCAACTTCCTGCTCTGGCAGAGCGCGTACGCGGAGCTGGTGTTCCTTGATCGATTGTGGCCGGACTTCGACCGCCGGGATCTTTGGCGAGCCATCGAGTTGTACGCCCAGCGTGACCGACGGTACGGCGGCGCGAAGCCGAATGTCGTGAGCAACGATCGGCCCACCACCTGAGATCGGCCCCGATCGCGGGCTCCAACGCGCGATCCGCGCCGAGCGAGCTTGGCGAGTGAGGCAATCAGTAACGATCTGGTCGCTTCCTCGATCCGTCCTCACCGAGCGTTCTTGGGTGCTAGCAAGACTTGTCTTGGGTGCTAGCAGGAAACGAGCCGCCCCTCTGAGGTGCAGCGGAGTCGCTAACAGGTATCGCAGGTGCCGAAGATCTCCAAATCATGGCTGATCTCCCGGAAGCCATACTGCTCGGCAACCGCATTGGCCCAACGCTCCACAGCCGGTCCTGAGACCTCGACCGTCCGACCGCAGATGCGGCAGACGAGGTGATGGTGGTGCCCGGTGGAGCAGCGGCGGTACGCGGTCTCACCGTCGCTGGTCCGGATCGCGTCAAGATCGCCGGCATCGGTCATGAGCTGCAAGGTTCGGTAAACCGTCGTCAGACCAATGCGATCGCCGTGATGTCGCAGATCGTCATGAATCTGCTGGGCCGTCCGAAAGTCGAGCCGATCGGACAGGATGTCTTCCACCGCTGCGCGTTGCCGGGTCCTCCGTTGAGGACCCGACGGCTTAGCGGCTTCGGCGTTCGCGGCAGTGCTGGTCGTCATCTCAGCGTTCCTCGGCGGGGCCGGTTGGCGGGCCGGCTCAGTGCTCATCGTAGTGATCAGCATGCGCTGCATGCCGATGACCTTGATGGATGAAGTCGGTGTGATCGCCGTGTTGGACGGCCGGATGCCCGCATCCCGGCGCGTGATGGTGAGGGTGGCTCTCAGTGACCGTATGTGACGCCACCAGCTCATCGTCGTCGACCAGCTCCGGGACGGCTGCAAGACGACGCCGTCGGAGGAGGTAAGAGAGCGGCCAACTCAGCACAAAGACGGTGATTGCAAGCAACACGATGAACGCACCGGGAGCCGCGTCCACATAGAAGGAGGCGGCTGCACCGCCGACCGCCGTGACAACGCCAATGGCGACCGCGCAGATGAGGGCTGCGGTGAACCCGCGTACCAGATTGCGCGCCGCGGCGACGGGTACCACCATGAGCGCGCTGACGAGTAGTAGCCCCACGGTCCGCATAGCCAGCGCGACCGTGATGGCGGCAAGGCTGACAACCGCAATGTTGTAGAACCGCACCTGCAAACCCTGAGTGCGGGCGAACTCCTCGTCGGTGGACACGGCGTACAGCTGGGGTGCCAGCCCGAGGGTGGTCACCAAGATCACGATCGCAAGCACCGCGATCAGCCTGAGGTCGCCTGCCGTCACCGTGGTGAGAGAGCCGAAGAGGTACTGTGCCAGGCCTCCGGCTCCGACGCCGGAGATGCCCGAGAGGAAGACACCAGCTGCGAGGCCGCCATAGAACAGAATTGCCAACCCGACGTCCCCGGTGGCCTTGCCGTGCTGGCGGAGGAGCTCGACCACGACCGCACCCGCGATGCATGCCACCACAGCTAGAGGAATCGGTGCTGTGCCGGTGAGCAGCGCCAAGCCGACGCCGGCCAGTGCGACGTGGCCAAGGCCGTCGCCGAGAAGGCTCAATCGGCGCTGCACGATATAGGTGCCGATAGCCGGCGCAATCAAGCCCGTGAGCAGCGCGGCGATCAAGGCGCGCTGCATGAACGGATACGTCAAGATTTCGATCATGGTTCGATCGCACCGCCCAACAGGCTCTCGGTGCCGGTATCATGATCATGAACAACCGGCTGACCGTGATCGAGATGCTCATGACCGCTCAGGTGACGACCATGCTGACCAAGATCACCAATCGGACCGTCGTGGGCCACCCGGCCGCCGCTCAGTACGACGGCACGATCCAGCAGGCCGCCGAGGGGGCCGACGTCGTGCAGCACGACCAGAACGCTGGTGCCCGCCGACAACAGTCCGGCCAGCACGTCAGCCAGGGCACGCTGATGCTCGAGGTCGACGCCAGAAGTTGGCTCGTCCAGCACCAAGAGATCTGGTCGACCGGCAAGGGCTCGGGCAATAAGGACGCGTTGCTGCTGCCCACCGGACAGCGCGGCAATGTCGGCATTGAGCTGATCGGATAGTCCAACCAGAGCAATGGCGTTGCGCACGGCGTCCCGATCATCCCGCGAGAGAGGTCGGAAGAGCCTTCTACGTGCCAGCCGGCCTGCTGCGACGATCTCTTTGACCTTCGACCCACCGAGCATGGTCATCGAGCGTTGCGGGACATAACCGATGCGGGCCCAATCCCTGAAGTCGCCCAAGGGCGCGCCGAACAGGCGTACAGCCCCACGCTGATGCGGAAGCAAGCCGAGCAGCGTACGGACCAAGGTGGACTTTCCGGAACCATTGCCTCCCATCAAGGCAACGGCCTCTCCGGCGCGTACGGAGATCGTGATGCCGCGCAGCACCGGAAGCCCGCCCAATTCAACCGTAAGGTCCTGAGCGGCCAGGACAGTGTGTGCTTCTAGGAGCATCCTCCCGCCTTTCGCAGCGCCGCAAGGTTGGACGCCATGATCGAGAAGTAATCGTGTCCGCGCGACTGGTCGGTAACGCCCTCGATGGGATCCAATACGTCGGTGACGAGACCGAGGTCACCAGCTATTGCCTCGGCCATCGCCGGTGAGACAAGCGTCTCGGAGAATATCGTCGTGAGCTCGTAGTTCCGCGCCACGCGCTGCACCTCCGCAATCCGGGCCGGGGAGGGCTCTGCGTCTGGACTGAGACCACTGATCGCTATCTGCGTCAGGTGATAGCGCTGAGCCAGATAGCCGAAAGCGGCGTGAGTAGTGATGAAATCGGTCCGTACGCAATGCGCCAGCCCGGTCCGGAAGGATCGATCAAGCCCTCTCAGCTCCTTGCTGAGCTCCGCGGCGTTGCGCCTGTAGTCAGCTGCATGATCAGGATCGATGATCACAAGCCGTTTCTCTACAGCTCCAGCGATTCGAGACACCGCCGTGGGGTCCAGCCAGACGTGCGGATCCAGGGCCGAGTGATCACCGCCGGCGCCCTCTCCGCGACCAAGATCATCGGCATTCGTGGTCAGTGGTCGTAAACTGACGACGGTCGTGGTATCGATGACTTCCGGGTTTTCGCTCTGTACTACCGCCTCGTCGACCTCCGGCTGAAAGCCCTTCTCATAGATCACGAGGCTTGCAGTGGTCAGACTCGCGACCTGCCGTGGAGTGAGCTCCAGGTCATGCGGCTCCGCCCCTGGCTGGGTCAGGTTGGCAACTGCTGCCTGATCGCCCGCTACGCGCTGGGCGATGAATTGCAGCGGATAGAAAGCCGTCACGATCGTGGGCTGGCCGGGGTTCCTGGTCGGCATGCGCGTGATTCCACCAGCGCACCCGGCCAGCGCCAGCAATGTGAGCATGCAGGCGACCGCGCCGAGTCGTCGAACGCTAACCGACATGAGAACCATTTTCATTAAGAGCCCGACTAAAGTCAAACGGGCTCCTACGATTGGTCTGGTTTGGGGCCTGGATCGGAATTGGCTTGGGTTTCAGCCGCTAAACCGAGGACGGCTGGAACTGTGTCCGTAGCCGACACGGTGAAGCGCATCGGTGATCTCCTCGAGAATCTTGGGGTCGTCGATCGTCGGCGGAACCGCGTACTCGCGGTCGTCAGCGATCCGACGCATCGTGCCGCGAAGGATCTTGCCCGAGCGAGTTTTGGGTAGTCGTCCGACCACGACGGCTGTCTTGAAGAAGGCCACTGGTCCAATCCGATCCCGAACGAGCTCGACGGTCTCCCTCACGATGTGTTCCTCGGGGCGCTGCACACCTGCTTTGAGGACGAGCAGGCCCACAGGCACGTGTCCTTTGAGCTCATCAGCGACGCCGATCACTGCGCACTCGGCGACGTCCGGATGTGCGGCAAGGACTTCCTCGAGCGCGCCGGTGGAGAGGCGGTGGCCGGCGACGTTGATGATGTCGTCGGTACGCGCCATCACGAAGACGTAGCCTCGGTCGTCGATGTATCCGGCATCAGCGGTCAGGTAATAGCCGGGGAACGGATCAAGGTAGGTCGTACGGAAGCGCTTATCTGCCTGCCACAAGGTCGGGGATGAACCAGGAGGCATGGGCAACTTGACCACGAGTGCACCCGTCTCACCGGCAGGCAGCTCGGTGCCGTCATCGCCCAGTACGTGCAGATCCCAACCCGGCACGGCACGCGTCGCCGATCCTGGCGTAATCGGTAGCGGCTCGATACCGAGGCAGTCCGCTGCGACGGGCCAGCCGGTCTCTGTCTGCCACCAGTGGTCGATCACCGGCACGCCAAGCTTGTCCTCCGCCCAGCGGAGCGTCTCGGGATCGCAGCGTTCCCCGGCGAGGAAGAGCGCTCGGAAGCCGGACAAGTCGTAGCGCGCGATGTGCTTGCCCTCCGGGTCCTGTTGGCGGATCGCACGGAAAGCTGTTGGAGCGGTGAAGAGCGTGCTGACGCGCTGCTCGGAGATGACACGCCAAAATGCGCCTGCATCAGGTGTGCCGACCGGCTTGCCCTCGTACAAAACCGTAGTGCAGCCATGGAACAGCGGCCCGTACACGATGTAGGAGTGACCGACGACCCAACCGATGTCAGAGGCGGCCCAGTACACCTCGCCCGGATCGACGTCATAGACGTTCTTCATCGTCCAGGTAAGCGCGACCGCATGGCCGCCGTTGTCGCGTACGATCCCCTTCGGCTGGCCGGTCGTCCCGGACGTGTACAAGATGTAGAGCGGATCGGTGGCCTCGACATCAACGTACGGCGCTGGCACCGCGTTCGCCATGGCGTCTGACCATTCGATGTCCCGGCGGGGATCTAGTTCGGCTTGGAGCATCGGGCGTTGTACGACGATGCAGCGCTCCGGCCTTGAATCGACCATCGCGATC
>Ga0075434_100000887_pt1 | contig 23965 bp, 19 predicted proteins | sample RhiMethybrSRZTD3_FD_75298 | JGI IMG/M metagenome (GOLD analysis project Ga0075434, IMG submission 75298) | Populus rhizosphere microbial communities from Tennessee, USA - Rhizosphere MetaG P. TD hybrid SRZTD3 | ecosystem: Host-associated > Plants > Roots > Rhizosphere > Soil | place: USA... | reverse complement strand
CTGCCGCTCGTCGTGCTGACGCCGAAGAGTCTCCTGCGCCACGCGGCCGTCGCGTCGACGCCGCGCGAGCTTGCCGAAGGGCGCTTCCACATGGTGATTCCCGACGAGGAGGCCTCGACGCGTGCAGGAGACATTCGCCGGATTCTCGTCTGCTCGGGCAAGGTGTACGTGGATCTGATCTCGAGCGAGCATCGCGCGGCGTATCCCACGGTCGCGATTTGCCGCCTTGAGCAGCTGTATCCGGTCCCGATGCGCGATCTGCGCGCGATGTTCGACGGCTACCCGAATGCCGTCGAGATCGTGTGGGTCCAGGAGGAGCCGGAGAACATGGGGGCGTGGGACTTCATCCGACCGCACCTCCAAGAGGTCGCCGGCGGGCGCGCAGTCCGCCGTGTCGCCCGGCCGCGCAGCGCGAGTCCGGCGGAGGGCTCCGCGGGCCGACACGCCCTGAACCAGCAGATGCTCATGAATCTCGCGTTTGTCGGGCGTCCCGCGGCGCGCGACGGCGGCGCGGCGCAGACGGCGAAGCGCGACGGAGAATTGACGTCGGTGAAGGACTAGCGGCAAGCGACAAGCGATAAGCGACAAGCGACAAGGATTGTTCTGATGCCCGCCAACATTGTTGTTCCCGAGGTTGGAGAATCGATCGTCGACGCCCGCGTGGCGAAGTGGCTGCGGAAGGAAGGGGACGCGGTGTCGGCCGGCGATCCGCTCGTCGAGCTCGAGACCGACAAGATCGACCTCGAGGTCTCCGCCCCGCAGGCAGGCGTCCTCAAGCGGATCGATCGCAAGGACGGCGAGGACGTGAAGGTCGGCGAGGTGCTCGGCGTCATCGAGGAGGGTGCGGCCGCCGCGGCATCCCCCGCGTCGTCGCCGCCGCCGGACTCTCAGCCGAAAGCGGCATCTGCCGAGAAGACACGCTCAACGCCGGCCGCACGCAGGGCTGCCGAAGAGCACGACGTCGATCTCAGCCGCGTTCGCGGCAGCGGCGACGCCGGCAGGGTGATGAAGCGTGACGTGGAGCAGGCGGCGACAGGCGGCAACGGCCGCGGCACACAGGCGGCCGAAGCCGAGAAGCCCGCCGCGCCCGAGCCGGTGAAGGCGCGGCCGGCGCCGCCGGTGGCCGAGATGACGCGGCCGGTTTCCGGTGATCGCACCGAAGAGCGCGTGCGGATGTCGAAGCGGCGCGCGACGATTGCGAAGCGGCTCGTCGAGGCGCAGAGCACCGCGGCGATGCTGACGACGTTCAATGAAGTCGACATGTCAGCCGTCATGGCGCTGCGTGAGCGGCACAAGCAGTCGTTCAAGGAACGCCACGGCGTCGGGCTCGGCATCGCGTCGTTTTTCGTCAAGGCCTCGATCGGCGCCCTCCGCGCGTTCCCCAGGCTGAACGCGGAAATCCAGGGCGACGAAATGATCCTGAAGCACTACTACGACATCGGCGTCGCCGTCGGGGCGAGCGAAGGGCTCGTCGTCCCGGTGCTCCGCGACGCGGACCGGATGTCGTTCGCCCAGATCGAGCAGCACATCCGTGAATTCGCGAAGCGAGCGGAAGATGGAACGCTCTCCCTCGCCGATCTCAAGGGAGGCACGTTCACGATCACGAACGGCGGTGTCTTCGGATCGCTCCTGAGCACGCCGATCCTGAATCCGCCCCAAGTGGGCATCCTCGGGCTGCACGCGATTCAACAGCGTCCGATCGGCGTCAGCGGTCAGATCGTCCTCCATCCGATGATGTACGTCGCCCTCACCTACGATCACCGGATCGTCGACGGCGCCGAAGCCGTCCAGTTCCTCGTCCGCGTGAAACAACTGGTCGAGGATCCAGGGGCCCTCCTGCTAGACTGATCGCACGTTGGCCAGCTACACCGCTAAAGACATTACCGTTCTCGAAGGGCTCGAGCCGGTCCGGAAACGCCCCGGCATGTACATCGGCGGCGTCGGAGCGTCGGGCCTGCATCATCTCGTCTGGGAGATCTTCGACAACTCGGTAGACGAGGCGATGAACGGCTACGCCTCGAACATCACCGTCACGCTCCACAAGGACGGCTCGTCGATCACCAACGCGGACGATGGGCGCGGGATTCCAGTCGACAAGCATCCGAAGACGAAGAAGAGCGCGCTCGAGGTGATCTTCACGACGCTGCACGCCGGCGGAAAGTTCGAGCACGGCAGCTACAAGACCGCCGGCGGCCTTCACGGTGTCGGCGCCAGCGTCGTCAACGCGCTGTCGAAGGAGCTCGTCGCCACCGTCAAACGTGACGGCGCCGAGTGGGAGATCCGGTTCAAGCAGGGACACCCGGTCGGCGGTGTGAAGAAGAACGGAGCGGCGCGCGGCAGCGGGACGACCGTGTTCTTCCGGCCCGATCCGACGATCTTTCCCAAAGTCGAGTTCGACGCCGACACCATCAAGCAGCGTCTCGAGGTCTCGAGCTACCTCCACAAGGGCGTCAAGATCGTTTTCGAGGACGAAACGAAGGGCGAGAAGCAGGTCTTCCAGCACAACGAGGGTCTCGCCGATTACCTCAAGACGATCCTGCGCGAGCGAAGCGCGGCGCCGGTGCACGAAGCCCCGTTCACGCTGGCGAAGGACAGCGACGACAGCGGTCTTCGTCTCGATCTCGCGCTGCAGTGGACCCAGTCGACCGACGAGCACGTGCGCAGCTACGTGAACGGCATTCCGACCGGCTCGGGCGGCACGCACGAAAACGGGTTCCGCGCCGGCCTGGGCAAAGCGGTCCGCAATTTCATCGAGACACACAACCTCTCGCCGAAGGGTGTGACGCTGACGGCCGAGGACATTCGCGAAGGGCTCGTCGCGGTCCTGAGCGTCTTTGTCTCCGATCCGCAGTTTCAGGGCCAGACGAAGGACCGTCTCAACAATCCCGAAATGCTGTCGGCGGTCGACTCGCAGGTGCGGCCCGCGCTCGAGCACTGGCTGAACACGAACATCAGCGTCGCCGAGTCGATCGTCGCGCGTGTGATCCTCGCGGCGCGGGCGCGCGAGGCGAGCCGCGCGGCGCAGCAGGAGGTCGCGCGGAAGACCGCGACGTCAGGCAGGCTCACGCTTCCCGGAAAGCTCAGCGACTGCACGTCTCCCGGCCGCGAGGACAGCGAGCTGTTCATTGTTGAAGGAGATTCGGCCGGCGGCTCGGCCAAGCAGGGTCGCGACCGCACGCGGCAGGCGATTCTACCGCTCCGCGGCAAGGTGCTGAACACGGAGAGCGCCTCGCTGGCCAAGGTCCTGGAAAACAAAGAGCTGTCCGACCTTGTTACCGCGCTCGGCTGCGGGCTCGGCAAGAACTTCGACATCGCGAAGCTGCGCTACGGCCGGGTGATCATTCTCTCCGACGCAGACTCGGACGGACATCACATCGCAACCTTGCTCATGACGTTCGTGTACCGGCACATGCCGGGCCTGATTACTACCGGGCGTGTGTTCCTCGCGCAGCCGCCGCTCTACCGAATCGACATCGGCAAGGAAACGTACTGGGCGCTCGACGACGCGCACCGCGACCGGCTGTTGAAGCTGCATGGCAACGGACGCGCGCACGCGGAGATCACCCGCTTCAAGGGTCTCGGCGAAATGATGCCGAAGGTGCTGTGGGAGACGACGATGAACCCGCGGACGCGGCGCCTGCTGCGCGTGGAGATCGTCGATCAGATCGTCACGGATCGGGTGATCAACGAGCTGATGGGCAAGGATCCGTCCGCGCGGTTCCGCTTCATCATGGACCGCGCCGAAACGGCCGAAGAGCTCGACGTCTGATGCGCACACGAACCGGCACGGCACAGCTGCCGCTGCACGGCGGTAAGGCACCCGCATGGCTGTTCTCGCGCATGATCAAGCTTGCGCGCGAAATCTCCATCCACATCGTGTCGGAGTTCGGATCCGACGAGATGCTCCGCCGCCTGTCCGATCCATTCTGGTTCCAGGCGTTCGGGTGCGTGCTGGGGTTCGACTGGCACTCGAGCGGCGTGACGACGACCGTGACCGGCGCGCTGAAAGAAGGGATTCGAGGACTGGAATCCGATCTCGGATTCTACGCGGGTGGCGGTAAAGGGGCCGCGTCGCGCAAGACGCCTTCCGAGATCGCGGGCGCATGCGACCGGCTGTCGATTGACCCGGCGCCGCTCGTGTATGCGAGCCGCATGAGCGCGAAGGTCGACAGCGCGGCCGTGCAGGATGGCTATCAGTTGTATCACCACGCGTTCTTCTTCACGCCGTCGGGCGGCTGGTGCGTGGTGCAGCAGGGCATGAACGACGCAAACGGGATGGCGCGCCGATACCACTGGCTTTCAGCCTCGGTGCGGAGCTATGTCAACGAGCCGCACGCGGCGGTGTGCGCGGAAGCGGAGGCCCCGACGCTGAACCTCGTGGCCGCGGAGAGTGAAGGCGTGCGGAGCGCCTCGGCGGAGCTGTCGAGACAGGATCCCTCGGTCGTGCTCTCCGCCATCAAGGACGTCCCGGCGTTGACGATGCCGCGCCGGCACGCCGTGCTGCTGGCGGACGTGAATCCGAATTATCTGCAGAAGATTCTGCTGAAGACCTACGATCGCGCGCCCGAAGACTTCGAAACGCTGCTCGGAATGGAAGGAGTCGGGGGACGAACGCTGCGGGCGCTGGCGCTGGTGTCCGAGATCATCTACGGGACGCCTGCCAGCACGCGCGACCCGGCGCGGTTCTCGTTCGCGCACGGGGGGAAGGATGGCTTCCCATATCCCGTCGATACCGGAACGTATGACAAGACGGTCGAAGTGCTGCGAGCCGCCGTCACGCGCGCCGGTATCGATCGGTCCGAACGTGTCCAGGCCCTCAAGCGCCTCGTCAAATTCGGCGAGGCGCGGGTGCGAGCCCGCCTTACTTAGACTTCGGCGTCTTCTTCGCGGTGGTCGTCGCCTTCGCCTTGACGATCTTCGTCGCCGTGGTGTCGTTGTGCCACACGGTCACGTGATCTCCGGCTGCCAGCTTCGCCAGCGAAGCGGCCGCCGTGCCCGTTGCGGTGTAGGTGACGTTGTTGCCGGAATCGTCCTTCACGGTGATCGTCTTGGCGGCTGCGTCCGTCGAAACGACTTCACCCTTGGTGGACATCGCCTTGGCCGCAGGCGCCTTTTCGGCCTTGGCCTTGGCCTGCGGCGCAGCCTTGGCGGCTGCCGTCTTGGCCGGCTGTTTGGCAGGGGCGGCCTGCTTTGCCGCCGTCTGCGCGCTCGCGGCGGCGGCGGTCGCCACAGCCACGACAAGTGCGAGAATGATTTTCTTCACGGAAGCCCTCCCTCGAAACTAGCGAAAGTTATAGGTGCGGACCCTCAGTGCAATGACACTGCCGCGTGCGTGCCGCACCGACTCGTCGCTGCATATCCTTGATCCGTCGTGGGTTAGGTTCGGTGTGCAGAGAGGCGGCGGGATCTGTCTGGATGCACAAACGCCACAATGAGGCGCTTGGGTCCTGAGGCTCGAGCCCGTCAGACGGTGAGCACGATCTTGCCGATGTGCTGACTGGATTCAAGGCGCCGGTGCGCCTCGGCGGCTTCGGCGAGCGGATACGTGCGATCGATGACGGGCGCAACTTGGCCGGCCGCCAGCAGCGGCCAGACGTGCCGTTCTACGTCCCGCGCGATGGCGCCTTTCTCCTCGACCGTGCGCGCGCGGAGGGTCGATCCGGTGATCGTCAGGCGGCGCTGAAGAATCGGCGTGAGGCTGAGCGAGACGCGTGGCCCCCCCTGCGTCCCGATCTGCACGAGCCGTCCGTTCATCGCGAGACAGTCGATGTTGCGAGCCACGTAGTCGCCGCCGACGATGTCGAGGATCAGATCGACGCCGGCGCCGCCGGTCTCGCGTCTGATCGCCTCGACGAAATCTTCCTCCTTGTAATTGACCGCAACGGCTGCGCCGAGGCTGCGGCATGCGGCGCACTTCTCCGCCGATCCGGCTGTCGCGAACACGGTCGCTCCGAACGCGTGCGCCAGCTGGATCGCCGTCGTCCCGATTCCGCTCGTTCCACCGTGCACCAGCACGCGTTCCCTGTCACGCAAGCCCCCGCGCTGAAAGAGATTGGTCCACACCGTGAAGAACGTTTCAGGAATCGCCGCCGCGGTGACCACGTCCAGGGGTCCGGGAATGCGCAGACATTGCACGGCTGGCGCAGCACAGAATTCTGCGTACCCGCCGCCTGAGACGAGGGCACAGACGCGGTCGCCGACACCCAGCGTGGTCACGCCCTCGCCGAGTGACGCGATGGCGCCGGCGATCTCGAGGCCCGGGATGTCGGACGCGCCGGGTGGAGGTGGATATTTGCCGAGCCGCTGCATCACGTCCGGGCGGTTGACGCCCGCGGCTTGCACGCGCACGACCACCTCTTCGTGCCCGGGCTTTGGCGTCGGTCGCTGCACGGGCCGCAAGACCTCTGGACCACCCGGCTGCTCGATTTCGATCGCGATCATCGACGCGGCCTTTCACTCCTCCTGCGCGCGCGGCGGCGCTGACCGGTCGGCGTGTAGTAGCGCGTCAGCCACCGGCTGAGACCATCGAGCCCGGGAAAGAGGACGCGCTCGTTCACGTTCGCCTGATCGAGCTTGTCGCGGATCTCCCATTTCAGCTTCGCGGGGACGACGACCTGCCGGCACAGCTGCGGGTGATCGCTGAGCCACTCGTCGAGCGTCGCCGACGGACTCGACATCAGCGAGAAGAGCGCGAGCTGGTTCAGGATCCGGCGATCCACGGCAGGCGGCTCCAGAAACACCACAAAGGGTTCGCGCCTCAGGGCATCGAATTCGCGCAGCGATCTGAAGGCGCTGAGCATTTCGACAGTGAACGTATCCGAGCCCTCCTGCTGGAGGATGCGTTTGAGGCGCCGAGGCAGCCGCTTGTTCGCCCCGACGAAGTTGACGCACCAGACCACTCCGTCATGGTCGTACTCGGCGGTATTCGCGGTGACGAAGTGCAGCGCAACCAGCGGCGAGTAGGTCCAGTCGAGCAGGCGCGTCGGCAGGCCGCGATGCTGTCCGAGCGCGAGCCAGTCCCAGACCGAGTCGGCGCCGGTCGCTTCGCCGTGCGCGTACTTCCTGAAGTTTCGAAGCAGTGCGAGCTCGGTCCGCCCGATGTCTGCGCCCGGCGCCGTGAGGCGCACGAGCGAGCTCGCAAGGGTGCGATCGGTCCGACAGTCGCCTCGGAACGCGAAAGGAGAGCGGAAGCGCCGGAGATCCTGGTTCCAGGATCCCTCGTACAGCGCATCGAGAATGTCGAGCCAGCTCTGCATAGGTCGCGTGTACCCTTTTGGCAATGTCGATCGCATTGTCTACCGATTTGTACCAGCTCACGATGATGGCGGGTTATTTTCAATCCAATCGCCATCGCCGGCGAGCGACCTTCGAATCGTTCGTCCGGCGCCTTCCGAAGAATCGCTCCTGCCTGGTGGCTGCCGGCCTCGAACAGGCGCTGCAGTACATCGAACATCTGCGATTCACCGACGCGGACGTCGCGTTCATCCGCGAGCTGCCCGCCTTCGCCCGCGTCGATGATTCGTTCTTCGACTACTTGCGCGAGTTTCGCTTTACCGGCGACGTCTGGGCGATGCGCGAGGGGACGCCGTTCTTTCCAAACGAGCCGTTTCTCCGCGTGACGGCGCCGCTGGCCGAGGCACAGCTCCTCGAAACGGCGCTGCTTGCGATCGTCAATTTCCAGACGGCGATCGCAAGCAAGGCGCACCGGATCGTGCAGGCTGCGGGCGCCAGGCCGGTCGTCGAATTCGGCGCGCGCCGCGCGCACGGCCTCGAGGCTGCGCTCTTTGCCGCGCGTGCCGCGTACCTCGCCGGCGCGAGCGGTACGTCGTTCGTCGAGGCGGGGCAGCAATTCGGGATTCCGCTGACCGGCACGATGGCGCATTCGTGGGTGCTTGCCGCTGCGACCGAGCGCGAGGCGTTCACCTCGTATGCGGCGATCTTCGATCCGCACACGGTTCTGCTGCTCGATACGTTCGACGTCGAGGCCGCGCTGCGTGCGGCGATCGACGCAGGAATGCGGCCCGCAGCCGTGCGGATCGACAGCGGCGACCTCGTGGAGCTCTCCCGGACGGTTCGCAGGATGCTGGATGCCGCTCATCTCACGTCAACGCGCATCATTGTGAGTGGCGATCTGGACGAATGGAAGATCCAGGAAATGGCGCGGGCCCAGGCTCCTGTCGACACGTACGCGGTCGGGACGGCGCTCTCGACGTCGGATGACGCGCCGGCGCTCGGCGGAGTTTACAAGTTGGTCGAGATCGAATTCGACGGCGTGATGCATCCGGTCATGAAGCGGAGCACTGGAAAAAGTACGTGGCCGGGGCGAAAGCAGGTCTGGCGCGTTCTCGAGCGGGGCGTCGCGGCACGCGACGTGATTGGGTTCGAGGCAGACGCGACACCGCCTGCCGGCGAAGCGTTGCTCGAGATCGTCATGCGTGATGGGCAGCGCGTCGGGGCACCGCCGGCCCTCGACGATCTTCGCCGGCGCCGTGCCGAGATGGTGGCGATGCTGCCGCCGGCCTTCCGTGAGCTGTCGACGCCGATCGATTACGACGTCGAGCGGACGGCGGCCTTGAGCCGAGCGATCACCTGACCGTCACCTCGCCGACGGCCGCGCCGCGGTTGTCGGCGCGCGTGCGATCGACGCGGATATCGACCCGCCGCGCGCGCCGCGATCCGTTCGGCGGAAGCCGGATCGTGGACAGCCGCCACTCGGCATCTGTAAGCGTCACGCGATCGACCGGACGGTCGTCGATTGAAATCGTCGCGGTCACGGGAGGATCGCCGGAGTTGAAGGTCGTCCGGATCGGTATCGACACGAGGCGCCCGTCCGACGGCACGAACAAAGAGGCGTGCCCCCCCATCCATCGGACCCGGCGTCCGTCGAGATCCGTTTCCCACGGCCGCATGCCGGACGTGACCGACAACAGCCACGGCGGATCGTGCAGATATGCGAGCAGCGCGCCCAGGGCTGTCCCGATCAGGATGAGCGCGATCAGCCGCCGCTTCAGCGCCATCGGAGAAAGACCGCCCGATAGTCATCCCACGTGGTGTCGCTGAAGGGCAGCACGCGGTTCCAGTACTGCGCCATCTGGAAGAGGTTCAGCGCAATCGCACAGACCACGATGGTGGCGACGAGCGCGCGCCGCGAGGTCGTCCTGGTGGCCCATGCGAAGAATGCCGCGAGCCCGACGGCGAAGAGCGGCAGCGCATCCACGAAGCCGCGGTGCCCGAAGCTCCCGCCGAACTGCCAGTCCCACCAGCTCGCGATGAGGTAGGTGTCGAGCGCGAGGAACACGACCGACGGCAGAACGAGCCGTCGCGCCGAAGAAGGGGCGCGAGAGAGGATCGCAAACCCGGCGCAGCCGAGCAGCAGCACCGGCGCCCAGAAGAACAGCCCCTTCTGCGTGCTGAACAGCACGTCGAAAATCCGGGGCGACGTGAAGTTGAACCCGAGCTCGCCATATGAGCTGACGATCGGGCGCCCCGTTGCCTGGTAATAGATCGCGAGCTCTGGAGCAACGACGAGCAGGAACGTCGCGGCCGCGAGCGCGAGACGCCGCGCGTCCGATCGCAGCGCCGGCGCGAAGCACACGAGCAGCAGCGCGTTGGTATGACGGACGAGTACGATCAGCCCGGCGACGAGTCCGGCGAGCACGGCTGTCGACGCCTTTCCGTCGCGATTCCATCGCTCCGCGACCGCGAGAAAGGCCGCGAACAGAAAGAACGAATACGCGTGACTGTACGAGCTGTCGAACGTCGCGTAGTGAAAGAGGTTGGTCCCGAACAAAATTGTGGCGAGCGTCGCGGCTGTGACGGCGGCGGAAAAATGGCGGCGGAGCACATTGCCAAGGACCCAGAGACCGGCGAGCGTCCAGCACAGCCCCGCAATTCCTGCCGCGTGCTGGTAATACAGCGTGAAGCCGTCTGCCGACAGGTTGGTCCATCGCGTCAACGCGTGTGCGATGGCAAAGAACGGCATCTGCATAATCGCGACGCCGATCGGGTGCGCGTTCACCCAGCGATTCGTGCCCGGCCACCGGATGATGGCGGTTGACGCGGGGAACTCCCCGCCGCAGCAGTCGTTCGCGACCGAAGCCAGCGTCGCGTCGTGATAGAGGAACCACGACGGCAGGTACACGTAGTAACTGAATCCATCCGAGCGGATTGGCGCCGGCGCCAGGCCGGCGGCGTAGATCAACGTGTACGCCGCCAGACCCGCGGCTGCGGCCGCGGCGATGACGGTCTTCACTTCATTTGAGATCGGACGGAAGCCGCGGCGACGACAACAGCCGCTCGAACTCTTGCCAGCGCTTCGCCGGATTCGCCGACGTTCCGCCGCGTGATTCGATGTCGCGCCGCACCATGTCTTTTCCCAGGTTGTAGTTGATCACGTAACTCCGGTACTGATCGAAGAAGCGCACGCGCTGCGCCGCGCGATCGCGCGGCATCAACGCGTAGCGTTCCAGCCAGGCCGCCGCCTGAGCGGCGTCGATCTGCCGGTTGATGTATCGGCGCGCCGCCTCGTTTCCCGCGTACGAAAGCTGATCGACCAGGCCCTGGACTTCGTAGTACTCCGCCGCCCGCGACCCGTCGAGGCCCGCCAGCGGAAACAGCACCGTCCGCTCGAATTCGACGCGGTCCTTCCCCGGGAACGCGACCTCGATGCCGAAATTCGCCGTTCCTTCGGAGATGAGCGATTGCGGGGAGAAGAGCGGATAGACCGTGAACTCCTTCCACCCGCGATCGCGCACGAGGTTCTTCTCCAGCAGCACGTTGTAGACGTGGTGCCCCGGATAGCCCTCGTGGCACGCGAGGTCGATTGCGCGATCGATGTAGATCGGCAGATCGGTGTTCACCTGGATGAGGCTGCGAAAGCCGCCCTGATACCAGTTGTACCCGCTCCACGATTTGTTGGTGACGTACTCGACCGTGAATCGCTCGCCCTCGGGCAGCGTGATGTGAGCGCGTGTCTTCTCGCGGCACGCCTCGATTGCGCGTTGAAACACCGCGTCGAGCTTGCCCTTCGGGATGACGAAGGCCCGGCGGAACGCGTCGTAGCGCTCGACGAGCGGGCCGGACCCGGGAAACCGCGGCTCGAGGCGGTTGAGGATCTCCTGGAAGTGTGATTCCGGGAAGGTCGGCGCCACGGCGTCATACAACGCCTTCGACTCATCGTCGAACGACAGACGTTCGCCTTTCAGCATCCGCACGCGCGCGGAGAGAGCCGCGAGCTGTCGGCGCAGATACTGCAGGCGCAGTCGGGCCATCTCTTCCGCCGGCTGCGGCTGTTTTGCGAGCTCCGCCGCGAGCTGAGATGCATCGGCGGCGATTCGGTCGAGGCTGATCTTCGTCGCTTCGGCCGCCTTCTTCCACTCCGGAGGACCGTAGTAGGCGTCCACATAGTCCGCGTCGTGCTGGCCCAATGCGAGCACCAGCTTGACGTAGCGCTCCGAGATGCCGTCGATCGGATCAGGTGCCATCGTGAACGCGGCGATCGCACAAGACAGGGCAACGAGCAGCGTGCGCATTGAACATTCCTCTACTAAGCTTACGAAAGACTATCGCAAACGCACGATGCGCACCTTCTTCAATTCGATTCTTGGATACTTCCTCACGCCTGCGGGCCTCCTCATGATGGGAGTGCTCGACTCGTCGCTGATCTTCTTTCTTCCACTTGGGATCGACTTCGTCGTGATTCTGCTCACGGCGCGGAAACCCGAGTGGTTCTGGCTCTACGCCATTCTCGCGACGGCGGGATCAGTTGTCGGATCAGCGTTTACGTTCTGGATCGGCAGGAAGATCGGAGAGGTGGGCCTGGAGCGCTTCATCAAGCCATCGAGGCTGGCGCGCATTCAGCAACGCGTCGGGCGCAGCGCAGCCGTGACGGTCGCGTCCCTCGCCATAATTCCGCCTCCTTTTCCGTTCACCGCCTTCGTGCTGACGAGCGGCGCATGGAAAGTGAATGCGTGGACGTTTCTCGTCACGCTGGCGGGCATGCGTGCGCTGCGCTTCACCGCGGAGAGCGCGCTCGCGGCGCATTACGGCCGCGGCATCATCGCGTGGATGAAGTCTCCGACCTTTACCGTGGCGGTCGGCGTCGTTACGGGTCTCGCGGTGATCGGCACCGTCGTATCGGCCGTGGCGCTCTACCGCAGCACGAAGAAGAAGCGTCCTCCCGATCAGATGGTGAACCGCAGGAGCGCGGCGACACCACCGTAATCTTTCAGCAGCTCGGGATCCTCGACGAACGTGATTTTCGCGGCCGTCTGCTTGGCCCTTGCGATCAACTCGTCCGCGAGCCGGACGACCTCGGGCGCCGACCCGGCGGCTTCCCCGGCAGACACGGTCTGGACCGCCGACTCCGCGAGCATCGCGTCGTTCCCGGAGCCGATCGTCTGACCTACCGGGACACGCTGCATCTGCTGGATTGACGCGGTAATCAGCAGCTCGTCCACCTGGCCTTTGAGCAGCGCGGCGAGCGTGTCCTCCGGGCCGACGACGCCCAGGCCGCCGGCGCGATAGGCGCCGACCGCCGTCTCCACCTTCTCGCGATCGGTCCGCTCGTTCAGGCGCTGCATGACTTCCTGCGTCCGCCGCACGACGGCGTCGACTGACGCGTGCGCTTCGAGCCGCACGTTGTCGACGATCTTTCCCTCGAGGTGCTTCGGCATCTGGGATCGGAGGAGCGGCAGCGACACCTCATCGCATGACAGCACGATGTGATCGATGTTCTCGGTGCGCACGATTCGGTCGAGTGTCTCGGCGACCTCCTTCGCGTGCTGCTGATGGAAGTTCACGATGTGGCGCTGATAGCGTGCCTGCGACCATCCACCCTGGGAGGTCCACCGCGTCTTCACATTGTTGATCTCGTGTTCCTCGACGACGGCGCCCGCGGCAATCACGAGGATGGTTGCTGCGTTCGTGTCGGTGATGACGGCCGCGTACCGCGGATGCTGCGACTCGAGACGCGCAAGAGGATAGAGGTGTGGACGATCGCCGATGTGCAGCCAGTGCTGATCGATGGGCGCAGCCATCTGGACCGTTTCGAACAGATCGGCCGCCGAGCACGCGACAATCGCGACGCTGTTCGACGACGGTGCGAGCTCCGTGTCGAGGTAGCGCGCGATTCGTTCCAGGTCGCGGTCGAGGCTCTCGCGTTCAGGCGAATGGGGTTCGTAGGTCCGGCTGCGCGCCTTGAATTCCTTGCGGATGAATGCCTGGTGCTGATCGCGGCCATGCTGGCCAGGCTGTGTATTCAGATAGAGGCTGATGACCGGAAACGGTACGGGCTCGAAGGCCGCGAGCCGCTCCAGCTGTGCAGTCAGAGAGTCTGTCGAGGGCATAGTCCTCCTTATCCGCCTTGTCCACGGAAGCGTCCGCAAGTCCTGTGCCGCAGGACCGCCGCGTTGCTCGCGGCCGAGCGCGGCAAGTAGACTAGGCGGCATTCCATGCCTCTTCGTCACGTTGCCTACTGGTTCGACCGATTTCCACGATCGCGCCGCCCGTCGTACCCGCGCTTCAAAGGCGGCGCCGAAACGTCCGTCGTCATCGTCGGCTGCGGCCTGACGGGCGCGGCATGCGCACTGTCGTTCGCGTCGGCGGGCGTGAAGACAATCGTCCTCGAGGCAGACGCGATTGGCGCCGCGGCGACCGCGCGATCGCTCGGCATCGGGCGGGAGGATTTCGACGCGTCGTTTCAGCAGACGGCTTCGACGCACGGATTGCGCGCCGCGCGCCTCCTCTGGCAGCACGTGCGCCGCGCGTCGCTCGATTTTCCCGCCGCGCTGCGGCGCATCGGCGCGAAATGTGATCTCGCGCCGGCCGATCTCCTGACGTTTGCGGGACGCGATCCCGACTCCCTGCGTCGCCTTCAGCGCGAATACCAGTCGCGGCGCGACGCGGGCTTCGATCACAGCTGGATTCGCCCGCCTGCGTTCGCACGCGAAGCCGCGACGGAGTCAGGCGGCGCGATTCGTACGCACGGGTTCACGCTCGATCCTTATCGCGCGTGCGTGGCGCTCGCCGCGGGCGCGGCGTCGCGCGGGGCGGCGATTTACGAGCGGTCGCCGGTGCGACGCATCCGGGCGACGCGCAAGCATGTCGACGTCACGTCAGGGCAGGGCACGATCCGCGCGGACGCTGTCGTCATCGCCACGGGCGCGCCGCTCGCGGATCTCCGCGCCCTCCGGCGGCATTTGAAGCCGCAGCACGGCTACGCAGTCGTGACCGAGCCGCTGCCGGCGGCGATGAGGCGCGCGATTGGCGCGCGTCGCGCGTCGTTGCGCGACACGGCCGTTCCTCCGCACTTTCTCCGGTCGCTGCGGGACGAACGGATTGTGTTTTCCGGCGCGGATCAGCCGGCGGTCCCCGACCGTCAGCGGCAGAAGGCACTGGTGCAGCGGACGTGGGAACTGATGTACGAGCTGTCCCTGATCTACCCGGCGATCTCGGGCTTGCAGCCGGAGTGGTCCTGGGACTTCACGCATTACGAGACTGTCGATCGCCTGCCGTTTATTGGACTGCACCGGAACTTCCCGCGTCATTTGTTCGCAATCGAAGGGTCCCGCCACGGCGCGGCCTTTGCGTGGCTCGCCGCGCGGATTCTCCTTCGGCACTACCTGGGGGATCCCGCAAAAGGGGACGAATTGTTCGGCTTTTCGCGCGTTCTGTAGCAACCCCCTCCGAAAAGGTGGGTGGCACCTCTCCGGAAAGGTGCCAGCCACCTTTTGTACCGGGCGGGAGTATCATGAGGCGCGAGGAAGGGGCTACCGCACCATGCAGCAACGTCCCGATCCGAACGCCGGACGTCAGGTCGTTCGCCACGGCGAACATCTGATCGAGCACCTGCTGCGGCGCGCGGGGTTCGGCGCCAGTCAGGAAGAAATCGACGATTACCTGGACCTCGGATTCGGCGGCACGGTGCGCCGCCTCCTGGACTACGAGGCCGTCCCGGACGACGTCGATGCGCTGATTGGGAAGCCCGGATACGTCGGGATCACCGCGACCGGCGGCTTCCAGCCGCGCACCAACATCACGCATTCGCGCCAGCGCTGGGTGTTCCGGATGGTGCATACGCGCCGTCCCCTCCAGGAGAAGATGGCGCTCTTCTGGCACAACCACTTCGCAACCGCGTACTCGAAGATTGCCGGCGCGTTTGGCAACGAGGAAGGCGCGCGGTACATGGCGGCGAAGACGACCGAGGATCCGAACCAGGTCAAAGGGCAAATCGAGCTGTTTCGCGAGCACGCGCTGGGGAACTTCCGCGATCTGTTGACGGCCGTCGCGAAGGACACCGCCATGCTCGTGTGGCTCGACGGCCGCACGAACGTCAAAGGCCGGCCGCAGGAGAACTTCGCGCGCGAGCTCATGGAGCTCTTCACGATGGGCGTCGACACGTTCGCCGAGACGGACGTCTATGCCGGCGCGCGCGTGTTCACCGGGTGGAATCTTTCCCGTCCGTCGAACGCCTATTACACGTTCAGCTACGTGGCCGCGAACCACGATACGACCGCGAAGGATTTCACGTTTCCGATCTACCCGAGCGGCAGCAAGACGATCCCGTCGCGATCGGCAGATCAGGGACAGCAGGACGGCGTGGATCTGATCAACGCGGTCGCGTCACATCCAGCGACCGGTCCGCGCCTGGCGCGCAAGCTGTATCAGTTCTTCATCAGCGAGGCGGCCGAGCCGGATCCGATGCTCATTTCGCAGCTCGCGCGCACGTATTACGACAGCAAGTTCGAGATGAAGCCGGTGATCGAGGCCCTGCTCCTGTCGCCGCAGTTCTCCGATTCCGCGAACCGCTACGCGCGCTATTCGTGGCCCGCCGAGTTCGTCGCGCGCGCGATCAAGGAGATCGGCTGGACCGGATTCTCCGTGAACGACGCGCTGGTGCCGATGGGGAACATGGGGCAGCAGCTGTTCGAGCCGCCGGACGTCGCGGGCTGGGATCTCGGGACCAACTGGTTCTCGAGCGGCGCCATGCTGACGCGCATGAACTTCGCGTCGCAGCTCACGAGCAACCAGAAGGCGAACCTTCGCGACATCGCGCGCGCGGGCAGCCAGTCGCCTGAAGCGCTCGTGTCGCTGATGCTCGACCGGTTGACCGCGGCGCCGTTCGCGCGCGAGCCGTACCAGGCGCTCGTCGATTACGCACGCGCGGGCGGCGCGTGGACCGGCTCGGACGCGCAGCTCCTCGTGAAGGCCGCGGGCCTCGCGCACTTGATCGTCGGTTCCGGGGACTACCAGCTCGTGTAGGACATCGATCATGCCCATCACCAGACGCGAGTTCGTCCGCGGCGGCGTGGCTGCCTTTACGGTAACTTTCGCGGCGCCCGCCTTCCTGTCCGACATCGCGCGCGCGCAGGGCAGGGCGCGCCGCAACCTCGTCGTGCTGTATCTGAGCGGCGGCAACGATGCGCTCAGCATGCTGATCCCCTACACGGATCCGCAGTATTTCGCGCGAAGACCCACCATCTTCATCCCGGCGGCCAACGTGCTGCAGATCGGCAGCGACGTGGCGGGCAACGCGCTGGGCCTCCATCCGCGACTGAGCGGCCTTCGCACGATCTTCAATGCGGGGCGCCTCGCGCTGATCCAGCGGACGGGATACGAGAACTCGAGCCGCTCGCACTTCGAAGGAACGGACATCTGGTCCACCGGGGATCCGAGGGTGCCGCAAGGGAACGGCTGGCTCGGCCGCTATCTGGACACCTTGCCATCGCCCGTCGATCCGCTGACGGCGTGGTCGACAGCCGGCACGATTCCGCGAACGCTCTTCGCGAACAAAGTCGCCGTGCCGTCGATTCCGTCAGTGGGGGGGTACGCGTTCCAGACGCCGAACTCAGGAACCGAAGTGCAGTACGCGCGCGACAGCGCGCAGCGCATCGCGTCGCACGTCCCGGTCGATCAGCCGCACCTCGCGTTCGTGAACGGTACCGCGCAGGCAGCGTTCGCGACGCTCGATCGCGTCACGTCGGTCGGCACGTACGTCTCGTCCGTCGTCTATCCGAACAACGGATTTGCGCTCGCGCTGCGCACAATCGCCGGCGCGATGGTGAAGGGGGTCGGCACGCGCGTGTTCTGGGTGCAGACGGGTGGGTACGACACGCACGCGGCGCAGGCGCCGAACCAGAACGGCGGCGCGTACAACGCGCTGATGACGACGCTGAACGACGGTCTGTTCGCGTTCTACCAGGACCTGTTGAACCAGGGGCTGCTCACCGACACGCTCGTGCTGCAGTTCTCGGAGTTCGGCCGGCGCATCAACGAGAACGGCAGCCAGGGCACCGATCACGGCGCCGCGAGCGTGATGATGGCGATGGGCGGCGGCGTCCGCGGCGGCATCTACGGCACCGCGCCGAGACTCAACGCGACGCCGGACAATCCCACGCTCGAGAACAGCGGCAACGACGTGCACTATGAGACGGATTTCCGATCCGTTTATTGCAAGGTGATTGAGTCGTGGCTGGGCGGCGACTCCGTGCCGATCCTGGGGGGCAACTTCAGGACCGGGGCGCCTGCGATCCTGTGAGCTGAATCGCTGGAGACCAACCAATCCCCAATCCCCAATCCCCGATCGGGAATCGTGAATCCCTGATCATCGGATCGGTAAATCGACCGCCGATTCACGGATTCAACGACCCTCGCACTCGTCGATGAGGGATTCGCGGATCACCGATTAAGGATTCGGGATTAGCGATTAGGGATTCACGCCCGCTCGCCAAAGATTCCCCTGAAAGCGAGATCGATCTCGGGGTAGCGGAAATGGAAGCCGTGCGAGAGCGCGCGCTCGGGGACGGCACGCTGACCTGTGAGCACGAGCGAGTCCGCCATCTCGCCCAGCGCGATCTTCAAGGCGATGCCGGGCGTCGGGACAACAGCCGGGCGGCGGAGCGCGTGGCCGAGGGCGCGCGCGAATTCGCGGTTCGTGACGGGAACCGGTGCGGCGGCGTTCACGGCCCCGGTGAGCGCACGCGTGTCGACGATCCAGCGCACCATCTCGATCCAGTCGACGCGATGAATCCACGACATGTACTGACGGCCGGAGCCGACGCGGCCGCCGACGAAGAACCGGTACGGCGTCACCAGCTTCTGAAGCGCGCCGCCCCCGCGCTCGACGACCATCGCGGTGCGCAGCGTCACCACCCGCGTGGACGCGCTTGCCGCCTGCTGTGCCTCCGCCTCCCAATCGGTGCACACCCGCGCGAGGAAATCGCTGCCGGCCGATGATCGCTCCGTCTTCACGTCGCCCTCCAGCGACGCGCCGTAGTAGCCCACGCCGCTGCCGCTGACGAAGACCTGCGGGGGATTGGCCGCCTTCCGGATCGCGGCGGCCAGCGTCTTCGTCGGAATGATTCGGCTGTCGCGGATGAGCGCCTTCCGCTGCGGCGTCCAGCGTCCGCGGCCGATGTCGGCGCCCGTAAGATTCACCACCGCTTCGGCGCCGTCGATGACCGGCTCCCACGGGCCGCTGCGAGCGGGGTCCCATCCGACTCGCGTCACACCCGGGACCCCCGTTCCCGACTCGTGCCGCGATTCGCCGGGCTTCAAGCCGCGGGTGAGCACCCGGACGTCATGGCCTTCTTCCGCGTATCCCTCCGCGAGGGGACTCCCCAGAAACCCCGTGCCGCCGGCGATGACGATGCGCATGGAACGTTGGACGAAAAGGGTGCCGGGGGGGTTTAGAATTGAAGCATCCTGATGCGCCACGCTGCCCGGGCGCCGGTCGCCCTGCTCATGCTCTGCGCCATGGCGGCGGCCGCGCACGCCCAGTCACATCCCCCCGGTGAGTTTCTGAGCGTACCGGACAATATCAGGGCGGAGGGCGTTCCGCCGGTTCCCTCGTCGTATGTGTCCGCGCTGGCGCCCTACGCCGGATTCCGGCGCGCCCTGTTCGCCGGCTGGCATCCCTCGCGGCGCGAGATCCTGATTGCGACCGCCTTCGGCAACGTCCCGGAGCTGCATACCGTGGCCGGCCCGGGAATGGATCGGCAGCAAATCACGTTTTTCCCTGAAGGAATGTCCGCGACGTCGAGCGCAGTATACGCGCCTGACGGGTCGTATCTGATCCTGGCCAAGGAGGCCGCGGGGGGCGCGGCCGAGGCGACGCAGTTCTTCCGCTACGACATCAAGACGCGGCAGAGCACGCTCATCACCGACGGCAAGTCGAGGTATCTGTCGTATGCGTGGTCGAATCGCGGGAACCTGCTGGCGTTCGATTCGACCCAGCGCAACGGCCGCGATCGCGACCTCTACGTCATGAGCCCGCTGGACCCGTCGAGTGTAAGGCGCGTCGCGGAGCTGCAGGGCAGCTGGGCTGTCATGGACTGGTCCCCCGACGATCGCCAGCTGCTCGCCATCAACGCGCCGGCCGGCGCGAGCCGGACGTTCCTCTGGCTGATCGACGTGAAAACGGGAGAGAAGAAGACGTTGACGCCCGCGAATGAAGAGGTCGTCTGGCGCACGCCGCAGTTCTCGCCGGACGGACGCTCCATCTACGCGCTCAGCAACAAGGACTCCGAGTTGAGCCGCGTCTGGCGCTGCGAGCTCGCATCGGGTCACTGGACCCCGCTCGGAAATCCCGACGAAATGGTCCAGGATGCCGCGCTTTCCCCCGACGGCCGCACGATGGCCGTCGTCATCTTCGCGCCGAACGGCAATCGTCTGGAGCTGCGCGATGCGCGGACGATGGCGGTGCGCTTCACGCCGAAGCTGCCGAATGGACTGTTCATCGGCCGCCCCGCCTGGCGGCCAGACGGTTCAGAGGTCGCATTCTCGTTCTGGTCGCCGGGCAGCTTCGGCGATGTGTTCACCGCGAACGCGGCTACCGGGATCGTCGAGCGGTGGACCCGGAGCGAGTCGGGTGTCTTCAACCCCGAGGCGCTGCCCGAGCCGGAAATCGTCAAGTGGAAGAGCTTCGACGGGCTCGAGTTCTCCGGCGTTGTCTATCGCCCTCCCGCGAAGTTCACCGGCCCCCGGCCGGTGATCATCAGCATCCACGGCGGTCCGAGCGGCACGCAAGCCATCGAGCGCCCGCGGTTCCAGGGACGCAGCAACTACTTCCTGAACGAGCTCGGGATCGCGATCATCTATCCCAACGTGCGCGGGAGCTACGGCTTCGGCAAGGCGTTCGCGCGCATGGACGATCAGCTGAAGCGCGAGGACTCGGTGAAGGACGTCGGCGCGGTCCTCGACTGGATTGCCGCGCAGCCGACGCTCGACAAGAACCGCGTGATGGTGACGGGGATCAGCTATGGCGGTTACATGTCGTACGCGGTCGCGGAGATGTTCTCCGATCGGGTGAGATGCGCCGTCTCGGCGAACGGCATCTCGGACTTCATCACCTACTTCCAGGAGACGGGCGAGAGCCGCGTCGAAGATCGCCGCGCCGAATACGGTGACGAGCGCGATCCCGCGATGCGCGAGTTCCTGACTTCCATCTCACCCGTCACACAGGCATCGAAGTTGAAGGTGCCGCTGATGATCGTGCACGGCGCGAAGGATCCGCGCGTTCCGGCGAGACAGGGAGATGAGATGGCGCAGGCGATGCGCGCCAACGGCACGCCCGTCTGGCATCTCGTGTTCGCCGACGAGCCTCACGTGATGTTCCAGAAGGTCGAGAACAACAATTACTTCTTCTACGTGCAGATTCAGTTCATTCAGCAGTACTTGCTGAATTGAGCCATTCGTTCACCTCGTCGAGCACGTCGGCGAGCTCGGAGCGCTGCCGGCGCAGGCGCTGACGCGTATCGTCCTTCGTCCGGCGCAGCAGGAACCACGCGCGGACGGCTTCGATCACCGCCGCCTCGCGCTCGATGGCGAAGAGCCCTCCAAACGCAATCGCGACCAGCATCGCGAAGGCGAGCAGCCCGGCCCCGCGGCCGGCGCGCCACCAGACAGCCGCGCTGAGGAGCACAAGCCAGGCGGCGTAGATCAGGAATCCGGAAACCGCTTTCGCCGTCGCGGCTACATCGGTCTCGTGTGTGAACCAGCGCGCGGCGTAGCCAGTCAGCCGATAGGGGATCGCGAAGATGGCCAGCGCAGCCGCCGCGAGCGGCAGCAGCACGGTCCCGGCGATCGCCTCACGCAGCGCGAATTCGACGGCATCTCCCGTGGAGATCTGCAAGTCCAGGTGCCGATCGCGGAGTCCGAAGCGCCGCAGCCGCTCGTCGTATCGCCGGAACCGCAGCAGCAGCTCGTCGTAGCGCTCCGGATGGAACGAGCGCAGGCGCTCGATTCCCGTCGCGATGATGCGCCGCCGCGTCACGCGCTCGTGCGGATCCGCGCGGCGTCCGCGTGCCGCGGCATAGAGGCGGTCGACGCGCTCGATGAGCGCCGCGTCCGCACGCGCGTCCGCTTCGACGAGGAGGCGGCGCATCCGATCGGCGATTCGGTCGGTGAGCGCGCGCACCGCGTCCGGCTGAGGGCCGGCGCCCGCCAGATCCGAACAGTGGAACGGCTGGCCGTACACCACCGTCACCCGCGAACGGAACGTCGTCTTTCGGTCGAAGTTCAGGCCGACGGCGACGAGGCTGACGTCGACGCCCGCGTGGGCCGCGGTCAATGCCATGCGCGCCGCGCCGGTACGGAGCGGGACCAGCCGGCCCGTCGAGTGGCTGACACCCTCGGGAAACACGCAGATGGCATCGCCGGCCGCGAGCGCGCGTCCGACCGCGGCAAACGTCTCCACGTTCTTCGAGACGTCCGCCCCTTCGTCGATTCGGCGATAGACAGGGATTGCGCCCGAGCCGGCGACGAGCGGCTTCAGCGGTCCTTCGAACAGCACAGACTTGGCGAGGAACCTGATATCGCGCCCCGCCGTCGCCCAGATGACCGCGGGATCGAGGAGTGCGTTCGGATGGTTCGGCAGGAGCAGCAGCGCGCCTGCTCTCGGCGGCGCGCCCGCGCAGTCCACGCGATAAAACAAACGGGACGTGACACGCGCCAGCCACCGAACAAAACCTTTCATGCTGCGTCGATTATCGGATCCCGCATCCCGGATCCCGCATCCCGGTCAGTGAGTATGTCGAGCAACCCATTCCCTGAACAGCGAGTCGACCGCGACATAACGCGGTCCTTCACGCGTGAGGATATCTTCGCGTACGAGCGCGCCGAGCGCGGTCTGGACGGTCGAAGCGCCGCCGAGGCGATATCGCGCGCGGACGTCGGCCGACAGCATCTCCCGTCCCTCTTCGAGCACGGCGGCGCGGAGCGTCGCCCGCTGCGGGAGGGTGAGCCGCTGCCAGGTGGCCTCGAAGATCGCCTCATGCTCGCCCAGCAACCGCTTCAGCGTCTCGTGCAGATCCTCGAGTCCGACGCTCTTTGCGCCCTCCGCGTCGTCCCACACCTCGTGCGCGAGGCGCTGCACGTCGTACGGAAGATTCCCCGCGAGCTCCACGATGGCCATCCCGAGCCCGGGCGACGGGCGGATCCTCGCGGCCCGGAAGCGCGCCTCGATGAAGTCGGCGAACCGCTCGGCGGGAATCTTCTGCAGCCGCATGACGGGGCCGGCCTTGTAGAAGGGGCGGCTCCGTCCGAGCATGCGTTCCATCAGGCTCGGCTCCGATCCCGAAAAGACGTAGCCGACCTGACGCTGGTGCTGCACGGCGGCGCGCAGCGCATGCTCGACGCTGCCGCCGTCGAACGACCCGATCGCCTGAAACTCGTCGAGCGCGACCGCCAGCCGGCGCCGCCTCGCCTCGGCAATGCGGCCCGGCAGCGCGAAGACTTCCTGGGCAAGCCGCGACACGTCCTTCTCGGTTCTCGCGGCCGGAAAAGAGACGGAGAGCTTGCCCGCGCCGCGTTCGTCGGGCTCGAGCCGCACTTCGGGCCTGACGGAGCCGAGCATGTCCCGAAGCCAGGCGCGCGCCTTGTCGAGCCGCGTTTCGATCGACAACAGCGCGCGCGCGTAGCCTTCGAGGAACGCCACGTACGAGGAGTAGCTGCTGACCGTGACTTCCACCGTGAGCGCGCCGCCCCGCTCTGCGGCCTTCAGCGCCTGCCGGACGAGCGACGACTTGCCGTAGCGGCGGGGGGAGATCAGGAAGATCTTCTGGCCCGCGACGAGATCGCCGGCGAGCCGATCCAGTTCCGTCTCCCGGTCGACGAAGGACGCGACGGGAACGACTTCGCCGTACACGAATGGGTTCGTCATACAAGGTGCCGAAGGTGCCAGGGTGCCTAGGGTGCCAGGGTGCCGACGGTGCCAGGGTGCCCAGGGTGCCTGTTACGCTATTCAACGTAATGGTTACGTAGTTTAACGTAATGGCGCGACAGGCTCAACCGGGGCGGCGGCAGCGGCCGGGACGACCCACGTGAAGGCCGCCGTCCAGACCGTCCGGTCCTGCGGCAGCCAGGCGGGGAGGCTTGGACCGGACTCGGTGACGACGATGCGGATGTCGTGCAGGCGGGCGGGATCCGCGAGGCCGAAGCTCGCGCGCCACGCGATGCCTTCCGGCGGCGGCGCGACGAACGCGGCGGTCCACTGGCCGAGCCGCATCGCGCCCGGAATCGTGGATCGCGCGGGAGTGACGCCTGCTGGGAGCACGAACGACACCGCGAGACCGGCGTGTTTCGGAATGACGGTCGCGGTCGCCTCCAGGCCGTCACCCACTGGCGTGATGGTGAAGCCCGCGACGTCGATAGGCGCCGGCCCGAGCCCTGGCGCAGTCGTGCGGAATACGAACGGCTGCGCCAGCCGGCCCCACGGGACCGACGCCGGTGCCGGCGACGACTGGCGCGTCCATCCTGCCGGGGCGCCCGGCGCGAGATCAAGGCCGGGTTCAACCGATCCGACCTCCCACGTTGCGACGTCGCTGCCGGATTCCTGAAGCGCGCGCGCCTGTCGACGGAGCGGCTGCTCGACCGTGTATGCCGGGGACGCATAGGCGAAGCCTGCGGCGATCGCGATCGACACCAGCAGCAGGGCCGTGAGCAGCGAGGGCCGAAGGAGCGGCCGCGG
>Ga0075434_100000884_pt1 | contig 23983 bp, 18 predicted proteins | sample RhiMethybrSRZTD3_FD_75298 | JGI IMG/M metagenome (GOLD analysis project Ga0075434, IMG submission 75298) | Populus rhizosphere microbial communities from Tennessee, USA - Rhizosphere MetaG P. TD hybrid SRZTD3 | ecosystem: Host-associated > Plants > Roots > Rhizosphere > Soil | place: USA... | reverse complement strand
CATGCGACGAGGCCGGAAGACCTTCCAACCTGGTCTGCGTGGTTAGCCAGCTACGCTCGGGAAATCAACTACTCCGTTCGACACTTGCAGCGACTGGTCCTGAACGAGCCACGTCCGAAATACACCAAGGAATGCGGGTGGTCGCGGTCGGATCATACGCGTTTGCGCGCCGCAGCAGGCTTAGGTTTGGAGCTGGCGCGGGCGATTGACGCCGGAGTGGATACCACCGCGCTGGTTGCCGAGATCCACCGGACGATGGACGGATGTGATGAATTACTGACTCGGGAGTGGGAAGTGCAGGTTCAACTGCGCAAACGGCCGTCGCGGCAGGTTACGGCTGAGAGGCTGGACCTGCACATTGAGCGAATGGGAGGGAAATGAAACACCGATAAGAGCCTCTGAAAAGTTATCGCAGGCGCGACGGCAACGCCGCAACTGGTGCCGATTCCGGAATGACGCAGTCCGAATGCTGCCCGAAATTGAGGAATTCTTGTGGAAGACTTGCAGGCCCGTACTATGATCAAAGCGGACCGGGAAGCTGTTGAAGCAGCTGACCCGGCCCTGACCACAGCGTCCTGCTGAGAGGAAACCGTGGCTCCCACCAAGCTAATTCCATCGGTGCAGTCCCGCAATTCCCTTCACAGGCTCGCTCGTCAAGCCGCTGATGATCGCCAGCGGAGAGGAGCAAACCATGGAACCTAGAAAGAAACGCGAGCGCGGTACGGGCTCGGTCTATACCAACGACGGCTCTCCCATACTCTGGGTCAAGTTTTATGACCGTGGCCGAGCGCGTCGCGAGTCCAGTCATTCCACGGACCCAAAGGTTGCCGAGAAACTTCTGCGCCGACGACTAGGCGAAGTTGAAATCGGCAGCTACATCCCGCGACAGAACATCAAACTCGATGAACTGATCACGGATGCGATTAACAACTATCGCGTGAACAATCGCAAATCGCGGACACAGGTAGAGCGCCGCTGGCGTGTCCACCTGTCAGAGTTCTTTTCTCGCATGAAGGCCAGCGACCTGCGGACGGAATACATTCAACGCTACATCAACCGCAGGCTCGACCAGGGCGCGGCGCGAGCGACGGTCAATCGCGAGTTGGCGATTGTGAAGTTTGCCCTGCGGCTGGCCTTCAAATCGGGAAAGCTGAAAACTCTGGTCTACGTTCCCATGCTGCGCGAATCCAATGTGCGCCGCGGTTTTCTCGAACCTGACGGTTACGCACGTCTAACCGCGGAGTGTGCTACGCATGGCCTGTGGCTTCGGGCACTGGTCGAGACTGCCTACAGTTTTGGCTTTCGGCTAGGCGAATTGCAGTCCATGCGGGTCAAACAAGTGAACCTATTAGCGAATACGATCTCGCTCGAAACCTCGAAGAACGGTGAGCCGCGAGAAGTCTACATGACCGCCAGCGTCCGCCAATTGCTGATGGCTCTCATCGTAGGTCGGAAGCCGGATGACTTCGTATTCGTCCGCGATGACGGCCGTCCAGTGGGGAATTTTCGCAAGCTGTGGGCGAATTGTTGCGTCGCTGCTGGCGTCGGTGCCTTCCACTGTCCAACCTGCAATGAATCGGTCACCGTCGCCGCCAATCAACCTACGGAACATTGTGAGCGCAACTGGCGACGTTCCGCCCTAAAGTATCGTGGCCTGATCTTCCACGATCTCAGGCGCTGCGCCGTTCGTGGCTTGATCCGCGCTGGCGTGTCGCAGAAGGTTGCCATGGCCATTAGCGGACACAAAACCATCTCGACCTTCCAGCGGTATCAAATCGTCGCGCCCGCCGACAGGTTGGCAGCCACGCGCATGCTTGAAGCGAGTCAGGAACAGGAACGTGAACTCTTGAAAAAATCCCAAGCACCGAGCTTTGGGCAAGATTTTGGGCAAGGTGCAGCGAAACCAGGGCAAACCGGCGAAATCGGCATCCCTGCCGAAGCTCCTCGAACTCTAGCTAACTGATTATGCGAGAATGGGTCAGAAGAGAGTACCTTCGCCAAGCGGGCCCGTAGCTCAGCGGTTAGAGCAGGGGACTCATAATCCCTTGGTCCGGGGTTCGAATCCCTGCGGGCCCACCAAACCTACCGCTTTGTTTTGAATGAGCTAATGTGTGTGTCGCAATCTGAGATGCCCCTCGCGAGTGGGTCCACTGTAGAGTAGGCGAAGCGGAAAAATTCGATCAAATCAGGCTGAGAGAAGGAGAATAAAACCCGAAATCCAGTCATCGTGACGGATGGAATTAATCTGCGTTCGAATCCTGCGCTCTGCTGGTTGTATGCCTCGCGCAACCGCTCAAGCTTCCGAATTGCATCGCGACGGTATTCGTCGATTGCCTTGGAATATCTCTGCAGAATGCCGGGACTCGAATGCCCAATCATTTGAGCGACGAAGAGGTCAGAGACTCCTGCCGCGCTGAGACGGCTTGCGTACGAGTGACGCAGGTTGTACAGCCAGAAATATTCAATTCCCGCATCCTTGAGCGCTTTTGCCCAAGTGTTGCGAATGTCTTTTGCCGGCTGGCTTGGGTCACGGAAATTAGGGAAGACAAATGGAGAGTGGGCCCCCAATACCTTTCGCCAACACAACAGTTCCGTCTTGCATCTAGCTGAAAGCGGAATGTTCCGAATCCCGGCCCGCGTTTTTGATTCCCGTACCCTAATAATGTTGTTCATGAAGTCAATCGCATCCCACCGCAAGGAAAGTGCTTCCTTATGAGAGCGCATCCCGGCCTCGAGAATGAGGACGATCAACACACGTAAATATGGCACCGCGGCCGTAAGGAGTTTTTCTTCTTCCTCAAAAGTAACGATGTGCGGAAGCCGGGGAGCCTGTTGCTTCAAAAACTCAAACTCCACGGATGAATTGCGAGGGATCAATTGCCTGCGTTCAGCGAGACGCATCATCGGCCGAAGGACTCGCAGATCATGGTTGATTGTTGACGGCTGAACATTTTCGGCCAATCGATCTTTTATGTAATCGTCTATCTGCTCCGCCGAAATATCTGACAACCTAATCCCAGTAAATTTTTCCTTCAGCTTTTTGATCGAGGACTCGTATCGCTTTCGAGTACTTTCGTGCGGCACTCTGGTTTGGAAGTGGTCGGCCCAATTTTGGAAGTACGGCGGGACCGATTTTTGCCCGTCGGACATTTCCCTCTCCCATTTCGACAACTTTTCTTTAGCTTTGTCTTTGGTCTTTTCGCGAGGACTTCTACAGAATTGCTTGCCTCCAATATTGACCGCCATCATCCAGTTTCGGCTTTCCCCTCGCCTATACAAGGTTCCCATCTATTGCTCCCGCGTGAGAGAGGTAGCCTGCAGGGTGGGAGATGAGAAGGAAATCTGTGTGCCTTAGCTTGACTTACGGTTCGTTGTTTTCGTCAGCTGGGCATGGCCTTTCGCTCGGTTCGTCATTTGACGACGATTGGTTGATTCGCTTTGCGTACCACACGCAACATACATAGATGGGCAAACCAGAAGTCACGCCCGAGGACAGGCTCAAATGGACGCTAGCTCGAAGTCGGCTTGTGGGAAGTTTGGGCTCGCAATCTCACCCTTCGGATCCTTTGGACTGGCGACTACCGTGATAAAAACGTGATAGTTCCATGGTCAGAGTGAGTCCAACTCGATCAGAATGCGTCAGAAGCGGCTAGGCACAGCCCGGCAGTGGACCACGCCGGGACGTACTCGTACTTGAGGAACGCCCCGGCTCGTTCGGTTACTTGAACACTGCTTTATGCGGTCACACCTGGTTTATCGCGCGATTACTCGACTTTGATGGCGACGGAGGTAACAACGCGGTCCGGACCATCGAAGGGAGGCCACACCACTGCGTGGATTTCCTTGCCGTGCTTGGCCACCACAAAGCGCAGGTTTACAAACCCGCCAGTACTCGGGAGAAGTGTGCCCGTTCCTGTGCAATCCGCGTTGATATGATAAGTGCCCGTCACAGGAGTCCAATCGCTGATCGGGGTGCCATTTAAAATCAGCGAGTCCACCTGGGTCGAATGACCTTTGCCATCATTGTGAACCATGTTGATTCCACGAATGGAAAGGGATACGCCCGGAGCCGGCAGAATCACGCCGTCCACGGCTGAGGCGTAGTCGCCCTCAATGGTTCGATCGGAGCAAATTGTGTCTTTGTCCTTGTCCTCGGCGCGCGCCGAGGAAGCAGCGACCAGCAAACCGCAAACCACTATTGCCACCATTCTCGAAACTAATTTCCTCTGCATTGAGACCTCCTTATTAGGCCGCCAAGAATTGCGTGTCGGGGCTTGCTTTGTTTGATCGAGCCTCGTCTCACACTTTGTTTTGTAAAGAACCCTCGCAACTGCGGACCGTCGGTCTGCAGCGATGCGGGCAGGATTGGCAAATCGCACTATGCTCAAGAAGCTATGCAGGTCCTCATTTCTGTTAAATATTGAGACCTCCTAAGTGCGTGAACTCTCACGCTCCATATTCGAGGGCAGCCGGTCATCGCCTCAAATCACGGCCATGATTTATGAGCCGGACCAGTCAATTCCACGAAAACCTGCGATTTTCAAAGTCAAATGCTACCTTCCAAAACTGAAGTCCCCTGACCCCTAAAACACCGTCAAAATCGTCTCCATCATCCTTGCGGTCATCCACTAGAAATGCCGTTTGCGGCCCCACCGTCTCTTTGCCAATGTAGAGTTCAGGAAGTCGCACCTTCGTGCGCTGAAATGTTCCACCGGCATCGGCAACACTTTCTGTCCCCAATGCCTGCAACCCGGTCGACTCCGATACTCGACTTCGGAATAGAGTCAGATCCGGACCGCCTGAATCCACCACCATGCGCAGCCGGCGATTTTGAAATTCCATGCGAACAGTGACGACGGGAGTGTCAGTCTCGAACGGCACGGAGTAAGTCAGCGTTTTGGGAGTGCCAAACAGGATTTCCTTCGCTTTATAGTTGATCATGAAACTGCTTTGCCTCAGGACGTCCAATCCGACAATAGCGTGCACCTTGAAACCAAGAGCGTTCCGCAAGAACGACAGGTCTTCGGTCAATACAGGGACAGACTCGACATGAACTGGGCCAAGGACCAAGGAAGGTAGGACAACCTGTCGAGCCTGCACACTCTTGTTCCAGAGGTTCACTCGTTCGGGTTGCTCTACCAGCTTCAGGTCACGAGCGATCTTATGATCGACCACGCTTGGGCAAGCGCCCGTGTCGACCAGGAAGTTTAACTTCTGGATGTTGCCTATTGTCCCTTCCACAATGACCAGGTACCCCCCGTACAAGCGAACAGGCAGTTTCACTGGAATGTGCGCTGCGGCCTCGGTTTTTTGCTTCTCACGGTCGCTAGCTTCGCTCGGACTGCTTGCCCAACTGGCGTCTACAAAGGACACGGTTGCGGTGAGCACCAGGCAACTACAAAGCACCAAACGATTCATGGCGTTCACCCCGTCCGCTGTCGCGGTGACGCCAACCCTGGATTACAAAGACAGGTAACTCAATGAACCGCTCCTACATTACTTATCTATTTCTCCACTACTGCCAAGTCATTGCTAGTAAGCGGGTTGAGATGTGCATGTACACAACTCGGAGTTGGAGAAGCTGAGCAACAGTGCTAAAGTTCGAGCCAACGGCGTGGGGTTCCACATGGATAACGGCCATCGTTCTGCGCAGATTGTTCGTTTTGGACTGTTTGAAGCGGACTTGCAGACTGGGGAACTGCGCAAGGATGGTGCAAAAGTGCCTTTACAAGGCCAGCCGTTTCAGGTCTGCGCCATCCTGCTGTCGCGCGCGGGCGAATTGGTCAGTCGAGAAGAACTACGCCAGCAGGTCTGGCCCGAAGATACATTCGTCGACTTTGACCACGCCCTCAATACGGCTATAACCAAGATTCGACTGGCACTGGGGGATCAAGCCGACAACCCCCGGTTCGTGGAGACTCTCCCTCGTCGCGGATATCGCTTCATCGCGCCGGTGGTCAAACCCGTCTTACAAATAGCTCCACCGTCTGCTCCGAAAAGTCGCCTTGCGGGTCTTACGCTGAAAGCTCGGTGGGTATCGTTTGCGGCCGCGTTGTTCGTTCTGTTCTTCGGCCTTGGAATCTGGCGATTCTCCCGAGAAGCGGCCCTGCCCCCACTTGAAGTAGTGCCCATGGCCGCACTGCCCGGTTTTGAGAGTGACCCCGCGTTCTCACCCGACGGCAACCAGGTCGCCTTTACATTCGGAGCAGAAGATAAGTGCGGGATTTACACCACCCTGATCGGCGGCGACAAGCCACTGCGCCTGACTACCAACTCTGGCGACGCCTTTCCGACGTGGTCATCGGATGGACGAAGGATCGCCTTTTACCGCCACTCTGAGCAGGGAACGGCTATCTACACGGTTCCGGCTCTCGGTGGTACGGAGCAAAGGCTGCACGCAGGACTCTCCGGCCCCTGGACATTTGGACTGGACTGGTCTCCCGACGGCAAGGTCCTCGCCTTTTCGGACGCTCAAGGGGATAAGAACCGCGCTTGGATTGCATTACTTTCGCTTGCCGATTCCACCACCAGACCGCTCACGTCGCCGTCAAGTCAAGAATACGATTCTGCCCCTGCCTTCTCGCCCGATGGTTCAACAATGGCTTTCGTCCGTGGGATTGTTGCCGGAGTGGTATCGGATCTTTATGTGACGCCGGTCGCAGGCGGAATGCCCAAGCGGCTGACCTTCGACAAAACCTGGATATGGGGGTCGCTCACTTGGACTCCAGACGGTCGCGAGATCGTGTTCTCTTCCAGCCGTGGAGGTCTCGGCGCTCTTTGGCGCGTGTCCGCTTCCGGAGGAACTCCGCAGCCAGTTGCAGGTGTCGGTGTAATCGCCTGGTCTCCTTCTATCTCTCGAAAAGGAAATCAGCTCGTGTACCAGCATATGGCTTTCAAAGACAGCCTTTTTCGGTTGGACTTGAAGGACGAGATACATCCCCAAGGGCCGCCTGTGTTTCTCCGATCCGAAAAAGGCTTTAATTGGCGGCCGCAGTTTTCTCCCGACGGGAAGAGATTTGTCTTCGAATCGAATGCCTTCGGATATCCGGACCTCTGGGCATGCGATACCGACGGATCACATTGCGGGCCGCTTACCGCGCTTCATGGCACGGCCGGAGCCGCGCGTTGGTCGCCGGATGGCCGGTATATTGCCTTCGAGTTTCGCCCTAAAGACCACAGCGAGATTTATCTCCTTGAGGTAGGTGGTGGCGCGCCCAGGTTGTTACCCACTCTGCCGGGATCGGACAACGGAGGACCCAGTTGGTCGCGCGACGGAAAGTCGATCTACTTCTATTCCGATCGGGGAGGTGAACCCTTTCAGTTATGGAGAGTCCCAGTCAACGGAGGCTCCCCTATCCAGGTAACCAAGAATGGCGGCGTATTTGCCGCAGAATCTGCGGACGGGCGCTCTCTTTATTATTCGAAGCTTCACGTGGAAGGTATATACAAGATGCCCTTGCAGGGCGGAGACGAAGAACGCGTTCTGGATCGGGCCGGCGGACCTGTCTGGTTTAACTGGGCACTCGCCCACAACGGTATTTATTTCCGCTCTACGAAGAATAATGACACCATCGGAGTACTGAATTTTTTTGAGTTTGCGACCCACAAGACCACCACCGTTTCGACCTTGGACCAGACGGGAGGCATGGGGATAGGCTTATCCGCCGACGGCAGATCGGTTCTTTACGACGGTAAAGGTGAGGCGGAATCCAGCATTATGCTCGTGAAAAACTTCCGTTAGTATTCGCTTTTCATTAGGTCGGCGTTAGGCAACGAAGGTCTGGAGGTGTGTGATGCCCGAACCCCATTCCATGCGGGAAGTTGGTCCCCTCCTATTGGTTGTCGCGTGCCTTGGTTTTTTCCCAACGGGTTGAAGCCAGGACGGAACCGCCGCTATCACGGGCAACGTTGCAGATCCCACCGGCGCCAGCATTGTCGGCGTGACTATCACAGCGAAAGATAAAGATCGAGAAACCACGTTCACGTGCAAACGAACAGCGCCGGTATTTTCCAAATACAACGTTTGCCTGTCGGGACATATGAGTTGACGGTCGGAGCGCGGGGCTTTCAGACCGCGATCCACCGTGGGATTGCGCTGGTCCTCAATCAGACAGCCCGCGTTGATTTTCAGCTGCAGGTGGGACCAGCTAACGAGACCGTCGACGTTACCTCGTCTCCTCCCCTGCTCCATACCGACACAACCCAGCTCAGCACCGTGATCGACTCACATACCCACGTCGATCTCCCACTGCTCTCGCGCCACTACATCCAATTGACACTGCTCGCACCTGGCAGTGTGCACCCCGACCCCCAAACACTGAGCAGTGGAGATTGCTCATATTCCGGCGCAGACACTCCCTAAAACATTGGCTTTCTGTGACGTACTTGTAGATTTTAGTTTTCTAGTTGTTCCGCAACGGCCCCTCGCTTCCAGCACAGGGTCAAATTGAACACCAACTGACACTAGCTTCGGTGTTAGCCGACTATCCAGGGGTGATCGTTTTTCGTGAAAGCAAGTGCGTTTGCAGTGCTGATCCGAAAGGCACTCCGATCAGCTTTCGATTATTACCGTTCTATGCAACGAAGAATGCGCAGGCGCCGAGGCACTAAAAATAGAATTTTAGCGCAAACTGTATATTGCGCTCACCTTGCGAACGGTCGATTATGCCGAGTTTAAAGTTCACCCCAGTGTAGGGAATGTTCAACATCGGCGTGTTTGAAACATTGAAGAACTCAGTCCGAAACTCCAGTTTCCTGGACGCGCCGAATGGGAATTGTTTTTGCAGGCTTAGGTCTACGGAGCGGAGACCGGGGCCGCGCACGGTGCCTATGCCGCAGCTGCCGAACGTGCCAGGATCAGCTGGACCATAAGAGCCAGGATCGAACCACTGGAATCCGATGAAAGGTCCGGAGGGACCATCGAAAGCCGGCTTTTTGCCGAACACGTGAGGCGGTGCCAAGCAATTCGCACGCGACCCCCGGGAATTCGTGCCGGAAGCGTCATCGGCAAAAATGGTCAAGGGAAATCCACCGCGGATTTGGACGATGGCACCGACTTGCCAATTGCTGACTACCGCATCGATTACCGGGTTGAGGTTCTTGCCCCATTTTTTGTGGCGGCCAACCGGAAGTTCATAAACTGCATAACTTGTGAGTAGGTGCGTTACATCGTAGTAGCAAGGCCCCCACTCAGCTCGCCGATCGTAGAGGTTCTGCCAGTAGGCCGAGGCTGAAGCCGCCTGGCCGCCCCACGAACCGAAATACCCTGTGGAATCCGTCATGCATTTCGAATAGGTGTAGGCAATCTGCCCCTGCAAGCCGCTCGCAAAGCGCCTCTGCAAGGTTGCCTGGAGGGCGTCGTATCGCATGTTGCCGATCGCTGCCGTTCCCGAGATCTGCGATAACTCGGATTGAAGGGTCGGGTTTCCTGATAGGTAGGGGCTCGGCGTGATGGAGCCATCTTTATCCGATTGTTTCTGAAGATAAGGCATAGCTACCATCAAGTGCGTGGCATGCTGGCCGACATAGCCGACTTGAAAAGAAGTCGAATCATTGAACTGTTGTTGTATCGTGAGATTCCACTGCTGCGAAATCGCAGGTTGGATGTTCGGATCCCATAAACGAATCAGGGCGTTCTGAAACAAATCGGTAGTAGGCGGCAGTAGACCTTGCCCAGTTGTGGTTGCCGGAAGATTAGTAGTGAAATAATCCGTTTCAAACTCCGGACGTGTGAAGGGCGGATTCATGGGTAACCTGAGATTCGTTCCCGTGCCTTCGAGATATGAAGAGATGCCATACGCCGCGCGTAGTACCGTCTTTCTGCCAAGGAGCGCAGGAGTCCAAGCGAGTCCGACTCGCGGTTGAAAGTTGAGTCCGCCGTTGTATGAATTGTAGAGGGCGTGGCAGTCGCTGTAGATGCACGGCTGACCTGCTAACTGGATCTGCCCAGTGATCAGTCCGAAGTTCGCCTGGCGGTTCTGGACCTCCCCCCAAGGAGTGTGATTTTCATAACGCAGCCCAAGATTCAAGGTGAGAGTATCAGTTGCCCGCCAATTATCCTGAAGGTAAGCGCCGAATATATTTGCGCGCTGGCCCCAGGTTCCGGTGCGATCGATGCCCCGGCCGAACGCGTCCGGAAGTCCGAGGAAGAAGTCTGCTTCTCCGGCGCCCGAACCGCCCCCCGACACTGCCAGCTGGTCGGGACCAGCAGTGAAGCGTCCGCTGAAGTTCATGAATCCGGTCCGACCGTTACCACCGGCTATATAGGTGTTGACACGCTGCCGCCAATACTGGAACCCTGCGTGAAATACGTGGCGGCCATGACTGACAACGAAAGCATCTTTCAAGTGAAACACTGTGTCCGCGAACAGTGCCGCCGTGCCGACATTTCGACTGCCAAAGGAGTCCACCGCCCCGCCAAATATGGTGAGATTTAGCAGACCAGGCCCATGGTCATTCGCGTTTGCGATCCCGAGCTTCTCACCCAGGTTTCCGAAGCCATTGTCGACTCCGCCAGTCTCCACGCGGACATAGTTCGCACCGCCCCCAAATTCGTTGAGGACATTCGGGCTGAAATTATGAGTCCAGGTGACTACGCCATTTTCGATCCGAGACTGGCTGAAGGTGTCATCAAGCAGTTTGAAGGAATTGATTGTCGGGTTGTCCTGAAAACTTTCTGAGATCCGCCCGTACACCTGATCTTTCGGCGAGATTTTGTAATCAACCCTCGCATCCCCCTGGTCCACATTGTTGTGACTTGTAGTGGTGTTAACGTAGTTGTTCGCCAAGTCGCCAGTTAGGGGCAACGGGTAGACAGTCGAGGAGAAGAGGTTCCGCGCCACCGGATCCATCATGCTTATGGGAATCTGATTATTTAGAAATGGTGTCCGTTCTCCCTTCGCATCGATTTGGAAAGGGTTGTAGAGCTGGATACCTCGCTCAGTCAACAGGTGCGAGAAGTCGCCAAGCCGCTCGGCTGTGGTGAAAAGTGTCACCGGACCGCTGGAGGCAGGGTGATCGAAACGCTGGCCTTGATAGTCGACGAAAAAGAACAATTTCTTGTTTACGAGTGGCCCGCCGAGCGTCGCACCAAACATATTCCAGCGAAGTGCGGGCTTCGGAAGACTCTGAAAATTGTTGGCCCAATTGTTCGCATTGAGTGCATCATTGCGGAAGAACTCGAAGACAGTGCCATGATAATTATTGGTTCCGGACTTGATTGACACACTGATGATGCCGCCCTGGTAGTTGCCGAACTCCGCGGAGGCGTTCTGGGTGATCAGATTAAATTCCTGAATGGCGTCTACGCTCGGTGTATATCCGACCAGATTGTCGGACACCTGGTTGTTATCCATGCCATCAAGCAAGAAGTTGTTGGCCTGCTCGCGGTTGCCGTTGATATAGGGTCTGCCGGCGCTCCAGGGGAAGTCCCCGCTGTTAAGGGTGTGCGGATCGGGGTGCACACTGCCAGGTGCGAGCAGTGTCAATTGGATGTAGTTGCGTGAGAGCAACGGCAGATTGATATTCGAATTGGAATCCATGACCGTGCTGAGCTGCGTTGAGTCGGTCTGCAGTAAAGGCGCAATCGAATTGACGTCTATCGATTCCGTGGCTTGCCCCACTTTTAATTGGAAATCAAGGCGTGCGGTTTGGTTAAGCACAAGCGTTACGGAGCGGTAGACAGCAGTCTGAAATCCGGACGCTTCTACCTGCAGGTCGTAGGTTCCGACGGGTACGCGCGGCAGGCTGAAAACACCTACGCCATTTGTTTTCACCTCGTAGGTCGTCCCTCGATCTGTGTCTTTTGCAGTCAGCGTCGCGCCCACAACAGAGGCGCCCGAAGGATCAACAACACTGCCGGTGAAGGAAGCCGTTACCTCTTGGCTCCAAGCCGGATACAAGGCCAGGAGGTAAGTGGCAAATAGCGCAAAAGCAAAGACTTTTCGCATAGAATACCGTTTCGGCAAGGCGAGAAGACAACTACTCGTCGCCTCAGGCCCACTTCTGTAGGTGAGAACTATCGAAAGTTCTTCACCAGCATGATGCTTGCATCCTGCAACTCATTTTCAGCATAAAGAATCGATCGACCATCCGCTGAAATGGCTAACCCGATCTCTGGAAAAAGGTAACCGGGCCGAATGCTCGGCAGTTCCCGCCACGGTTTTGAGGGGGAAACGTCCAGACCCTTCTGAATGGGTTTCAGTGAAAGTTTTTTACAAGCATAATCTGGTAATCTTCGGAGTCGATCCGACCATACAACAGCGACTTGCCATCGGAAGCTAACGCCAGCCCGTATCGTGGCTTCTCCACAACATCGATTAGAGTTTTCTTGCGAGTGGCGAAGTCGAAAAATTCGATGCTCGGCTTTTCAGCGTCGGCTTTATTGAGAAAATAAATCCCGTCGGACGCGAGCGCCCAGTTAAACCAGAGGAAACCCTCAGGTTGGTCCAAAACGTGCTCTTCTCCTCCACCAGTCAAGGGCATTCTCCATATGCCTGACTCTTCCATCTTTGAATAATAGAGGAAGCGGCCGTCTTCAGACTCAGTCGCATATACACCACCGTTTTTCGTCACCTGTAGTGGTGTGCCCCCATGAAAAGGCACTCTCCACAGTTGCAGCGGTCCCTTCTCATGGCTGGAATAGAAATAGATCCACTTTCCGTCACGTGACCAGTTTGGCGCCCCATTGTCTGCATCAGGAAAAGTGACCAGCCGACGAGGGCGGCCGTCCGGTACGTCGAGCACATAAACGTCGTAATAATGTTGCGACTGAAATTCGAACGCGATGTGATGCCCGTCCGGTGACCAGCGCGCCGTGCCTGCCGTGCCATGCAGTGAAGTCAACTGCGTGCAATTGGAACCATCACTGTCGCAGTACCAGATATCTGAAAATCCCAGGCGATCAGACTCAAAAACAACTTTCTTTCCATCAGCGGAAAAGTTGGGCCGCGTGTTAATCATTCCTCTGGCCGTTATAAGCGGGGTTGAATGACCAGAAGAGTGCGTTTTGTCTTTGAGGCTAATTCGCCAAATACCAGTCTCAAAAGTGGCATGCTCGTATGCCAGCACGTTTCCCTTACGGGAAATGGATGGTTGCCAGGCAAGAGCACTTACTCCAGCAACGGGCCGAGGCGGCCCTCCGTTCGCGGAAACCCGCCACAAATTCAGTGGCCCCCCACGATTGGAAGAGAAGACGATTTCAGAACCGTCCTGGGTCCATGCCGGAGATCCGCCCCAGGAATTATCAAAGGTAAGTCTGTGCGGCTCGCCGCCATTAACTGGAATGACAAACAGGTCTTTCCCAAGTCCTCCGAGACTCCCCCGCTCAAATGCCACCTTCGATCCGTCAGGGGAAAAGGCGGGTTGACAGTCATACTCCTGTGCGACCGGAGAGGTCAGGGGCCGAATAGATAGATCATCGAGGGAAATCAAGGCAATCCGAAGGTCATACGCATTGGTCCGGGGTTCCGCAAAGGCCAACCATTTCCCATCAGGGGACCACTCCGGGTGAGAACACATGCCACGTAGTCCTGACCCCGAGGTGTACAAGGTTTTCTCGGTACCGCCGAGTGCAGAAACCACATTTATGCCGAATCCCTTATCCAGGAACCGCAGAAACGCAATTTGTCGATTGTCCGGCGACCATGTCGGACAGCAAACACCTGATTTCATCGTCAACCGCAGCGGTTTGTCACCGCCGATGAGAGCCGTATAGATCGCGCCATCTTCACCTTCGAACTCTCCAAAAGCAATTTGATTTCCATCAGGGGAGAAAGCGGGAGAACCCTGGTTTCCTTTCAGCGCGATCAAGGGTACGACCTCGATCGAGGACGCTGTCGAAAATGGCTTTCTAGAGAACCGCCAAGCGCCAAACGTTGAGAGGAGAATTACTGCTGCGCCAAGAGTTACGACCCATCTCGAATGCCTTGAGTTCGATAGCTGAGCTTTCGGACCAATCGTTGGGACTGGTTCTGCGATTGGCTCGTGCACTTTGCCGTCGGAAACACGAATCTGTTCCGGCTCAGCCTGTGAATTCGGCCTTTCCACAGGAGCAATGAACCGGTACCCATGACGGGGAATGGTTTCGATAAATGTCGGACGCTCGGCAAGATCGCCCAGCACCTCTCGCAAACGTTTGACCGCCATGTTCAGGCCGTTATCAAAATCAACGAAGGTGTCTTTCGACCATAGAATCGAACGCAATTCCTCGCGACTGACGAGTTGGTCTGCACGCTCAAGAAGCTTGAGCAGGATTTGAAAAGGCTGGTCCTGAATCTTAAGCCTCATCCCATTCTTGCGTAATTCGCCGGAGCGAGGATCTACCTCGAAAACACCAAAGCGGTAGATGGGACGTGACAGAGAAGGCGTGGACACGGTAGATGCGTCCCCCGGCGCAGGCGAACTAGTCTAACAATCCTTCATTCGTATCGAAAGGGAAATGACATTCGTTCCGGCAACCCGCTGAGTTCAGGTAACTTGGCGTGTTAGCCCCAAGTACGATTCATTTTAGTTCTGTTCTATTGAGCGCGCTCCCGGCCCGAGTCAAGCTCCCGCACGCCGTTGAGGTTGTGAAGGTGGGCCGTGAAAAAGAAATCCCGGTATGCGCTATGCCTGTTGGCTGGGTTGTTTGTCTCAATGCAAGCACAATCCGATTCTCCTTTGGACGTAGTCAGGCTTAAGGTGGCAGATTTCGGCGAACAGGAATTCGTGTGCGTTAGCCCCTACACCATCCCACAATGTGCGGAGCGGGTTGCAATGTTGCGACCAATCCTTCATCGATATAACGCCGAGACGTTGGGCAAATGGACCTGGGTTTTGGTTCGGTCCGAGGACTGGAAGCGGATTCTCGGGCAACTTCATTTGGATGTAAACAGCCCCGCTTTCAGCAACTTGCAGATGAGGCAGACATTTCTGGAAGACGTCTTGCTCGTGTCCAAGCCGCAGCGACAGCTCGAATTACTCGATATATGGCATATCCCATTTGATCAGTTCCTCGAGTTTGCGATCACCCATGAGCTTGGACACGCGTTCTGCAACGAGTCTGACGAGGTTAAGGCACACAAGGCCGGCCAACAGCTACGGAGTGGAAGCATAAATCCCTGCGGGATGCGGAAAGGAAAGACGCGTACTGTTGCTCAAACGGAATTCTGAACACTGTCACTTTTCCGGCTCCACCCAGCTCGATCTAGGACAGATGGCCGACCCTGGGTGAACTTTGCGGTCCCGGGACTCTACCCCACAGCACGACTATTCGACGATCAGGAAAAAAGAAATGAACAACAAAGTCGTGGCGCTAATTACGCTGGCCCTATTTAGCAGTTACGGAAAACTCCTTTGCACAGAATCACCACCGCTACAAATTGTTCGATCTCGGGACCTGGGTGGGCCGAGCAGCGAGGTCGGCTCTCAGGTCGTTTCCTTAAATGGCCTAGGAAAGGTCGTGGGAGGATCCGAGACCCCCATTCCAAACCCCGATCTTGCCAATCCTCATCCGCTTTTCGGTCCTGCGGAATTCATACCGCATGCTTTCCAATTTCGTAATGGGTTTCTCAAAGCCTTGGGCACCCTTCCGGGTGGGCATAACAGAGGAGGTCTAAATTGAAGGTCCTAATGTTGAGATCATGAAAGGACGAACGGACAACATTCGATCTGTACTCTAAAGGAGCAATTATGAAAATCCGAATATGGGCCTGCCTCACGACGATGACCCTATGTGCTGCGCTGTTTACCTCCGGTTGGTTGAGCGCCGAGGAACACAGGCATCAAAGCCGTCACCCTCGCTACAAGCTCGTTGATTTGGGCACGCTTGGGGGGCCGATTAGTTATGGCTCGGCCAACGGCGACGGAGGGCGACTCCTGAACAATGCGGGCGTTGTCTCGTCATATGCTGACACGACCGCGCCCGATCCGTTTGCGCCGGACTTTTGCTTCGACGTGGACTGCCTTCTTGCTCACGCCTATCGCTGGCGGAACGGCGTTATACATGACTTGGGCTCACTTGCAGACGGTTATAACAGCTTGGCTGCGGCGATCAATGACCGCGGATGGAGCCTAGGCGCGTCGCAAACTGGAATCGTTGATCCTCTCTTTGGATTCCCGCAAAACCGCGCGACGTTGTGGATAGGGCGACGGATCGTCAACCTCGGCGTAGTTCCCGGCGGCAGCGAGAGCATCGGGATTTCTCTCAACAACGCTGGGCAGGCTGTGGGGATCTCGGACAATGGCGTTCCCGATCCCTTCTCCATGTTCGGCCTTGGGGTTCAGATGCGAACATTCGTCTGGGAACGAGGCGAACTTAGGGACATTGGTACCCTTGGCGGCCCGGATGCTGTCCCGGGACCTGGTTGCAACAATCAACGCCCGGGAGTTGTGGTGGGAGTTTCTTATACAAGTTTCACGCCCAATGATAGTACAGGTATTCCCACACAAGATCCTTTTCTCTGGGATAACGGCAAGATAACTGATCTTGGAAACTTGGGCGGTACTTTCGCCTTTGGACAATGCGCCAACAATCGGGGAGTCGTTATCGGACAGGCAAGCCTACCGGGTGATCTCGTGACGCATGCTTTCGTTTGGCACAACGGCAAAATGAAAGACCTTGGAACCCTTGGAGGCGATAACTCCGAAGCGATTTGGATCAACGATGCCGGGGACATTGCCGGTTCCGCGGATCTGTCGGCGCCAGACATTCACGACGCCGTGCGCTGGAGACATGGCCGGATTTTGGATCTGGGGACTGTCGACGGCGATGCCTGCAGCCGAGGTCGGGCCATCAACGCAAGAGGCCAAATCGTTGGGGGCTCGTCGGATTGTCACAACTTCTTGCATGCGTTTGTCTGGGAAGAAGGCGGTCCGATACTCGATTTGAATACCCTGATTGCACCCGGCTCCGGACTCCAGCTTACAAACGCATTTAACATCAACGACCGGGGCGAAATCCTCGCCAAGTCTATTCCTCTTGGTGTTACGCCCATCGACGATGAAGATCTTGGTCACGTGGTTCTGCTGATTCCGTGTGAGGAAGACGACGACTGCGAATCGGATACTTCAATCAGCGCTCTTCCCATAGTCCCACGTCATATTGCACATAACTCCTCAGCAAAGACTGACGCGCCACGTTTCTCCACTGCCAAAGAAGCGACAGAGGAATGGCGCGCGAAGTTGGCTCGGCGGTATCACTTTGCCGGAGTCGTACCAAGACATTAGGGGGGAGGAGAGGATGCAACGGCCCTCAATTCGGGTCGCACTGGATACGGGGTGCCGGCCAGAAGCAGTAAGGAGTAGGCTTTGTGGCGGGATAACTTTGGCTCGGATAATTGTTGTTCGTCCAGAGAATATTGAACGGCGGAAATTTAAAAGCAGGATCATCAGCGTTCATTGCCTTCCTCTCGGACACCGTGAGAATAGCTTCATCCGGAACATCTAGCCATACTCCACCGTTGAGCAGATCATGTCCTTGCTGATCTTTGGTCAGCTTCACGTGCCAATGAGTGCGATTTGGAGCAGCATGCAGCTGACCGTTCTGATCGGTCAGCTCCGCATCGTTCGTGTACCTTTCGATGACCCTACGCGGTCGTCTAATCCTTGTCGTCAGAACTGCCCCCACCACGATGGGCCACCGAGTGTAAGGGCTATCTAATCGGTAAATCCGGAACGCGTTCAAATCGATGTGATTCGTCTGATTAGGGCAACTGATTAATCCCGTGTCTCAGCGAATTTCAGACCTCTTGCTATCCAAATAGATAGTCGTACTACCTCGCAGGTTAGTGCTTCCGAGTGCTGGCTTGCGACACTTGTTCTCTTGAGTAGATTGATCTCAACGACTTACATCTTTGGTGGTAGATGGAGACACACGTGCTATCGAACGGTGCGGATGGCTTCTGCGGTCATCGCTGACTTGCGGGGTCAGTAGGAGTGGAGTAAAGTCCGCTTTAACAGACTGAGAAGATCTGAATTCGTTTCGTATTGAGCCGCCCAAACCTTAGGCTTGTCTACTCTTTCGCAGAGCACTTGCCAGCCTTTAGCGATTACGGTTCTGTGAAACACACGACGAATTCTTCGGACCCAGCTGCTGGGAGACTTACGTGAACACACTCGAACAGGCTGTCCGCGCAAAAGAGAGCATCGAAGCTGACGTGTTAGGCAAACCGGGAGTAACGGGAATCGACGCTGGATATCGATCGACGGGGGGTAAGGCAAGCAGTGAGCCCGTGATCCGGATCTATGTGGCCGATAAACAGCGAATTCCGTCATTGCCCAGTGAAGTGGATGGTATCCCCGTGGTTGTGGTTGAGCGCCGCTTTCAGCCCCACTAGCTTCCTGCTTGGCTCGCAGAAGTCCATAACACCAAGGGCACATTCTGCCCGCAAGGAGAACTTATGGACGCTACGCGTGCCTTGATTCAAGCAAAAGAGTCTGTCGAACACGACTTCCTGAAACAACCTAATGTCACCGGTGTTGCGGTCGGTTACAAGTACGTTCGCGGAAAGCGAACCGATCAGGTCTCGGTGCAAGTGTTTGTGAAGGAAAAGAAAAAAGTCGTTCCAAAAGCCGAGATGGTTCCACCAGAAATCAATGGCGTTCCCACCGATGTGATCGAGAGAACTTTCAAGCTGCATCCTGCCATGAAAAAGGTGCTGGAACTTGAAATTATGGCAGACACGGGGACTTATAGCCCGGTGAAAGGCGGCATCAGTATCGGCCCGTGCCGTGCTATTGGTGGCTTCGTCTTCGCGGGAACTCTGGGAGTCCCGGTGCGCGATCGTGCCACGGGGAATCCGCTTCTGCTTAGCAACTTCCACGTCATGGCGGTGGATACGGGCTGGTCCGTGGGCGACCAGATGACCCAGCCTAGCCGGGTCGATACCGGATCCTGTCCAGGGGGCGTGGTGGGAACCTTGTTGCGTGCAGTATTGACTTCGTCCGTTGACGGAGCCGTTTGCACCTTGAGCGGCCGCGGATCGGCTTGCGAGATCGTCGATATTGGTGCCGTAAACGGCACTAACACTGCCGCCCTAAACATGGCTGTGCGCAAGCGTGGCCGAACCACGGGCTTAACATTTGGGACAGTAGACAGCATAAGCCTGAGTGTAAATGTTGATTACGGCGATGGTATCGGTGCTAAGACCTTAACCAACCAGATCGGCTTGCAGCCCGACACGTCGAAGAATCCGAAATTCGGTGATCACGGCGACTCCGGGTCTGTAGTCGTGGATAGCAGCGGAAGGGTTGTCGGACTTTACTTCGCCGGTTCCGACGATGGTTCCGGTGTTGCCAACCCTATTGCCGCGGTCCTGGACGCACTAAACATTGATCTGTGCACGGGCAAGTCCATCCTGAAGGATTTGAAAGACCGAAAGATCGAGATCAAGGAGCACAAGCGCGAAAAGCCGGAGCTGAAGGAAGCCAAACACGAAAAGCCCGAAATTAAGGAAAAACGAGAGAAGATCGAAAAGCCCGAGATCAAGGAATCGAAGGAAATAAAGTTCGAAAAGCTTGAAAAACCGGAGATCAAGGAAAAGGTGGAGATTTTCGAAGGTGGCCCGAAAATCCCCGACACTGACCCAAAGGGACCTAGGGAGGGCCCGCAAATACCGGGTATACCAACTCAACCAGGTGGTCCGCTGATGGGTAGCGGCTCTCTCGAGGAACGCGTGGCTCAGCTGGAAGCAACCCTCGGCACGTTGACAGCTTTCATTGGTCCTGAACTGCGACCCGAACTGTCGAGTGGAGCTCTGATAGGCGAACCCGACTTTCAGAAAACAAGCCAGGAGCTGCACAAGCAGGCTGCTGACGCCGCTCAGGCGAAGGTGACCTTCGACAACAAGGCTGGTGGGTAAGAAACCACGTAACCGTTGTAGAGAGTTCGGGCATACGAGTTATGGAACTCCCAAGCTTGTGTGCCCGCTTCCCCTCGCGCAGGGGCTCAAGGATGGTGGCAACATGTGGCTGGTTTTGTGTCATACCAATGACCTTAATGCCTTATGGGCGTACCAAGGCTTACAGGCGCGAGGCCTCGTCCCTCTCGAACTTGTAAGCGCCGAAAGTCTGTCCTTCAGCTTGCACTGGGAACATCGGATAGACACGGAAAGTGTGTCCTTTCGCATCACCCTGGCGGATGGTCGACAGGTCTCGAGTGAGCGAATATTTGGTGCGCTCAATCGTATCCAGTTTGTGCCACTACCTCATTGGCGTCGAGCTAGCGTCCCAGATCAGGAATATGTGCAGCAAGAAATGGCAGCTTTCTATACCAGTTGGTTATTTGCCTTGCCCGGACCGGTCCTAAATCCAGCCACTTCCTCTTCACTGAGCGGGGCGTGGCGCACGCCTACGGAGTGGATGAAGCTCGCATCACAAGCCGGACTTGGGGTTCCCGTCTGTCACAATGGACAGGTTTTGGCGCCGGGTTTGACTCGTCGGGAGACTGTCCTGGTCGTGCACGAGCAGGTGATCGGCGATGGGATTCCTGTGGCCCATGGGTGTCAGCGACTGGGCGAGATTTCCCGTACACCTTTGCTCGGAATCGATTTCGAGGTTACACCCGACGGTAGCTGGTACTTTGCAGGCGCCTCTCCCACGCCCGACCTAACGCGGGGCGGAGCGCAATTCCTTGATGCTCTGAAATCCTGCCTCGAGAAAGGTCTGTCATGATCTTGCTATGTGGCATCCCGACCGAGTCTCCCCTCGACATGGTCGCCCAGGCACTGCGGCAGATGGGCGCGCATTTTTTCGTTTTGAATCAGCGTCGAGTAGGCCAGACACAGATGGAATTTACACTACGAGATGGCCACGTAACCGGCTGGCTTGAATGCGGGAACGAGCTATATCAGCTTGAGGGTTTCGGCGGTATCTATGTGCGTCTCATGGACGACCGTGCTTTACCAGAACTCGCGGAAGAGCCGGAATCATCCTCGCTACGGGCTCATTCGCGCGTTTTTCACGAGACATTGCTCTCCTGGATCGCGCTGAGTGATGCCCGCGTCGTGAACCGGCCCGCGGCTATGGCATCGAATAACTCCAAGCCCTTTCAATCGCAGTTGATTCGCAATTGCGGATTCCGTGTTCCAGAGACGCTGGTTACCAATCAACCCGCCCTCGTGCGGGAGTTTCTTCGGCGCCACGGGCGGGTCATCTACAAATCCATAAGTGGAGTGCGCTCGATCGTGCAGATGCTTCAGCCAGAGGATCTTAGTCGGCTCGAAAAAATTCGATGGTGCCCAACTCAGTTTCAGCAATTCATTGACGGAGAGAATATTCGGGTGCATGTCGTCGATAGTGAGATATTCGCTACCCGCATCGAATCACAGGCCGTCGACTACCGCTACGCGCAGAGCCAGGTGGGGCAATCCGCCGATCTTTGGGCCTGCGACCTTCCGCATGACACAGCGCAGCGCTGTATTGCTCTGGCTCGGGCCCTCGAACTTCCTTTCGCGGGAATCGACTTGAAAATCACCCCACAGAGGGAAGTGTATTGTTTCGAAGTCAACCCATGCCCGGGATTCAGCTACTACGAAGCCAGCACGGGCCAGCCCATAGCCGCCGCTGTAGCACAATACCTAATCGGTGGTACGTCACTAGGACTTACTTCAACCACCGTGAAAGACTTGGTTTCGGGTTGAAAGCAAGAAGAGGGCGGTTCGCCCTTACGGAGTTCCGGGGAGTAACGGTACTATGAAGCGGATAGCTATCGGCGCGGTTGCTATCTTTTTGTTGCTGGTTGGGGGCGTTTATCTCTACTTGCATCAGCCTCAGTTTCGAGTCGATGTGCCGGAGTATCAGAACCCACCGGAAAAATTAATCCATGCCGAACAAGGATGGACGGAGGATCAAAGGCTACGCTTCCATCACACTCCACAAGGAACTCGACTTGTACCTTACAACTGGTTCATGGCGCTCGAACAGCCCGGCTTGTCTCTGTTCGGATGGGACCTGTTTACCGACAAGACGTACTTGTCTCGGTTTGGCTTTCTGAGCAGCCAAGCAGATTCGAAGCTCAATCCCGGTGGACTACCTATTGGCTTCGCTAGGCTTGAGAAGGCATTATTTCTTGTTGACCATTTTGTCTTCTTGATATTGATCGGTCTCCTGACCGTGGGCCGAGCGGATTCAGGGCCTTTGCTGGGGAGTCGAGTCGCGACCCGCGTCGACGGACCTCAATCGTGCTAGGCGGCTTGGCCACCGTTGTCATGCCCGAAACGAATGTTGTCCCAGGCTCACAATATTTTAGGATACATATCGTTCTGGTTGACGGGGCGTCCCTCGAAGTCGCTTGGCGGTACGCACTCAGCCGAGCAAGTGGCAGTCCGGAGTATATCGTTGTCATTTCGAGTTGTTCGAATATTGCGCATTTCTCGCGGGTCGTACCCAATGTCCCGCAAACGAGAGGTGTCAAATGCCAGAAGGAAAGGCACAAATCAGTCTAAAGATATACGATGGATCGAGACAACTCTTTACTGAGCGGCAGGGCGTCTTGTTGCGAGTCCATAACGGACAAACTACCCAGTCGTTCACCAAGACTCTGAATACCAAGTCGCTGAACGAAGGAGAAGTCCTTCTGAACGTCGACTTCTTCGACAATTTCGCCGACAACTACACCGTTCTCGTCTCTGCAGATGACTATCGTGACGCCGGGTTCTTTCCTGTAAAGGTTTCACCGAGTTCTGTGCAACAGCTCAGCTTGATGCTTGTCCCTCAGGATCCTTCCTTTGCTTTCGATCCTTGGGACGGTGTCACGACAAATCACCCAAAAATATCCCAATTCCTAGCGCTGACACCCGAGACGGGGGAGGCACCCGACAATTATGCCGAAAGCATCGAAGACCACCCCAAGGAAACAGCCTGCCTACTCAATCTGGCCGCGGCAATGTCACAGGTCTTCTTACAGAACGGCACACCACTGGATTATTTCCGAAGCATCGAGTGGGATACATTGGCCCAGGATCGATTCTTTGGCTACGCCGTTCCCGAGCTGGTGGACGAAGTCAAAGCGGCTGCTGCGAAAAAGGTGTTTGCCCCTGAAGTTGATCCTGAGTTTTTCCACGGTGACGCCACCTCGAGCTTCAAGGAGATTCGCTTCGGAGAAGCAAACGTCCAGCTGACATTTCATGAGAAAGACAGGAAGACGATCGCTGGCGACCAATGCATACGAGTGGAGCCCGACATTGACTACTTTAAAGATCTGGGTGCGCACGCGCTTCTGGAAGTGATCTTCAACCACATCACGAACTCTCTCACCGATCCAGTACAGGTCTACGTGCTTCGATGGATTGCAGGCAAGCGAGCAGGCCTGCCAGAATTCGACCCTCCTTACAGGCTGGTCGAATAAGCAAGTGAGGCGAAGTTGTCGATGCGAAACCGTCAAATAAGACATCTGGCAACGGAGACCGGTACCGTTCTTCTGTTGTTATTGGGTGTGGGGTGCATATCGCCGGCCGTTCATAGGGGAGTGCCAGCTTTTGCAAACGCGGTTGTACTTGCCACAGAAAACTCGAAGTCGGCGTTTACGGTTGTCGAACAGCGTTATGAGGACGTCCAAGCAGCAAAGATAGTTGTGAACTATGAGAAAAGTGGCTTCAATCCGAACACTGTCACCAGATTCTTGGAGCCAGAGGAACTGGAGACACGGTTGGCTTTGCTGGATGCTCTGCAGCGTTACGCATCCACCTTGGCAGAAGTCTCCAGCGACCAAAAACTCGATGAATTCGATGACAAAACTCGGGCGTTCGGAAGCGCGGTGCAATCCTTAACCACCACGACTGCCTTTCAGAAACTTGCGAATTCCTCCGGTACGAATCCCAATATTGCGGTAACGGCAGTGACTGCACTTGGGCATTGGTTCATCGAACGAAAGCGACAGCAGCACTTGCCCGAACTGATCGAGCAAATGCAAGGTCCAGTACGTACGACAGCCGAACTGCTTCGTGCTGATATTGGCAGCCCTCCCGATAGTCAGGGCCACGGGGGACACGGGTTGCGTGATCAGCTT
>Ga0075434_100000879_pt1 | contig 24022 bp, 22 predicted proteins | sample RhiMethybrSRZTD3_FD_75298 | JGI IMG/M metagenome (GOLD analysis project Ga0075434, IMG submission 75298) | Populus rhizosphere microbial communities from Tennessee, USA - Rhizosphere MetaG P. TD hybrid SRZTD3 | ecosystem: Host-associated > Plants > Roots > Rhizosphere > Soil | place: USA... | reverse complement strand
CGCAGCCTCAGCCGTCCGGCCATGCCGGCGGATCGCTGGCCGGGAACGACTCCATCGACGCCTCGTCGACGGGATCGACGTCGCGCACCGTCCAGTGCTCGTCCCCGCGGGTGACGACCACCTCGTCGTCGGTGCCGCGCACGTGCCCCGGGGCGATCACGCGGAGCCCCCCGGTGTGCAGGCGCTCGAGCTCGCCGGCGGGCACGTCGAGCGGTGCGTGGCAGTCGGGCCGGCCGCACTCGCAGGTGGCAAGCTGCTGCGGCATCGGCTCACCATAGCCCACGGCCCCGAATAGACTCCGCACCGTGCCCGGGTACGTCTACGACTTCTCCCAGGGGTCGAAGGAGATGCGCGACCTCCTCGGGGGGAAGGGCGCCAACCTCGCCGAGATGACGACGATCGGACTGCCCGTCCCGGACGGGTTCACGATCACCACGAAGGCCTGCCTGGACTACCTCGGGGCCGGCAACGAGTGGCCGGAGGGCCTGCACGGCGAGGTGTCCGAGCATCTGACCGGCCTGGAGGAGCGGGTGGGCAAGCGGCTGGGCGACCCGGCCGACCCGCTGCTCGTCTCGGTGCGCTCGGGCGCGCCCGTGTCGATGCCGGGCATGATGGACACGATCCTGAACCTGGGCCTGAACGACCGCTCGGTCGAGGGCCTCGCACACCAGAGCGGCGACGAGCGGTTCGCGCTCGACTCGTACAGGCGGTTCGTGCAGATGTTCGGCGACGTCGTCATGGGCGTCGACGGCCACCTGTTCGAGGACGCGCTCGACCGGGCCAAGCGCGACCGCGGCGTCCGCGCCGACGTCGATCTCGACGCCGCCGCGCTGCGCAAGCTGGTGGCCAGCTTCCGCGACATCTACCGGTCGAGCACGGGCGAGGACTTCCCCCAGGAGCCGGCGGAGCAGCTCGACCGGGCCGTCGAGGCGGTGTTCAAGTCGTGGAACACGCCCCGCGCGGTCACGTATCGCCGCCACGAGGGCATCGCCGACGACCTCGGCACCGCGGTCAACGTCGTGCAGATGGTGTTCGGCAACAGGGGCCCGACCAGCGCGACCGGCGTCGCGTTCACCCGCAACCCGTCGACCGGCGAGCGCGAGCTCTACGGCGAGTTCCTCGTGAACGCCCAGGGCGAGGACGTCGTCGCCGGGATCCGCACGCCCCGGCCGCTGGCCGAGCTCCAGGAAGTGATCCCCGACGCCTTCGCGGGCCTGCGCGACACGATGCAGCTGCTCGAGGGCCACTACAAGGAGATGCAGGACGTCGAGTTCACCATCGAGCAGGGGACGCTCTACGTCCTGCAGACGCGCTCGGGCAAGCGCACCGCCCAGGCGGCCGTGCGGGTGGCGCGCGACCTCGTCAGCGAGGGCGTCGTCGACCGGCGCACCGCCATCGGCCGGATCGACCCGGCCCAGCTCGACCAGCTGCTGCACCCCGGGATCGACCCGCAGGCTGACCTCGACGTCCTGGCGACGGGGCTGAACGCCTCCCCCGGGGCGGCCGTGGGCAAGGCGGTCTTCGATGCCGACACGGCCGAGAGCCGCGGCCGCGGCGGCGAGCCGGTCATCCTGGTGCGCTACGAGACGACCCCCGACGACATCCACGGCGTCATCCAGGCCCAGGCTGTGGTCACCGCCCACGGCGGCATGACATCGCATGCGGCCGTCGTCGCCCGGGGGATGGGGAAGCCGTGCGTGTGCGGCGTCGAGGCGCTCCAGATCGACGCGGCGGCGAAGCAGTTCACCGTGAACGGCTCGACGGTCTCCGAGGGCGACGAGATCTCGGTCGACGGCGGCCGCGGCCTCGTCATCCGCGGCGCCGTGAAGCTGATCCCGCCCCAGATCAACGAGGACTTCCGGGCGATCACGGGCTGGGCGGACGAGGTCCGCCGCCTGGGCGTGCGGGCCAACGCCGACACGCCGGACGACGCCGCCCGCGCCCGCGAGTTCGGGGCCGAGGGCATCGGCCTGTGCCGTACGGAGCACATGTTCTTCGGCGACGAGCGGCTGCCGGTGATGCGCGAGATGATCATGGCCTCGAACGAGGACGGCCGCCGGGCGGCGCTCGACCGCCTGCTCCCTTTCCAGCAGTCCGATTTCGAGGGCATCCTGACCGCGATGGCCGGCTACCCGGTCACGATCCGCCTGCTCGACCCGCCGCTGCACGAGTTCCTGCCCTCGCTGGACGAGCTCGGGCCGGGCCAGGAGCGGGTCAGGGCGCGGGTGAAGGCGCTCCAGGAGGTGAACCCGATGCTGGGCACGCGCGGGTGCCGGCTGGGGCTGCTCTACCCCGAGATCTACGAGATGCAGGTGCGCGCGATCGTCCGCGCCGCGCTCGCGGTCGACGGCGCAAAGGTCGAGATCATGCATCCCCTGATCGCCTTCGCGGAGGAGCTGCGACGGCTGCGGGAGCTGACCGAGGCAGTGATCGCCGAGGAGGGCGGGGACGGCCTCGAGATCCTGATCGGCAGCATGATCGAGGTGCCGCGGGCCGCGCTCCTGGCCGACCGCATCGCCCGGCACGCCGACTTCTTCTCGTTCGGCACGAACGACCTCACCCAGACCGCGCTCGCCTTCTCGCGTGACGACGCCGAGGGCAAGTTCCTGACCCAGTACCTCGAGGACGACGTGCTCAGCCGGAACCCGTTCGAGACGATCGACGACGGCGTCCGCGAGCTGGTCGAGATCGCGACGGCGAAGGCGCGGTCGGTGCGGCCCGGCATCAAGCTCGGCATCTGCGGCGAGCACGGCGGCGACCCGGACTCCATCGCGTTCTGCAACCGGGCCGGGCTCGACTACGTGTCGTGCTCGCCGTTCCGGGTGCCGATCGCGCGGCTCGCGTCGGCCCAGGCGGTGCTCGCGGACGGTGGTCGAGCGGCCGGATGAGGATCGACGTCGCCTTCACGCCGGGCGAGCCGCCCGACGCGTCCGTGGCCATCGTCATCGACGTCCTGCGCGCGACGACGACGATCACCCATGCCCTGGGACAGGGCTACGAGCGCGTGCTCGCCTGCGCCGGGCTCGACCGCGCCCGCGAGCTGCGCACGCGCCTTGGCGACGGCACGATGCTGGCCGGCGAGCGCGGCTGCGTGCGGCCGGAGGGCTTCGACTTCGGCAACTCGCCCCGCGAGTTCGCCGAGGGCGATCCACGCGGATCGACGCTCGTCCTGACGACGACGAACGGCACCCGCGCGATCGTGGCGGCGGCGGCGCACGCCGACACGGTGCTCGTGGGCAGCCTGGCCAACCTGACCGCCTGCGCCGCGACGGCGGCCCGCACCGCCCGCCAGGCGAAGGGCGACGTGCTCGTGCAGTGCGCGGGCGTCGTGGGCCAGTTCGCCATCGACGACGCCTATGCGGCCGGCCGGTTCGTCTCCGAGCTGCGTGTCTGGCTGGCCGAGTGGGAGCCGTCCGACGCTGCCCAGGCCGCCGAGGCGATCGCCGCCGGCTTCTCGTCGGCAGCCGAGGGCCTCGGCGCGTCGCAGAGCGCCCGAAACCTGCGCGCAGCCGACCTCGCGGACGACGTCCGCTACTGCGCCCGGGAGGGCGTCCTGGACGTCGTGCCGACGGTGGGCGACGTCGACGGCGACGTCGCGCTCATAACGGGCTAGTGGCGCCAATGGTCACGAAGTCCGTTGACCCCAACGCGTAAAGTGTCCCCCGTGTCACGAGACGAGCTGCTGGGCCGGGCCCGCCGGGCGGTCTCGGCCGTAGCCGGCACGGCGGGTTCCCTCGGTGGCCGGGTCCGGCGCGAACGGGACGACGAGCCGGCCCCGCCCGAGCGGGATCCATCTCGGCCGCGGCCGGCGCCGACGCCGGGCCTGCCGCCCCGGATCGAGCGTGAGCCCACGCCCGGGCTCCCGCCGCGCATCGAGCGCGACGCGGCCGCACCGGTACAGCCGCCGCGGATCGAGCGCCAGCCCGAGCCGGAGCTGCCGCCCCGTATCGACCGCGAACCGACGCCCGGGCTGCCGCCCCGGATCGAGCGCGAGCCGGAGGTATCGACAACGCAGCCCGACACGGTCTACCGGCCCAGGCACGCCCGGACGGAGTTCGGGGCCGCGCCACCCCCGCCGCCTCCGCCGGTCGTGCCCGAGCCGGAGGGTGAGCCCGAGCCCGAACCGGGGCCTGAGCCGGAACCGGTGGATGAGCTCGAGCCGGCCGTCGAGGAGGACGAGGACGAGCTCGACGATGACGACGAGCGCTTCGCCTCTGCGGAGGCGCCCGTCACCGCCGCCGGCCAGCCGCCGCCCCGTCCGGCCCCGGCCGTAGCCTGGCGGCCGCCGTCGAAGTCGTCCACCGTGCGCGACGCCGTGCGGCCGCATATGCGCTTCCTGAGCGTGATCATGGTCGTCCTCGTCGTGCTCGGCGTCGGCTACTACGCGCTGCGGGTCCACCAGCGCATCTCGCAGTCCTCGCTGGAGAGCCAGATCCACGCGCGGGACCACGCCCAGGCCGTGCGCTGCTCGGCGCTGCAGGCGAACGGCTCCGCGTGGGCGTGCGCCGTCATCTTCCGGGCCGAGTCCGAGTGCCTGATCGCGCGCGTGAACGTCGTCGGCAGCTGGAGCACCGTCGTGCGCGCCCGCCGCTGCGCGAAGATCGCCGAGCTGGTGGCGCTCCTACCGCAGAAGATCACCCCCGCCGGGGTGGCGGCCGACGTCGGCCAGCAGCTCGGCATCGCCGGGCTCACCTGCCGGAAGGTGCCCCAGCACGAGGTGCGCTGGGCCTGCGGCCGGCCGCCCGCGCCGGGCGGCCAGTGCCTCGTCGTGCGGGCCATCAACTGGCAGACCTGGCCGACGCAGGCCGGCGGCCGCCTCTGCGACCACTTCCCGGCGCTCGAGACGGCGATCCGCGCCTCTCAGGGCGAGGCCTAGGCGAGCGGTCTCCTGGTCTGAGGGTGCCGCCTGGCGCCCGTTCGTCACGGATGCGGCGGACGGACGGGAAGGGCCGCGCTCGTGGTTGCGATCGGCGCGGCGGCGGGGCAGGGCGGTTGCCCCTGCTGGGAAAGGGGCGGTTGGCGGTGTTTGCATGTGTCATTTGCAGTTCCCCGACACTCTCGCAACACCCTGACACACATCGGTGACACCCACCGGGTCACGCTCTTCGGTGCGATGTACGCCCTGGCAACCCCGGGCCACGCGTCACAGGCATGCCGTGGTGCACCGCCCACACACGCCGAGCGGCGCTGGCTCGACCGGCCTGCCTGACGCGGAATCGAGCCGAGAGGATTTTGGGGGAGGCCGCAGGCGAACGGCCTCCCCCAACCGACCCCATTCCGCCCCTCATCAGGGTGGGCTCCTTCTACCCTGAGCGGCGGAACCACATCGGCCCGTCCAGCGTACGGATCCGGCGGCCGGAACGGCAGCCCTCTTTACGGAATTCTTGGGAAATACACACGAATCGCGGCGTGGCGCTATCGCCGGCCGCGGCCGAAGCTGTTCGCCCGCGGCGCGGCTGCCCGGAGGCGGCGCAGGTCGGCGACGTGGCCGCCCTGGCCGGCCCCGGTGCCGGCCGCCCGTGCCGCCGCCCGCTCGGCGGCGCGGCCGACGTCCGGACGGGCGGCGTGGGTCAGACCGGCCACCCGGTCGGCGATCACGTTCACGGCCCCGTCGCGGCGCTCGAGCCGGCCCCAGACCTGCACGAGCGGCTCGGCCCGGATCGCGATCCGGTCGCGCTCGTACACCGCCGGCGGGCAGATCACGTTCGTCATGCCATGCTCGTCCTCGACCAGCAGGAAGACGATCCCCTTCGCCGTCCCCGGGCGCTGGCGGGCGATGGTGATGCCGGCGATCGAGACCGGCCCGAGTGGCGCCTCGAGCAGCCGGTCGGAGGTGGTGATGTCGGCCGCGAGCGACGGCCGCAGGAGCGCCATCGGGTGCGGCCCGGTGGTCAGGCTCATGGCCTCGTGGTCGGACACCATCCGCTCCCAGTCGGTCATGCGCGGCAGCGCCGGGGTGGGGGAGGCGTCGAGCGCGAGCGCCAGCTGGGCGGCGCCCTCGACCCCGGTGCCTGCCGGGGCGCGGTGCAGCGGCAGCTCCCACAGGAGCCGGCGGCGGTTGGCATCGAAGGCGTCGCAGGCGCCGGCCCGGATCAGGCTCGCGAGCTGGTCGGACGAGAGCGGCGCCCGCCGCACCAGCTCGCCCAGGCCGGTGAACGCGCCCTCGGCGTCGCGCTCGGCGACGAGCCCCTCCGCCCGGGTGCCGACCCCCTTCACATAGCCGAGGCCGATCCGCACGGCCGCGCCGCCGTCCTCGACGGTGCAGGCGGCGCCGCTTCGGTTCACGTCGGGCGGACGCATCTCGACGCCGCGCCGCTCGCCGTCGCGCAGGAGCGTCGCCGGCGGGTAGAAGCCCATCGGCTGGGCGTTCAGGAGCGAGCACAGGAACTCGGCCGGGTAGGAGCGGTGTAGCCAGGCCGATTGGTAGGCGAGGATGGCGAAGGCGGCGGCGTGGCTCTTGGGGAAGCCGAACTCCGAGAAGGCCACCACCTTCTCGAACACGCGCATGGCGGTCGCCTCGTCGACGCCGCGGCCGGCCGCGCCCTGGCAGAAGCGCTGCCGGTGTCGCTCGAGGGCGTCGCGGCTGCGCTTGCGGCTCATCGCCCGGCGCAGGCTCTCGGCGTCGCCCGTCGAGAAGCCGGCGAGCGCGATCGCCACCTCGAGCACCTGGTCCTGGAACACGACCACGCCCAGGGTGTCGCGCAGCACGGGCTCGAGCAGGGGATGGTCGTACGGCGGCACGAACTCCGGATCGGCGCGCAGGGCGCGGCGGTGCTTGACGTAGGGGTTCACGGCGTCGCCGACGATCGGCCCGGGCCGCACGAGGGCCACCTGCACGGTCAGGTCGTCGAGGTTCTCCGGGAGCGTCTGGTGCAGCGACTGCATCTGGGCCCGGCTCTCGATCTGGAACACGCCCACCGTGTCGGCCTGCTGGATCTCGGCGTAGACGGCGGGGTCGTCGAAGCCGACCCGGGAGAGGTCGATCGGCGCGCCCCGCGTCTCGGCGATCAGGTCGACGCACTCCTCGACCGCCGAGAGCATCCCCAGGCCGAGCAGGTCGATCTTGAGGAAGCCCGCGTCGGCGCACGAGTCCTTGTCCCACTGGCAGATCTGGCGCCCCTCCATGGCGGCAGGGATCACCGGCACGAGCTCGACCAGCGGCCGGGTCGAGATCACCATCCCGCCCGAGTGCTGGCTGATGTGGCGGGGGAGGCCCATGATCTCCTCCATCAGGAACGCGAAGGCGCGCCAGCGCGGCGAATCCGCCCGCTCCCGCATCTGCTCGACCTGGTCAGGACCGATCGCGCCCCACTCGTCGGCCAGCCGGGCCATGCGCTCGACCTCGCCCGGGGGCAGCGCGAGCGCCTTGCCCAGGTCGCGCACGGCGCCGCGGACGCGGTAGGTGGGGAACGCGGCCACGAGCGCGGCGTGGTCCGGCCCGTAGCGCTCGACCACGTCGAGCATCAGCCCCTCGCGCACGTCGCGGGGGAAGTCGAGGTCGATGTCGGGCACGCTCGCGAGCTCCTCCGAGAGGAACCGGCCGAGGAACAGCCGGGCTGCGATCGGGTCGACGTGGGAGAGGCCGATCAGGTAGCACACGATCGAGCCGACGCTCGAGCCGCGCCCGCGCCCCGGCGGCAGCAGATGGCGGCCGGCGCTGCGGCCGCGCACGCGCGCCGCCACCTCGCGGGCCATCTCGAGGATGTCGCGGTGCAGCAGGAAGAAGCCGGCCAGGCCGTGGCGCTCGATCAGCCGCAGCTCCTCGTCCAGGCGGGCCCGGGCCTCGGCCAGGTTGGCCGAACCGGTGTAGCGGCGCTCGAGCTCGTCGCGGCAGATGCGGGCGAGCGCCGCGCCGGCCGGCTCGCCGCCGTCGCCGAAGTCGGGATAGCTGTAGCCGAGGTCCTGGGTGAGGTCGAAGCGGCACCGGTCGGCCACCGCGAACGCGCCCCGGACGGCCTCCTCGGGGAAGCGGGTGGCCGTCTCGGCCGGCGCGCGCAGCACCGCCTCGTGGTTGCCGCGCCGGTCCGCCTCGCAGGCCTCCAGGGTCGTGTTCAGGCGGATGGCGACGAGCGCGTCCTGCAGGAGCGCGCGGCGGCGGGAGTGGGCGTGGGGATCGCCGGTGGCGACCGTGCGCACCCGAAGGCGCTCGGCCAGCTCGGTCAGCAGCCGGTTGCGGCGGGCATCGCCGCGCGCGTACGGGCGCTGCAGCTCGACGGAGAAGCGGTCGCGGCCGAACACCCCCCGCAGCCACAGGCCCAGCTCCTCGGCCTCGCGCAGGCGGCCCTCGGCCATTGGCCGGGCCAGCAGGCCGTGGCGGGCGCAGCCGGACAGGCAGTGCAGGCCGTCCGTGTGGCGGGCGACCTGGCCGAGCGTCGCCGCCGGCGCGCGCCGGTCGTCGGCGTGGGCGGCGGTGATCAGGCGGCACAGGTTGCGGTAGCCGGCCGCCGTCTCGGCGAGCAGGGTGAGGTGCGCGCCGCCGGCCAGGGTGATCTCGGCGCCGGTGACGGCCCGGATGCCGGCCTCGCGGGCGGCGTGGGCGAAGACCAGCGACCCGCACAGGCCGTCGTGGTCGGTCAGCGCCACCGTCTCGTATCCGAGCGCCGCCGCCCGCTCGGCCAGCTCCTCGGGCTGGGAGGCGCCGTCCAGGAAGGAGAAGCAGGAGTGGGCGTGGAGCTCCGGGTAGATCATGCCCGCTGCGCCCACCACTCGCCCGAGCGGCGGTCGGCGAACACCACCACGTCCGCGCCGCCCGCGAGCACGACCTCGAAGTAGCGGCGGTGCACCGGGCGGCCGCTCCACCAGCCCTCGTCGACCCGCCACTCGTCGCGGACGCACTCGACCCGGCGTCCGGAGACGGCAACCGGCGTCCCGCCCGGGTCGCAGCGGACCGACGTCTTCCGGGGGCCGCCGATGGTGCGGGTGGCGGATGACCGCATCCCACCATCATACCGAACATGTGTTCGATGGAGACCCGGTTTGCGTGCTTCCGGGCCCGGCGGCAGAATCGGGGCGTGCCCGCCGCAGCCAGACCGCTGATCCTCGCCTATCACGCGGTCAGCTCCACCTGGGACTCACCGCTCGCCGTGACCGAGGAGGCGCTCGCACACCAGGCCGCCCACCTGCGCCGGCGCGGATACCAGGGCCTGACGATGGCCGAGGCGGAGCGGCTGCGGACGGGCGGGGGGCTTCCACCCCGAAGCGTCGTCTTCACCTTCGACGACGGTTACCGGTCGACCCTGCGGGCGGCCGACATCCTCCAGCGCCACGGGTATGCGGGCACCGTCTTCGCGGTGACGGCCTTCCCCGCCTCGGGAGCGCACCTGTCCTGGCAGGGTATCGAGCACGAGCTCACGTCTGCGACCGCCGAGCAGCTCGAGCCGCTCTCGTGGGACGACCTCGCGGCGCTGCGCGACCGCGGCTGGGAGGTCGGCTCCCACACCGTCACCCATGCGCTCCTCACCGCGGCAGACGACGCCGCCCTCGCAGCGGAGCTGGGCGACTCCCGGCGGGCGATCGCCGATCGCCTCGGCGACTGCGCCACCGTCGCGTACCCGTACGGCGTCGCCGACGCGCGCGTCGCCGCCGCGGCGCGCGAGGCCGGCTACCTGGCCGCGTGCACGCTGACCGGCGCCCACGCGGACGACGAGCCGTACCGCCGTCCGCGCGTGGGCATGACGTCGGCCGACACCGGGCCGCGGCTGCGCGCCAAGCTCTCGCCGCTCGGCGTCGCCCTGCGCCGCAGCGGCGCCGCCCGGGCGGTGCGCAGCCTGCGGCGGCGGCGCGACTGGATCCCCGCCGCGGGGGCGACGGAGTGACCGGGAGGATCGTGTTCGTGGCGGGCCTGCACCGCAGCGGCACGTCGCTCGTGCACCGCTGCCTGGCCGCCCACCCCGACGTGTCCGGGTTCGCGGACACGGGCGTGCCGGAGGACGAGGGCCAGCACCTCCAGACCGTGTACCCGCCGGCGTACCGCTACGGCGGCGCCGGCCTGTTCGGCTTCGCCCCGGAGGCCCACCTGACGGAGACGTCGCCGCTGGCGACGGCCGCAAACCGCGAGCAGCTCCTGCGCGAGTGGGGGCCGCACTGGCGGCCGGACGCCGCCGTGCGGATCGAGAAGTCGCCGCCGAACCTCGTGCGCACCCGGTTCCTCCAGGCGCTCTTTCCCGACGCCGCGTTCGTGGCCGTCCTGCGCCACCCCGTCGCGGTCGCGGGCGCGACCCGCAAGGGCCGGCGACGGCGACTGACCTACGAGACGCTCGTGCGCCACTGGATCGCCTGCCACACCGTGCTCGCGGCCGACGCGCCCCACCTGCAGCGCCTCCACGTCGTCCGCTACGAGCGGTTCGTCGCCGATCCTGACGCCGAGCTCGCCCGGATCTTCGCCGCCCTCGGCCTGCCGCCGCACCCGAGCGGCGAGCACGTCCGCACTGGGGTGAACGACGGCTACTTCGCCCGCTGGCGGTCGGGCCGGAACCCCTACCGGGCGCTCGACCGCCGGCGCACGATCGGCCGCTGGGAGCCCGAGGTGCGCCGGTTCGGCTACAGCCTCGTCGACACGGAGCTGGCCGAAGACCTGCCGCTGCCGGGTCAGGCCGCGTCGCCGAACGCAAACCGGCGGTAGGCGGACTCGGCCGCCTCCCGCCGGCGGGTGAGGCCGGCCTCCCGGTAGCGGTCACCGAGCCGTTCCTGGAGGTCGCGGCGCTCGCTCGACGGCCGCGCCACCCGCCGCTCGACACCGGCTGCGCCCGCCGCCGCGCCCGGCCCGGCGCGGCGTCTCGCGGCCTCGAGCTCGTCGCGCGTGATCAGGCCGCAGACGTAGGCGTGAATCACCGGCGCGTGGACGGGCTGGCGGGCCCGCTCCTCGATCAGCGCGTACACCCGCTCGACGTTCTCGGGCGTGTGGGCGAAGGGCACGTAGCCGGTGCCGAACTTCGCGTTCAGCGCCTCGACGACCCGGCCGAAGTCGGTCGTGACGTCCTCGAACAGGGCCACCTGGCAGGCGTCGCGATGGGGCAGGACGGCCTCGTGGAAGCGGCGGTAGGCGTCGAGCGCCTCGGCGAGCGAGACGTGTGGCGAGCGGATCGCGATCGAGATCGCGCAGTCGCGCGGATGCCGCACCGGCACGAGGATGGGGACGCCCCGGCGAGCGGCGGCGACGATCTGGGCGGGCGCGTGCAGGTGATGCGCCAGGCGCACGGGCCGGGGCTGGCTGGTCTGGAACGCGACCGCCGAGAACGTGTTCGCGGAGCGCGGAAAGGCCTCGATGACGAGCTCGGTCTCGGCGCGCAGCACGGCCAGCGGGTGCCGCCGCCGCGAGTAGGCCAGATACGACGGATGGCCGGCCCAGCGGCTCTGGAGCGCCCAGCGCTGCCCGGCCAGGTACCGCTGCACGCTGCGCGCATCGGCTCGCATTGGGCCCAACCTAGCAGCCGGCGGAGCCACGTCCTTCCAGGCGTCGCGGTTCTCATGATTGGCCGCTACCGTGTCCGGGTGGCACGGAGGCTGGCATTGACAGCGGGCGTGCTCGTGGTGGCGCTGGCCGGCGTGATCGCCACGGCCCCGAGCACGAGCGCGGCGCCCCGGCTGCACGGCGCGCTGCTCTACGTGGCGAACGACAACGGCTCGATCACCGCCTACCAGATCGGCACGTGGCGGCGGGTGGCCCGGTGGACCGGGCTGCCGATCCGAAACGGCGTCCGCGGCGTCGCCTACCGCAAGGGCTTCCTCTACATCACCCACGGCGGCGACGGCGCCGGCGGCGCGGGCGGCCTCCTGAAGTGGAACGTGCGCACCGCCCGCACGGTCTACAACCACAACTACACCTTCGGCGTCGATCAGCCCGCCGTGTGCCGGAGCGGCGGGATCGTGCGCGTGTACGTCCCGGTCGGCGAGCTCTCGCCATCGAACACGTGGAAGGTGATCCGCGCGCGGACGGGCCGCGTCATCGGCGCCATCGCCGGCGGGAAGGGGCCACACAACACGATCTGCCGGCGCGGTGAGGTGCTGATGGGCGGCCGCCGGGCGCACTACCTCATGCAGACACACGGCCCGCGCGTCGGCCCGACGCCGTCGGCCTCGCCGGGCGTGCGGCCGTTCGTCGTCAACCACGGCTTCACCCGCGCCTACATCACGTGGACGGACTTCCGCGGCTTCTCGGTCGGCAACCTGCGCACCGGGCGGATCATCGCCACCCGATCGTTCGGGAGGGTGCCGGCGGGGTTCCAGCCCTCGGCGCCGTCGCACGGGATCACGCTCAGCCCGGGCGGGCGGCGGGTCTACGTGCTCGACGCGCCCAACCGCCAGGTACGGGTGTACACCGCCGGCCGGGCGCCCCGGCACCTGGCCACGATCCGGATCCACCACGGGCTTCGCGGCAACGAGTCGCCGTGCGCGTACGACTGCATGCGCGACGGCTGGCTGCTCACGAGCCTCCAGGGCAGCTACGTCTTCGTGGGCGACTCCGGCGACGTCATCCGCACCCGTACACGCCGCGTGGTCGGCTTCCTGCCGGCGCTCGAGAACAGCCGCCACGGCTTCCTCGAGATCGTGTGGCGCGGGGGCGTGCCGGTGGCGTCGACCGGCCACTTCGGGAACGGCCGTTGAACGGCTCAGCGGCCCGCATACCCATAGCGGGCGAGCAGCGGGAACGTCAGGAGCGTCACCAGGCGGCGGTCGCCCGCCGGCATGGCCGCCCGCCAGGCGTCGTCCACGCGCAGCCTGAGCGGCCCCGACTGCATCCGCACCGGGTTGCCGGCGACGGTGTGCTGCACCCCGACCGTGAACTCCCCGGCGTCGCCGCCGGCCTCGAGCGCCGCCCGCGCGGCCGCGGGCAGGCCGTCTCCGAGGGCCCGTTCCAGCTCGCGCGCGGGCGCCTGCACGAGCCGCTCGTAGCGCACGACGCGCGGCCGCAGGCCGCGGCCGCGGACGGCGTCGACGGCGAGGTTGTTGCTCATCCAGGTGAGCGACGACCAGGCCGGCCCGAACGTCGGCATGTACTCGGGCGAGGCCGTGTCCGCCATGGCGCGCGACCGCGTCCACGAGTAGGCGACCGCGCGGCTGTCACGGACGAGGTGCAGCACGTCGACGTCGAGGCCGGCCGCCCGCAGCGTGAGGGCGTAAACCGGGCTCTTGGACGAGTCGACGATGGCGGCGTCCCGCGAGACGGCGGCGACCGCCCGGTAGACGCGGGCCTGGAGCTCGCCGTAGGCCTCGTGCTCGGCCCGGAACCGGGCCGATCCGGCGCTCGCGGCGACCAGCGGGAAGTGGCGCTGGCGACCGACGCGCCAGAGCCGCGCGGCCTGCCGCTCGGCGTCGACGGCGTCCCATCCGCCGAAGGCCTCACGGCCCACCGCCGACCAGAACGGGCACTCGTGGAAGGGCTCGCCGCACCCGCACAGGCGGTTCGCGAGCACGCCGCGCTCCCAGATGTGGCGCAGCTCGCCCACGGCGGTGCAGCCGGGGAGGCCGCCGAGCAGCATGGCGAGGAGGGTGCTGCCGCTGCGGCCGGCGCCGGCGATGTACAGGATGCGGGGCCGGGGGGCGTCCACTGCTCGCCGGAGTATGGCAGCGGCTACGCTCCCGGCCGGAATCGGACCCGAACGAGGCCGTGACGTTGGAGCAGACACGAGAGAGCGCCGCGGCATCGGGCACGACGGCGACCGAGCGGTATCTCGAGCAGATCGGGGTGCCGCGGATGCCCGCGCTGACGAGCCCGTTCGATCCGGGGTACGACCCGGCGACGCTCGCATCCCACCTGGAGCAGAGCGGACACCTCATCTCGATCCTGAAGATCTCGATGGCCTGCTGGATCGTGGCTCGCGAGTCTGCCACCCGGGCCAAGCTCGCCGCCGCCCGCGCGCACGGCGTGCGCACCGCCACCGGCGGGGGGCCGTTCGAGGTCGCCGTCGCCCAGGGGCGGCTGGCGGAGTACCTCGACCTGTGCGCAAAGCTGGGCTTCGACCGCATCGAATGCGGCACCGGGTTCACGGAGATGGGCCTGACGCCGGCGCGCGTCGTGGGCATGGCCGCCGAGCGCGGGCTCGAGGTGCAGTACGAGGTCGGCCCCAAGCACGGCGGCGGCCTCCGGCCGGACGCCGTCGACCCGCTGATCGCCGAGGCCCGCGGCTGGCTCGAGGCCGGCGCCCGCGAGATCGTGGTGGAGGCGCGGGAGAGCGCCGTCGCCGTGGGCGTGTTCGACGCCGACGGCCGCCTCGGCAGCGACATCGCCGACCGGTTCGCCGAGGGGATCGGGCTGGACGCGGTCTGCTTCGAGGCGCCCACGAAGTCGAGCCAGTTCGCGCTGCTCGACCACTTCGGCGCGGGCGTGCGGCTCTCGAACGTGCGCCTCGAAGAGCTGCTGCGCGTCGAGATCTACCGGCGCGGGCTCCACTCCGACGCCTTCGCCAACCCCCGCCTCCGCCCGCCGGCCCCGGATGACGCCCGACCGTAGCGTCCGCATCACGTGCTTCCAGGACGGCGCCGCCGAGCCGCTGGCGGCGGCCGCGACCGTCTGCATCGACGTGTTCCGGGCGACGACGACGGCCGTGACCGCCGTGGTGGCCGGCCGGCGTTGCTTCCCCGCCGGCTCGCTGGAGCAGGCCGTCCCGCTGGCGGCGGCGCTGCACCAGCCGCTGCTCGTCGGCGAGTTGGGCGGCAACATGCCCTACGGCTTCGACCTCCAGAACAGCCCCGCCGCCGTGGCCGAGCGCCCGGACGTCTGGCGCCCGGCCATCCTGCTCTCCACCTCGGGCACGCCCCTGCTCATCGCCGCCGCGCAGGAGGGGAGGGCCTATGCGGCCTCCCTGCGCAACTGGAGCGCCGCCGCCGACGCGGCCGCCGCCGCGTCGGCGCACGTCGAGATCGTCGGCGCCGGCGCGCGCGGCGAGTTCCGTGAGGAGGACCAGATCTGCGGCGCCTGGATCGCAGAACGGCTGGCCGCGGCGGGGCATGCGTTCGCCGATGCGGCGACGGCGGAGCTCGTCGAGCGCTGGAGCGGCCGCCCCGTCGAGGCGATCGCCGACGGGCGCAGCGCGGCGTACCTGCGCGACACGGGCCAGGGCAAGGACATCGAGTTCGTCCTGGGGCACGTCGACGACGTCGCCTGCGCCTTCGTGATGTCCGCCGGCGAGGTCGTGGCGGTCACCGATGCCGCCGATGCGGAGGGTCACGGGGTGGGGCGGAAGGTCCTGCCGGCGTGACCGCGCGGCCGTCGGGGCTCGACGCCACCACGCCGGTCGTGATCCTCAAGATGACGACGAACCTGGTCCAGCACGGGGTGCTCGGCATCCTGCGCAGCGCGGGCCGGTGGGGGATCCCGGTGCACTGGGTGCACAACGAGGGAGCCGCGCCCGCGGCCCGCAGCCGCCACCTGACCGCGGCCCATCCGCTGCCTCCCGGCCCCGCCACGGCCGAGCGGTGGGCCGAGCACCTCACCCGGGTCGGCCGGGCGCTCGGGGGCCGGCCGGTGCTCGTCGCGACCGACGACCCCAGCTCGGCCCTGCTCGCCGAGCACCGCGACCGCCTGGAGCCGCTCTACCGCTTTCCGATGCCGCCCGAGGGCCTGGTCGACTCGCTGGTCGACAAGCGCCGGCTGCACGAGCTCTGCCTCCAGACGGGCGTGCCGACGCCCGACGTCAGCTTCCCGCAGCGCTCCGCCGACCTCGAGGAGTACGCCGCCACGGGGGAGTTCCCCGTCGTCGTGAAGCGGATCGGGGCGCCGGACGCGGCCGGCGAGGAGCTCCTCCCCAGCGTCACGGTGGTGCGCACTCCCGAGGAGCTGCGCGCGCTCGCCCGGCGGCTGCCGGAGGCGGCGGTGGCGGGGGCGATGCTGCAGGAGTACATCCCGGGCGGCGCCCGCTCGGTGTGGATGCTGGACGGCTACTTCGGCGCCGACTCCGCCTGCCTGGCCGCGTACACGGGCCGCAAGCTGCGCCAGCATCCGACCCACACCGGCATGACCTCGCTCGGGGTCTGCGAGCACAACCAGGCGGTGATCGAGACGACCGAGCGGTTCATGCGCCAGATCGGCTACCGCGGCATCGTCGACATGGGCTATCGCCACGATGCTCGCGACGGCCGGTACAAGCTGCTCGACGTGAACCCGCGGATCGGCGCCACGTTCCGGCTGTTCGTCGATGCGGCGGGCACCGACGTCCTGCGCGCGCTCTACCTGGACATCACCGGGCAGCCGCCGCCGCCACGGGCGCCGGTGCGCGAGGGGCGACGGTGGATCGTCGAGCACCACGACCTGGCCGAGGCGGCCGCGGCCATGCGCCGGCGGGACATGACGGTAGGGGAGTGGCTCAAGTCCCTGCTGCCGGTGCGCGAGGGAGCCTGGTTCTCGCCCGCCGACCCCCTGCCCGCCGCGGCGCTCGCAGTCGCGTTCGCCCGCCGCGGGGCCGGACGGGAAGCCCGGCCCGCGGCACTCGCCTACGGCACGGACGCGGTATGAGCGGGGCCGGCGGCGAGCCCTCGATCAGCGACTGGTCGAATGCCGGTGCCGCCTACTGGGAGGCGGTGTACGAGGACCCGGGCATCGACGGCGCGGTCTACCGCCTGCGCCAGCGGCGCGTGCTCGAGGCGTTCGACCGGCTCGCGCTGCCGCCCGATGCCCGCGTGCTCGAGCTCGGGCCGGGGGCCGGGCACGTGGCCGTCGAGCTCGCCCGCCGCGGCCACCGGGTCGTCTGCGCCGATCCGGCCGAGGCGATGCTGCGAAACACCGGGGCCCGGGCCGCTGCGCACGGCCTCGGCGACCGGGTCGAGACGGTCGTCGCCGATGCCCAGTCGCTGCCATTCCCGGACGCCGACTTCGCCGCGGTGGTGGCGGTGGGCGTGCTGCCGTGGCTGGAGCGGCCGGGGGAGGCGCTGCGCGAGCTCCGGCGCGTGCTCGTGCCGGGTGGCTCTGCCGTGCTGACGTCCGACAACCGCGCCCGCCTCACCTTCGTCCTCGATCCGCGGCTGAACCCGCTCGCCGTCGACGCCGCCAAGCACGCCGACGCGCTGCTCGTGCGCCGGCTGGGAGCCCGCAGCCGCCGCCGGGCCGAGACGCTGCCGCGGCGCTACGACAACGCGGCGGTCGACCGGATGCTGGCCGCCGCCGGGCTCGTCAAGCGCTCGGGCACCTCGGTCGGCTTCGGCCCCTTCTCGCTGCTGCGCCGCCCGGCGCTGCCCGCCGGCTGGGCGGTCCCGGTGCACGAGCGGCTGCAGCGGATCGCCGACGCGGGCGTCCCGGGCGTACGGGGCGGCGGCGCGCACTACGTCGTCGTCGCCGACCGGCCCGGCTAGATGATTGATTCCACGGCCTGACGGCGCGCACGGCGCGGCGGGCCGGCGCTGCGCTGCGACGAGGCCGGCAAGGCGAGGCGGGGAGGCGCTGGCCTCGTTTGGGTGTCCGGCGCAAAGCACCAACCCTTGAGCCGTAGGCGGCAGTCGGCGGTGTTGGCATCTGTCATTTGCAGTTCCCCGACGCTCTTGTCACACCCCGACACCCACCCGTGACATCGAGCGCGTCACACTCTTCGACGCGATGTACGCCCTCCCGACGCTCTACAAGGCTCGCAACCTGCCGTCGCTGAAGCGGCCGGTGTGCGCGATCTGCATCGACCGGACGAGAGGGCGCACCGAGGAGATCCGGCTCGGCTATCGGGTGACCGTCTGGCTCTGCCCCGGCCACGCGTCGCAGGCGTTCCAGACGAAGAGGGGCGGCAGAGACTTTGTGCGAACCCTGATGGGGGTGTGGCAGGCCAACGGGTGCTTGACGGCCGCTCGTCATCGTGCCCTGGATGCCCATCTCAACCAGCTCCGCGCCCCACGACCACGACGCCGACCGGGCAGCTACGCCTGGCCCGAACTCAGACGCCGGCTCGAAGCGCACTACGCGACCGGGGCGCCGCCCACCGACCGAGCAACCACCCACGCCTGCCAAACCTGCACCGCCCACGGCCCCAGCCGCCGCACACTCCAGCGCTGGCACGCCGAACGCCGCTGGCTCAGCCGCCCGCCCTAGCCGGCAAAATGACTCACCCGAGGCCTCGCTAGGCGGTCTGGACGGGCGCGTGCGACTGCCGTAGCTCGCGTGCCCGCTCGACTGCGATCGCCGCGAGCACGGCCAGGACTGCCAGGCCGATGAGGCGGTGGGTGACGTCGGGCTGGGGGAGGGCGGCGAGGATCCAGAAGGCGAAGAAGGCCGGCGGCGCGAAGCGCAGGATCCGGCGCAGGGCGACGAAGCCCGTGACCGCGCCGTCGGGCGTGTCGACGGCGAGGCGCGGGCCGTCGCCCGCCCAGGCGAACACTCGATCCGTGTCGAGCAGGCGCATCCGCCGCAGCCGCGGCGGCACCCACGCGTGCGCCCAGACGCCGTCCGGCCACGGCCGCGCGAACGCGAGGTACGACGCGAGCAGCGAAAAGTAGAACATGCCGAACGTGCGCCCGGCCGTGACCATCAGCGTCGAGTGGTACCCCACCGCGAGCCAGATGGCGTACGGGTAGAAGCGGCGGATCGCGAAGCCTACGGCGAGCGCCGCCTCCGTGCAGATCGCCGACCACGCCAGGAGCTTCGCGAGCACCAGGTGCGGCAGCAGCGAGCTCACGTGGTGGTAGGTGGCGTGGAGCGACGTGACAGCGGCCCAGTTCTCGAAGAACTGGCCCGATCGCCAGTCGGCGTCGAGCACCTTGTTCAGCGCGGCGGCGGCGTAGAGCAGCACCACCTGGTAGCGCACGAGCCGGGTGCGGTCGCCGGACGCCGCCAGCCCCGCCAGCAGCAGGATGACGCCGGTGTACTCGGTGTTGTTCTCGAAGTAGATGCGCGACGAGATGGTGCCGAGCAGGATGGTCGCGCCGGCGACGCTCGCCGCCACGTGCGGAGCCCGGTTCAGGAGCAGCGCGACCGCCGCGACCAGGAACGCCGCCTGGAGGCCGTGCCGGTAGGCCGACTGGGAGCCGACCCGGTCGAGCGCCGAGAAGAACGGCAGGAAGTGGCCGGGCAGCCGCCGCACCTGCCCGTTCACGACGAACGCGACGACGATCAGCTTGCAGGCGAGCAGCAGGTTCGGGGGCATCTCCGTGCCCGTCACCCGCAGCGGGTTCCACGACGCGGAGGCCGCCGGCGCGCTAGCCATGCGACCACCGCCAGGTTCGCTGGGCGTGGCCGTTCAGCCGGTAGGTCAGCGTCACCCGGACGCGGTCACGCGATCCGTAGGTGCGCTCGTACTGCTGGACGTCGTCCACCAGATGCTGCGCGGGGAAGTACCAGATGCCGTGCGGCGCCAGGTGGTAGCGGCCGCGGACGCCGGCCGCGGACAGGCGGTGGCCGTCGACCGTCGCCGCCAGCCGGTACTGGACGACGTAGTCGTTCGGCGCCCAGGCGAAGTAGCGGGTCGGCCCCAGGTGCTCGTAGGCCACGAGCCCGACCTGCACCGCGAGCACGGCGATGCCGATCGCGACCGCCGTGCGGCGGATGAGCCGGCCCGGGGAGCTCAGCGGCTGCCTGCGCGATCGTGGAGGGCTACGGGAACAGCGCCTGGAGCTGCTGGATGGCCCCGGCGACGTTCAGCTCGCGGTTGCCCGAGATCTTGCCGGCCGGGGTCACGTCGGTGGTCGCCCCGTTCAGGATCGCCGAGACGATCTGCGCGGTGGTCGCCTGCGGGAACTGGTCCTCGAGCATCGCCGCCACGCCGCTCACCGTCGCGGCCGAGAACGACCCGCCGCTGCTCGTGAACGGCTGGGTGGTCGGCCCCTGGCACTGCGCGACCTGGTTCTGGATCGTGAGGCCCGACGCCCCCGTGAACGAGACCGACACGCCGTTCTGCCCCTGCAGCGGGGTCGGGAACGGCCACGTGCCCGTCTTGAATGCGGTCAGGGAGCCCGACCACTGTGCGATCGTCGCGTTCGTCTGGGCGGTCATGCCGGTGATGGTCAGCGGGTTGGCGCTGCCCTTCATCTGGAGCTGCAGCTCGCAGTTCGTCCCCGCGCTCAGGTCGGCGGGGAAGTGCTGCTGCGTCCACGGCGTCCGTCCGGCCACGTTCACGCCCGGCGCTGCCAGCTGAACGGTCTGGCCGACATCGGCCTTCGTCCAGAGCACGTCGCCCGTCGTCGTGGCCGTCACGCAGATCACGTTGGGAAGGTGGAAGCTGCACGGGTACTGCGGCTTGGAGTCGATGTTCAGCTTGAGGTTGCCGGCCGCCGCCACGACCAGGACGTTGGGGTTGGCCGTGATGGCCGACTTGAGGGTCGTGTTCGCGCCGCTGAAGTTGATCGAGTCGTTCACGATCCGGATGCCGTGCTGGGCCGCCCACTTGATCGCGTTCCCGGCCGCGGCCGCGTTGCACGTGGCGGGCGGCACCGAGTTCGAGACGTTCGTCAGGTTGCAGATGCGCAGCGGCACGATGGCCGCATGTCCCTGGGAGGCGGACTGCACCATGCCGGCGACGAACGTCCCGTGCCACACCCAGTCCGAGGTGTCGGTGTTCTTCGCCAGGAAGTTCCACCCAGGCAGGAGCTGCCCGCCCAGGTTCGGCGCCACGCCCGTGTCGGCGACCCCGACCGAGACCGTGGCCGCCGCCGCACCCGTCCACGCCGCCAGCATCACGCTCGCAGCGACGATCGCCGTTGAGACCCGCCGTTTCGATCCCACGCGCCACCCGCTCTCCCGCACACTTTCAGGCCGGGCCCATCCAGCCTGCCGAACGGCCCGAGTGTACTCCCATACGCGGCCGGGCGCCACACATTATCCGGCAGGCATCCGCGGAACGCGGTCCGGCGTGCGACCCTGCCGTACGCGGGGGAAACCCCCCGAACGAGGGATGCCGGTCGGGCGGGCTTCGGCGAAGCTCCCGGCGGAGGCAAGGAGAGGGGGGTATCGGTGGGCGTGTTCTATGCGCAGATCCGGTTCCGCGAGAGCCGGGAATGGCACACGGTCGCACGTGCGGAGAGCCGCCGAAGCGCGCTCGAGTACGCCACGGCTGCGTGTCGCGAGTCTCGCGACGGCGACGGCCGCCCCCCGGTCGAGATGCGCGTGCTCGCGCCGCAGTCCGCCCCGGCGGAGGCCGGCGACCCGGTCCGCGGCCGGCTCTAGACCGGCGGCGCGGCTGCCCGAAGATTGGCCCCGTGTGAGAATCGGCGCCGCGGGGCATTCGACAGCACGACATGTTCTGGGCATGCTTCGGGGACGATCCCGGTGGACGGATCGGGCCAGGCTCCGAGGCGCGCTCGTCCGGACGCTCCCGCGGTTCGGTTTCGCGGGAGCGCCGACACGGCCGCTAAGGTGCCGCGAGAATTGGTAGGGATGTGATGGCGAAATCTCGTATTCTCGTGACCGGGGCAGGGGGGTTCATCGGCCACCACCTCGTGTCGCATCTGAAGTCCCACGGGCACTGGGTGCGCGGCGTCGACCTGCAGGCGCCCGAGTTCGCGCGCAGCCAGGCCGACGAGTACGTCGTCGGCGACATGCGCAGCGTCGAGACCTGCATGGAGACGACGGCGGGCGTCGACGAGGTCTACGCGCTCGCCGCCGACATGGGCGGGATGGGCTACATCTCGGCCCACAACGCCGAGATCCTGCACTCGAACTCGCTGATCAACCTGAACACGATCGAGGCGGCCAGGCGCAACCGGGTCAAGCGCTACCTGTACACGTCTTCGGCCTGCGTCTATCCGGAGTACCTGCAGACGGATGCCGAGGTGGCGCCGCTGCGGGAGGAGGACGCCTTCCCGGCGCAGCCGCAGGACGGCTACGGGTGGGAGAAGCTCGTTGCCGAGCTGCTGTGCCGCTACTACCGCGAGGATCACGGGCTCGCGACCCGCGTCGTCCGCTTCCACAACATCTTCGGCCCGCTGGGCACGTGGGAGGGCGGCCGCGAGAAGGCGCCGGCGGCGATGTGCCGCAAGATCGCGGTCGCCAAGCACACGGGCGACCACCGGGTCGAGATCTGGGGCGACGGCCGCCAGACGCGGTCGTTCTGCTACATCGACGACTGCGTCGCCGGCCTCGTGCGGCTGATGGGGTCCGACTACACCGAGCCGCTCAACATCGGCCAGGACCGGCTGATCTCGATCGCCGACCTCGCCGACCTGGTCGCCGAGATCGCCGGGATCGAGATCCAGAAGGTCTTCGTGGACGGCCCCCAGGGCGTGCGCGGGCGCAACTCCGACAACACCCGCCTGCGGGAGGTGCTCGACTGGGAGCCGGAGATCTCCCTCGAGGCCGGGCTCGAGCGCACGTACCGGTGGATCGAGCAGCAGGTGCAGGCCCGCCTGGCCTCCGAGGCCGGGCGCGGCGAGGTGGTGCGTGACGCCCTCATCCGGGCGGACTGAGGCGGCGGTGGGCGCCGCACGCACGTGCACCGTGCTCGGCGTCGAGTACTTCGTCGGCGACGTGCCCGCGGCGACCGCGACCGTCCTTGATCGGGTCGAGAGCGGGCTGGGCGGCTACTCCTGCCTCTGCGGCGTGCACGGGATCATCACCGCCCAGCACTCCGAGTCGATGATGGGCGCCCTGGACGAGGCATGGCTGAACTTCCCCGACGGCGCCCCGGTGGCCTGGCTGATGCGCCGGCACGGAGCCGGCGACGCACACCGCGTGGCCGGGCCCGACCTGATGCCCCGCGTCGTCGAGGCCGGCCAGGAGCACGGCATCCGCCACTTCCTCTTCGGCTCGTCGCCCGAGGTACTCGCCCAGCTCGAGCGGCGGCTCGTCGAGCGCTTTCCCCGCGCGATCATCGCCGGATCCATCTCGCCGCCCTTCCGCGAGGTCACGGACGCCGAGAACGAGGCGTTCGCCGAGCAGATGGTGGCCGCCCGGGCAGACATCGTCTGGGTCGGCCTGGGCCTGCCCAAGCAGGACGAGTGGCTGCGCCGCAGCGCCGCGCTGTTCGCGCCGGCCGTCGGCCTGGGCGTCGGCGCCGCGTTCGACTTCCTGGCCGGCACGAAGCCGCGCGCGCCGGAGTGGGCCCAGGCAGCCGGGCTCGAGTGGCTGCACCGGCTGATGAAGGAGCCGCGCCGGCTGGCGGGCCGGTACGCGACGACCAACACGGAGTTCCTGGCCCGGGCCGGCCTCTCGATCACGGGCGAATACGGGCGGGCCGCGTTGCGGAAGGTCGAGCGGTCGCGGCCGCGGGCCGCGCGCAGGTGACTGGTCACCGCCCCCAGCGACCGCTACCGTAGAGTCATGATCGGAGGGATGCGGCGTCCCGGCGACCCGTCGGCGCGGTTCCGCGTCGGCGTCCTGGCGGCCGCGGCCGCCGCGCTCGCGGGAGGAATCGCGGCGATCTCGCCGCCGGTCGCGCTCGTGGTCATCGGCCTCGTGATCGTCGTGACCTACCTGGGTGAGACGGCAAACCGGCCGCTGGGCGAGGTGCTCTTGGTCGGGATGATCGCGATCTCGGGCGGTGTCGACCTCCTACAGCAGGTCGGCACCAGCTTCGGGTCGCTGCAGGCGGTCGAGACCGGCGCGTTCGTCGTGCTGGCGGCGCTCGTGTGCCTGACCGGCGTCTCGCTCCCCGACGGCCCTGCCGGACGGGCCTTCGGCCTGCTCACGATCTTCGTCCTGTGGACGCTCGTCTCGTTCTCGTGGGGGAACCTCGCGACGACCGGCTATCAGAACACGCTCGTCTTCGTGGCCGCGCTGCTCTCCATGGCGATCGCGATCACGGTCATGCAGGCGCGCGGCAGAGCCGCGTACGACGTCATCTCGAAGGCGTTCTGGGTGGCCGCCGCGGTCGGGCTGTCCCTGTACGGCGCCGGGCTCGTGATCGGCGGCCCGGGCACGCACGCGATCCTGTCGCCGCGGCCGTTCGGGCTGATGGGCGTCGTCCTCGTGGCGTGGTTCCTGGGCGCCGGGATGGTCGGCCGGCGGTGGGCGTACTGGGTGGTCGGCGCTGCGATCCTGCTGACGCTGCTCTCGCTGTCTCGCTCGGCGTTCGCCGCCCAGCTCGTGCTGGTGGCGCTGGCCTGGTTCGACCTGCGCAACTTCCGCGGCTGGCTGACGGCGATCGGCGCCGGGGTCGTCGTGATCGCGATCGCCATCGCC
>Ga0075434_100000876_pt1 | contig 24068 bp, 13 predicted proteins | sample RhiMethybrSRZTD3_FD_75298 | JGI IMG/M metagenome (GOLD analysis project Ga0075434, IMG submission 75298) | Populus rhizosphere microbial communities from Tennessee, USA - Rhizosphere MetaG P. TD hybrid SRZTD3 | ecosystem: Host-associated > Plants > Roots > Rhizosphere > Soil | place: USA... | reverse complement strand
CATCGTTCCCTAACGGGCTGTCGGTGGGCGACGGCAGCACGCCGGTTCCGATGGCCGCGGTCTCGATGCTCACTGAATAGATGATGTTGGAGTTGGGCATGAGTGTCTGGCTGTCGAAGAAGTAGTTGCCGAGTGAGTCGGTGGTTTGCTCGTAGACGTTGGTGCCATCGTAGACCAACACCGGGACGCCTTCGATGCCCGACTCACCGGCATCCTGAACGCCATTGCCGTTCAGGTCGTTCCAAACGGTGCCGCACAGAACGACGCCTTCCCCTCTACAATTCGTCCCGATCTGTGCTGCCGCCGGACGCGTGAAGCCAACAACTGCGGCGAGCGCGAGCGCGCAGGTGAAGATCGGGGCAACGTGTCGCGCTGCACGTTCTTGCGTTCGACGGGTCTGAGACAGCATGTAACTCTCCTTGGTCAACGAGTTCGATTCCAAGGAGAGGTATGGCAGGGTTGGTGCCAGCGAAAAATCACGGAAAACCGGCGGGCGCTGCGAGGGGTGTGCTCCTGCACGCCGCAGATCTGTCAACGAAATCACCAAGCTGTCGACGCCACAAACTGCACGCCTGCACGAACGAAGTGACGCTTACCGTACCGAGTTCGTCTGTACGAGTTCTGCTTCGTGCGCTTCGTGTCCTTCGTGTCCTTCGTGTCCTTCGTGGCTTCGGCCTTCGTGTGCTTCGTGTCCTTCGTGGCTAGTCGTAGAACGCGGGCGCCTTCTTCAACTTCGCATTCGCGCCGAAGTCGTGCTCGATCCAGATCGTGGTCTTGGTCTTCGCGAGATACGCCTCGATCATCGCGCGTGAAGCCGCCGACTGCTGCACGCTGAACTCGTTGTCGGGCGGCGCGCGATGCATCGTGCGCTCGGGCGGATAGTGATAGAGGTCGCCGGCGATCATGATGCGGCCGGTGGACGCCAGCTGCAGCACGAGCACCTGATGCCCTGGCGTATGGCCGGGCGCAGCCTTGATGATCGCCTTGCCGTCGCCGAACACGTCGTACTCGTCCTTGTCGAGCTGAATCGTTTTGCTCTTCTCGAGAGCGGTGTAGAACGACGGCTCGACGCGCTCGTTCCCTGGCTTCCACATGAACTCCCGTTCGGCCGGCGGTGTGAGCCATGTTGACGCGGCGAACTGGTTCAGATTCGCCGAGTGATCCTTGTGCGCGTGCGAGATCGCGACGTAGGTGATAGCGGCCGGAGTGTAGCCGATCGCCGCGAGTTGACTCTTGAGTGTGCGCGTGACGATGGCAGCGGCAGTTGTGTTGACGTCGTATCGCGCCCCGCTCGCACCCGCCTTCTCCACGTTTTCATCGGGGATGACGCCGACGTCCCACATGAGCGTGCCCTTCGGATGCGCGATCAGGAAGCAGGGCACCGGCATCCGCGGCTCGCCGACTTCAGCCGGCGTCACGTGATAGCGATTCACACCTTCCGTGGAGATGTTGAGGAGTCCGCAGTCGAAGACATACAGCCGCATCGTCTTGGGCGGCGACGCCTTGGAGACCGGTTGAGACTGCGCACTCACGATCGCGCCGATCCCAAGAACGAACACGATGACCCTTCGCATCATCACCTCCAGGTAAACGTTCACGCCTCGGCGCATCTATTAAACCGCTATCCGCACTCTCTCGACGTTCGCAACGCGGAGCTCATCTGGGAGGCAGGTATGCGAAGAACGTTAGCGGGCGCCGCGCTCGTAGCGACGGCACTCTCGTCAGGCGTGGTCGCACAAAACGCCAATCCGGTCATTGCTGCGGCGTCGAAGGCCATGGGCGCCGACAGTTTGAACTCGATCACCTACTCGGGCACGGCCCGGAATGGAGCATTCGGTCAGAGCAAGAGCATCGGCGACCCGATGGGTCCGGTCAACGTGACGCAAATCAGCATGTACACGCGCACGATCAACTTCGGCCAGACCACAGATCCAGCGGCTCTCGTCTCGCGGGCCACCGGGACCACACAGCCGCCGACCGTTCCCGGAACACCGCCGCCGATGCCCGGCGCGTTCAATCAGAACATCACGAGCATGCAGGCCTCGACCAACTGGAACCAGGGCCTGAACATCTGGACGACCCCATGGGGGTTCCTCAAAGGCGCGGCCACCAACAACGCGACCGCGCGGCAGCAGGGCGGGCAGCAGATCGTCTCGTTCTCGCCATCGCTCAAATCGCCGTCCGGGCAGTCGTACACAGTGACTGGTTACATCAACAATCAGAACCTCGTCACCAAGGTGGAAACGCGAGTCGACCACGCCGTGGTAGGCGACCTGCTGGTCGAGTTCGAATACACGAACTACCAGAACAAGAACGGTGTGCAGGTGCCGGGACGGATCGTTCAAAAGCAGGCCGGCATGCCGACCTTCGACGCCACGATCGCGTCGGCCACGCCGAACCCACAGAACCTGACGGCCCTGCTCACGCCACCGCCGCCCCCCGCGCGCGCCGGCGGCCCCGGCGCACCACCGCCCGCTGCTCCGCAAGCAGCCACGGGCCCGCCTCCCGTCGAGAAAATCGGCGACGGCGTGTTCAAGATCGGCGGCAACTACACATCGCTCGCCGTCGACATGGGCGATCACGTCCTCGTGATTGAAAGCGGCCAAAGCGACGCGCGCGGGACGGCCGTGATGGCCGCGGCCAAGCAGGCGATCCCGAACAAGCCGATTCGCTTCGTGGTGAACTCCCATCCGCATTTCGATCACGCGAGCGGCCTGGCCGCGGCGGTTGCGGAAGGCGCGACGATCATCACGCACAACAACAATGAGCCGGTGCTCGAACGTCTGCTTGCGGGACCTCGCACGCTGACGGGCGACAGTCTGTCGAAGGTGACCAACCGTCGTACGAACGTGGTGACCGGTGTGGGCGATCGCGATGTGCGCAGGGGAACCAACGGCAAAGTCGTGGAGCTGCATCGCATCCCGAACGAGCACAGCGACGGCATGCTCGCGGTCTATCTGCCGGCGGAGAAGGTGCTGTGGTCCGCGGATGTTTCTGCGGTCAACCCCAATCCCAACCAACTAGGGGTGCTGAAATCCACTGTCTCCGCTGTCGACCGGCTGAAGCTCGATTACAACGGATGGATTCAGGCGCATCCGCCCACCCCTGACAAGCCGCTCACGAAGGCGGATGTCATGGCTGCTGTGAAGGCGGGTACGAACTAAGAGACGACACACAGAGGCGCAGAGGCACCGAGAAAGATTTGGCCCAATATCTCTTTGCCTCGGTGCCTCTGTGTGTCGTGATCGGCATTCTAGTTGGCACGGCTCGACAGTTCGTTCTTCACCACCCATCCGCCTTTCATCACGAACCGCACGCGCTGCAGCTCGCTGATATCGGTGAGCGGGTTGCCGGACACCGCGATCAGATCGGCGAACTTTCCCTTCTCCACGCTGCCGATGTGATCCACCCAGTTGTAGTTCAGCATCCGTGCGGTCGGCAGAAACGCCATCTGCAGCGCCTGTAGGGGCGTCATCCCCCACTTGATGAAGTAGGCAAACTGGTCGGCCTGCTTGCCGTGCGGGACATCGGCCGATGTGGCGCCGCTGCCGAAGACGAACGTCACGCCGGCGGCCCGCGCTTTCTTGAACGCCTGCTCCGCCATCTTGAGCCGGCTGTTCTTCCCGCCAGTGATCTTGAGGTCGCCCGCTTCGAGCGCCACGAGATCGTCGATCGTGAGCTCGAACGGCAGCTTCTTGTCGACCAGCAGCTTCAGTGATGCGTCATCGAGATCGGTCAGGTGATTCGGTGCGTCGACGCCGGCCTTCAGGCAGCTCAGTTGTCCTTCGCCGCCGTAGGTGTGACACGCCACTTTGAGCCCGAGGCGGTGCGCCTCGTCTACCACCGCCATCACTTCTTCTTCGGTGAGCGACGGACTGTTGACGAGCGTGCCATCCGGCTTGAAAACGCTGTACTCGTCGCCGACGTAGTCCTGCGTCGTGTAGATCTTCACCCAGTCGACGCCGTGCAGCTTCGCTTCGCGCACCGCCGCCCGCGCCAGCCAGGGCGAGTTGGGGTTCTTGCTCTCGGTGAAGCGATCCTGAAAGCGCTCGAAGAACGACACGTACGGCCGCGCCGCGCGCTGATTGAGCGACTGCCCCACCACCTGCATGCGCGGCCCGAGCAGGACGCCACGATTGATCGCGTTGCGCAAGTCGACCGTTCCATAGCCGCCGCGTGAATCCATATCGAGCACGGCGGTGAAGCCGGCCGCTAGGTCGGCTTGCGCGTTGGCCACGGCAACGATCGTTCGCGTCGCTTCCGACAGATCGTCGGCCGGATAGACGTGGACGTGCGCGTCGATCATGCCGGGCAGGACGGTGGCGCCGCTCAAGTCGATCACCCGCGCATCAGCAGGAATCGCCGCCGACGGCCCGACGTCGACGATGCGATCGCCGCGCACGAGCACGATCTGATTCGTGAGCATCGTGCCGGTGCGGCTGTCGAACAGACGGCCGGCGCGAACGGCGATCGACTGCGTCGCGGGTGCGAGAAACCTGGCCGGCGCGCTCGCGATCCCACCCTGACCGCGCAGGATGGCCGAGAGGCCCAGAACCACGGTTACCGCCAGCGCCAACCTCACACGACGCATACTCATCCTCCGTCGTTCGTACTGTACGTAGTGTCCGGCTTCAGCCGGACCATCAGACGTAGTGTCCGGCTTTAGCCGGACTGGCGTGCGCGGCGCGAGACCGTAGGTCGCTCCGCAAAACCGATCTTGATCCGCACACCTCAGCATCCGCCTCCGACCAACGAGCCATGCCAATACACAGCCCACGGTTTTGCTACGGACCTACGGTCCCGCACCGCAGTAGACGGTACTGGCTGTAGCCGGACACACCGCGGACTATATCTCGTGTTATTCGCGAAGTGCGACGGCGGGATCGAGACGCGCCGCGCGTCTGGCCGGGATCGAGCAGGCGGCGATGGTGGCGATGACGAGAAAAACACTCGCCAGGACGTAAGCCAGCGGATCGAGCGTGCCCACGCGGTAGACCATCGTTGTCATGGCATCGCGCAACAGCACCGCTCCCCCGACGCCGAGGAAGACGCCAGCCACCACCAGTCGGAGGCCCTGGCCGAGGATCAATCGCAGTATGTGGAGCGCGGTCGCACCAAATGCCATGCGCACGCCGATCTCCGGCACCCGCTGCGCCACGAATTCGGCGAGCACGCCGTAGACGCCGACCACGGCGAGCACGAGACCGATGACCGAGAACAGTCCGATCAACCGAAGCGCGAAGAGCCGCGGCGCCATCGATTGATCGATCCGCTCCTGCAGCGGCGTCACGCCTCTGAATGGCTGATTTCGACTGAGCGATCGAATGATCGCGCGCACCTGCGGCACGAGTGTCTGCGGATCGCCGTCGACCCTGATCAACATCGTGCCGACACCAAAGTTGCGCGACTGAATGCTGAGTTGGTACATCGCCGGGCCTGGGGCTTCCTCGAGCGAACTGCCGCGCGCATCAGCGACGACGCCGATCACCTCGAGCGCCTCGGTCTGATTGATGAAGATCGATCTCCCGATCGGACTCGCGCCTCTCCACAGTTCGCGCACGGCGGCTTCGTTGACGAGGACGACCTCCGGACCTCTCACGCTGACATCGCGCTCTTCGAAGAGTCGTCCCGCTACCAGCCGTGTGCTAAGCGCCTCGAAGTACCCCGGACTCACCGCGTCGACACGCATGCTGAACCGCCGCGCGTCGCCAGGCACGATGACGTCACCCATGAACATGCCACCGGAGAGCGGACCCAGGCCGATGCCCGCGGCGCGCACGCCAGGAAGCGCTCTCACACGCTCGATCACGTCCATCTGAAACTGCCGTCCGCTCAACTCAGCCCGAGTAAACCCGAGGGAGAGATCTGCCACGACCACATGTGAGGGATCGAAGCCAAGCTCGATCGCACCGAGCGCCCGAACCGTGCGCACCATCAGGGTCGCCGCGACGGCCAGCATCAACGCGAGCGCGATCTCGCAAACGGTGAGCCCCTGCCGGAAGCGGCTCGCCCGCGGACTCAGCGATGCCCTCACGGCGCCGAACACGGCTCGCGGCACAGACCGCGTGGGCATCAGCGCCAGCATCCCGCATACGGTTCCAACGGCGCACGAGGTCATCGCCGTGAACGCGAACGTGAACCAGTCGACGTGAATCTCCCGCAGCCGCGGAATGTCTGCCGGCGCAAGCGCCACCAGCACCGGCACACCCCACCATGCGAGCGCGAAGCCGCAGCTGCCGCCGATCGACGACACCAACAGGCTTTCGGTCAACGTCTGTCGAACCAGCCGCCCTCGCGACGCGCCGAGCGCCACGCGAGTCGCCATCTCGTCGCGCCGGCCGGCGGCGTGCGCGAGGAACAGGTTCACGATGTTGGCGCAGGTGACCAGCAGCACGCAGACGACCGCGCCGAAGAGGAACGTGAGCTGCGTCCGCACGCGATCGGTCAGGCGCTGCAAGACCGATTGCGCGCGAAGCGTGCCGCGCTCCTTCGAGTAGGGCGACGCCGGCAGACGATCGGAAATGACTTTCAATTCCGCGTTCGCCTCGTCGATGGACCGGCCCGCACGCACATGAGCGAAGGCGGTCAGGATGCCGGCGGTTTGGCGCGGATCAGGGGCCTCCGGAATCCAGCACTCGCCCGGCACGACGCTGCCGATCGTGCTCATCTCCGGTCCCATCACGCCGACGATCTCCACCTGATCGCCTTCGCTCAACCGGACGCGCTTGCCGACAATGCCGGCGTCGCCGAGGAACCGGCGCTGCCAGGCGTCATGACCCAAGATCATGACGCGCGGCACCGGGTTGAACCTGGGCCTGTTGGCCGGCTGATTCGCCCAGTGCGCGATTGACGGTTCGTAGTCGGTCGGCGTGAACGCGCGTCCAAGGCGCGGCGCGACGCGAAGCGCGTCGAAGAACCGCTCACTCACAGCAAAGCAGCCCACCTGCGCCGGCTCGATTGGCTCGACGATATTGAATCCGTGAAGGCTGCCGACAGCCATCTGCTCCAGTGTTTTCGCCTGACGCTCGAGCTCGACGGCCGCAGGCGCCGAGATCCAGTACGGCGACGCGCTCGACGGCTGGAACTCGTTCACGACGACCAGGCGATCGCTCTCTGGAAACGGCAGTCCGCGCCACAGCACGCCGCTGACGACGCTGAACACCGCGGAGTTGAGGCCGATGCCGATCGCCAGGCTGAGGATGGCGGTCAATGCCGGCACGGGATGACGGCGCACGAGGCGAAGACCGTGCGAGGCGTCGCGAACGAGCACATCGAGATGCTCGCGCGGCGCGCGATGCAGCACGTCGACGGCGGTCCGAAACCAGAGACGCCGCACCTCGCGCGGCCGGCCTTCGACCTCGCGCCGCTGATCGGTGAAGTCGGCGCGCATGTCGTCGCCGAAGTCGCCGCGGAACTCCGACGGAAACAGCCGGAGGAGCCATCGGAACAGCCGGTCGTGAAACGGCGCGCGCGACATGCGTGATTGGGCCTGTCGCGGCACGATACGTCGTGCCACGACGTAGTGTCAAGCGCGACCGTGGTGACGCGCCGGCCTGCGCGAAACCGCACGCCCGCGGCCCTCGCCCGTTCTCGTCAGCACAGTCGCAGATCTGATCATCGCCGGCGAGAGGATCGGCACGCCTTGCCCACCGTTGCGCGGGCCCTGCGCTTGCTCCTCTCGTTCCGATGCGCAGAGCGAAGCTCTCCCCAATTCGCGCGTTCGCGGCGCTGGTCGCCCTGTGTCTGCTGGCATTCACATGGACGGCGCATCCCTCCGCTCAGTCCCGGAACGGGGCATCTGCTACGGACGGCGAGATCATCGTCAAATTCAGACCGGGCGCGAACGCGAACGCCAGGGCCGACGCGCATCGAGCGGGACGCGGGCGGGTGCGACGCGAGATCGCCGCCGCGGGCCTGCAGCTCGTCGAGGTGCAGGGCGGGGACGAGGTGGGCGCGCTTGCGCGATACCGGCGCAACGCGAACGTGCTCTACGCCGAGCGCAACTTCATCCGCAACATTCCGAAGCTGGCGAATCACACGCCCGGGTCTGAGGTCATTCCCGGCGATCGTCTCTTCAGCGAACAGTGGGCGCTGCACAACACCGGCCAGGAGTTCCTCTGCCTCGACTGGATCTTCGGTGACCCGTTCTGCTTCTACCAGGGCACGCCCGGCGCCGACATCGACGCGCCGGAGGCATGGCCGCTCGCCACGGGCGCCGGCGTCACCGTCGCCGTGATCGACACCGGCATCGACTACACGCATCCCGATCTCGCACCGAACTACGCCGGTGGCATCGACTTCACCTCGAACGACGGCGACCCGTTCGACGATCAAGGACATGGCACGCATGTGGCGGGAACGATCGCCGCAGCGATGAACAATCCGACCGGCAACCCGCCCGACGAAGAGGGTGTCGTCGGTGTCGCGCCGAACGCTCGCATCCGTGCGTACAAGGTGTGCCGCGCCGACGGCACCTGCGACGACTTCGCCGTGGAGCTCGCGATCAATCAAGCGGTGCTCGACGGCGCCAACGTAATCAACATGAGCTTTGGCGGCGCCGACTACTCGCAGTCGTTGAACGACGTCGTGCAGGCGGCGTGGAACGCCGGCGTCGTCCTCGTTGCCGGAGCCGGCAACGATGGGACCACCGCACCGTTCTATCCCGCGGCGCTCGACCACATCGTGTCGGTGGCGGCATTCGACGAGAACGGCCAGCGCGCGTCGTTCTCCAACTACGGAAGCTGGGTGGACGTCTCGGCGCCGGGCAACGTGATCGTGTCGACCTATCCAATGTCGACGTGCGACGCCGCGTCGATGCCTGGACAGATCGGCTGCTACACGTGGCTGAGCGGCACCTCGATGGCGACGCCTCACGTCTCTGGCGCGGCGGCGCTGATCTGGTCGCGCGGCGATGTCACCAGCAATCAACAGGTCGTCGACATTCTGCTGAACAGCGCCGATCCCGTCGGAGTCGATCCGGTCCGTCTCGACTCGTGGACGATTCATGGCGGCCTCAACGTGCACAACGCCCTCAGCTACGGCGTGTCGAATCTGCGGCCGGTTGCCAATGCCGGCGCCGATCAAACGCTGACCGATACAAACGGCGACGGCGTCGAGTCGGTGACGCTCGACGGAAGCGCATCCTCGGATCCCGACGGAACCATCGTCAGCTACGAGTGGCGCGAGGGAAGCACGGTCCTCTCCGTTGAGGCGTCGGCGTCGATCTTCCTCGCCGTGGGAACGCACACGCTGACTCTTCACGTGACCGACGATCACGGAGCCACCGGCACCGATACCGTCCTCGTCACCATCAACTCGAACGTTCCAAAAGTGAGCGTCACGGCGACCACGTCGCAAGCGACCGAGGCGGGACCGACCGCCGGCGTGTTCACGGTCGCTCGCACTGGTGATCTGAGCACGGCGTTGATCGTCAACTACACGGCGAGCGGCACCGCGACCGCCGGCGCCGATTACACGGCGCTCAGTGGCTCGGTCACCATCAGTGCAGGCGCAGCCAGCGCGACGATCTCGGTAGCGCCGATCGACGACACCGCCTACGAGAGCCCTGAAACAGTGACGGTGACCGTGAGCGCCAGCGCCAGCTACGCGGTGGTCACTCCGAATACCGCGACGGTGACGATCGTGAGCGACGACCTTCCGCCCGATCTGATCTCGACGGTCCTGAGTGCGCCGGCCGTGGCCGGCGCCGACACCGACATCGTTGTCAGCGATTCGACGAAGAACCAGGGCACCGGTCCATCGATGCCCTCGTCGACGGGGTTCTATCTGTCGACGAACGTGACGCTCGACGCGGCAGACGCCTTCATCGGCAGTCGTCCTGTCTCGGGACTTTCGCCCGGCGCAACTGAAACGGCTCAAACGACGCTGCACCTGCCAGCGACGACCGCGACCGGTTCGTATTTCGTGATCGCGAAGACCGACTGGAACGGCAGCGTCGCGGAAAACAACGAGACCAACAACACGCGCTCGAGCGCGACGATCAGGATTGGGCCCGATCTCGTCGTGTCGGTCCTCACGACGCCGACCGGCGCCGCAGCAGGAAGCACGTTCGTCGTGACGGAAGCGACGAAGAATCAAGGCGGCGGTGTCGCACCGGCAACAACCACGCGCTTCTATCTGTCGGGCGATTCGCTGCTCGACACCGCGGATGTCGATCTCGGCAATCGTCCGGTGCCGACGCTGCAGCCCAGCGCGGCCGATCAAGTCAACATCACGCTGGCGCTCCCCGCAGCGACCGCGGTCGGCACCTATTACGTCATCGCGCAGTCCGATGCGGGCCAAACAGTTCTCGAGACGACCGAAACGAACAACTCGCGAGTGAGCGTGATGGTGAGGGTCGGTCCCGATCTTCTCGTGACCGCACTGACGGCCCCGACTATCGCGGGATCCGGCGGCGCGATCTCGGTCACCGACACCACGAAGAACCAGGGCGCATCGGCTGCCGCGGCGTCGGTTACGTCGTTCTATCTGTCGACGAACACCACGGTTGATGCCACTGATACGCTCATGGGCACCCGGGCAGTCAGCGCGCTCATCGCCGGCGGCAGTGAAACCGTCACGACGTCACTGCCGATTCCGGCCGGCATCACGGCAGGGACCTACTACGTCGTCGCCAAGGCGGATGGAAACGGCTCGCTCGCGGAAACGATCGAAACGAACAACGAGAGAACGAGCACCGCAATCCGGATCGGCGGTGATCTCGTACTGACGGTGATGACCGCGCCTGTGTCGGGCGCCGCAGGCGGCGTCATCGCGGTTACTGACACGACCAAGAACCAGGGCGGCGCATCGGCCCCAGAGACCACGACCGGCTTCTATCTCTCCACCAACAGCACGGTCGATGCAGCCGACATCTTCCTCGGCAGCCGCGCCGTGTCGGCGCTTGCGGCCGGAGGGATGCAGTCGGCATCGACGCCGCTGCCGATTGCGGCGGGCACGACTCCGGGGAACTACTACATCATCGGCGTTGCCGACTGGAACAACGCCGTCGTCGAGAGCCTCGAGAACAACAACACGCGGAGCAGCAGTCTCGTGCGGATTGGGCCCGATCTGATGATCACGTCGCTGACGGGTCCCGCGTCCGCCGTCGCCGGAAGCACGATCACCAGCAACGAGACGACGATGAATCAGGGCGGCGAAACGACACCAGCCTCCGTCACGAACTTCTACTTGTCGTTGAACGCCACGCTCGATGGCGGCGACGTCTTGATTGGCACACGGCAGGTCGTCTCGCTTGCGGCCAATGCCAGCAGCGCGGGGCCGGTGTCTCTGACGGTGCCCGCCGCGACCGCGCCGGGCACGTATTCGATCATCGCCAAAGCCGATGGAGACGAGACCATCGTCGAAGCGGCCGAGAACAACAACACCCGCACGAAGACCATCACGATTACCGCCGCGCCGTAGCGATCGGGCACGGGCCCGGCCCCTTGGGCCATAATCCGCTAGATGGCCGATTGGGCGGCCGTCGGCGAGGCGTGACTATGGCGGCAATGGTGGGTGCGCATGTGGATCTGGCCGAACGGGCGAAGGTGGTGGCCCGCATTGCCGATCAGCACGCAGACTTCGGAGACAAAGAAGGACGACTGGCCGAGCCCGTCGTCGAGGCGCTGCATCGCGAAGGGCTCTTTGGCATGTGGGTGCCTGCGTCGGTGCGTGGTGGCGCTGAGCTCGATCCGGTGTCGTCGATCGGCGTGATCGAGAACCTCGCCTATGGCGATCCGTCGACTGGATGGGTGCTGATGGCGGCGGCACTCGCTATTGGCACCGGAGCGGCGTACCTCGAGGACGCAGCGGTGGCCGAGCTGTTCGGCACGGATCGATTGCCGGTGATCGCCGGTCAGGGCACGCGTCCGGGCAATGCGGTTCCAACAAAGGGCGGATTCAATCTGAGCGGATCGTGGAGCTTCGCGTCGGGCATCAAGCACGGCACCCACATCCACACGCTCGGTCTGGTGCAGGGCACTCACGACGCGCGCATCTTCGTGCTGCCGGTCGAGCGCGCCACGCTGATCGACAACTGGGACGTGCTCGGTCTGCGCGCCACAGGCAGCATCGACTACCGCATCGACAACGTGTTCGTGCCCGAGGGCTACACCCATCCGGCGCTCATCGAAACGCCGAAGCGCGGCGGCAGTCTCTATCAGATCGGCGTCATCGGCTTCGCGATCATCTGCCACTCAGGTTGGGCGTGCGGCATCGGCCGACGTTGTCTCGACGAGATCGCCGCGGCGGCGAAGAGCAAGATGGGGCGATCGGGTACGCTGGCGACGAGCGAGGCGTTCCATCAGCGATACGCGAAGGTGGAAGGCACGTATCGCGCGGCGCGCGCGCTCGTCCATGAGGCGTGGAGCGACGTCAAGGCATCGCTCGATCGTGGCGATCGTCTGTCGACCCGTCAGCACACGCTGATCCGTCTGGCGATGGCGCACATGAACTGGTCGTCGCACGAGGCGGCGACGTTTGCGTACCAGTCTGCCGGCACGATGGCGCTGCGCGCGGGCACGCTGCAGCGGCTGTTCCGAGACATGAACGCCGGCATCCAGCACATCGTGTGCTCCCCGCCCGTGTACCAAACGCTTGGACGCGAGCTGGCCGGCATCGCCGACGGCCATCAGTGGCGGTTCCTGGATCTCGTCCCGGGCTCGTAGATCGCGCGATCGATGGCGTCGACGCTTACGCATCTCGAATGCTCGCGGCCGACGTGTAGGACGATCGCCGACCACACGCGCCGGCAGCATCTCTGCGCGACGTGTCAGGCGCCGCTCCTCGCTCGCTACGATCTCGAGGCCGCGCGCCGCACTCTCACGCGTGCGGCGCTCTCGTCTCGCGTGCACTCGATGTGGCGATACGAAGAAGTGCTGCCGGGGGGCGCCCCGGTCACGCTGGGCGAGGGCGCCACGCCGCTGATTCACGCGCGTCGTCTCGGCGCGCACCTCGGACTCGAGCGGCTTTACATCAAAGAAGAAGGACAGAACCCGACAGCCTCCTTCAAGGCTCGGGGCCTTTCTGCCGCGGTGACGGTGGCGACGTCACTGGGCGTCGACACGATTGCGCTTCCCACCGCTGGCAATGCCGGCGGTGCGGCAGCCGCGTACGCCGCGCATGCTGGACTGCACTGCGTGGTTGCCATGCCCTCGGATACGCCTGCGGCGATCGTGCTCGAGACGCGTGCCTGCGGTGCCGACGTCCGCCTGATCGATGGTCTGATCTCGGACTGCGGTGCGTTCATCGCCCAGCAGGCGCCGACGCACGGCTGGTATGAGGTGTCGACGTTAAAGGAGCCGTATCGCATCGAAGGCAAGAAGACGATGGGGTACGAGTTGTGGGAAGAGTTCGAGGGTGAGCTGCCCGATGTGATCGTCTACCCGACCGGTGGCGGCGTGGGCCTGATCGGCATGTGGAAAGCGTTCGAGGAACTGGAAGCGATGGGGCTCACCGGACGCGCGCGTCCTCGGATGATCGCGGCGCAGGCCGACGGCTGCGCGCCGATCGTGAAAGCGTTCGAGCAGCATGCAGCGGCGTCAGTGAAGTGGGACAACGCCGCAACGGTTGCCGCGGGTCTGCGCGTGCCGAAGGCGCTCGGCGATTTCATCATCCTCGCCGACATCTACGAGAGTCGCGGTGAGGCGATCGCCGTGAGCGATGAGGCATTGATGTCGTCGTGCCGCGACATGGCGCGCTTCGAGGGCATCTTCGCCGCACCCGAGGGTGGCGCGGGCCTCGCCGCGATTCACACGCTCATCGCGCAGCGCAAGATCAGACCCGACGAATCGGTTGTTCTCTTCAACACGGGAAGCGGCTACAAGTACCTCGAAGCCTGGCAGAGTGCGCTGCAGCCGTAGTGTCCGGCTTCAGCCGGACCCTCAGTCGTAGCGTCCGGCTTCAGCCGGACCCTCAGTCGTAGCGTCCGGCTTCAGCCGGACCGTCAGTCGTAGCGTCCGGCTTTAGCCGGACCCTCAGTCGTAGCGTCCGGCTTTAGCCGGACCCTCAGTCGTAGCGTCCGGCTTTAGCCGGACCTCAGTCGTAGCGTCCGGCTTCAGCCGGACCCTCAGTCGTAGCGTCCGGCTTCAGCCGGACCGCCGTGCGCGGCGCGGGACCGTAGGTCGCTCCGCAAAACCGATCTTCATCCCCCACCTCAGCGTCCGCTTCCGACCAACCAGCCATGCCAATACACAGCCCACGGTTTTGCTCCGGACCTACGTTCCCGCACCGCGGGAGACGGTCGGTCAGTCGTCGTGGCCGGCTTTCCTGGCCCGAGCGCAGTCGAGGGCAGCCGGACCCGCCTACAATGAGCGCGGGCACCCATGAGTACCACTCTTGCGCTCCCCCGCATCGAGTTCACGGTCAACAGCGAGCGGGTGGCCGTCGATGGCGCCGAGTCCCACACCACACTCCTCGACTTCCTTCGCTCGCGCGGGCTCACCGGCGCGAAGGAGGGGTGCGCCGAGGGCGAGTGTGGCGCATGCACGGTGGTGATCGTCGTAGACGAAGGCGGACGCGCGGCGTATCGCGCGGTGAATAGCTGCCTCGTTCTGCTCCCCATGATCGCGGGTCACGAGATTTACACCGTGGAGTCGCTCGCCGCGTCGGGCGCGCTCTCCGACGTGCAGCACGCGATGGCCGCGGCAGGCGGATCACAGTGCGGCTACTGCACGCCGGGCTTCGTCATGAGCCTGTTCGCCGAGCACTATCGTCTCGATCGCACGAGTGCATGCGATCCGCACGCGATGGCCGGCAATCTCTGCCGCTGCACCGGCTATCGACCGATTCGCGATGCCGCCCTCGCGTTGGGTCCTGCACCTGCGAACGCGTTTCACAAGCGCCTGCAGCGGCCCGCACCCTCAGCGACCTCGATCGCCTCCGACTCGTATTCGCGCCCGACGAGCGTGGCTGCGTGCCTCGAGATCCTTGGCCATCATCCGCGCGCCACGCTCATCGCCGGCGCCACCGATCTCGCCGTCGAGTCGAATCTCCGCGGCCGCCGCTTCGCGCATCTCGTCAGCGTCGATGCGATCGACGAGCTCCGCGAATACTCGGAGACCGACGCCAGCATTCGCATCGGCGCCGCGCTGCCGCTCAGCGACATCGCACGTCAGTGGCGCGATGCTCCGGACGCATTCGCCGAATGGCTGACGGTGTTTGCCTCGCCGCCGATTCGCAACCGCGCGACGCTCGGCGGTAATCTCGCTACCGCATCTCCGATCGGCGACTCAGCGCCGCTCTTGATGGCGCTCGACGCGCGCGTGCACATCGCAGGCCCCTCGACTCCGCTCGGGGCTGGCCCGAACGAGCGGAGAACGATGGAGCTGGCGTCGTTCTTCACCGGCTATCGACGGACGGCGCTGCGCATTGGCGAGCTGCTGACGACGATCGAGATCCCGAAGCCGTATCCAGGCGCGGTCCGTTTCTATAAAGTCTCGAAGCGGCGGCTCGACGACATCAGCACCGTCGCGGCGGCGATGGCCATCGATCTCGATCGCGCTGGTCGTGTTCGTCGATCACGGTTCGTTTACGGAGGCGTGGCGGCCACGCCCTTGCGCATCACCGAGGCCGAGGACGCGCTGTCGGGACAGATGTGGACCGAAGCCGCAGTCGAGCGTGCGCAGGCGGTGCTCGATCGCACGTTGACACCGCTGTCGGACGTGCGCGGATCGAAAGAGTACCGGCTCGAAGTGGCGAAGCGGTTGATCGAGAAGTTCTATTGGGAGACGCGGTCGTGAGGCGCAGTGATGGGCCGCCTGAAGGCGGCCCCCACGACGTTCCTCACGACGTTCCTCACGAGAGCGCGCGTGGCCATGTCACCGGCGAGGCGCTCTACACCGACGATGCGATCGCGCGTCATCCGGGGCTGCTGCATGCATGGCCCGTGGTCGCACCGCATGCGCACGCGATGCTGACGTCGCTCGATACGGCTCCGGCGCTCGAACAGCCCGGTGTCGTCGCGGTGCTCACGAGCGCCGATGTGCCGGGCGAGGGCGACACCGGCGCCAATCGCCACGACGAGCCGATGTTCCCGACGGAGGTGATGTACTTCAATCAGCCGGTCGCATGGGTGCTGGGCAGTTCGCTCGATGCGGCGCGACTGGGTGCGGAGCGTGTGACGGCCGTCTATGCCCCGCTGCCCGCGATCCTCTCGATCCAGCAGGCGATCGAGGCCGGCAGCTATCTGACCGGTTTGCTGCGCATCGCCAACGGCGACATGTCCGCGCTCGACACGAGCCCGCTGCGTCTCGACGGCGAGATCGCGATTGGCGGTCAGGAGCACTTCTACCTCGAGACGCAATCGGCGATCGCCTGGATCGACGAGACCGGCGGCGTCGCCGTGCAATCGTCCACGCAGCACCCGAGCGAGACGCAGGAGGTGGTCGCGCGCGTGCTCGGCCTGGCCAAGCATCAGGTCATCGTCGAATGCGTGCGTATGGGCGGCGCGTTCGGCGGCAAAGAGGTGCAGGCCAATCCGTGGGCGGCCGTCGCGGCACTCGGCGCGTGGAAAACGCGTCGACCCGTTCGCGTCCGTCTCACGCGCGCGATCGACATCGCGCTCACGGGCAAGCGCCATCCCTACCTGGCGCGATATGCCGCAGGGCTCGGGTCCGACGGCACGCTCGAGGCGCTGCGGCTCGAGCTCTTCTCCGACGGCGGATGGAGCCTCGATCTCTCAGAGCCCGTGCTGTGGCGATCGCTCTTCCACTGCGACAACGCCTATCGCATCCCCGCGCTCGACGTCACAGGACGCGTCTGTCTCACACACAAGACCTCGCAGACCGCGTTTCGCGGCTTCGGCGGCCCGCAGGCGATGCTCGTCATCGAAGACATCCTGTCGCGCGCGGCACAGCGGCTGTCGATCCCGGGCGACGTGATCCGCGAGCGCAATTTCTATCGCGACGGCGACAGCACGCATTACGGACAGGTCGTTGACGAGGCGCATCGGATGCGCGCCATCTGGACCCAGCTCAAAGCCAGCAGCGACTTCGCGGCGCGGCGAGCCGAGATCGATCGCGCCAACACGGCGATCGCGCACGCCAAGCGCGGGCTCGCGATCACGCCGGTGAAGTTTGGCATTTCGTTCACGGCGACCCTCTTCAATCAGGGCGGTGCGCTGGTGCTCGTCTATCGCGACGGCAGCGTGCAGGTGAATCACGGCGGCACCGAGATGGGCCAGGGGCTGTTCACCAAGATCCGACAGGTGGCGTCTCAGACGCTCGGTGTGTCGAACGATCGGATCCGCCTGATGCCGACCCGCACCGACAAAGTGCCCAATACATCGGCGACCGCGGCATCAGCGGGCACCGATCTCAACGGCGCCGCCGTCGCCGACGCGTGCGCGCAGATCCACGCGCGCCTGCTGCCGGTGGCGGCCACGCTGCTCAAATGCGAGGCCTCGCTCATCACCGTCGCGGATGATCTCGTGGCGGGCGGCGGGGCAACCACGTCGTTCGCGGCCGTGTGCGAGGCGGCGTACCGGCAGCGCATTCCGCTCTTCGCGCACGGCTACTACCGCACACCGAACATTCATTTCGATGCCGCAACGGGGCGCGGGCGACCGTTCCACTATTTCGTCTACGGCGCCGCGGTGTCGGAAGTCGAGGTCGATGGGTTTACCGGCAGCTATCGTCTGCTCCGCAGCGACATCCTTGAAGACGTCGGCGACTCGCTCGCGCCGATCGTCGATCGAGGGCAGATCGAAGGCGGGTTCGTGCAGGGCATTGGCTGGCTGACGATCGAAGAGCTGCTCTGGGACGCGCAGGGCCGTGTTGCGAGCGCCGGCGCGTCCACCTACAAGCTGCCGTCTTGGTCGGAGATGCCCGACGTGTTCAACGTCGGCTTCCTCGAACGCGCGTCGCAGCCCGACGTGATCCTCGGCAGCAAGGCCGTCGGCGAGCCGCCGCTGATGCTGGCGATCTCCGTACGCGAAGCGATTCGAGATGCCATCGCCGCGTTTGGTCACGGTGATGAAGTGATTCTCGATAGCCCCGCCACTCCCGAGCGTGTCTTCTTCGCGGTGCAACGGGTGCGCGCCAAAGCCGCACCTCTGGCGTAACAAGAAGACGTCAACGCCCAATTCCCAACTCCCAATTCCCAAGCGAGTTTCTTGGGAGTTGGGCGTTGGTCGTTGGGAGTTGACAGCCTCTCTACACCGCCATCGGCGCGTCTTGCCCTTGCCAGAGATTCATCGTGTTGAGCTCGTCGCGGCCGCACGATTTCAGATAGCAGAACAGCTGCGTGCGGTAGGCGGCGCAGCCGGCGAGCACGAGCTCGAGGAGGAACGCGCCGCGCGAGGCCTTGCGGCCGAACATGTCGATCTCGCCGCGAAAGTCGGCTTCGGACCAGCCGCCGAGCAGGGTCGCGTACTCGCCGCCCTGCCTCTCGATCATCTCGAGCACCTCATCGAAACTGGCTTTCTCGGCTGCGGCGGTCTGCGCCTGCCAGTGCTCGACGTCGAACGCGCCGGCCTTGATGCTGCGGGTGAGCGCCGGCCCCATCGCGACGAGATAGCGCAGGAGCTCGATGGTGCTGCGCTGCTTCGGCGTGGGACGGTAATCGAGCTGGTTGCGATCGATCTTGCTCGCGAGGTGGCGAAGAATCTGGACTTCCTTCTGGAGCTGCGCGAGAACTTCGTCTTTGGTCAGTGCGGCCATAGGGTGTGAGACATCCTTCCTGCGTCGAATGAGCGGTTCTGAGAAGCGACGATTGTAATGCGTGCGCTCTCTTTCTGCCCGAACCGGGAAGAACGACGCCGCCGGTGCACGCGCCTGCATCGTTAGACCCGGGCATCGGACTTGCGAAACCCCATCGGATGCACAGGTCGCACTGGTGGACGACGAGCCTCGCGGTGGCGGCTTTCCTGCTGGGCACAATCGTGGCCGGATCCGGATCGCTGCGCGCGGCATGGGAGCCGATCGCGCGGGTCATCGGCCTCAACGCGCAGCGGACGCCGGCGTCCGCCAACGTCCTGTCGGAGCACGAGATCGAAGGGCTCGACGACATGGCGCCGCAGCAGCAAGCCGAACTGCTGCTCGAGCGATCCATCAATCACTACCAGGGCGCGAACGAGCAGATCGCCACTCGGGTGAAGAGCTGGCGCGGCAAGCTCGAGCTCAACGACCGGCTCAATCACTTGTTCGTCACAGCGATCAACTCCGACGATCTCACCGTGCGTGTGGCCGGCATCGAGATCGACATCGCCGCTCGCAATCTGGTCAAGGACGTCTCGACCGTCGATCGTCTCGAGCCGACCGCCCGTGAAGGCGAGCAGGGGCCACGCGTGAACGCGATGTGGGATCTCGCGCTGATCGGGAATCGAGGCGTCGAACGCGAGCGGATCTTCGATATCCTCATGGCCTCGCTGCACGACGACAACCAGAACATCCGCTATTGGGCGGTAGAAGGGCTCGCCTATCTCGCTGTCGATGCGTCCATCGAGCCGCTGCTCGACATGTTTCATGACGATCCCTCACCGACGATCCGCGAGCGCGCCGCGTGTGGCCTCGCGCAGTCGGGGATGTTCAGCGCCGAGCAGCGCCGCAAGGCCATTCCACGCCTGCTCGATTTCGCCGGCGACGGCGGGCTCGACGATCAGACGCACTCGTGGGTCTTCCAGGCGCTGCGCGACATCACCGGCCAGTCGCTCCCACACGACGCGCGGGCGTGGCGGGACTGGTACGCACGCCGATAGGGCCGGCGCTCACTGCTTTCGCATACTCTCCGTCACCACACCGACGCGCTGCACACCGGCGCCCTTTGCGGCGTCGATGACGTGCACGATCTCGCCGTAGCGCAGGCTGCCGGCGGCCATGAGAAACAGTGTCTTGTCGGTGCGCGTGTCGAATACCTCACGCAGGCGCGATTCGAGATCGGCGGGTGCGACATCCTGCTTGTTGATCGACATCCGCTTGTCGCTGGTGTACTCGAGCACGATGTGCCCAGGCGGCGGCTGTGCATCACTGGCTTCGGCGGGCGCCGGCAGATTCACGTCGATGCCACGCTGATTGAGTGGCAGCGCCGCCATGAAGATCACCAGCAGCACGAGCAGCACGTCGATCATCGGCGTGATGTTCATCGCTGACGTGGCGCGGGGGAGGTCGCCTTCGACGACCGTTTCGGCTCCGTGATGCTTATGCGCAGTCATGCCGACTCCTTCGCGTAATTCCGTTGGTCCCCCGCCTGTAACACTTGGACACCAGTCACAGGAATCTGGGCGACGCTTCGCGTCGTGGGCGGGCGCTTCGCGCCCGTGGGACCGGGCCTTCGGCCCGGTGGGGCGGCCCTTCGCACCGAGGGGCGCGCCTTCGGCGCGTAGGCCTGCGAGTATGATCGTTGTCTTCGTACTTCGAGGGAGGACTCTGGTGCGATACACGATCTCAGCCGCGTTCGTCCTGACGTCAATCGTCCTCTGCGCCGGATGCACGGGAGCATCCACGACGGCACCGACAGCCGCCGATGCGAAGAAGTTTCTCGATGAGGTCGATCGCACGCTCACGCGTCTCAGCCTCGACGCCAATCGCGCCGGGTGGACCGCGCAGAACTTCATCACGCCAGACACCGAAGCAATGGACGCGCGCGCGACGCAAGCGCTGGCCGACGCGTCTTCGCGTTTCGCGAAGGAAGCGGTCCGCTTCGACAGCCTCGAGCTGCCCGCCGATCAACGCCGGCAGATGACGCTGTTGAAAGTGTCGCTGGTGCTGGCGACGCCATCGGATCCCAAAGAGGCCGAGGAGCTCACCACGCTGGTGTCGGCGATGCGCGGCGAATACGGGCGCGGCAAGTGGTGCCGCGATGCCGCCAAGCCTGACAGCTGCATGAACATCGACGACGTCACCAAGGTGCTGGCCACCTCGCGCAACGAAAAGGACATCCGCGCCGCGTGGGAAGGCTGGCACACGATCTCGCCGCCGATGAAGAAGGAGTACCAGCGATTCGCGGAGCTGTCGAACAAAGGCGCGAAGGAGCTGGGCTTTGCCGACACCGGCGCGATGTGGCGCGCGAAATACGACATGGCGCCCGACGCGTTTGCCAAGGAGCTCGATCGGCTCTACGACCAGCTGCGCCCGCTCTATCTCCAGCTCCATGCCTACGTGCGCGCGAGGCTCCACAAGAAATACGGCGACGTCGTGCCCGAGAAGGGGCCGCTGCCCGCGCATCTGCTCGGCAACATCTGGGCGCAAGACTGGTCCAACATCTACGACGTCGTCGCCCCAGCCAACGCCGACATCGGCTACTCGCTCACCGACATCCTCAAGCGGCGCAAGACCAGTGCGACCGACATGGTGAAGACCGGCGAGCACTTCTTCGTGTCGCTCGGGTTCGCGTCGTTGCCGAAGACGTTCTGGGAACGATCACTGTTCGTGCGGCCGCGCGATCGCGAGGTGGTGTGCCACGCCAGCGCCTGGGACATCGACAACCTCGAGGACGTGCGCATCAAGATGTGCATCGACCAGACCGCTGAAGACTTCACGACGATCCATCACGAGCTCGGGCACAACTTCTATCAGCGCGCATATGACACGCTGCCGATGATCTTCCGCGACAGCGCCAACGACGGCTTCCACGAGGCCACCGGCGACACGATCGCGCTCTCGGTCACGCCCGAGTATCTGGTGAAGATCGGGCTGCTGGACAAAGCGCCAGACACGTCGCACGACATCGGCCTGCTGATGTCCAGGGCGCTCGAGAAGGTGGCGTTCATTCCCTTTGGCCTGGTCATCGATCAGTGGCGCTGGAAAGTGTTCTCTGGGGACGTCACGCCCGATCGCTACAACAGCGCGTGGTGGGATCTGCGGCTGAAGTATCAGGGCATCGTGCCGCCCTCGCCGCGCGCCGAGCAGTTCTTCGATCCGGGCGCGAAGTACCACGTGCCCGACAACACCCCGTACATGCGTTACTTCCTCGCCAACGTGCTGGAGTTCCAGTTCCACCGCGCCCTCGCCAAGGCCGCGGGATGCACCGCTCCGCTCCATCGCTGCTCGATCTACGAGAGCAAGGCGGCGGGCGACAAGCTCAATGCAACGCTGTCGCTCGGAGTATCGAAGCCATGGCCCGACGCGCTCGAAGCCATGACCGGCTCGCGCCAGATGGACGCGTCGGCAATCCTCGATTACTTCAAGCCGCTGCAGACGTGGTTGGAAGAGCAGAACAAGGGAGTGGCGATCGGCTGGTGACGGTCCGGCTAAAGCCGGACACTACGGCCCTAATTCGGCCTGGTACTTCTTCGCCTTCTCCGGCTGATTCGACGCCGTGTACAGCTTGACCAGATCCTCTCGCGCCATGCGCAACCAGGACACCGACGGACTGGTCTGCTTCGTGAGGATGTCGTAACCGGCGAGGATTTCGGTCTCCGCCTCGGCGTAGCGTGATTGACCGACGAGCGCACGTCCCAGCTTGATCCGGCCGATGCCGGTGTTGAGATGCTGCGGCGACTGCGTTTCCGAGAACATGGCGATCGCCTGACGATACAGCGGTTCGGCGCGCTGATACTGACGCCGCAGCACGTAGACGCTCGCGAGATTCGAGGTCGCGATTCCGATCAAGTAGTGCTTCTCGCCGTACACGCTCCGATAGATCGCGGCCATGCGCGTGAACGCGGCTTCGGCTTCGTCGAGGTCGCCGCGGTTCTGAGCAATCATCCCCAGGTCGTTGACCGCTGACGCCACACGGGGGTGCATCGGTCCGAAGACGCGCTCCTGAATCGCCACCGCGCGGCGCAGCACGTCGGCGGCCTCGTCATAGCGCTTCTGCATCTGCAGCGAGCGTCCCAGCATGGTCAGGTTGGACGCGGTCTTGTAGTGATCCTTGCCGTACCAGCTCTCGTTGATCGCGAGCGCCTCGCGATAGTAGCGCTCGGCCTCGCCATACTGGCCGCGCTCGTGCTGCACCGCGCCAAGATTGATCAGATCCTCGGCGACCAGCGCGTGACGTTCGCCGTTGACCTTCTGCGTCATCGCCAGAACGCGTTCGCCGATCTCCTCGGCCGTCGAGAGGTTCCCGGCGTAGAACTGCGAGTTGAACAGCTCGCGCAGCGTCGCAGCCAGATCGGCGCTCACCGGCTCGCGCGACTCGTGGAGGCGCGCCGCCTCCTCGAGCGTGGCGATGGCGTCCTTGTACCCACCGCGCTCCTCGAACACGCGGCCGAGCGCCATCGTGGCTCGCGCAACGGCGGGATCGCCCGGGGGCAGATGCCGCTTGGTCATCTCGAGACCTTCGCGGACAAAGTGCTCGGCATCCTCGAATTTCGCTTGGCCAATGCGCAACAGTCCGAGCGCCACGAGACTCTCGGCCACTTCGGCGCTATCGGCGCCGAACAGCGAACGCCGTTGCTCAAGCGCACGGCGGAGGAGGGTGTCCGCCTTTCCGAGATCGCCGAGCGACTGATAGATGCCACCAAGCGTGCGCAACATGGTCACCTGCACCGCCGGCTCGGCCCTCAGCGACTCGGCTTCCTGCACGCCTCGATCGATGAGCGACACCACGCGCAGGTCGTCGGCCGGACCGGACGCTTCGTCGTTGCCCGTGAACAGGTTGAGCATGAGCCCCTGAATACGCTGCGCGCGTGCGGCTTCGGTGATCGCGTCGTTGCGCGCGATCGCGAGGCGCGCGGTGTAGAAGGTGACGATCCCGATCGTCAGCGCCAGCACCGCCGCGGCGGCGACGACCCCACGCCGATGACGCCCGACGAACTTCCCGACGCGATAGCTGATCGCATCGGGCCTCGCCTCGAGCGGCTCGCCGTGGAGGAAGTTCCTGACATCGCGGCCAAGCGCCTCGACACTCTGGTATCGCCGTGCGACATCCTTGTGCATGGCCGTCAGGCACAGCACGTCGATATCACTGCGCGCGGTACGGCCGAGCGCGGCGAGCGACGATCCGTCCGCCCGTGCGAGGCTCGACGGCCGCGCCGGCTCGTGCTCGACGATCATCATCTGCGCCTGGGTCGGCGTGCGCGTCGACAGATCGAACGGCAGCCGGCCAGTGACGAGCTCGTAGAGGATCACACCAAGGCTGTAGATGTCGGTGCGCACGCCGACGCGCTCGCCGCGAATCTGTTCGGGCGC
>Ga0075434_100000875_pt1 | contig 24088 bp, 12 predicted proteins | sample RhiMethybrSRZTD3_FD_75298 | JGI IMG/M metagenome (GOLD analysis project Ga0075434, IMG submission 75298) | Populus rhizosphere microbial communities from Tennessee, USA - Rhizosphere MetaG P. TD hybrid SRZTD3 | ecosystem: Host-associated > Plants > Roots > Rhizosphere > Soil | place: USA... | reverse complement strand
AACACCTCGCGGCCGTGTCTGGGATCGGCGGCGGCAAGCGCGGTGTCGTTGAGCAGCCCGCGGTAGCGGGCGAACGCCTTCTCTTCGTTCGCGCTGTCGACGGGACCCCAGACGTCGGTGAATGCGGGCCCGAGCACGCGGAGCATCTGCCGCGCGGCGAAGGCGGGAACGTCTCGCCGCGGAATCGTGCCTTTCGACAACGCGTCGGTCAGCATCCGCGCGTACCTGCGCCGCGATGCGAAGGTCTCGATCGCTTCGGTCTTCTCGGCGGCATTGAACCGGGCGTACCGATCGATGAGGAGTTTTCCGAGGTTGTCCGTGTCGTAGGCGGCGATCGCCCGAATCGCATCGATGCGCAGCGCGGGACTGTCGAGCAACGCGCGAAGCTCCGGCACGAGCTCCGGCCGGCGCTGCGACGCCAGCGTCAGCAGGGACCTCCGGCGTGCATCAGGCGCCGCCGTACGGCTTCGGATCTGCGCCACGTTGCGCCGCGCGGTATCGGTATCGTTGAAGAGCCGCGTGACGTCCGCCGCAAGGCGGGCGATGGCCGGATCACCCGCGCTGAGGCGCTGGTAGACGTGGGGCCAGCCCGTCGGGGCTGCCAGATCGACGCGCCCCTCGAGCCCCTGGCGCATCCCTTCGAGCAGCTGCCGCTGAGCGGTCGACGGCCTGTCGATTTCGGCGACGAGCGGGTCGAGCGCATCGGCGTCAACGCTGCGGCGCGCGATGAAGGTCGTGAGGAGCGGGATATTGCTGTGTGATGCTCGCTCGAGCGCGAACGTGGGGTTCTCCTTGACGAGCGGCTCGACCGCGAGCCACAGCATCTTCGGGATGTTGTGGTCGTCGGCATCCTCGCCGTGCGCCATCAGCTCGGTGGCAATCTTCCAGCGCGTGCCGTGATCGGCGAGCCGCTGGAGCGCGGACGCGATGTACAAGCGGATGACAGGGGAGCGATCCTCGCGGGCCATCCGTGCGAACCGCTCGATCGCGGTCGCCGGCGGCGCACGATCCTCGCAGAGCAGCTGCACCGCCCACGCGCGGACGTAGTCGTCCGGATCGTCGAGCGCCTCGACCAGCTGCGCGGGCGTCCATCCACCGGTCACGTGCAGCGCCCACATCGCGCGCATCCGCCAGTCCGGGTTCGGATCGCTCGCAAACATGCGCCGCAGCCGATCGTGGGTTCCGTGCTTCAGCATGCCCTTCGCGGCGCGGTTCTGCAGAATGATGCGCGCGCGCCTCGCGTGCCAGTCGCTCGCGCTCCGCTGCAGATCGACGAGCTCGTCGTCGGACATCTGTGCGAGATCGGCGTAGCGTCCCTCCCATTGCGCCGCTTCCGACTTCGTTCGCGTGATTCGAAAGATGCGCCCGGTTTCCTTGTTGAGTACGTCCATCCCGCAGATGTCGCCGTCGTGCCAGTCCAGCACGTACAGCGCGCCTTCCGGACCGATCTCGAGGCTGAATCCGATCCACTGCGCGTTGTTCGCCATCAGGAAATCGTCGCCGTGGCTCGCGACGAACCCCGATCCTCTGGGCACGAGGATGTCCGAGAGCACGGCGTGCTCGTGGATGTTCGCCATGAAGATCCGGCCCAGCTGCGACCGCGGGAACGCGTCCGACTGGTAGATGCGCGCGCCGCCGTGCGCCGAACGATGGCGATGATCCGCGATCGTATCGATGTCGCTGTAGACGTACGGATTGAGGTGCTGGCCCCCCTGCCGCTGATAGATGCCGCCGAGCAGCACGTGCCACATGTGCGGGATCACGCACGCGCTGATGAACAGCTGCCCCTTCCTGTCGTAGTCGATGCCCCAGGGATTGCTGAAGCCGTGCGCGACCACTTCGAAGATGTCTTTCGTCGGGTGATATCGCCACACGCCGCCGTCCATCGAAACGCCGTCACTTTCGAGCAGGTCTTCGGGGAATGGCTCGTTCTGTTTGAACAGGCGGCCGTTCTCCCGCGGCTTTCTGATCTTCGACGAGGTTGCATAGCCTTGCAGGCCATACAGCCATCCGTCCGGCCCCCAGTGGAAGCTGTTCAGCGTTTCATGACGGTCGTCGATGCCCCAGCCGGTAAGCCGGACCTCGATGTTGTCGACGTCCGCCTTGTCGTCGCGATCGCGATCGGGAATGAACAGCAGGTTCGGCGGCGCTCCGACGAACACGCCGTCGAACCCCACCGCAAGCGCCGTGGGGAAGATGATGCCTTCGATGAAAACTTTCCGGCTGTCGGCGACGCCGTCGTGGTTCGTGTCTTCGAGGATGATGATTCGGCTCCTGCCGGAGGCGGAGAACCCGCTGACGCGGCTCTGGTAATCGAGGTTTTCCGCGACCCAGAGGCGTCCGCGATCGTCCCAGCAGAACGCCATCGGCTGCGCGACCATCGGCTCGCCGGCCCACGCGTTCACCGAGTAGCCGTCGACGAGCGTCATTTCCTTCACCGCTTCGTCCGGGCTCAGAAACCGTGCCGTGCGTCCTTCACGCTGCGCAACTGTCCACAGCGCCGCCGTCGACGTGGTTCCGCTGAACTGCCCCCATGCGTTCGTCATCTCGATGTCGGTCATCGTGCCCGTGTAGATGAGGAACCGGTGCCGGATCACTTCCGTCTGTCCCTGGCCAATCCGGTGGTCCTCGTTTCGAGTGCGCGCAGAGCCGACGCCGAGCTTCGGGTCGACGCGCCACATCTCGGGGTAGTCGAAGTTGTTTGGATGATCGAAGATCGCGATGTGTACCGGATCGGCGCGTCCTTCCGGCTGCGTGCCGATGTCGATCCACATCGCCCGTTGCCCGTCCGCACGTTCGTTTCTCTGCCGCGCCGCGCTGACGACCTCGCCGGCGAATCCGTCCCGCCAGGGCATCGCGACGAAAAGGCCGCCGTAGTCGTCCTTGCCGATCGTCACGTCGGTCTTCGCTTCGCCGCGCCAGTTCAGGTCCAGCACGAATCGTCCGCGCTCTTCATGCATTGTCCAGCGTGCGGTCTCCGTCATCATCGGAGTGCCTGACGCGTCGAGCAGGTCATAGACCGTTTGCCACCGCACGTCGCCCGGCGCGTCGGCCTTCAATACCGCGACGGAGACACGCCGCCAGTAGTCGCCGGCGACGTTGTGAAAGAAATCGCGGCCGTTGAGCCGCGCGAAGCCCCAGGACAGACCCGCGGTCACGCGTCCGTTTCCATCGGGCGCAACGATCGGATCGAAAGAAGGGCGCGCGTCGGGCCTGGCGGTTTCGGTGAGAATCGGCTCGGAGCTACCGCCGCGGAAGACGGCGATCGTGCCGGTCCGATCGTCGTGCTTGATCGTGAGGCCGGCGCCGGGCGGCTGCGCCGTGTCGAGCAGCGTGCGGGTGGCGCAGGCGAGAGCGACCGTCATCCCGGCGACCGCTAGCAGCAGGAGCGTGCGATTCAGCATCCAACACCCCAACGCGCCTGCCGGCGCGAACCACAGAGCAACGGAGAAACGGAGAAACGGAGGGCGGCGCGAATCCGTTCGACTCGTCAACGCCGGCCTCCGGCCGGCGTCACGAACGAACGGCGAGATCGAAAACACAAACGGCTCATGAACCGAATGCCGCTTGTGTTTTCGATCTCGTCATTCGTTCTACCGCGCGCAGCGCGGTTGGCGAGTCGAACGGATTCACGCCGCCTAACGTCTTCCGCGGCCTTCGTGACCTCTTAGTTGATCACGGTTGCCCGCTGCCGCGACAGCCACGCCGCGAGCACCCCCATGCCGCCGAGCACCACGACGAAGGCGATGCCTGCGGTCGCGCGCCAGCTATCGAGCTGCGTCGTCAGCGGCGCACGCAGCAGCATGAAATGCGTCGCGAGCGCGGCGATGGTCGCGAGCAGCCCGTACCGGAGGATGACCGCCACGAAGACGGCGATGATCAGCGTGCCGACCCCGAGATCGAGGAGCGGCGTGCCGGCAGGAAACATGCCCTGGATGACCGGCCAGACGAACACGCACACCGCAGCAAGCCATGCCGCCCAGGGGCGCTTCAACACGATCAGCAGCGCGACGACGCCCACCACCGCGAGCATCGAATTGGTGATCGCCTCGCGCATCGTGTTGACGATCCACGCGAGCACGTACCGCAATCCCATCGTCGCGGTCGGATCGAACGAGATCGGGATGGGCTCGGGGCGTCCGAAGAGCGGCGGCAGCAGGTTGTGGACGCCGTAGAACACCGTCATGATCAGGCCGGCGGAGACGCCGAGCAGGATGTCGCGGCCGACGTGCGGATCCTTCCACTGTCCTGAGATGACGCGCGTCCAGCCGATCAGGCTGTCGGGAGAGAATCGGCGGATGTACGGCTCGAGCCCGAGATAGGTCACCCACATCAGCGCCGCGTCGAACAGCGCGTACCCGCATCGCGCGAAGATTCGGTTGATCTCCCGATCGACGCTGGCGTAGTGGGTGGTTCCGAGCACCCAGCCGAGAAGTGAGGCGACGAACACGATGCCGGCGGCGCGCGTCGCGCCACGGCGATCGCCGCGCCCCGCCTTGAGGTTCCGATGGGCGAGGACGAGGCCGGCAACCAGTAGTCCGGGCATCACGATCGCCGTCATGCCGTTCACGAAGCGATCGAACGGGGACGCCGGCGCCGGGATTGACCGCGCGGACTGCGACCACGGTCCGATGATCTCGAACGACACGGGCTTGCCCTTGTACGCCGCGGCCTCGATCCGGAACGTCTGGTCTGCGTGCTCGTTCAGGCGGCCCTCCCATGCCATGCGCTCGTCGGCGAACACGGTCGGGTTGAACGTCGGCGTCACCGGCTTGAACGCCGCAATCGGAATACTCGCGGCCTCGAACAGCGCGTTCCAGTTGGTGGCCGCTTCCGGCGATCCGGAACCGGCACGCGATGCGTCGTCGTCGAAGGGCGGCGGTACCGCGATGAATTCAGCCAGGCGGCCGGATGCGTCGACGACGGTCAGCGTCATCCCGGCGACCGTCATCGGCGGATTCACCGGCTGCACGCTTCCATTCTCCAGCGGCACGAGAGGCCTCGGGCTGGTGCGGTACCACAGGACGAGGGTCTCCGGACGGTCGGTCGCCAGCAGCTTCCACCGATCGGGCGCGTTCGTCGTACGCGCAATGAAGCGCGCGTAGTCGGTCGACATGCTGAGGCCCGACGCCGAGTAGTGCGACGCCGTGTCGTAGCCCAGCTTCGCGAGCGCTTCCTGGGCGCGGTCCTGCAATGCGGCGGGCGGCTTGCCGAGCGGCACGCGGTTGATCAGCATCACGCGCTGATACATGAACGTGAGCGCCAGCAAGGCAATCGCAATCCACGCGAGCCCCGCCGTCACCCAGCGCGACTTGACGGCCTCCGCCTTTCCGGCGGCAGCCACCATTTCCGGCGACGGCGTTTCGCCCGCCGCGAGCGCCGCGGCAAGCGGATCGCCTCCTGGAAGGGAGGCGGAAACTGCGAGCGCGCTGTTCGGACGCTGGGACGGGCCTGGCCGCAGGCAGCGCAGAATCGTCGTCTCAACCTGCGGATCCAGATCGCGGACCAGCGTCGAGGGTGGGACGATGCCGGACTGCTCGCGCATGCGAATCAGCTCGGCGAGATTCCTGGCGTCGAGCGCGCGCTGACCGGTGAAGACTTCGTACATCACCAGGCCGAGCGCATAGATATCGCTGCGGGCGGTCACCTCGCCGCCCGTGAGCTGCTCGGGCGCCATGTAGGCCGGCGTTCCGGCGCGCAGGCTCTCGCCCGCAAGGCCTGCGAGGCCGAAATCGGTGACGCGCACGTCTCCGCCGGCGTCGATCATCACGTTCGCCGGTTTCAGATCGCGATGGATGACTCCGCGCTCGTGCGCCGCGGCGAGCCCGGCACACAGCTGACGCGAGATCTCGAGCGCGCGGTCCTGCGGAAAGCGTCCCACGCGCTTCAGCAGCGATGCGAGGTCCTCGCCGTCGATGTACTCCATCGACAGGAACGTGTTCCCCTCTTCCTCGTCGATGTCGTACACGCGGCAGACGTTCGGATGCGACACCTGTCGCGCCATCCGGACTTCCGTATGCAGCTGCGTGAGGCGCGCGGGATCGCGATCCACGTCGGACGGCAGGAACTTCAGGGCCACGACCTGCCCGAGCTTCAAATCGTCCGCCCGAAAGACCTCGCCCATGCCGCCGCGTCCAAGCCGCCCGACGATCCGGTAGCGACCACCGCTGAGGAGGGTGCCGGGAGGGAAGCGTCCGTGATCGATGGAATCTGAAGACGTCAGCCATCCCGATGACGAGCTCGGCGGCCGCGATCCTTTGACGTCCGCGAGGCGCGTCTCGTCGGTGCTGCTGACGCGCGTGTCGTCACTCACTGCGGACTCACGAAGGCAGCAGGCGCCGGAACATGCCCTCGCCGGCGCGCGAAAGGTGGAATGCGTACAGGGCGGCGGCTCCGATGGCGAGGACTGTGAGCGTCGACAGCCCCGCGTGCGGTTGCGTCAGATTCGTCGTCAATGGAATCGAGTGCAGCGCCTGGTTCGTCAGCATCGCCCCGGCGATGCTGAGCAGACCGAATCGCAGAAGGACGAACAGGGCCACCGGTCCGAGGATCGCCGCAAACAGCAGGGCCGTCCAGACGCTGGTGGTGCCGTCGCTCTCGGACAGAAGCACTCCGACGAATAGCAGCAGCGCGATACCGTTCGCAATCCACGTACGTCGCACGACGGCTACGATCACCACATACGCGAACGTCATCAGCATCGTCGTCTGGAGCGCGTTCGGAAGCAGCCGCAGCAGCGTTGCGAGCCCGAACCGCACGCCAGTAAAAAACGCGACGTTCGAAAGCTGTGGCTGTCCGGGGTGCGCCGCGACGCCAGGAATCAGCGTGTCGACCGTCGACACCAGCGCGAAGAACACGCCGGCCGAGATTCCGATCAGAATGTCACGTCCGACTCGCGGGTCTCGAGCGTGTCCTGAAAAAAGGCGGGTCCACGAAATCAGGATGTCCGGGCAGAGCCGCCGCACGTACGGCTCGAGCCCGAGATAGAACAGCCACGTGAATCCGGTGTTCAGCATGGCGAACGCGGCGAACGTGAAGAAGCGATTGAGCTCCGTGTCGAGATCGAGGGAGTGCCGCGCCGCGAGGAGCCACGCGGTAATCCACACAGCCATCAGAAGCGACGTGACGCGGCGCGCGCCGCGCTGGTCCGCGCGTCCGCTGTTCAGATTCTGGCGCGCGAGCGCGATCGCTCCGAGGAGCAGCAGGATGATGATGGCCGTGCCGAGCGCCGACATTGCACGCGACGTCGTGGAGGGAGACTCGATGTCCATGCGCGCCGGCCGTGTCCATGGCCAGACGACCTGAAACGCCACGGGGTTGCCGTGGTACGACGCCCCTTCCACGCGCAGCTTGAGCGACGGATCGCCGGGCAGCGTCCCTTCCCACGCGCGTCTCTCATCGCCGTAGATGCGCGGCGTCCATTGCGGCGGAACCTGAGCGAACTTCGCGATATCCAGCCCTGCTGCCGAGAACATCGGCGCCCAGTCGGCCGCGCGCCCTGCGTCGCTCGTCGTATCGAGCTGCGGGGGCATCGTCACGAATTCCAGCAGACGGCCGCGATCGTCCACGATGACGGTGACCATGCCGGACAGAGCCAGCGGCGGATCGCTGATGAGCGGCGACCAGGATGTCGTCGACGGCGTCAGCGGCTGTGGGCTGGTGCGATACCAGAAGCGCAGCACCGGGATGTTACCGCTCGACAGGGCGGCCCATCGCGACGCGGTATCGTTCTGGCGCGCTGCCCAGCCGAAATACTCCGAGTTCAGCGCGGCGCCCCGCGCCCAATCGGCAACGGCACCGGATGACCCGGCTGTCGAAATGATCTGGCGTGCGCGATCCTCGAGCACGTCCGCCGTCTTTGGAAACGTGACACGGTTCACGAGCAGCACGCGATCCGCGATCACAGCGGTTGCGAGGAGGCCGAGCAGCGTCACTGACGCGATGGTGACGCCAGCGACGCGACTCAGCGTCCCGGTTTCGCCGGCCGCGGCAACCATTTCCGGCGACGGTGTCTCGCCCGCGGCAAGCGCGGCGGCGAGTGGATCACCACCGGGCAGCGCTGCTGAAACCGCGAGCGCCGAAGCGGGGCGCTGATGTGGATCGGGGCGAAGGCATCGGAGGATTGCGGACTCGACCTCGGGATCGAGATCGCGTACGAGCGCGCTGGGCGGCACGATCCCTGACTGCTCCCGGATGCGAATCAGTTCGGCGACGTTCTTTGCGTCGAGCGCGCGCTGGCCGGTGAAAACCTCATAGAGCACCAGCCCCAGTGCGTAGATGTCGCTCCGGACGGTCACCTCGCCGCCGCCGAGCTGCTCCGGCGCCATGTAGGCGGGCGTGCCCGCGCGAATGTGCTCTCCCGATGCGCCTGCGAGCCCGAAGTCCGTGATGCGCACCTTGCCGGTGCCGTCGAGCATCACGTTCGCCGGTTTCAGATCGCGGTGAATGACACCGCGCTCGTGCGCGGCCGCAAGCCCGGCGCAGATTTGCCTCGAGATCTCGAGCGCCCGGTCCTGCGGGAATCGTCCAACGCGTTTGAGCAGCGACGCGAGGTCCTCGCCGTCGACGTATTCCATCGACAGGAACGTGTTGCCATCCTGCTCGTCGATGTCGTAGACGCGGCAGACGTTCGGGTGCGACACCTGCCGCGCCATCCGCACTTCGGTATGCAGCTGCGTCAGCCGCGCGGGATCGCGGTCGACGTCCGGCGGCAGGAATTTGAGCGCCACCGGCTGCCCGAGCTTCAGGTCGTCGGCGCGGTAGACCTCGCCCATGCCGCCGCGTCCCAGCTGTCCGACGATGCGGTAGCGGCCGCCGAGGAGAGTGCCGGGAGCGAAGCGTCCGTGCTGAATTGCGTCCGATGAGCCCAGCCACCCGGACGGCGAGCTCGAGGGCGCCTTGATGTCGCTCAGCCGCGTCTCGTCGTCGATGGGCAGGGGCACGCGGCAGAGTGTAGCAGGGCCCGAGCGTCACGGCGGCTCGAGACTTAAGCCATGAGCCGTGAGCCGTGAGCCTGCTATACTTACGCCTGCCGGTGACCACGGTAGAGATCCCCAACCGATCGCTGTTCCGTCAGCCTGAGGTGTGCGAGATCGCCCAGGTGCAGCCGTACGTCCTGCGGTCGTGGGAGGCGGAGTTTCCGGATCTCGGGGTCGCGAAGACCGAAGGGGCGCCGCGCGTGTATCGCCGCGCCGACGTCGAGTTCGTGCTCCGGATAAAGCACCTTCTGTTCGTCGAGGGGCTGACGCTCGCGGGCGCGCGGCGCAAGCTGCTCGATGAATCGGCGCATGCGCCTGACGCCGCGTTGCAGGATCTCGACACGCTGTTCCGCCGTGACGCGCGCGAGCGGATCCTGCAGGTGAAGCGGGGCCTTCGCGAGATCGCGACGATGCTCGCGCGGAATCCGTCGGACGCGTCGGTGGAGGCGAGCCTGTTCGACGTCGCACCGGCGCCGAAGAAGGCCGCGGCAAAGAAGGTCGCCGCGAAGCGCGCGACCAAACCGGCGAGGAGGAAGAAGTAACGTAGGGCGGCCCTTTAGGGCCGCCGCGGTTCACACCCGTGTCAGGCGCGGGTCCTGGCCGTTAACAGCCCCACGCCGTCCCTCGCCAAAGGCGCTCGTCACGGGTCAGGCTCGGGCGTGCGGCGCGGGGCGCCCCGTTAACGGCCACCCGCGTATCGGGTGTGAAACCGCTGGTCGTGGGGCGGCCCTTTAGGGCCGCCGGCGAGGTTTCGGTTCGCCTTCGCGCTTCGCGCTTCGGCGGGACCGAAAAACTTGCTCGCGACGTTCGCAAATTTTTCGGGATGTGGCGCAGCCTGGTAGCGCACCTGACTGGGGGTCAGGGGGTCGCTGGTTCGAATCCAGTCATCCCGATTACCTCATTGATCTGGGGGCTCTCGCCCCCAGACCCCCTACACCGACACTCGGTCGCTCGCATCTAACCGTTCTCCCGCACGCCGAATACGCCTGACGTCAGATTTCTTGCAGCCGCTCTCGAGCTTCTATGCCTGAGGCGCCGGTTTGCCGCTTGTTCTTCGACCGTTTTACCCGCCTGACCCTGGGCGCTCTGCTGCTTTTCTCCGCAGGCTGCGGCAGTTCCGCCAACACGAGCATTACCGCTCCGTCGACCACGGCGGCCAGGTGCGGCGTCAAAATAAGCAACATGACGCCCGCGGTTCCCGCGACAGGGGGGACCGGAAGCGTCTCCGTGGATACGGCTCGGGATTGCTCGTGGTCCGCTCGCGCGGACACCTCATGGATAACGCTCAGCGGCACGAGCGGTCAGGGAGCGGGGACGCTCAGCTATTCGGTTGCGGCGAACGAGCGGGGAACTCAGCGGCGCGGATCGGTCACCGTCTCCGACCAACATGTGGATGTCGTCCAGGAGGCCGCCCCCTGCAAGTACGAAGTCACGCCTTCCAGTCGTGAGGTCGGGAGTTCGGGAGGCGAGGTCACGATTGATCTTGCCGCGACGCCCGGATGCACGTGGACCGCGGCAGGCGATCGCGAGTGGATCGCAGTGGCGCCTTCTACGGGGGAAGGAAGCGCGGAAGTCCGCCTTAGCGTCGGGGCAAATACCGGCGCGGCGCGGAGCGCCACGCTCACGATCGCGGGCCGGACCGTGACGGTAACGCAAGCCGCCGCATCGGGTCCTGCGCCGCCGCCGGCTCCTCCGACACCGACGCCGTCTCCAACTCCCGGGCCAAGTCCGGAGCCACCGCCGACTTGTTCACCCACCGTCTCGCCCACGACGAAGGCGACCGGCGCGGCCGGCGAAGAGGTGATCGTATCCGTGACGGCACCAGCGGGCTGCGCGTGGACGTCGACGAGCCTCGTCGACTGGATCGTGGTTGCATCAGGCGCCTCAGGTATCGGCAACGCGTCCGTGCGCCTGGCCGTCGCGCCAAACAGTGGTGCCGCGCGCACGGGCACGGTGACGGTCGCGGGACGTCAGGTCACAATCACGCAGCAGGCCGCACCAACGCCGTGCACCTACAGCATCTCGCCCACCAGTAGCGGCATTGAACGTGGCGCTGCTGACCTCAGTGTCGACGTTCGTTCCGACTCGAGCTGCAGCTGGACGGCGGCGAGCCGCGCCGACTGGATTACGGTAACCGCCGGCGCATCCGGCGCCGGGAACGGCAGCGTGCGTCTGCGCGTGTCGGAGAACACCGGGCCGGCGCGAACCGGCACGGTGCTCATCGCGGGGCTCACTTACACGATCCAACAGGCGGGTCAGAGCTGCACCTACAGCATCAAGCCGAGGTCCTACCACGCGGGGCGCGGGCCTGACGACATTCTCGTCCAGGTAGAGGCGCCGGCCGGCTGCGCCTGGACCGCAACAAGCACTTTCTCATGGGTGGTGGTACGCGAGGGGCAAACCGGCACGGGCAACGGGACGGTGCGGCTGATCGTGGAAGCCAACACCGGCGCGCCCCGGACGGCGACGCTCACAATCGCAGGACTCACGTTCACGCTGATGCAGAACGGACCGCAGTGCACCAACGTGATCGATCCGACGTCCAGGACGCTCACTGCCGCCGGCGGAGACGTGACCGTGACCGTCACGGCAGACACCGGGTGCACGTGGAATTCGGCGAGCGATGTCTCCTGGATTGCCGTGATCGAAGGAGCGAGCGGCGTTGGCAGCGGGAGTGTCCGTCTTCGCGTGGACCCGAATGCGACCGGACCGGCCCGGACCGGGACCGTGAGAATCGCCGGACAGATCTTCACCGTGCAGCAGGATGCGCCGGCAACCTGCAGCTACAGCATCAAGCCGACCTGGTACGATGCAGGGCGCGGCCCTGACAGTTTTACCGTCGACGTGGTCGCCGATTCAGGCTGTACGTGGACGGCGACGAGTCCGGTGTCGTGGGCGACTATCGCGGAAGGGGCGTCCGGGTCAGGCCACGGCACGGTGCGCGTCGTCGTCGAGGCGAACGCCGGAGAGGCGCGTTCCGCGACGCTGACGATCGCGGGCGTTGCGTTCAAGCTCTCCCAGGCAGCGCAGTAGCGCAGCGGGCATCTAAACGGGCTCGACCGAGTACCTAAGTACCGATCGCGCCGAGTTCGTTTCGTATAATGGCGTGTGCCTCCGACGGTTCCCACTGAAAACCCCGCGCGAGTCCTCGTCGTCGACGACGATCCGGGTCTGACGAGCGTCTTCGTCCGCGTCCTGTCGAATGAAGGTTACACAGTCGACACGGCGTCCGACTTCGAGACGGCGCTTGCGACGATCGAGCGTCATCCGCCCGACGTCATCACGCTCGACGTGATGTTGCCGGGCACCGACGGCTTCGCCATCTGCAAGCGGCTCAAGAACGACGCGAGCACAAGACTGACGCCTGTGATCCTCGTGACCGCGCTCTCCGATCGCGAGAGCCGGATCCAAGGGCGGACAGCAGGCGCGGACGATTTTCTTGCGAAGCCCGTCGACTCTCAGGAACTGATCGCGCGCGTCGGCTCGGCGGCCAGGTTGAAGCGCTACACGGACGATCTCGATTCCGCGGCGTCGATTGTCATGACGCTCGCGACGATGATCGAGTCACGCGACGGGATTGCCGAGGGGCATTGCCACCGGATGGCGAACTATGCGACCGCCATCGGACGCGCGCTCGGCCTTGGCGCGGCCGATCTGCAGGCGCTGCATCGCGGCGGGTTTCTTCACGACATCGGGATGCTGGCGATTCCGCCGTCGGTGCTGTTGAAGGCCGGACCGCTCGAGCCCGAGGAGTTCGAGCTCATGAAGTCGCATACGGTCAAAGGCGACGAACTGTGCCGGAACCTGCGATCGCTGCAGTCGGTGCGCCCGATCATCCGCCACCATCACGAGCGGCGCGATGGATCCGGGTACCCCGACGCGCTTCGAGGAGATGCGATACCCGTGCTCGCCCAGATCATCGGCATCGTCGACGTCTACGACGCCGTGACTACGAGCCGTCCTTACCAGCGCGTGCAGTCGACCGATGAAGCGGTGCACGTCCTGCGCGATCAGGTGGAGCGCGGATGGCGGTCCAAGGAGATCGTCGACGTGTTCGTCGGCGTCCTCAAGGACCGTCAGTCTGATTAGCGTTTCTTTCTGGCGGGGGTGGTGACGCCCTTCGCACGTCGCGCGGCGGGGGAGGGCGCATCGTCCGCAACGACGCGGACGCTAGTCATGTCCGGCACGGCCTGGGCATAACCCGACGCCATCAGGTAGGTCGCAATCGACGCGTTCACATCGTACGTGAGGCCAGGATCGAATCTGTCGAGCGGGACACCATCGATGCGCCCGGTCGGGCGCCTGACAATCCGAATCCGCATCAACGCTCCTTCGCTGTCAATTGAAGCAGCAGCTCGGTGCTGACCCGGGAACTTCCCCATTCGGGTAGTCCGGCAGACGCGATTCCCGTGGGAATCGACCACTGATGGCTGCACGCCGGACACCGGTGCGTCTCCGCCTCCGGGCTGTCGGGAATCCCCAGGGTCGTTTCGCGGGCGCCACACGACGGACACGCCGCCGATGACGAATCTGTCGTCTCATTCCGATACGCGGAAAGCCAGTAATTTATCCTCATCTGTACTATCGCACTACAGTCGGGGTGCTTTTGGGGAAGCGAGGATAGCTGTGAGCAGGATTGATGCCGTCAAGCCGTCATACCGTCTGCAATGCCGCAAGTGTGAGAGACTCGGGGGCTCAGGAGGTACGCAATGACGACCGCCACTTCAACCTTGCTTGGGCGCCCCGTATGGTACGAGCTGATGACGACCGACACGGCAGCCGCGGAGAAGTTCTATCGGGCTGTCATCGGCTGGACCGCCGCCCCCTTCGATCAGTCCCCGAATCCGTACACGTTATTCAAGCGCGGAGGCGACGTGCAGGTCGCCGGGCTGATGAAGACACCCGACGGCATGAACATGCCCCCGTTCTGGTCGATGTACGTCGGAGTGCCGGACCTCGACGAAGCGGTCTCGCACATCAAACGTCTCGGCGGCAGCGGACTGTCCGAAGTGATCGATGTGCCGACGGTGGGCCGCATGCAGATGATGAAGGACCCGCAGGGCGCGGCTTTCTACATCCTCCAGCCGGCGCCGCGCGAAGAACGCCCCGAGACCCCGCCTGAAGTCGGCGACGCCTCGTGGCGCGAGCTCATGACGACGGACGCCGCCGCCGCACTGAAGTTCTACTCGGAGGTCTTCGGGTGGGAGCCAGGCGATGCCATCGACATGGGGCCGATGGGCAAGTACTACGAATTCCGCCGGCCTGTCGGAATGATCGGCGGCATGATGAACAAGCCGCCTGAGATGGCGTCGGTCCCGCCGAACTGGGGCATCTATTTCCTCGTGGCCGACATCAACGCCGCGGTCGAGCGCGTCAAAGCGAACGGCGGCCGCATCCTCAATGGTCCGATGGAAGTTCCCGGCGGAGATGTGATCGTGAACGCCATGGATCCTCAGGGCGCGGCATTCTCGCTGCACGCGAAGAAGAGATAGAAAGGTTCAGCGCATGCCGGGCCGCGTCAGCAGCCAGAACAACACGCACGAGTGGAGTGCGAACGCGGCCCAGCACACCAACAACCTGACCAGCGCCATTGCGCCGCGGATCGCGCGCGCGGTGTAAACGATCGCGAGGATCGCGACGAGCGGCTCCACGACGTACATGCCGACGAAGAACACCGGCAGGAAGGTAAAGAACCAGGGCAGGAGGAACGGGTTCGCGGCGTCGGACGTCGTCTGTCGTGCCACCAGCGCCGAATACCCGCATGCCGCGTTGAGCGGCAGCGGAAGGCACAGCGCCACGATCGTGATCGTCGCAGCCCGCGACGGCCATTCGCGCGAAGTCACGGCTGGATTGTAATGGTGCATCGTCCCCCCGTTTGTCCCTGACTGTCCGAAGGCGCACAGAGTCGTCCCGCGCGCGGGCACGGCGCTGGTCGATGACCCGCTTTTCGGCGCGAAATCCGACGAGTTTGGGCACAGCCGTTGCTCCCGCCGCGCGCATCATGGACATGCTCGCGCAAAACATCCGCTTTGCGTTCCGTGCGCTGCGCCGCAATCGTCTGTTTGCGACGTTCGCGATCGCCACCCTCGGCCTCGGCATCGGCGCCAACACGGCCATCTTCAGCGTGATCGACGGCGTGCTGCTCAAGCCGCTGCCGTACGCCAGCGGCGATCAACTGGTGGTCGTCAATCAGTCGACGCGGCTGACCGCGCGTCAGAACCCGGGCGTGTCCATCAAAGAGTTGTACGACTACCGCGACAAGACGTCGACCTTCGACGCGCTGGTGGAATACCACCAGATGAATTTCGACCTGCTGCGCAAAGGGAATCCGGATCGCGTCAGCACAGGGGTTGTCTCGCACGACTTCTTCAACGTGCTCGGCATCCGCCCGATCTACGGACGCACCTTCGTGGCCGCCGACGACGCGCCGGGCGCCGAGGCGGTGCTGGTCCTCAGCTATCCGTACTGGCAGAAGACGTTCGGTGGCGATCCCTCCGTCGTCGGCAGGATCGTCCAGATGAACGATCGCCCGCACACGATCGTCGGGATCCTCCCGAGCGTGCCGATGTATCCGCAGGAGAACGACGTTTACATGTCGGTGTCGGCGTGTCCGTTCCGCGCGGCGAGCGAAAAGCGCATCGCCGCAAACCGCCGCGTGTTTTCGGCGCTCACCGTCTTCGGCCGCGTCAAGGACGGAATCAACCGGCTGCAGGCCGACGCGGACGTCCAGCGCATCGCGGCGTCGTTCGTCGCGGAGAATGCCGTCACGTATCGCGCGCTCGAAGGCTTTACAGCGGCGGCGCTTCCGGTGCGCGAGCAGCTGACGAGTCAGGCGCGCCCGGTGTTGCTGATCCTGTTCGGGACGACGGCGTTCGTCCTGCTCATCGCGTGCGTCAACGTCGCGAACCTTTCACTCGCGCGTCTGTTGAATCGCGAACGGGAGCTTGCGGTTCGCGCGGCGCTCGGAGCCGGCCGCCGTCAGCTCGTGGCGCAGCTCCTGACCGAGAGCACCGTGTTGTCGATCGCCGGAGGTGTCGCGGGCCTGCTGTTCGCGGGGTACACCGTGACGATGCTGACGGCGTTCGCCGGACGCTTCACCACGCGCATCCACCAGATCGACATCGATCCACGGGTGCTGATGTTCACGCTCGCGCTGTCGATCGCGACCGGCGTGCTGTTCGGGATTCTTCCCGCGCTGCAATCGAAGGGAAATCTCCTCGCGTCGATGAAGCAAGGGGGCACGAGCGCGGGCCGGAGCCCCTCGCGAGGACGGCTGCAACAGACACTGATCGTCGTCCAGGTCGCATTTGCGGTCATCCTTCTCGTTGGCGCCGGACTGCTGCTTGCGACCGTCTACCGACTGCAGAAGGTCGATCTCGGCTACCACGGAGACCACGTGATCAGCGCCGAGGCCTTTACCAACTTCACGAAATACCCGACGGCCGCGTCGCAGATTGCGTTCTACGAGCGCGCCCTGCGGCGCCTCGCCGAAACGCCGGGAGTCGTGTCCGCCGCCGTGACGAACGCGGTGCCCTTGAGCGCGATCGTTCCCGGGGCGAACCCGCTGATGTTCAAGGGGGAGGGGGACAGACCCGATCCGCGGCGGACCGCTGACGTGAACGTCGCCTCGCCGCACTATTTCTCCACGCTCGGCATCCCGTTCCTCGACGGACGCGATTTCGCCGACACCGACGTCGCCGAGAGCGGCCGCGTCGCGATCGTCAACGGCACGATGGCCAGATACTGGAACGGCAGCCCGCTCGGGCATGAAGTGTCGTTCGACAACGGCCGGACCTGGGTGTCGATCGTCGGCGTGACAGGCGATACGCGTCAGTACGGCGTCGACCACGGTCCGGTCCCGGAGATCTTCATCCCGCTGGCGCAGTCCGGCGGCACCGGCGGCCGCGTCATCGTCCGCACCAACGGCGATCCGACGGCGTTCTCCGCCACGCTGCGCGAGACGGTGCAGGACCTCGACCCTGACATGCCGGTCAAGAACATCGTGACGCTGCCGGAGCTTCGCGAACAGGCGCTGGCAAAGCCGCGGCTCACCGCCGTGCTGCTTTCGATCTTTGCTTTGATCGCGCTGATGGTGACGCTCGCGGGCGTGAGCGGCGTCATCGCGATCTCGGTCACGCATCGACTGAAAGAGTTCGGGGTCCGCATGGCGCTCGGCGCAAGCCGCGCACAAGTGCTTGGAGTCGTTCTCAAGGAAGGATTGGTGCTCGTCGCGGCCGGTCTGGCTCTCGGTATCGTCGGCTCGTTCGTCGCCACGCGATCGCTCACGGCCTACCTGTACGAGACGCCCACCGGCGATCCGATCACGCTGTCGCTCGTCTGCCTGATGCTGCTTCTCGCGGGCCTCGCATCGTGCATCGTCCCCGCGCTGCGCGCCACGTCAGCAGACCCCGTGGCATCGCTGCGGGCGGAATAAGAGACGAATCCCTAATCCCTAATCGGACCTCACGATTCAAGATTGATTGATTCGACGATCCGAAGATTCTCAGATGAGGGATTCCCGATTGGGGATTGGGGATTTCTTTACTTGACGACGACGACCTCCACGTTTCCATCCCGCTGCAGGACTGTGAGCCCCACGTCGTGGGCGTGGCGTGTCAGCAGGAGATCGACGCCGCCGTCCGCAACGCGGAGATTCGTGATGCGCAGCGTTTCGAGCTCCTCGGGGAGCAGGGCGTGCGCGAACGACACGCGCCGCGCCACCGCGTCCACGTGAATGCCCAGACACGCCTGAACCAGCAGCGACACCGCGCCGGCGGCCCACGCCTGCGGCGCGCAGGCAACGGGATAGAGCGTCGGGAACGCCTCCGCGCGTCTATGAAACCCGCAGATCAGTTCCGGCAGGCGATGCAGGTCGACGGCTTGACTGAGATCGAGCATCGCGCTCAGTACACGGACGGCGTGCGCGGTCAGCCCATAGCGCGCGAATCCACCCGCGACGACGGCATTGTCGTGCGGCCACACTGACCCGTTGTGGTACGACATCGGGTTGTAGCGCGCCATGCCGGATGAGACCGTCCGGATGCCCCATCCGCTGAAGGAAGGATCGGACATCAGACTCTCGGCGACCATTCGGGCGCGATCTGGATGGGCAATGCCCGCGAACAGGCAATGGCCGGCATTGGAGGTCCGGACCCGGCACTGCTGCTTGCGCGCGTCGAGTGCCAGGGCGTAGGTGCCGAGCTCTTCACACCAGAAGGCCTTCTCGAACTGCTCCCTCAGCGACTCGGCGCGGGCCAGCCATTGTTCGGCGCGCGTGGTCTCCCCGCGAACGTTCGCCAGCCGCGCCGCGCCGCGCCAGGCGCCGTAGGCGTAGGCCTGAATCTCGCACAACGCGATCGGTGCCTCCGCGAGGCTCCCGTCCTCGTGGAAGATGGAATCCCACGAGTCCTTCCACCCCTGCTGAATCAATCCGGACTTGCTGACGCGCGCGTACTCAATGAATCCGTCACCGTCGAGATCGCCATAAGCTTCGATCCAGTGGAGCGCCGCGAGAATGTGGGGCCATAGCGTGTCGACGGTCGCGGCGTCGCCGGTCCGCTCGAAGTACGCGTCGGCCAGCATGACGAACAGCGGCGTGGCGTCGGCGCTGCCGTAATACCGTCCGAACGGAATCTCGCCGAGCGCCGCCATCTCCCCTTCGCGCATCTCGTGCAGGATCTTGCCCGGCTGCGCATCCTGTGCGTCGATCGAGCCGGTCGCCTGCGTATCGGAAAGAAACGTGAGAACCCCGCGCGCAATGTCTGGCGCAAGCCACAGGAGCTCCAGCGCCGTCAGCAGCCCATCGCGGCCGAACGGCGTGCTGAACCACGGGATGCCGGCGTACGGATACGCCCACCCCGGCTTCACCGTCGTCAGCATCTCGAGGTCTGCGAACGAGCGTCTCACCCACTGGTTGAACGCCGTGTTCGAACCAGTGAGGCCGGCCGCCGGACCGAGGGCATGCCGGGATCGCGCGCGCGCGATCGCGTCGTCGAAGCGAAGACGCGGTCGCGATTCTTCCTGGATCTCACACGCAATCGCGACTTCGATCTCCGCAGATTCATGCTGCTCGAGGGTAATGAGAAACACCCATGAGCTGTCGGCGTTTCGATCGGGCCGCCGCAGCGGAATGATTCGCGTGCGCCGCTCGACGTGATCGAGCCCGCGGTAGCGCAGCAGCCCCGCGGCATCGGTCCACGTTCCTGGCAGCGGCTGTCCACGCTGCGCCCGCCGTGTGCCGCGCACCTCGAAGACGTCTGCGAAGTCCGCATCGAATCGCAGAGTGATCGGCACTTGAAACGGCTGCAGGCCGTGGTTCGAGATGCGGATGCGCTCGATGGCGGCGCCGTCCGACAGTACACGCGATCGGAACAGATGCATGAGGCCGCGCTCGAGCACCACCCGCCCATCCTTGACGATATCGGGGTTGGTGAGATCGGCGCTGAAGACCGCGTTGTCGTCGCTGATCATCGAGCTGAGGAGCAGGGGCTGACTGCTGCCCAGCAGCAATTCCAGGCGAGACAGGTAGCGGGTGCCGGCGTGATAGAGCCCGTGCGCGCTCGCGGTCCCCGGAACCATATCGCCGTGCGGGTCGAACACCACGAACGTATCGTCGTGCTTCAGCACGCGCAGCGTTGCCGGGCGCTCGGCCTCGCTGATGATCGCGAACTGTTCCTCGAGGTTCAGCATTTCGGCCATCACGCCACCCCGTGCAGCACCGTGCCGCCGGCGCGCTGCGAGATCATCTGCTCGTAGAGCTCGAGGTAGTCCGTGGCCATGCGTGTCACGCTGAATCGACGCTCGAACGTCTCACGACACACCCGGCGATCGAGCCGGCCGATGTCGCACGTCGCCCGGATCGCCTCATCGACGGTCTCCACGATGAATCCCGTCACGCCGGCGTCCACGACTTCGGACACGGATCCTCCGCGAAAGGCCACAACGGGAACGCCGCACGCCATCGCCTCAATCATGACGAGCCCGAAGGGCTCGGGCCAGTCGATCGGGAACAGCAGCGCCGTCGCGCCGCCGAGGAACGCCGCTTTCTGCGACTCACCGATTTCGCCGATGTATTCGACGAGCGGGTTGTCGAGGAGATGGCGGATGTCGCGCTCGAAGTACTCGCGATCCGCCGGGTCCACCTTTGCGGCGATCTTCAGCGGCACACCGCAGGCGGTCGCAATGGCAATCGCCCTATCGACACGCTTCTCCGGCGAGATCCGGCCGATGAACGCGAGGTACGCGCCCGGTCTGGGGTGAGCTCGCAGGAGGTTGTGAGGAAGCCCGTGGTACACCGTTCCGATCCAGCCTGCGTGGGGCAGCGGTGCCTGCTGGGCCTGCGAGATCGAGACCACCGGGATGTCGCGAAATTCGTCGAACAACGGCTGGAGCTCCGGCATGTCGAGACGCCCGTGAAGCGTCGTGACGTGCGGAGTGCGAAGACGCCGCGCGAGCGGAAAGTGCAGAGGCGCGGTGTGAAAATGAATGACGTCGAAGTCGTCTGCGCGCCGGAGCACTTCCTCGAGCAGGAGCATGTGCGGCACGAAAGCGTCCCGGCATGTGCCGTCGAGGCGAAGCGCGCGCGGCCAAACGGAAACCAGCGGTGCTGAAGTATTCGAATCGCCGCTGGCGAAAAGAGTTACATCATGACCGAGCCTGACGAGCTCGTCTGTGAGATACGCGACGACACGTTCAGTGCCGCCGTACAGTTGAGGCGGCACACTTTCAGCGAGCGGAGCAACCTGTGCGATTTTCATTACAGGTTGCGCACGCAACTGGAATGCCAGTCCGTCAGGATTTCTTCTTGGCCTGGAAGTGTACGAACGTGCCCTTCTTGTTGGCGGTCACGATGTCGGGCGTGCCGTCACCGTTGATGTCGCCGGCAACGACCTGCGTCCCGACGCCCGAGTCGTCGTCGACGAGCGTGGGAACGAAGTCGACGCTCTTGTCCGCGCCCCGCACGAGCCTGAACCAGTAGATGACGCCCGCGTCGTTCCGATCCGGATCGGCCGTACGGCCGTGCGACCAGAAGCGCTTGCCCGTCACGATGTCCTTCACTCCGTCGCCATCCATGTCGACGAGATCGATCGCGTGAATCTCCGAGAACTTCACGCCGTACTTGTTGTCGGACGGTTGCTTGTCGATGATCACGTGCTCGCGGAACCGAATCACTGAACCCTCACGGTACTGCTCGTACCACGCGAGGCCGAACTCGTGGGCAGCGAGCGACGTGATGATGTCGTTCAGGCCATCGCCGTTGATGTCGTAGGCGTACATCTGCGCGCCGCCGGATCCCATCGGCTGCGCGTGGAACGTCCAGACCGGATCGCCCGACAGCGACGACGGCTGCTCCCACCAGCCGTTCTTTTCGAGCAGATCCGCGCGGCGATCGCCGTTGACGTCGCCGACGCCGAGGCCGTGTGTGAAGTTGCCGTACTTGTTGTTCGGCGTGATCTGATGGAACGTCCAGGGCGCCGCGGGATGGGTCCAGTCCGGCAGTGCATAGCCGTACTGCCCTTTCGTAATGCAGACGAGCTCCGGCCGGCCGTCACCTGTCAGATCGGTGAACGTCGGTGATTCGTTGTCGGTCTCGTCGAAGATCTGGTGGCGCGGCCAGTGCTGATCGGCGCGGCGCGGGTTTTCAAACCACGACGTGTCCTTCCCGGGGAAGCCGACGATCAGGAGATCCTTCCAGCCGTCATTGTTGAAATCGTACGGCCACACGAAGAAGTTGTCGGAGTACGTGTTCTCCTTTCCGAGCGCCCCTTCGAACCCAGGCACCTCCACAGTCGTCATCGGTCCCAGCTTCAACTTGAACGTCGCCTTTGCCGCGTAATACTCGTGGCGCTTCTGAAAGTCCGGGCCTTCCCACCACCAGGGGCCGGAGATGATGTCGTTCTTGCCGTCGTTGTTCAGATCGGCGAAGTTCGCGCCCTCGCTCCAGAATTGATCGCTCAATTGAATGCGCGTGAAGGCGCGTGGTTCTTCGGTCCGCCTAAAGGCGGACGCTGCGGAAAGCAGGAGAGCCGCGGCCATCAAAGAGACGACTGTGATCTTCATCGCGTAGCCTCAGGGCTTGCCGACGATTCGGTTGATGCCGCTCGCGATCTCGCGGCGTTCGGCCGCATTCGCCGTGCGGCCGAGGCGGTCCGTCAGCGTCCGCAGCGCCGTCTGCGTGCCGACCGCGGCGATGCGGCGGACCGTGAAAGAAAAGATGCTGGGGAGCTTCGTATTGCCCGCGAGCGCCAGCGCGCGCGGCATGTCGAGCTCCACGCTTGGCTCCGCCGCGTACCACACCATCAGCGGGAGATTCTGATCCGCCGCATCCTCCGCGTGCGCGAACAGCCCTTCGAGCGTGCTCCATCGCTTCGCCGGCGGCACGCGCTGCAGCGCGCTCGCGAGCGACAACCGCACGAGCGGCGACATATCGGACTTCGCGAGCCTCGCAAAGTGACGCAGCGTGCCGTCGGACGTGTGGCCGCCCTCGGCAAGCAGCGTCACCGCCCAGCTGCGGACGTACTCGTTGTCCTGATCGAGCAGGTCCTGCAAGGCGCCTTCGGTGAATCCCTGGGTCACGTACAGCGCCCACATCGCCCGCAGCTTGCGCGTGACGTCGGGGTTCTCTTTCAGGATCCGCTTCAATGCCTCGTGCACCTTTGGATCGGCGCCGCGCTCCTGCAGGAGCCGCCGCGCGTGACGCACGTACCAGTCGTTGTGATTGAGCTGCAGATCCACGAGCTCGGCGGACGAGAGCTTCGCGAGATCGACCTGCACCCATTTATCGCCGGTGTGGCTGATCTTGAAGATGCGGCCCAGCGTCTTGTCGTGCACGTCGGGATTGCTGCTGTGGCACTGGTTCTTGTCGTACCAGTCGATCGCGAATACCGACCCGTCGGGGCCGTAGCGGAAGTTCAGCATCTGACTCCACGCGTCGTTCGACTTCAGGAAGTCGGGGCCGTGGGTGCCCTCGTATCCCGATCCGCTTCGCGTCAACACGTCCATGTTCGTGCGCGCCCCATGAATGTTGTTCATGAGGATCGCGTCGCGGTATTCCTTGGGCCAGTTGTCGCCGCCGAGGTAAATCATCGCGCCGGCGTGCGCGTGGCCGCCGCCTGCGGTGTCCGATCGGCTGTTGCCCGCGTGCGGGCCTTTGTTGCCGACCCAGTGCACGTGGTCCGCGATTGTCTTGATGTCGTCGTAGGTATTCGGATCGAGATGCGGTCCGGCCTGCCGTTTGTATCGTCCGCCCGGTATCGCCTCGTAGAGGTGTTCGATGACACACGCCGTCACGAATGCGTGGCCGTAGTCATTGAAGTCGAGGCCCCAGGGATTGCTCGTGCCTTCAGAGAAGACCTCGAACGCGTGCGTCTGTGGATGGAAGCGCCAGACGCCGGCGTTCAGCTTTACCCGCTCCGAGTCGGGCGCGCCCGGCTTGCCGACGTTCGAGTTCGTGAAGACGCCGTGCGTGCCGTAGAGCCATCCGTCGGGCCCCCACGTAAACGTGTTCAGCGTTTCGTGCGTGTCCTCGTACCCCCAGCCGTCGAGCAGGATCTGCGGCTGTCCCGCCGGTCGATCGGTGCCTTCAGCGATCGGAATGAACATCAGGTAGGGCGCAGCGCCGACCCAGACCCCGCCGAACCCGATCTCGATGCCGCTGACCAGATTCAGGTTTTCGATGAACACCTTGCGGCTGTCCAGCCGCCCGTCGCCGTCGGTGTCCTCGAAGATCAGGATGCGATCCTTGCCCTCTCCCTCCGAGGCGCGCGTCGGATAGGTGTGTGATTCGACGACCCAGAGACGGCCGCGATCGTCCATCGTGAAGGCGATCGGCTTGACGATGTCCGGCTCCGATGCCGCGAGCGTGACCGAAAAGCCTGGCGGCAGCTTCATCGCCTTCGCGGCGTCCTCGCCCGAGAGGCCCGCGTAGGGGAGCACGTCCATCGGCGGCAGCGTGCTGACGTCGGACGGCACGATCTCGTTCGCGAACGTCGGCCGCGCGTCGTAGAAGCGGAAGTCGTCGAAGTTGATATGGGCCCACGGACTCTCGCGGAGGTAGACCGCCGTTGGCGCGCCGGTCTCCTCGTCGACGAGCCGGATGAAGATGTCCTCGC
>Ga0075434_100000874_pt1 | contig 24119 bp, 26 predicted proteins | sample RhiMethybrSRZTD3_FD_75298 | JGI IMG/M metagenome (GOLD analysis project Ga0075434, IMG submission 75298) | Populus rhizosphere microbial communities from Tennessee, USA - Rhizosphere MetaG P. TD hybrid SRZTD3 | ecosystem: Host-associated > Plants > Roots > Rhizosphere > Soil | place: USA... | reverse complement strand
TTGTTGGGATCGGTGATGTTGACGCGCCGCACGGCGACCGTGACGATCTCCGCGCCCGAGGCTTCGATCGCCTTTTTCGTCTCCTCGAAATCCTTGTACTTTCCGGTGCCGACGATGAGGCGCGACCGGTAAGTCTTCTCTCCCAATTTGAATACGTCGTTCATAGTTCCTTTATCCGCCGCCGACGAAGTGGACGATCTCGACGGCATCTCCTTCCTTTAAAAACGTTGCCCCGTGCGCGTCGCGCGCGACGATGTCGCGATTGAGCTCGACGACGACCCTGCCGGGGCGGATGTTCAACTCTTCGAGCAGCCCCGCGACGGTCAGGCCTTCGTGAACATCTTTTTTTTCGCCGTTGATCTGGACCAGCATGAAATGAAAAAACCGTACTCGACTCGGCCACCACGGTGGCCAGGGAATACGGTTTAAGCTCGTCCCCAAACTATCGGGACCGGGACTCTAGCGCTTCCCTACGCCGGTGTTATCCGGATCAGGTTCGGAGGGTTGCCCGATCTTTCAGGCTCTCAGTCCGCGTCTACGGACACCCCTAGCATCAGCTCACACCTAACAAATGGGTCCGGTCAAGTCAAACTTCCACGGCGACGCTGGCGTAGCCGACGACCTGACGCATCGGCGCGGTGTCGCCGGAATGGCAGTGCTTCAAAAGCCGTGCGCCTCTGGCGTTGAGCGCCGCGGCGGCGAAAAGCAAAACCGCCGCCGGCACGGCCCCGCACATGGTGATATTATTTTCTTCGACGGTTTTGAGCAGGCCGACAGCGTCGAGCGCGAGAAACTCATCTAGCGCCAGCCGGTCGAGCCGCTCCGTTTCCTCGGGCGATAGGTAGTGGCTCAAGTCGCTGCTTGCGAGCAGGACCACCTTTGCACCGGGACCGCTTCGCGCTTCGTACAGCCGCGCGAGCGCCGCGCCGAGCCGGCGGCATTCCGCCTCCGTGACATGCGACAGCGCGATCGGCAAAAAAACAAATTCGCCGAGCACGATCTGCAAGAACGGGAGCTGCACTTCGATGCTGTGCTCTTCGCGGTGGGCGCGGTCGTCTTGCTTGAGGAAATCGACCTCGCCGAGCAATCGCTCGCCGGCGGCATGATCGATGCGAACGCGGCCGAGCGGCGTCTCCCAGCATTCCGCCGCGCTCAACGCCGCGCGCGCGCCGCGTGCGCGATGATTGACGCCGATCACGACGGCAAGCGACGTCTCCCGGTGGAGCCGAGAGTAAAGATGCGCCGCGCACGGTCCCGAATAGGCATACCCCGCATGCGGGATCATGCCGCCCAACAACGAAGGAGATGGGGAGCGATTTCCCTTAGGTCCGAGAGGGTGCGAATCGAAGCATTCCGCGAGCAGCTCTTTTAGATCTTCGGCTTCGGCGGGATAGAACGAGCCCGCGACCGCCGCCGGCCTGACACGCTCCATGCCGATAGTTTCCAGTTTCCGGTTGCAAGTTTCAAGCTGACGCGAAACTCGAAACCGGTAGTTCGAAGCCGTTATTTGGGCGCGGCGATCTCCACCTGGAGCACGCCGATGCTCTCGATGTCTGCCTCGACCTTGTCGCCGGGCTTCAAGAAAAACGGCGGGACGCGGGCGAAGCCGACGCCCGAGGGCGTCCCGGTGCTGATGATCTCGCCCGGCTCCAGCGTCATGCCCTGCGAGAGCGATTCGATGGTCGTCGCGATGTCGAAAATCATGTTCGAGGTGCGGTCGTCCTGCATCGTCTCGCCGTTGACGCGGCAGACGAGCCTGAGCGCCTGGGGATCGGGAATCGCGCTCTTGTGCACGATCCACGGGCCCAGCGGACAATAGGTATCCAGCGATTTGCCCTTGAACCACTGGCCGTGCTTGCGCTGCAGGTCGCGCGCGGTCATGTCGAGACAGATCGTGTAGCCGAAGATGTAATCGTAGACTTTGTCCTTGGGGATATCGCGCCCCTTCCGACCCATGATGACGGCTAGCTCGACCTCGTAGTCGAGCTTCTCGGTCGCCTTCCAGTGGACGACTTTCCCCAGGTGTCCGATCACGGCCGTCGCCGGCTTGGTGAAGAAGACCGGCGCCTCGGGATATTTGAGCTCGATCGAGCGCGCCCGCGCCCCTTCTTCGATATGCTCCTTATAATTGACGCCGAGCAGGACGACGTTCTTTCGCGGCTGGGGAATCGGAGAGATGATTTTAACTTGATTGAGCCTCCAGAGGGCGCCGCCCTGGCGCAGCTTTTTCTGTCCCTCTTCGTCTCTATCGGATACGTATTTTGCTGCTTTTTTCGCCAAGGCGAGCGCGCCGCCGCCCGCCTCGATGAACGCCTGCATGCCGCCCAGGTAAGGCGCCGAGCCCGCCTTTAAATAGCGGCGGTTGAGCTCGGCCAGATCGATCACTTGGTCGGCCGGTCCCATGAGCCCCAAACGCTGCTGATTGTTCTTTACGAAAGTTACGAAACGCATCGCATCCTCCCAACTCTTTCAGTGACGTAAGACCTTCACCTATAAGAGACGGCAGGCTCGATTGTCAAGCCGTTAGAAAAACATTGGAGCCCGCCTCGCTTCGTGATAGCTTTAGCCTCTCGACAGTCGAAGATTGCTCGCCTCAACATGAAACGTATCGCTTTCTTAGTTTGCGTTTATTCGGTCGTCGCGGTCGCGCCGCTTTTCGCGGCGGAAAAAGTCCTGATCTCCTATTCGAGCCGAACGTACGCTTTTTTGCCGGCCCAGGTCGCCGCGGTGAAAGGTTTTTTCAGGGAAGAAGGGATCGAGCCCGTGCTGGTTCAGATGCGGAGCCAGGTCGCGGTGCCGGCGATGATGAACGGCGATATTCAGTATACGCTCACTTTCGGAAACATCATGACCGCCGCGCTTCAGGGTCTGCCGTTCAAACAGCTCGCCATCCTCACCGAAAAACCGCTGCATCACATCGTCGCGCGCCCGGAGCTGAAGACAATCGCCGATCTCAAGGGCAGGCGCGTCGGCACGCAGCGGATCGGCGGCTCGGATTACCTCGCGGCCGAAGCGATTCTGCAGGCGAAAGGGATCGCCCTGAGGGACGTGCAGTTCGTCACGCTCGCCGCCGACGAGCCCGTGCGCGTGGAGATGCTGAAAAAGGGGCTGGTCGACGCCGTGTGCGTCTCGCCGCCGGCGCCGATCCGCCTCGAAAAAGAGGGCTTTAACATCGTCGGCGGCCCGAAGGACTTGAAGATCGGCAGCCCGATCTCGGCGGTCTCGATCACCGATCAGCGCCTTCGGGAAAACCGCGAGCAGGCGAAAAAACTGGTGCGCGCCGTCGTGCGCGGACTGCGCGTGATCGTCGAGCGCAAGGGCGAGGCCGTGCCGATCATGATGGAATGGCTCCAGCAGACCAAGGAAGTCGCGAGCGAGTCTTACGATCTGATCGTTCCTTCCTTCAGCGTCGACGGCGGCGTCACCGATGCGACCTATCAGTTCGCCGTCGACGCGCGCCTCAAGGAGCTCAAATCCGACAGGCGCGTGCCGCTGTCGCAGCTGCGGGACTTTTCTCTGCTGAGAGAAGTGCAGAAGGAGCTCAGGCTTCACTGAAGGCCCGCTGTGATTGCGCGCCCCGGCGCGCGATGTTACTTTTCCGGCTATGAGAGGCAGGCGCGACCGCAGAAGAGAACCGAGGCGCGAATCCAAGATCGCCATGAAGGTGGGCGATCGGATTCTCGTCAACAAGGGGATCGCCAAAAGAGTCTACCTCATCGCGCGCACGGAAATTCCGCACTCGAACGAAAAAATTTTCGTCACGAAGTCGGGCGGCGATTTCACGATCGGCGTCAAAGTCTGGAAGTCCGATTACATGTGGGACGAAAAAAGCCGGATGTGGGTGCCGAAGAGATAAAAACAGTTCCCGAGTTTCGGGTTTCAAGAGTGAGGGCGCTTTGGTTTCCGCTCCGTTCGACTTGAAACCCGCTTGAAAGCATTCCGATGAAGCAAACCCTCGATGCGATTCTCGCCGACATCCGCAAAGGAACGCCGCATCCTTTGCTGCTGCTTCACGGCGACGATTTCAAAGTCCGCTCCGGCGCCCAAGCGCTCGTCGATGCGCTCGTGCCGGAAGAAAACCGCGCATTCAATCTCGAACGCTTCGACGGCCGGAGCGCCTCATGGGATGAGGTCGAGGCGGCGCTGATGACCGCGCCGTTCTTCCCCGGCGTGAAAACGGTCTGGGTCGAGAACGCGCCCTATTTCCTCTCGGCGGAGAATAAGGGCGAGATCGGCGAGAAAATCGTCCGCCTTTGGGGCGAAGGTAAAAAGGACGAGGCGGCGCGCACCCTGCTCGAATTATTGGCCGTCGAAGGCTGGACCGGAGATCGCTGGGAGCGCGCCGACGCGCGCTCCGAGGGCGCGGAGGTCGCCGCGCTCCTCGGCGACGGCGGACGCGACGCGGCGGAGCCTTTGCTTGCCCACGCGCGCGCGCAGAATCTCGCACTGCGCCCGGGCCGCGGCGAAGCCGACCGCCTGACCGACCTGCTCGACAAAGGCCCTCCCCCCTGGGGCGTGCTTTTACTGACGGCCGCGCACGTCGACCGGCGTACCCGGCTTTACAAAAAATTCGCCGAGAAAGCCGCCGTGCTCGATCTCTCCGTCGCGCGCGAGCGGGGCGGCAAAATCGACCGCGCGACTTTGGGGCAATTCATCGACCGGCGGCTCGCCGAGGCGGGCAAGCGCATCGAGCCGCGCGCCAAAGAGATGCTCCTCGCCCGCGCGGGGGCCCAGCTCTGGTCGTTTCACCAGGAGTTGGAGAAGCTCTTACTCTACGTCGGCGCCGCGCCGATGGTCCGCGCCGAGGACGTGGAGAACATCGTCATCGATCAGGGCGAGGGCTGGATCTTCGATCTGACCGATGCCCTGATCGCGCGCAACGCGCTCTCGGCGCTCGGCCAGGTGGCGCGCCTGCTGGCGCAGGGGAATCACCCGCTCGCGCTTTTGGCGCCGATCGCGAGCTCGATCCGGCGCTTGCTGATCGCGCGGCAATTCATGGACGAGGAGATGCGCCGTTCGCGAAGGCGAATGACGCCCGACGAAATCGTGCGCAACATGCCCGATGAAGTGACGCGGCTGCTCTCCAGCGCGAATGCCGCCTATCATGCCGTGACGAAGGCCCAGAATTTTACGGCGAAGAAGCTCGCGCGCGATCTCGAACTGATTTACGAAACCGATCTGCGGCTCAAGTCGAGCGGCCCTGCGCCGCGGATCGTCATGGAGCGGTTGATCCTCGACCTCTGCGCTCGATGATCTCGAAAGAACAGCTTAAAAAAGGCGCCGTGCCCGCTTTCATCGTTCTCGCCTTCGGCGCGGGGTTGCTCGTCCACAATTTCTACCAGCGCTGGGGTTCAGCGCCCAAGCCGTCCGTAAGCTCCAGCGCTTCCTTGGCGGTTCCTCCATCGGCCGCGCCGCCGCCGGCCGTCGAGCCGGCCTTCGTCGAGGCGCGGGACGTGGACAAAATCAGGACGTTCGCCGGTGCCCAGGCGAGAATCCGCGGGCGCGTTTTTCGCGTCGGCAAATCGTCCCGCAGCAACACCTACTTCATCAGCTTCGGCCCGTCCCGGGCCTCGTTTACCGCGGTCATCTTCCCGTCGTCCGTCGCGCAGTTCGAGCAAAGCAATCTTGCGCCTAAAATATTCGAGGGCAAGGAGATCGAGGTGACGGGCGAGATCAAAGATCACCCGCAATACGGTCTCGAGATGATTTTAGAGGAGCCGGGGCAGGTCAAGATCATCGCCGATTAGCGCCGGCGGCGCCGCGCTCGGCGACCATCTTGGAAATTTATGGCGTTCGGGTAAAATAGCGCCATGGCGGCCCCCGAGAAAAAATGCATGATCTGCGGCAAGGCCGCTCCGTTGAAGGGCGGCATCTGCGACCCGTGCCAGGAGCGGATCCGCGGCGAGGCGCTCGGACGCCAATCGGGCGAGCGGGGAGAGGCGGAGCGCGAGCTTAAAAAGCACGGGGTGAATCCACGGTCGGGTAAAAAAGACTGAGCCATGGACGAGAAAGAGAGCCTCGAGAAGGCGGTGCGGCTATTTCACGAGGCGTACCGTTTTCAAATGCAGGGCAAGCTCGATGAGGCGGCGCGGCTCTACCGCGAATCGATTTCTTCGCGCCCCACGGCCGAGGCGCACACGTTTCTCGGCTGGACCTATAGCTTTCAAGGTCGCTATGAAGAGGCGATCGCCGAATGCCAGAAGGCGATCGCCGTCGATCCCGAGTTCGGCAACCCGTACAACGACATCGGCGCCTATCTCATCGGTCTCGGCCGTCTCGACGAAGCGATTCCATGGCTTGAGCGGGCGACGCGCGCGCGGCGCTACGAAGCCTATCATTATCCGCACTTCAACCTCGGCAGGGTTTATCTCAGCAAAGGAATGCTCAAGAAGGCGCTGGAAGAATTTCAGCAGGCGCTCGCGATCGAGCCCAAATACACCTTGGCGCGCCAGGCGATCGAAGCGGTCGAGCAGCAGCTTCAATAATGAATTTAGCTCTGTGCGCGACGTCGAAATTGTGATATAAAGTGGGTCGATTTACCGCCGCAAGGAGGCTTAGGACGTTCTGAAGTTTGTAAGACATCGCGCTCGGCTGCTCCTCCTTGTGGTTCCCCTGCTTTGTCTCGCTCCCAGTCCGGCACGTGCCGATTTCCCGGACGAGGGGCTCAGCGCCAGGGCCGCGCTCCTCATGGACGCGAAGACCGGCGACATCCTCTTCCAGCGCGAACCCGACGAACAACTGCCTCCCGCGAGCACGACCAAAGTCGTCACCGCGCTCGTCGTGCTCGAAAGCGGCAGGCCGCTGACCGATGTCCTCACCGTCAGCAAGAGCGCCACGCAGGTGCCCTCATCCAAGCTCTACCTCCGTCCCGGACAAAAGATGAGCATCCGCGATCTGCTCTATGCATTGCTTTTGGCGTCGGCGAATGACGCCGGCATGGTGCTGGCGGAGGGGATTGGCGGCTCCGTCGAGCGCTTCTCCGAGATGATGACCAAAAAGGCGCACGAGATCGGCGCCGTCAACAGCCATTTCGTCAATCCCCACGGGCTGACCGCGCAGGATCATTACTCGACCGTGCGCGACCTCGCGCTGATTTTCAATTACGCTCTGAAAAATCCCACGTTCCGCGAAATCGTGCTGACAAAGGCGAGCGCGGTTAACACCACGCCGCCGGGCCGCAACGCCAAGCCGCGCCAGCTCATGGTCCGGAGCCACAATCGCATGCTGTGGAATTTCGCCGGCGCGCTCGGCGGCAAAACCGGATATACGCTGGCGGCGATGAAATGCTTCGTCGGCGCCGCGGCGCGAAACGGCGCGACCGTCGTCGTCGCGATGCTCGGATCGCACGATCTCTGGGGCGACAGCACCAAGCTCCTGGGCTACGGCCTGGAGAATTACGAAACGCTGAAGGTTGCCGCGGCGCATAACGGGCCGGCGCTCGGCGGCAATCCGGTCGTCGCCGCCGAGCGAAGCACTTCAGTATTGTTCACAATGGACGAGCAGCGCCGGCTGCAATCGTCCGCCGGCTACATGCTCCAGGTCGGCTCGTTCCGCGAGCGCGACCGGGCCGAGTATCTGCAGAAGATCATCACATCGAACGGGATTCCGGCGCTGCTCGAGCCCGCGCCGGTCAACGGCCAGACGACCTATCGCGTCAAAGCCGGCCCTTACGGCAAGCTGACGGAAGCGCAGGAGGTCGCGCGCGAGATCGAGACCAAGAGCGGCTTCCGCGCGATCATCCTGCCCGCGCCGGCGGCGGCCCAGCCGAATCAAAACCCCAGCTAGACGCCCTCAGACATCCACGACCATGCCGTCTTCGGCGAGCGGCAGATCTATCTCGGCTTGGCGCGCGAGCATCTCTTCGCCGAGATGAGTGAGCAGGATCTTCTTGCACCCGAGCCGCGGCAGATTCGCAAGCAGTTTTACATAATTCATGTGGCCGGGCGCGTCGCGGTCGTAGTAGCAGCATTCGCAGAGGAACAGGTCGGCGCCGCGCGACTGGGCGACGAAATCCTCCGTCCACGCGGAGTCGCCGGAAAAGAGCAGCGTTTTACCGCCGAGCGTGACTTTTAGCCCGAGCGAGACGTCGCGCACCTGATGTGGCACGCGAAAAGTCGAGACGCGGATGCCGGCGATCGTCTCCTCGCGGCCAGGCTCCAGGTGATGGAACTCCGTCGGCGGCAGCTCGCGGCGCTCGATGCGCTCGCCGAACATCCATTGGAACATCCCGCGTAGGCGCTCTTCGGTCCCCGCCGGTCCGGCGATGTGCAGCGGCCGCGCGCGCGGATGCTCGTGGAGATAATCGCCGAAGAAAAACGGCAGGCCGGCGGCATGGTCTCCGTGCAGGTGGCTCAAAAACACCGCGTCGAGCCGGTCGGGGGCGAAGCCCGCGCGCTTCATGGCCAGCAGCGTCGTCGGACCGCAGTCGAGGAGAAACAGCCTGCCTTCGGCCTCGACGAGATAGCCGCTATTGTTGCGGCCGCCGCTCCCGAAGGCGTCGCCGCACCCGAGAATAACGAGTTTCATAGAATTCCCATCGAAAGACCGAATAGCAACGCCATCATTAATCTTGCTTTTTAGCACCTCTAAGTCTAGACTTTTTTGCGTGTCGGTAAATACACGCCCCTTTTTTGCGCGCTACACGACCAGTATTTGGATACGGTTTCTCCGCTTCAATCTAGTCTCGAATAAAAAACTCCAGGACGACCTCGAGCGCCTCGACCTGACGCCGCCGCAGTTCTACGTCCTCGCCACCATCGGCTACGCGGGCGGCCTCCCCTTCAGCGACATCGGCGAGAAGATGATGGTGACCGTCAGCAACCTGACCGGCATCGTCGACCGGCTGGAGGAGAAAAAGCTCGTCGTGCGAGAGCGCGACGCGCGCGACCGGCGCGTGGTGCGGGTCACGCTCACGGAGAAGGGTGTCAAGGTATACCGCAATACCATCCCGGTCTTTGAGAAAAGCATCTCGCAGTTTTTTTCGCCGCTCAACAAAACCCAGCAGAAGGAGCTTGCCGCGCTGCTGCGCAAGCTCATCCGGATTACCTCCGCGGCTTAACCCAGTTTCCCGTTTCAGTTACCGGTCTCCGGCCGCACTTGAAGCAACAAACTTGAAACTACTATCCATATGCGGATATATTTAATACCTTAACTAATTCATGGAGAGCAAAATCAAAGCGGCCTCCGGCCTCGCGCGGGTGAAGCGCTGGCTTTACGCCAAGGACGGCGACGAGCGGAGCAGCGGATGCGTCCTCTGCGGCTCGTGCTACGGGCATGGGCCGGTCAATCCGATGGAAGACGAGCCGGGCTTTAAGACCAAATGCCCGCCGTACGAGTATTATCGCTTTCAGCGCTTTACGCCGAAGTCGCGCTGGCTCATGGCACAGCGCGTGTTTCACGGCCTCGATCCGATCACGCCGGAGCTGAAAGAGGTCATCTACACCTGCACCAATTGCCTTATGTGCCAGGAGACTTGCGGCGTGCGCGACGACGGCGCCGGTCCGTGGGACATCGCGGTGGCGATGCGCGAAGAGATCATGCAAAGCGAGGGGCCGCTCGCGGCGCACCGACCGCTGCTGGAAGGGCTCCGGCGCGAGGGCAACCCCTGGGGGCTGCCCGCGAAAGAGCGCGGGGCGTGGGCCGAGGGCCTCGGCTTAAAAAAATCGACCGAGCACAAAGCCCCGACGCTGCTTTTCGCCGGCTGCTCCGCCGATCGTCCCGAGGGGCGCGCGGCGGCGCGAGCGCTGGCGCAGCTCATGCAAAAAGCCGGCGAGGACTTCGTCGTTCTCGGCGCGGAGGAAAAGTGCTGCGGCCTCTACGCGCGTGACCTGGGATTTCGCGAGGAATATGTTCGCTTGCAGGAATCGAACATCGACGCCGCCAAGCAGGCCGGCATTCGAACGATCGTCGCCGCGTGCGGGAGCTGCCGGCGCATCTGGGGCGAGTATCCCGAGGAAGCGATGGAGGGGATGCGCGTCGTCCACGCGGTCGAGTACGTCGACGAGCTCGTGCGAAAAGGGCGGCTCAAATTCACTAAAAGGATCGGCAAGAAGGTCACCTATCACGATCCCTGCCATCTCGGCCGCGGCGCCGGGGTCTATGACGCGCCGAGGAACATCCTCCACGCGATGCCCGGCGTCGAGCTCGTCGAGATGCCGCGGAACCGCCGCTGGTCGTGGTGCTGCGGGGGTGGCGGCGGCGTGCCGGAGTCCTATCCCGATCTCGCGAAATGGAACGCGGAAGACCGCCTGAGCGAAGCCAAGGCGACCGGCGCCGAGCTCCTGCTCACGACGAGCGCGGTCTGCCACCGGAGCTTCGCGCTCGCGGAAAGAACGCTGCCCACGCAAGAGCTGCTCGAATTTATCGCCGAAAGCCTCTAACGGATGGTCAAAGAACCGCACTTCACGCCGGCCCGGATGCTCTCGATGCTCGGGCTCAAGTCCGATTCGCTCGGCCGCTATGCGCTCATTCCGGGGCCGAAGGAGCGCAGCGATATGATTCGCGGACTGCTCGACAGCCCTAAGAAAAATTTTTCCTTTCTCGATTACGAGATGCACACGGGAACGCACGACGGAAAGAGCGTCACGGTCGGCAACGGCGGGCGCTACGCGCCGGATACCGCGATCACTACCGAGATCCTTTGCGCCGGCGGCGCGGAGTTTCTCGTCCGCATCGGGAGCTGCGGTTCGCTTCAGGAAAACATCAAAGTCGGCGATCTCGTGATCGTCACCGGCGCGCGCCGCGGCGAAGGTACGACGGAATATTACGTGGCGAAGAATTTCTCCACCGTGGCCGATCGCGGCATCGTCGGGGCGCTCGAAAAGGCCGCCAAGAGCGCCGGCGTCCGCTACCATCTCGGCTCGGTCTTCACGACCGACGCGCTGTTTCAGGAAACCCCGGAGCTGATCGGCGATCTCGAGCGTCAGGGGATCGCCGCAATCGACATGGTGACGTCGGCGTTTCTCACGATCGCGCAGGTGCGCGGCAAGCGGGCCGGAGCGATCATGGCGGTCTCGGACGAGTGTCTCTGCGGCAAGTTCGGCTTTCGCGATCCGGCTTTCGTCCGCGCGGAAGAAAAGATGGTCGACGTCGCGTTGCAGGCGCTCCGCTTCATGGACTGAATCGATGGACGCGAAGCAGAGCCCGCTGTTTGAACCGGTGCTGTGGCACGGCGAGGGATTTAAAATCCTCGACGAGACCCTGGTGCCCTGGCGCAGCGAATACATCGAGGTGCGCGATCCCGCCGAGGCGCTCCGCGCCGTCAAGGAGATGAAGACGCGCGCCTTCGGCCAGGTGCTGACCTTCTTTTATAGCGCGGCGCTGGCCGCGCGGAGCGAGAGCTCTGCGGCGGCGCTCCGCGCGCGCATGAGCCGTCTGGGCGACGAATTCACCGCCGTCCGGCCGACCTTCGATTTCAAAAGTTTGGCCGGATATTTCGAGCCCTGGTTCGACCGCCCGCCGAACGGCGACGCGGCGAGCTGGTTCGAGGGCAAGGTCCACGAATTCATCGCCGGCATCATGGCGGCGAGACGCCGCCGCGCGCGCTCGGCCGCCGAGCTTCTGCCCGCGCGCTGTCGCCTGCTCACCCACTGCAACGTGAGCGGCGAGCTCGTCGCCATCGCGCAGGCTTGCCGCGAGCTGGGAAAAGATTTGAGCGTGGTCGCGACCGAGACCCGTCCATATCTGCAAGGGTCGCGTCTGACCGCCTGGGAATTGCACGAGGCGGGCATCGCTGTCGAGGTCATCGCCGACGGCGCGATCGCGCAGGTCATGGCCGCGGGCGGCATCGACGGGGCGCTCGTCGGGGCCGACCGGGCCGCGCGGAACGGCGATATCGTCAACAAAGTCGGAACGTATCCGATCGCCGTCGCTGCCGAGCGCTACGGAATCCCATTTTACGTCCTGGTGCAGGACCCGGGTGCGCTGCAGAGCGGGGCGGAGGTCGAGATCGAAGAGCGGCCAGCCGCCGAGCTGTTCCAGCTTCAAGGCGAATCGTTGCTCGAAACGCCGGTCGAAGGCCGCTATCCGGCGTTCGACGTGACGCCGGCGCGTCTCATCGCGCGGTTGATCGGATTCGACCGCAGCTATACGCCCGAAGAGTACCGGCAAAAATATCAGCCGAAAGAATCCATGCCGACGGAGAGGAAATCCGCCGCGGACCATCTTCTCATCCATGGCCTGCCCAAACGGTCCGAGTACGCTTCCGTCGCGCGCACGTTGAAGTTAGAGAACGCCGCGCATATTCTGGTGGCGGAGATGCGCCCGGAGCTCTCGGGTCTTCATACCGTCGCCAGGGAGCTTCGCGAGCGCAACCTCCCGGCCGAAATCATCTCCGATAACATGATGGGAACTTTTTTCGCTCAAGGAGCGATTCGCCGCCTTTATCTTTTCTACAGCGAGATCGGCGCGGCCGGCCCGGTCGGTGTGTCCGGCGGGCTGCTCGCGGTGGTGCTCGCCCGCGCGCACGGCGTGCCGGTCGAGCTGCGCGCCGGAGAGGCGCCGGTCCCGGCGCTCGATCGCGACATCTCGACTTTCATGGGGCGGCGCGTCGTTCCCGAAGGGGTGAAAATTTCTTCGCTGCAAAAAGAAGTCATTCCCTGGGCGCTCTTCAAGGAGAACGGCGGCGCATGAAAGGCTCCGAGCTCATCCGCTGGGGCAAGTTGCTCTTCGAGCGGCGCCTTATCACCGGCTGGGGCGGAAACATCAGCTGCCGGCTGGGTAAAAACCGCGTGCTCATTACCGGCCAGCACGCGCCGCTCGGCTTTTTGACCGCGAAGGATCTGGTCGAGATCGATCTCGAGGGCAAGCCCGTCGACAAAAAGCGCCGCGCGTCGAGCGAGACGCCGATGCACCTTGCGATCTATCGCGGCACCGACGCGCAGGCGATCGTGCACGCGCATCCGCCGATGGTGCTGACTTTTTCCCTTTCGCACGAGAGCTTCGCGCCGCTGTCTTTCGAGGAGAAATATACGATCGGCGAGGTCCCGGTCGTGAGCCACGAGACGCCGACGGTCACCGATCCGGCGAAAGTCGTCGAGGAGCTGAAGCTCCGCCCGATCGTGATCCTCCGCGGCCATGGCAGCGTCGCCGCCGGAAAGAATCTCCAGGACGCGTTTCTCCTGACCGACTTGCTCGAAGAGGCCGTGCACTGTCAATTGATAAGAGACCAGGGTGTCGGACGCCCCGCTGCCGCCGAGCCGAAGGATAACAAGACTGTCGCCGCCGCGCGCCGCAACGGCCCGGCCCATGCGCTTTTTTCGCGCGCGCACATGCAGGCGCTGGTGGATGCGGCGAACGCGGACGAGCAATACCGGCAACAGGCGGACGAAGGCGAGCTCACGACTTCACTGACGCTCCGGATGGAGGGCGACGGCGCGCCGTGGACGGTGCACTTCGACGGCGGCGCGATCACACAGCTCGAGGCGGCCGACGACGGCGAGTTTTCCATCGGCGGCAAGCGCGAGTGGTGGGAGGCGGTATTTCGCGGCCGGCTCGACCCGTTCCTCGCCACGCAGCAGGGAAAGTTGAAGCTCGAGCGCGGCGAGATGTGGAAGCTTTCCAAGTGGTTCAAACCGTTCCAGCGGGCCTTTGCGTTATGGCAGACGATTCCAATTCAGTAGCCTTTTTCCCGGCCGAAGTCCTCGCGGCGGCAGCGCGGCGCTTTCCCGAAAAGACCGCGCTGATCTTCAAGGACGAAGCGCTCGCCTTCGGCGCGCTCGATGGCCAGGTCTCCGCGCTCGCGGGGAATCTCCAGCACGAAGCGATCCGCGCGGGCGACCGCGTCGGCCTTCTCCTCCCCAACTCGATCGCCTTCGCGCTCGCGTATTATGCGACGCAGCGAGCGGGCGCGGTCACGGTCGTGCTCGACGCGCGCCTCAAGGGAAAGGAGCTGGTAGGGGTGCTCCGCGACGCCGATTTAAAATTGCTCATCACCCATCAGAAGCTCGTCGACGACGCGCGCGATGCGCTCAAGGAATCGAAAAAGATTCCACTGTGGATCGTCGAAGGCCAAGGCGCCGAAAGCTTCGAGCTTCGCTTGAACGCCGCGCCGCAGGCTTTCACGCGCGTGAGGCGCGCGCCGGAAAACGACGCGCTCATCCTTTACACTTCCGGCACGACCGGGGAGCCCAAGGGCGTGGTGCTGAACTTCGTCAACCTCGCGCAGTTTCCCGAGATCATGGGAACGATGCATCATACGAGCTCGCACACGACGTGGGGCTGCATTCTTCCCATGTCGCATATCTCCGGACCGATTTACTTAAACGAGATCGTCGACAAGGGCAGCCGGATGGTGATCTTCGATCAATTCAATCCGGTCACGCTGCTCGAAGGCATTCAGAAGCACCGCGTCACGGTTTTTCACGGCGTGCCGATCATCTTTCAGCTGCTGCTCAATCTGCCGAATGCCAGGTCCTATGACACGAGGAGCGTCGAGCTCGCCGGCATGATGGGAACGACCGTGCCGCTCGCGCTCATGCGCGCGTTCAAGGACCTGCTGCCGCAGGTGAAGGTGATCCAGGGCTACGGCCTCACCGAGACCTCGCCGCTGCTGACCCTCACCGAGCCGCACATGGCGGACTCGAAGATGGCGAGCATCGGCCGGGCCGTTCCCGGCGTCGAGATCAAGATCGTCGACGAGAACGGGGCCGAGGTCGCGGGCGGCCAGGCGGGCGAGATCCTCACGCGCGGGCCGCACGTGATGAAGGGATATTTCCGCCGCGAGGCGGCGACCGCCGAGCGCATCCGCGACGGCTGGTTTCACACCGGCGACGTCGGCAAGAAAGACGCCGACGGTTACTACTACCACCTCGGCCGCAAGGACGACATGATCATCACCGGCGGACTCAACGTCTATCCGGCCGAAGTCGAGAACATGCTCGCCGAGCACCCCGCGGTCGAGGAGGCGGTCGTCTTCCCGATCGCCGATGCGAAGCGCGGCCACGTAATCGGCGCGGCCGCCGTGCCGCGCCGGGGGCAGAAGCTTGTCGAGAAGGAGCTGCTCGGCTTTCTGCGGGCCAATCTCGCGAGCTTCAAGGTCCCGCAGAAGATCATCATTCGCGAATCGCTGCCGCGGAACGCGACGGGTAAAGTGATTCGCGACGCGAAGATATTGCTGGGACAAGAGTAGGGCGGGTTTTAAACCCGCCCTTCGGTTATATGGCCACGACACTCGACGCTGACAACAATCTCCTCGGCCGCGTCAAGCGCGCCGGCGTGATTATCCTCGGCGTCTCCGCCAACCGTCCCTGGATCGAGGTCTGCTACGAAGGCGATCTCATGCACACCGAGCGCTTCGACCTTCCCGCCGGGGCTTCGCAGGTTTTCGTCGAAGAACTGCCGCAGAAAACGATTCTCTTCGAGCCGCCGCGGACGATGGTCTATCTCGACGGCCCGCACAATATCGAGATCTGCCGCGAGGGCGAGACGGTCGTCATTCGCGGGAAAAGAGCGGCCGATCCGCAGGTCTGAATCCCACTTCGCTGGAGGCGCAATGAAGACATTCATCGGAGCGATTTTTCTTTGCGCGGTCTTCGCCCTTGCCGCCGAATACGCCCGCGCGCAAAACGTCAGCCCTTCCGGCTCGGTCGGCGGCTACGAGGCGAAATTCATCGACGTCGCCGGCGCGAAAACGCGCTACTACGACGTCGGCCAGGGCGAGCCGATCCTGTTGATTCACGGCGCGCGCCCCGGCGGCACCTCGAGCGCCAACACCTGGACGCCGATCTTCGCCGGGCTCTCGAAGCGCTTTCGCGTCCTCGCGCCGGACCGGCTCGGCCACGGCATGACGGAAAATCCCAAGGGCGAATACACGCCGACCGCGGAGATGGAGCACGTCTACGGGTTCATCCGCGCGCTGAAGCTCGAAAAGTTCCACATCATGGGGCAGTCGACCGGCGCTTATCACGCCGCGCGCGTGACGCTGGAGCATCTCGATTGGATCAAGACGCTCATCGTCTGTGACAGCAACACGCTGTCGCCGCCGGTCGGTGACATCGCGGCGCGCCGCGCGCAGATCGGCCTCGGCACCGGCGCCGGAGCGCAGCGCGCGCCCGAGCGCACCGTTGCCGAGCAGTTCCGCTTCAACATCGGTCAGCTCTCGAAGACCAAAGAGCACATCACCGATGAGTTCGTCGCGGCCGCCGCCTACATGGCCGCGCAGCCGAACGGGCAAAAGACCGACGCGGCGATGAAGACCGAAGCCGCCGCCAGGTACGAAGAGATCATCACGAAGGGCGCCGAGGAGATGCGCGGCTGGATGAAGGAAGGCAGGCTCCAGACGCCGACGCTGCTCTACTGGGGCAAGAACGACCCGTCGGCAATCCTCGCGGTCGGCCTCCAGCTATTCGACTTGATCGCGGAAAAAAATCCTCGCGCCCGCATGCTCATCGCGAACAACGTCGGCCATTTTCACTACCGCGAGCGGCCGGATGAGTTCAGCCGGAACGTCATCAACTTCATCGGCGGCTGGTGAGATTCGTTTTTACGACGACGCGCGGCTAACGTTCGCTGAACTTCGCCAACCCCGGGGTGAAATCGAAGGCGATCTTCGTCTTGTCGCCGACGCGATTCTTGACGATGTGAAGCGTCACCCCGCGCGCAACGGTCTCCGGTATCGTCTTATCTTCGCGCAGCACCAGCACGGCGTCGGCGCCGACGGCGCGCTCGGCCCAGTGCTCCGGCGCCCCAGCGGAGCCTAGCTCCGGCCAGGTGGCGAGCAAGGGCAGATCGAGTCTCAGCGCGAGCTCGCTGAGTCGTTCCACCACGAGCGGAAGGCGTTCGTCGAGCGCCGTCGCGGCAGCGCCGAGGCGCTGCGCGTCATCGATGACGACGAGGAGGCTCTGCGTATTCGCCGCCTCTCGCGCCGCGGAAATATTTCGCTCGATATCTTCGAGCGTCGTTCGCGCGTCGCCTTCGATAACGTAAAGCCGGTCGAGCCAGCTCTTCGCGCCGGCCGCCGCGGCCTTGAGCTTCTCCCACCCCGGCGCCATCTCCTCTTGCGCGACATTTTGTTTGGACACGCCGTAGGCGTGGAGGAGATAGCCGGCGCCGCGGCGAATCTCGTGCGTCTCCAAACCGCTCAGCCGCGCGAGCGTGCGGAGACTCAAGTCTTTTTTTCTTTCGCCGAGAGTAAAGAAGACGGCCGGGACGGAATTCAATCTTGCGGCCTGATCGCAGAGCTGCTTGACGAAAGCCGTCTTGCCAGCGGCCGGCGCGCCGACGACAAGATAGAGACCGCGCGCTAAACCGTTCAACGACGCGTCGAGTGCCGTAAAGCCCGAACGCCAGGCCGCGATGTTCTTCACCTCGCGCGCGCTCTCCAACGCGGCGATGAAAGCGTCCAATTCCGCGGCCTCGGATTTGAGCTTGCCGTCGCCCATGATCAGCCGAGGAGATTACTCACTTTGTTTGGGCGAGGCAAGGCGCGGCCGGGGCCTCCTGGGGCATGAATTTCATTTCTCGACCGTCTTATGTTAAGATTGTTATTCCTCCGGGAGTCTAAGAGATTGCACGATTGGATCGAGCGCTACGGCGATCACCTGAAACTGGAGAAAAACGTCTCGCCGCACACGCTCCGGAGTTACATCGGCGACTTAAGGCAGTTCGAAGAATATCTCGACCGGAGAGCCAAAGAACATGACGAGAAGAAAACCGCCGTCGAGGACGTGACCGTCCATCTTGTCCGCGCCTATCTCGCGTCGCTCGCCAAGCAGAACAAGAAAAGCTCGATCGGCCGGAAGCTCGCCGCGCTCAAAGGCTTCTACCGCTATCTCATTCGCGAGCAGCGCATCGCGCAAGACCCGCTGGCGCTCATCTCGACGCCGAAGCAGGAGAAGCCGCTGCCCAAGTTTTTATCCGTGGACGATGTCTTTCGCCTGCTCGGCGGCATTCCGAGCGCGGACATTCTCTCGCTGCGCGATCGTGCGATTCTGGAGACGCTCTATTCGACCGGCGCGCGCGTGAGCGAGGCCGTAGGACTTAACTGGGGCGACGTTGACTTTCGACTCGGCGTCATTAGAGTGATGGGAAAAGGCTCGAAGGAGCGCATTGTGCCGATCGGTGAAATCGCGCTGAAGGCGCTTGAAGATTATGCGGCGGAACAGACGCTCGTCTGGAAACGCGCGGCGAAAGGAAATCATCCGGTGTTTCTCAATCATCGCGGCCGGCGGATCACGACGCGGAGCGTCGCGCGCGTCGTCGAGAAATATCTCAAGGCGGCGGACATTCAGGTGCGGATGGGGCCGCACGGGCTGCGCCACACATTTGCGACGCATCTTTTGAACGGCGGCGCCGATCTGCGCATGATCCAGGAGATGCTCGGGCACGCGAGCCTCTCGACGACCCAGCGCTACACCCATTTAAATCTGGACCAGCTCACGGCCGTCTACGATAAGGCGCATCCGAGGGCGTGAAGAAGGCGTGAGGCGTAAGGGCGCGGCGCGAGAAGATTTAACCTCGCGTCTCTTGCACCGCGCCGCTAACCTGGATTTATGATGTTTCACGGAACGACAATATTGGCGGTGCGCCGCGGCGGGAAAATCGTTATGGCCGGCGATGGGCAGGTGAGCCTCGGCCAGACTGTGATGAAGCACACGGCGCGAAAGGTGCGGAAGCTTTATCACGATAAAGTCATCGCGGGCTTCGCCGGCGCCACGGCCGACGCCTTTACGCTGTTCGAAAAGTTCGAGGCGAAGCTCGAGCAGTTCAACGGCAACTTAAAGCGCGCCGCCGTCGAGCTGGCGAAAGACTGGCGCACCGACCGGGTGCTGCGCCGGCTGGAGGCGCTCTTGATCGTGGCGGACGCGGAGAATACGCTCGTCGTCTCGGGCGCCGGCGATGTCGTCGAGCCCGACGACGGCGCGATCGCGATCGGCTCGGGCGGCAATTACGCGCTCGCCGCCGCGCGCGTCCTGCTCAAGCACACCGAGCTCGACGCGCGAAAGATCGCCGAAGAATCGATGAAGCAGGCGGCGGAGATTTGCGTCTATACGAACGAGCAGCTGAGCTTTGAAGAATTGCCATAAAGGACGGAAGTGAAAGACCTGCGCACAGAGCACCTGATCGAATCCGCGCCGAGCGCGACAGCGCCGATGATGACGCCGCGCGAGATCGTCTCCGAGCTCGACCGCTACATCGTCGGGCAGCGCGACGCGAAGCGCGCGGTGGCGATCGCGCTGCGCAACCGCTGGCGCCGCCGCCTCGTCCCCGAGGAGCTCCGCGAGGAGATCGCGCCGAAAAACATCATCATGATCGGCCCCACGGGCGTCGGCAAGACCGAAATCTCGCGCCGCCTCGCCAAGCTGGCGCAGGCGCCGTTCATCAAGGTCGAGGCGTCGAAGTTCACGGAAGTGGGCTACGTCGGGCGCGACGTCGAGTCGATCATCCGCGACCTGACCGAGCTCGCCGTCGGCATGGTGAAGGAAGAGGAGAAGCAAAAGGTCGAGATTCGCGCGCGCGAGCTGGCGGAGGAGAAGATCCTCGACATCCTGCTGCCGCCGGTGCCTTACGGGAGAAGCGAGACCGAAGAGGCGGACAGCGTCCGCGCCGCCGGCACACGCGACAAGCTCAAGAAGATGCTTCGCGAGGGGAAGCTCGACGAGCGCTTCGTCGACATCGAAATGACCCAGTCGATCATGCCGATGGTCGAGGTGCTGACGCCGCAGGGTATGGAAGGAATGGAATTCAATTTAAAAGAAATGTTCTCCAACCTCATGCCCAAGCGGACTAAAAAGCGCAGCGTCAAGATCCCCGAGGCGATCGCGATCCTCACGCAGGAAGAGGCGGGCAAGCTCATCGACATGGACAAGGTGACTTCCGAGGCGGTGCGGCGCGTCGAGCAGTCCGGCATCGTCTTCATCGACGAGATCGACAAGATCGCCGGGCGCGAGTCGGCGCAGGGCCCGGACGTCTCGCGCCAGGGAGTGCAGCGCGATCTGCTGCCGATCGTCGAAGGCTCGACCGTCAACACGAAATACGGCATGGTGAAAACCGACCATATCCTCTTTATCGCCTCAGGCGCCTTTCACAGCAGCAAGCCGTCCGATCTGCTGCCGGAGTTTCAGGGGCGCTTTCCGATCCGCGTCGAGCTCGGCTCGCTCGGCAGAGACGAGTTCATGCGCATCCTGACCGAACCGAAAAATGCGCTGATCAAACAGTACATCGCGCTGCTTGAAACCGAAGGGGTCCGCCTCGTGTTCGGCGACGACGCGATCGCGGAGATCTCGCGCATCGCCGCGGAAGTCAACGAGCGGACCGAGAACATCGGCGCCCGGCGCCTCCATACGATTCTCGAGCGCCTGCTCGACGAGGTTTCTTATTCGGCGCCGGAAATGCCCGGAAAAGAAATCGTCATCGACGCCGAATACGTGCGCGGTCGCCTGGCGCCGATTCTCAAGGACGAGGACCTGTCGCGGTATATTTTATAGAACCGGCTCGCGCGGTTCGCTGAGGGCGTTATGGAAGGATTCATCGGCAAGGCCGAAGTGCTCATGGAGGCGCTGCCTTACATCCGGCGCTTCTACGGCAAGACGTTTGTCGTCAAGTACGGCGGCAACGCGATGGTCGACGAGGAGCTGAAGGACAGCTTCGCTCAGGACATCGTGCTGCTCAAATACGTCGGCATCAATCCGGTCGTGGTTCACGGCGGCGGTCCTCAGATCAACGAGATGCTGGAGAAGATGGGGACGCCGTCGCAGTTCGTCCGCGGCATGCGCGTCACCGATCAAGAAACCATGGATATCGTCGAGATGGTGCTCGTCGGCAAGATCAACAAGGAAATCGTCAACCTCATCAACCAGCACGGCGGCATGGCCGTCGGTCTCTGCGGCAAGGACGGCGGGCTCATCCGCGCGCGCAAAATGACCGTCACGGTCAAGAACAACGGCCACGAGCCGGAGACCGTGGACATCGGCATGGTGGGAGAGATTATCGGCATCAATCCGATGGTGATCCGATCGCTCGACGAGAACAAGTTCATCCCGGTCATCGCGCCGGTCGGCGTGGGCGACAGCGGCGAGACATATAACATCAACGCCGATCTCGTCGCGGGCCAGCTCGCCGAGGCGCTCGGCGCGGAAAAGCTCATTCTCCTGACGGACGTCGAGGGCGTCAAGGACAAGAAGGGCGAGCTCCTGCCGACGCTCAAGATCGCCCAGGCGCGCAAGCTCATCCAAGACGGCGTCGTCGCCGAAGGCATGATCCCCAAAGTCGAGTGCTGCATCGAAGCGCTGAAAGGCGGGGTGGCGAAAACGCACATCGTCGACGGCCGCGTCAAGCACGCGGTCGTGCTCGAGGCGTTCACGAAAGAGGGCGTGGGGACGGAGGTCGTGCAGAAATAGCCGTCAGCTATCAGCCATCGGCACTCAGCTAAGAAATTCGGGTAGCGGAGCCGGAGCTGAATACTGACAGCTGAACGCTGAAAGCTCAATCATGAACAACCGGCAAATCATCAATGTGACCGAAAAGTACGTTACGAACACGTACGCCCGCTTTCCGATCGCGCTCGTGCGCGGAAAGGGACCGCGGGTGTGGGACGCCGACGGCAAGGAATATCTCGACTTCGTCGCCGGCATCGCCGTCAACTGCCTCGGCCACAATCACCCGGCCGTCTTGCGCGCGATTCGAAAGCAATCGACCAAGCTGCTTCACGTCTCGAACCTCTACCACATCGAGCCGCAGTCGGAGCTCGCCCGCGAGCTCTGCCGGCGCTCTTTCGCCGAGCGGGTTTTTTTTTGCAACAGCGGCGCGGAGGCGAACGAGGCGGCGATCAAGCTCGCGCGCCGCTACGGCGCCGAGTGGCTCGGCGGCAAATACGAGATTATCTCCACCTATAATTCTTTTCACGGTCGAACCCTCGCGACGCTGACGGCGACCGGGCAGGAGAAGGTGCGCGCCGGCTACGATCCGCTCCCCGCGGGCTTCCGGCAGGTGCCCTATAGCGATCTCCGCGCGATGGAGGCGGCGATCGACGACAAGACGACCGCCGCCATTCTGGTCGAGCCGATCCAGGGCGAAGGGGGCGTCATCGTGCCGGACCGGAATTACTTGCAGGGGCTTCGCGAGCTCTGCGACCAGCGCGAGATCCTCCTCATCTTCGATGAAGTCCAATCGGGCATGGGGCGCACGGGCAAGCTTTTCGCCTACGAGCATTACGGCGTCGAGCCCGACATCATGACGCTCGCGAAGGCGTTGGGCGGAGGCTTGCCGCTCGGGGCGATGCTGGCGAAGGAGAAGGTCGCGCGAAGTTTCGTCCCCGGCGCCCACGCCTCGACGTTCGGCGGCAACCCGCTCGCGTGCAGCGTCGGACTCGCGGTGCTCGACACCCTCGTCCGCGGCGGCGCGCTAAAGAACTGCGTTCAGATGGGCCGATTCCTGGCGGACCGCCTCGACGAGATGCAGGAGCGCTTTCGCTTCATCCGCGACGTTCGCGGCCAGGGACTTATCCTCGGCATGGAGCTGGAACAGGACGCCGGGAAGATCGTCGAGGAATGCCTCAAAGCCGGTCTTTTGATCAACGCGACGGCGCACAAGGTGCTGCGCTTCATCCCGCCGCTCACGATCGGCAGGAAAGAGATCGAGCAAGGGCTCTCGATCCTGGAAAAAGTCCTCGCGCGCCAATAACGTTCCCGTTCTTGCCTCTTGAATCGCTCCGCGCGCGAAACTAACATAAGGTTTTTTCGGGCAATTTATCGGGTGGAATCACTGTGGGCGGCGCAATCCTTGAAAAACGGGATCTGCTGAACTTTCAGCCGATCGGCCGGCGTGAAATCGAAGCGATCTTTTCCTTTAGCCGCGGGCTTAAGGGGGAGCTCAAACGCGGGATTGTCCGCCCGCGGCTCCCCGGCAAGACGCTGGCGATGGTGTTCGAAAAGCCCAGTTTGCGCACGCGTGTCAGCTTCGAGACCGGCATGATTCAGTTGGGCGGCAGCGCGATATTTCTCGGGCCGGATGAGATCCAGTTGGGCGTGCGCGAGAGCGCCGCCGACGGCGCGCGGGTTTTGAGCCGCTGGGCGGACCTGATCGTGGTGCGGACCTTTTCGCAAGAGACGGTCGACGAGATGGCGCGCTGGGCCTCCGTGCCGGTGATCAACGGCTTAACGGATTTGTATCATCCGTGCCAGATCCTGGCGGATTGCTTCACGCTCGTCGAGAAGAAGGGAAGGCTCGAAGGTCTTAAGATCGCCTTTATCGGCGACGGCAACAACGTCGCGAACAGCTGGATCGAGGCGGCGGGAAAGCTGCCGTTCTCGCTGACGGTCGCGTCGCCGAGAGGCTACGGACCCGACGCGTCGGTCATCGAGGAGGCCAAAGGCAGCGGCGCCCGCGTCCATCTCACTGAAGACGCCGTCGAGGCCGCGGCCGGCGCGGATGTCCTTTACACCGACGTTTGGACGAGCATGGGACAGGAGGAAGAGGCGCAGGAGCGGCGCCGGGTCTTTCGCGCTTATCAGATCAATGCGAAGCTCGTCGCGAAGGCGAAAAAAGACGCGGTCGTGATGCATTGCCTGCCGGCGCATCGCGACGAGGAAATCACGCACGAGGTGATAGAGGGGCCGCAATCGATTATCTTCGATCAGGCGGAAAATCGCCTCCACGTGCAAAAGGGCATTATGGTATGGGCGCTCAAAGGGATGAAAGGCTTAAGCGGTGAAGAGCCGAAACGAAAGAAAAAAGTGAAATGAACAAAGAGCCAAAAATACAGGTCAAAAAAGTCGTGCTGGCGTATTCGGGCGGACTCGATACTTCGGTTATCCTGCGCTGGCTGATCGAGACGTATCACTGCGAGGTCGTCGCCTACTGCGCCGATCTGGGGCAGGAGGAGGAACTCGAAGGGGTGCGTGAAAAGGCGATCAAAACGGGCGCCAGCAAGGTTTACATCGACGACCTGCGCGAGCCGTTCGTTAAAGATTATGTCTTTCCGATGCTGCGCGCCAACGCGGTTTACGAAGGCTCCTATCTTCTCGGCACCTCGATCGCCCGCCCGTTGATCGCGAAGCGGCAGATCGAGATCGCGCTGCAAGAGAACGCGGACGCGGTCTCGCACGGCGCCACCGGCAAGGGCAACGACCAGGTTCGTTTCGAGTTGACTTATTATGCGCTCAAACCCGACGTGAAAGTCATCG
>Ga0075434_100000872_pt1 | contig 24127 bp, 29 predicted proteins | sample RhiMethybrSRZTD3_FD_75298 | JGI IMG/M metagenome (GOLD analysis project Ga0075434, IMG submission 75298) | Populus rhizosphere microbial communities from Tennessee, USA - Rhizosphere MetaG P. TD hybrid SRZTD3 | ecosystem: Host-associated > Plants > Roots > Rhizosphere > Soil | place: USA... | reverse complement strand
GCCGATTTCCTTGCGCAATTCGGCAGTAACCTGTAGCGAAGGCGACTCTTCCAGCAGCTTCTGGTGCCGCCGTTGAATCGAGCATTCACGTTCACCGAGGCTAACCACATTGCCGTGCTCGTCGGCCAGCACCTGAAATTCGATATGGCGCGGATGCTCGACGTACTTCTCCATATAAAGATCGCCGTTGCCAAAGGCGGCTGCGGCTTCTGATTGTGCCTGCCGGTAAAGAGCTGGCAGTTCTTCTTCGCTTCGGACGATGCGCATGCCGCGGCCCCCGCCACCGGCGGAAGCCTTGATGATCACTGGATATCCGACCTGCCTGCCCCACTCCTTGGCTTCCTCTTCGGAGGCGATGACGCCCTCGGAACCGGGCAAGATGGGGACGCCGTGCTGCTTGACTGCCTCGCGGGCTTTTTCCTTCTCTCCCATCAAGCGAATCACTTCGGGGGGCGGTCCAATGAACTTCAGCCCGCTGGTTTCGCAAACCTCAGCGAAATTCGCATTCTCGGAGAGCAAACCATAGCCCGGGTGGATTGCGTCGGCGTTGGCGATTTCTGCGGCGCTGATGACCGCCGGAATATTCAGGTAGCTTTGCGACAATTGTGGCGGTCCAATGCAAATCGCTTCATCCGCGAAGCGTACGGGCAGTGAGTTCCGGTCCGCCTCGCTGTAGATGGCTACCGAGCGGATGCCCAGTTCCTTGCAGGCGCAGATAATCCGCAGCGCGATTTCACCACGGTTCGCGATGAGTATCTTCTTAAACATGCTTTCCAGATATGGGTTGTGAGCTATGAGCTGAGGAATTTCACCGAAGAGAGTTCACTCGAAGCTTAGAGCTCGAAACTCGCAACCATCCCAGACACAAAAACACGCGCGATTTCCGCGCGCCGATCTTGACCCGACTTCTCACTTCTTTGGCCGAATAGCAAACAATTCCTGCCCATACTCGATGGGTTGGCCGTTTGAAACCAGCTTCCTCACCACTTCGCCGGCGACGTCGGACTCGATTTCGTTCATCAACTTCATGGCCTCGACAATACACAACACCTGTCCTACAGTGACCTCGTCGCCGGCTTTCACAAAGGGCGGCGATCCCGGCGAGGGCGACTCGTAAAAGGTTCCAACGATGGGAGAGCGGACCATGTGTAGCTCCTCCTCGGGTTCCGGTGTCTTCGGCGGTGGGGGCGCAGCTGCAACGCTGGGAGTTCCGCTGGGGTCGGCAACCAGGGGAGGCGCCGCAGGTACAGCATAGAATCGAGGGTCCGGCATTGGAGCCACAACGGTCTCAGCGCCGCGTTTGATCCGCACTTTCACATCGCCGCGTTCCAGTTCGAACTCGGTGATGCCCTCTTCCTTTAGAAATAGTATGAGTTCTTTGAGCTCTTTAAGGTTCATCGTGTGCGGTGGGACCGCTTTCCGCCCCGCGCAACTATGCTCGAGCGCAGGGGAACTCCGGGCTCATCAGTCCCGGGCAGCAGCAGCTGACTAAAGGGCTATGAATTCCTTCTGGTGCGGGGCCAGCACCTCGCAACCGTGCTCTGTGACCACCACCATGTCTTCGATGCGCACGCCCCATTTGTCGGGGAGGTAGACGCCCGGCTCGACCGTAATTACCATCCCCGGTCGCAAGATTTCCTGCTGGCCTTTCGCCACCCGCGGAGCTTCGTGAATTTCGAGCCCCACTCCGTGGCCCGTCGAGTGCGTGAAGTGTCTCTCTAAACCATGCGTTTGCAATGTTTTACGGGCCGCATGGTCGACCTTGCTGACCGGAACACCGGGCCGGACCGAATCAATGGCGGCCAACTGAGCCTCCAGAACAGCCGCATAGAGACGACTTACCTCTTTTGAGGCAGCCCCTACCCATACGGTGCGGGTACGGTCCGAACAATAACCGTGAAGTATAACACCGAAGTCGCAGACCACGAATCCTCGAGCGGGAATGCGTGCCGCCGAGGCCCTGCCATGCGGCAGAGAGGATCGGACTCCCGCGGCGACGATGGTCTCGAACGACATACCCTCCACACCCGCCTTCCGGGCCGAATATTCCATCTCGGCGGCAACCTCCAGTTCATTCACACCGGGACGAATTGTGACAAGGGCCCGGTCAAAGAGTCCCGCGCCGACTGATACGGCTTCACGAATCTTCTCAAGCTCATTCGAATCCTTCACCATGCGAGCTTGTTCCACGACGGGCGGAACTTCACGAAGGCGGACTCCTTTGGGAATCAGCGCCGCAAGCCGTTTGCGCGCTGCAACCGTCAAGTGCTCGCTTTCAATTCCCAAGGAGCGCGGCCGCAAGCGTCGCCCGCCACGGCTCAGCCACTCGCCAACGGATACGAGTGGGGCTTTCGGGGCGATGATGATCTTCGCCCCTTTTACTTCTTCCTTCGCCTGACGAGCATATCGCCCGTCCGAGAAGAATACAGTGGCTGAAGCACTCACCAGCAAGGCGCCAGCGCTTCCAGTAAAACCGCACAGGTAACGAATGTTGGGAGGATGTGTGATGAAGAGAGTGTCGACCTTCAGGCGCAGAACATCTTTTTGAAGAGACTCGAGCCGACCAGCGTAATCCATCAGCGGGAGTGTACCAGCAAACTTCCGGATGGGCCGACGACTGTGACCGTCGAGCGCGACTTCCCTCAAGGCCTACAATCCCGCCACGAACTCCGCGATCTTCTTCCCATCCGCAGAGGACACGCGCAACACCAGCTGGTCCGTGAGAGGCACATCGGCACTTTGGATAGACAACTCGTAGATCTGAATCGTATCGCTGGGCTCAGGCGAGCCCTCTGTGGATCGCATCCGTGGAACATAAAGCCCGCTCACGGGCCGTTCTTCTGATCCTCGCCGCCATTGCGCCTCGAACTGCATGGAGGCAAGTATGTTTCTGCTCACCGGCACTGCATACGGCGACGCGCAGTCGGTGACCGAAAGTTCCACCATCAACTCGTCAGGAAAACGGTCAACCACATTCTTTCCGCGATGGAATTCCGTCCCCGCCGCCGACCGCTTCTTGCGAAGCTTCGCCAGAGACGAATCCACGATCGCCGCCGTCATGCGCCAGCAATGGCCGCCTAAATCGATGTCATGAGTTCCCATGGAAAGATTCGGGGTGGCATGCCAGAGCTTCGCACCTTCGTCGGCCGCTCGAAGAGGAAGAACCAGCAACACCAGAAGGAAACACAGCAAGAAGGATCGGGTTGCCAACCGTGCCGACAGGCCAGAAACCACGTTCTGACCTCCAGAGGACCACTTGCGTCCCAAATGCGCCGAAACTAGCACAGTTCCCGACGCTTCCCTAGGAATCTTCATGACCCGTATCCGAAAGATACCAGCGTGGCACCACAAGGACGCAGTAGCCGGAGGTAAGACAAAAAAAGACCGGCTCAAGGACAGGTTCGTCGCAAGAGCCGGTAGCAAGTGGTCTCTCTAATCTCAAGCCGCTACGTCTGAATGATGCGCGGCGTGATGAAGAAAATCAGCTCCTGGTTCGACGTCGTCACGCTGCGGCGCTTGAACAGGTTGCCCAGTACCGGGATATCGCCCAGTAACGGAACCTGCTGGATATTGAGCGAGTTGTTGGTCTGGATAACACCGCCGATGACGACCGTACCACCGTCGGTGACCAACACCTGCGTAGTCGCTTGCTGCGTGATCAATGTCGGGTTGCCCTGCACCGTCCGCCCAAAGTCAGGAGTGGTGTTTTCCACGTCCACGTTCAGGAAGATGGTGCCTTCCGACGTGATCTGTGGAACCACAGTCAAGCGCAGGAAAGCGTCGACGTAGCTCACGGTCGGGGGTCCGCCCAACTGGGCTTGGGTCACGATCGGAACCCGCACGCCCTGGCGAACCAGGGCCTGAATGTTGTTCTGCGTTACGACCCGCGGACGAGACAGAATCTTGAGCAAGCCGCGTGACTCCGCCAACGTCAGAACCGCGTCGATACGAACGTTGTTGCTGGCGTTGATGAAGGTTAAGCCGCTTGTGGGACTGGTAACCGGCAAGTTGGAGAACAGCGGAATCTTCGGACCGGCTCCGGAGGTGCTGCTGCCGCCTACCGTGATATAGCCAGGGGTAAGCCCGTTTACGTTCGTGGGTGACTGTCCGACATCTCCGGCGCCGCCCACGGCCGAGTGTCCATTGCCCCAACCGAAGCCGAACTGGGTTCCGATGTCCCGCGCAAAGCTGCGGGTTGCGGCCACCACGCGCGCTTCGATTTCGACTTCCTGCGTCTTACGATCCAGTTGGGTAAGCAACCGGTCAAGCGAAGGAATCACATTCGGGATGTCCGAAATGATGACCGCATTCGTACGATCGTCAGAGATCACATCGCCGCGTTGTGAAAGGAACTTCTTGATAGTCGGAACCACGTCCTTCGAGTGCGCGTAGCTCAGGAAGCGGGTGACCGTGACCTTTTCCACAGCCAGCGCTTCCGACTCCTGCTGTGCACGGCGCGCGTCGGCTTCTTTTTTCAGAGTATCGACGGTGGCGATGCGCAGGACGTTCCCTTCCAGTTCGCGCGCCAGGTCATTGTTCTTGAGAACGATGTCCAGCGCCTGATCCCACGGCACATCATCCAGCACGATGGTCAGGGTGCCATGGACGTTGGGATCGAGAACCACGTTGAGTCCGCTGATTTCGTGGATCAAGCGGAAGAAATCCTTCAGATCGACGTCCTTGAGGTTGACCGAAATCGGCTCGCCCGTGTACTTCGGACCACTGGTGGCGGGGGTTTGCGCCATCTGGGTCTTCTGTTCGGCAGCGAGATTAACCGCAGGTTGTATGCCCGCCGAAGCTGCTTGCGCGGCTTGCGGCTGCATCGAAGCGCTGGCATGCACCGGGAGGAGTTCGGAGGCAGGCTTATCAGCAAACTTCGCTGCCGCTTCGAGAGCGCGCTCGGCAGGTTCAACGGCTGGCTTCGATTCGGTCTTCGTTTCGTCCTTCGGCTTGTAAGAAGGCTCGAGGAAGACGTAGTCGGTCGCCGGCTTGGTCGAAGTGGCCGTCTCGACCGGCTTGGGAGCCGGAGCCGAGGGCGACTTTCTGGTCTCGACCACAGGAGCCGTGACCGCCGCGGCGGGCATCAGCTTCGCCGTGGACGGAGTAGCCACCGCGGGCTTAATGCTGGCTTTGGGCGCGATCACCGTCTCGGAAGCTTTCGCTGGCGCCTGGGCCGTGGTGCTGGCCGTATGCAGCTTGACGACAACCTTGTTGTCGCTGCCAGGAACCAGTTCAAACTTGCAGGCCCTGTCGAGGTCGACCACAACGCGCGTGGTAGGAGGCGTCTGGCCATTCATGCCCACACGCAACCCTTTCACACCGTCGCTATCCACAGCCATGGAACTCTGATTGGTTCCCATTACTGTGTTTGGCAGGTCGATCACGACACGGGCGGGCGAACTCATGGTGCTCAGCTTGGGACTCACCGGCCCACGAGCCGTGATTTCCACGCTGATCCCGTCCTCGCCGCGCACCACATTGAGCTGCTGCAAAGCAGCGTGCGTGGTTGCGCTGGAGCCCGTGTTCTGCGTATCAGCCGCTATGCCGAGCTGTAGCAGCATCAGCAGCGGTAGAACAATACCCAGCAGTTTTCGCATTTCGCTTCTCCCCCACACGGGCTGGCCTTGGGCACAGCGCGTGTCTTTCTTCAAGCTCGCCATTGAAATTCGCCAATCTAAACAGCCGGCGTCGTGATCCGTTTCACAACATCCTTGGTGAACGGTTTCCCCAGCCGGTCTTGAAAGTTCTGCTTGAACACGATCGAGTCGACCGTGATCTTCAGCACATATCCGTTAAACACCGGATCGTTCTCCCGCAGGAAATACGCCTTGTTCAATCCGTTGGTGACGACAGCAATCATGCCGTTGTCCGACTTGACTACGCCGTGCAGCGAAATCTGTTCGATGTCCAGGCACTTCTTGCCCGTGCTGCAGCCCGAACCGGATTGCCGGCTAACAACCGGGCTGATGAACGGATCGCGCTTGCCGGTCATCGAATATTTGCGTTCCTTCTCTTTTTCCTCCGGCTTGTCCGCCTTGGCAGCTTCCCCAGCCGCGGGCTTGGACTCCGCCTTGGGAGCCGGTGCTGCCGGCTTGGCCGCCGCAGTCTTGTCCTTCGCGGCAGGCGTTGCCGGAGCAGATGGCTTGATCGCCGCTACGGCTGGTTTGGCCGGAGCCGCGGGCGGAGTAGCCTTTGCCGGCACTGCTTTGGCCGTGGAACTTGTTGCGGGCGTCTGCGCGGTCTTGGGCGCAGCAATCTGTATCGTCTGAGCGGTCCCTTGGGCTGAAGCTGGTTTCAACGTCGCCGGACTATTGGCCGGAGTCTTTGCCGGAACGACTGCAGGCTTCGCCGGAGCCGCAGCCACTTTTACTGGTGACGCTGCGGGGTTGGCTGCTGTCTGATTTGGAGTTGCAGTCGGCTTCGCCGCAGTTTGATTCGACGGCGCTTCAGATTTGGTTGCAGGCGAACTTGCGGTGGTTGCAGGCTTTGCCGGAACAGCCGCTCCCGGTTTTGCGGCTGTGCCGGCGGACGGCTTCGCCGGAGCAGCGCTACCCTGCAGGGCGGCATTGCTGGCCGCAGTCTTCTGTTGCGCAACGTCCTGCAACGAGTTCTTGGTGTCCTGCAGAACGGTCGCAGGATTCTGCGCCGCCGCAGTGCCCACCGAAATTGCCAGTGCAACGATGCCAGTGGTCAGCTTCATAGAATCTCCTACCTTTTCACCGTCGCCTGGCCGGGGGTTGCCGGAGCCGCCGGGTTCAGGTCATGGCTGAAGAACGTCGTCGCCGTACAGGTCGCCACGATGCTCTCGTTGGGCGCGTACTGGTACGTCTTCTTGGCCTTGGCGTCGCCTGGCTTGCGCGTGGTCGATACCAGCAGACCCGACACGTTCACGATGCGTTCCAGCTTTCCGACACGGTCGAAGAAATTCAGCATCGAGTAGTACGGTCCGTCCAGTTCCATCTCGAACGGAACTTCCGTGTAGAACTCTTTCTGAGCGGTCGGCTTCGAGGTATAGCGGCGGATCTCGATTCCCGCCTTGGACGCTTCCGCATCCATCATGCGCATGAAGCCGTCGACTTCTTTCTCGTCAGGCACGATTCGCCGCTCGATATCCAGTTGCTGCTTCAGGCTTGCGAGTTGGCGCTCGATCTCGGCCAGCTTCGGCCGGTAGGCTTCCAACTCCGCGTTCTCCTTCTGTTTGGCCTCAAGCTTCTCTTGTGCGGCGGCATTCTGATCGCGCTGGGTCTTGAAAATGGTGAAGTACAAACCTGCCGTCACCAGACCCGCGCCCAGCACCACCGCCGCCCACTGCTTGAGACCCGACATTTCCCCGAAATTCGCCATAATTTCCCGCCTTTAGGACTTGCCCTTCTCACATGTCAGGGTGAACTGAAACGCCTGCATGTCTTTGATCTGGTCGTCCTGAATGCTTTCCTTGATCTCGATGTTGCGGAAGAATCCCGTCTTCTGCAGGTTCGAGATCAGGTTGGCGACCGCATCGGAACTCAGCGCCATGCCTTCGATATCGACGCTAGCGCCCTGGTCCTTCATGTTGTTCAACCACACAGCTTCGGTGTTGTTAACCGTCTCTCCCACCATCGCCATCAGGTTGACCGGCCCGGCCTGATCCTTGCGCAGCTGGTCAATCACATCCACGCGCCGCTTGTAGTTCTCCGCTTCGCGTTGCCGAGCCATGTAGCGTGCCTTGACGTCGGCCAACTCGCGGTTCTTCTGCTCGGCCCTCACCATGTTCTGCGCGATGGTCTTCTTCTCGGCGTCCAGGTGATACCAGGTGTACAGATTGAATGCAGCCGCCAGGCCAAATGCCAGCAAGACCTTGAGGCGCGGCGAACCCATGTCGCCGACTTCCATCGTCGGCATCGATGGCATGGAGGACCGCTTGCCTTTCGGTTTTTGAACTTCCAGCAGGTTGATTCGGATCATAAGTCGTTGAAACTCCTCAAAGCCAAACCGACTGCCACGGCCAGCTGGCCCGCGTTCTGCTCAATCAGTTCTGCTCCCGTTCCGTCCGCCGGGGGCATGACCCGCTGGAACGGATTGAACAGTTCCACCGGCATCGAGAATTCCTGGCGAAGTCCTTCCACCAGTCCTGGGACTTTCGCCGAACCACCCGCCAGATAGATCTTCTCGATGTGCTCACCCGCTGCGCTGGCCCGGAAGAAGTCAAACGTCTTCTGGATTTCCAGCACGATGATCTCGGTGACCTGCTGCAGGATCGGGGTCTTGGCGTCTTCACTGACCGTACCCACCTTGTGGCCCAGCTTCAGGGCTTCCGCGTCGTCGAAGCTCAAGTCCAGTTCCTTTTGCAGGGAATCGGTGTACTGATGGCCCCCCACGCTGACGTCACGCGGGAACAACGGGGTCGTACCCTTCACGATGTTGATGTTCATGACGCTGGCGCCCAGGTTCAAAAGCGCCACCACCTGCCCTGGAGCGGGCTCGTAGTTGTATTCGTAGCAGTTCTGCAGGGCCAGAGCATCGATGTCCACGATAGCCGGAGTGCGTCCTGCCATCGAGAGTACGTTGGTGTAGTTCAAAATCTTGTCCTTCTTGACGGCCACCAGCAAAACGTCCATCTGCGGACTGCCGGCTTCCTCGGACAAGATCTGGTAGTCGAGATTCACGTCGCCGAGATCGAACGGGATGCAGCTGGCGGCTTCTTTCTGGATCGCCTCGGCCAGTTCCGCGTCGCTCATGGAAGGCATCGGAATGCGTTTCACGATCACTGAGTGGCCGCTCACGGAAGTGGCTACGTTCTTGGACTTGATCTGGTGCTCGGTGAGCAACTCTGAGATCGCGCTCGACACGGATCCCGAGTCGACGATCATGGAGTCGACTACGATATCTGGAGCCAGCGGCTTGAGTCCGAGGTGCGCCACCTCGATGTCACGCCCCTTCCGCTTCAACTCCACTGCCTTGATACTGGAGGAGCCCACATCCAGACCAACAATCGACTTCGATCCGAATCCAAACATGTGACCGCCTTTGTAGCGCCGGCGTCCCGCCGGCTTTTGTCTTACTGCGTCCCGGCTGCCTTGACGGCCGCCTTCGGTTGTTTCTTCTTCGCCCGTACTTCCGTCTGGTTCGACTTTTCTTCCATCCACTGGTCCAGCTTCGACTTCTTGAAGCGCCAGCGGTTACCCAGCTTGAAGGCAGGAATCTTCTGCTCGTTGACGTACTTGTAGAGCGTATCCGGACTCACTCCCAAGTACTGCGAAGCCTGCCGTATGTTCATCACTTCACGCGAGTCGGCCATAGAGTTCATTTCCCTTCCACAGAATCGAGCCTCGTCAGCCGGTGTCTCCGGCGGCGAAAGCAACCTTTGAGAGGAAATCCCTCGATCCAAATCGTGCTTCGAGCGGATTTCGGTGTGCAGAGCATATCTCAACCCGGGAAAACCCAGAGTCGAGCCAAATCTCCGAGTTTCACCGTGTTTTATACCTGTTTTCTGGAAAATTACTTTAGTGTATTTGCAGATTACGGCTACATGTTGAGATTAACGAATGAGTGACCACTACTAAAAGTGGTATCTATTCACTCAACGGCCAGTTACGGCAACTCACATAACCAAAGTACTAACGACGGTACGAAGGTCGTAAGACAGCCGTGATCCTATTGAACAGTAAGGACTTAGCTTCCGCTCGAAATGTGCCGTTTCGAGCCGTTTTTACGGCCTTTTTGGCTTTTTCGAGGTGCGCTTCGGCCACGCATCGCTGGTCTTTTGTCACTGACGTACACGACTCGCTTGCTACTCTGCTCAGTTTCTTGGCGCTTTCAATCTCGCGGTGGCAGGTACTCCTATGAAGCTTCTGGTGATTGGTTCTGGAATGATGGGTTCAGCGGCCGCTTCCGACATGGCGCGCCAGACAGATGTGCAGGCCGTTACGCTCGCCGACGCGGACCTGCAACGCGCACGCGCGGTTACTGCCAGAATCAATCGCCTGCGCGGCGACAAGAAGGTGAGGGCCGTCGCGCTCGACGCCTCCAGTGAGGTGGCAGCTACGAAGTTGCTGAAAGGTCACGATGCCGCCCTGTCGGCAGTTCCGTACTTTCTGAATCTTGGGTTCGCGAAAGCGGCCATCTCAGCGAGCTGGCACTTCGCAGACCTGGGCGGAAACAACACGGTTGTGCGGCAGGAGTTGGCGCTATCAAGCAGAGCGGAAAAACGAGGAGTGGCGATCGCTCCCGACTGCGGCCTTTGGCCGGGCATGGCCTCAATCCTGGGCGGCGAACTGGTGCGGCGCCTCGGAGGTCGCGCCGACGCGTTGCGCCAATACGTCGGCGGGCTGCCGGAGAAACCGATGCCGCCCTTCCATTATCAATTGGTCTTTTTCGGTCGAGGGCCTGATCAACGAGTACGTAGAACCTGCGCGCATTTTGCGCAAGGGAAGGCTGCGCACGATTGAACCGCTGACCGAGCCGGAAGAATTTCATATGCCAGGATTCTCACCGCTGGTCGCGTTTCACACCCGGGCGGCACATCGACGTTACCAGAGAGCTTTGAAGGCAAGGTCGGCGAGTGTTTCGAGAAGACCCTGCGCTATCCGGGCCACTACGACCTGCTGAGCGAACTGAAGGAATTGGGCCTGTTTTCGAGCAAGAAAGTGAAAGTTGGAGGCGTGGAAGTGGCACCCCGTGCGCTCATGTCGAAAATTTTCGAAGGGAAGTTCGCGGGGAAGGGACCGGATGTATGCATCATGCGTCTGGAGGCGCACGAGTTGGTGAGCACATACGGTGTGCGCGGCCTCTTGGGTGGACAATTGAAGGGTCGCGTCGACACCTTTACGCTGGTCGACCATTACGATCCCAAAACCGACATGAGCGCGATGATGCGGACAACGGCGTTTCCAGCATCGATTGTTCTGCAGATGCTTGCCTCTGGCGTGATCACCAAACGCGGCAGCATCCTGCAGGAACGCGATGTTCCAGCGGATAGGTTCCTGGATGAAATGGAGAAACGGGGAATTCAGATTCATTACGCACTGGAGTGAGGACGCAGTCGTGGGTAGTTAATCCTTAGTCCTTGGCCGCTAGCTTTTTCGGGCCGAGTAGTACGCGCCTCGTGCCGGCCGCCGGACAGAGGCGCAATATGAATAAAGCCCGAGCCGACAGCTGACGAGTAGCGGGTTGCATCTGCTCTCATGTACTCTGATTTGCTCAAAACTCCTGGAGGCTCTTGTTGCGTTTCCTCGATCGCCTGCAACCTCTGGCCTTGCTGGCGTTGCGTGTGACGTTGGGCGTCATCATGCTCGCTCACGGTTCCCTCAAAGTCCATCGCCACATGCACGAGTTCGCCAGCTACATCGCCACCTTGGGATTGCCGCTCTGGCTGGGCTATGCTTCCGCGTTTACGGAGTTTGTCGGCGGAATCCTCCTAATCACTGGCACCTTCACCCGGCTGGCGGCGTTTTTTGTTTTCCTGAACATGTGTGTCGCGATCGGGAAGGTGCACTGGCAACATGGCCTGTTAGGTGCGGGAGGATACGAGTTCGCTCTGGCCCTCTGCACGATGGCCTTTGTCCTGATCTTCTACGGAGCTGGCCCTATTTCTATCGATGCGATTCGGGGCGGTGGCCGAGACCGCAAAGGCAGTACTTCTCGCTAAGCTGGCCCAGGCCCTGAAACTTCCTTGCTCAAGAATCGCGTGTCCCAGAACACACTTCTGCCTACCACCGATCACCCCTAGCCGTGACTCGCATCACAGCACAAATTGCCGCTGAAAGCCGAAACTGAAGCACAAAAGGCGGAATTTGCTGAGTTCCGTTACAGCATTTCTCCGCGGCACGCGACTTTGGGTGAGTTTCGCAACAGAAAAAAGTTTTCTGGGAAGCGGTTTTATAACTTAGGAGAGAAAGCCATCATGAAGACGACGAAGCTGTTGATGCTGGTGGTGACGATCGCAGTTGCGCTGTTCATCCTGATTCCGAACCTATCATGGGCGGATGATGGAGCCGGAGTTTACAAAGCAAAGTGCGCCGCCTGCCATGGCGCAGACGGAGCCGGGAAACCGGCTGCCAAGATCCCTGCCCTGAATGGGGACGATGCCAAAAAGCAGTCGGATGCGGACCTATCCAAGGCCGTCACCGAAAAACCCAAGCATGCCGGAATCGCCAAGACCCTGACTCCTGACCAAGTAAAGATGGTGGTTTCCTACGTTCGCGAACTGCAGAAGAAGTAGAACGGCTGTTCCCTTTTGCGCACCAGCCTGGCCGTGCAACGACTCCGGCGGGGCTGGCTTGCTTGAGGGGGTGCCTCTGGATAGCGACCAGCGCCACTCTGCGGACCGAACGGGAACAGCTTGGGCCGTTCGCAGCCAGCAAGGCGGACACCTCCAGCATCGCGCTCAACCCAGGAACAGCCTCCCCGGGTCCTGGTGTCGGTTCTCCAGGACCCGGGACAGAGTTCCGCCGAAGGCATGTTGGGGCCGGCGTCCGGGGTTTCTTCTCCAAGGGTAGACACACCGACCAGTCATCTTTCCGGAGGGGAAACGCCGAACAGGCGCGGGCCGGAGAGATTCCCGTGAGCAAAGCGCTCCTATATGACGCGACCGTATGCATCGGCTGCAAGCAATGCGAAGCGGCCTGCGCATCGCAGAACAAACTCCCGTACGACGATGCGGTAGCCGCAGAACAAACCCAATCGGAACACAAATACACCGTTGTCCTGGCCAAGGGAGACAAGTTCATGCGGCGGCTGTGCATGAACTGTGCCGATCCGGCGTGCGCCTCGGTGTGTCCGGTTGGCGCGCTCCGAAAAACGGTCGAAGGGCCAGTGATCTATGAGGAAGACCGCTGCATGGGATGCCGCTACTGCATGGTGGCGTGTCCGTTTGGCGTGCCGAAGTACGAATGGAGCAAGCTGCTGCCGCGCGTGCAGAAATGCACGATGTGCGCCGACAGAGTGAAGACCGGGACATCAACCGCATGCGCCGAGATCTGCCCGTCTGGAGCAACGAAATTTGGCGAGCGCGACGAACTCATCGCCGAGGCCCAACAGCGCATCCGCGACAATCCAGGCCAGTACGTGAACCACATTTACGGCGTTAGTGAAGTGGGTGGGACCTCGGTGCTGTTGCTGTCGAGCGTGCCCTTTGAGGAGTTCGGTTATCGGGCCGACCTCACCAGAGATCCTCTACCCCTGTACACCTATCGCGTGCTATCGCGCATTCCCGACTTTGTTCCGTTGGGGGGAATGATGCTGGGAGGAATCTGGTGGATTACGCACCGGCGCGTGGAGGTGGCTGCGGCGGCGGCCGTCGAAAGTCCAAAGAAGGAAGACCACAAGAAATGAAGATCAGACTCTCATTTTGGAAGCTCGTATTCCTGGCCCTGATGGCGATCGGCTTCTACAGCACCGTTGTACGATTCACGCAAGGACTAGGCCGATCCACAAACCTGAACGACCAGTTCCCGTGGGGCATTTGGATTGGCTTCGATGTGCTCTGCGGCGTGATGCTGGCGGCGGGGGGTTTCACCCTGACGGCCGCCGTTCACATTTTTAACATCAAGCGGCTGCGGCCGATTGTAAGACCGACGATTCTGACTGCCTTCCTGGGATATGTGCTGGTCTGCATCGCTCTGATGTACGACCTGGGGCGCCCATATCGCATCTGGCATCCGCTCGTCATGCGGAATCCGCACTCGGTGATGTTCGAAGTGGCGTACTGCGTGATGCTTTACACGACGGTACTGGGTCTGGAGTTTTCTCCCATTGTGCTCGAGCGATTCAACCTGCAAAAACCGCTGAAAATCGTACGAGGCGCACTGATTCCCTTAGTCATTCTGGGCGTGATTCTTTCCACACTCCACCAGTCGTCCCTTGGCACGCTGTATCTGATCATGCCGGAGAAGCTACATCCGTTCTGGTACAGCCCGCTTTTGCCAGTGTTCTTTTCATCTCGGCGATTGCAGTGGGCCTTGCGATGACCATCTTTGAATCGTCGATGAGTTCCAAGCATTTCGGGCGGCAACTCGAGCTGCCGATTTTGCAGGAATTAGGGCGCGTGCTGGTCGTGGTGTTGTGTGTGTATGCGATTCTGCGTCTCGAGGATCTCCTGCACCGGGGCGTACTGAAGCTTACACTGCAACCGGGTTACGAGATGTATCTGTTCTGGCTGGAAATTCTTTTGAGTGTGATCGCCCCATTACTGCTGCTTTCCCAAAAGAACATACGAGCGAGTGCGCACGGACTCTACCTGTCCGCCGTCTTGGTTGTTCTGGGATTCATTACAAACCGGCTCAACGTGAGCATCACCGGTCAAGAGTCTGCAGCGGGGATGCACTACATGCCGAAATGGACTGAGATCGGGGTTACAAGCGCAATTATCGCCGCCGGCTTTGCGCTATTCGGATTAGCAACGAAGTACTTGCCAATCTTCCCTGCCGAGGAGCGCCCGGTGGCAGCCACTGAAGTCATGCGAACGGCTCCGGTGTTGAGCCATGTCGGAGACTGAGCCAAATCACGTACGGTGGAAACGCCTCACGCGAAGTCTCAGCGCAAAGCTGATCAGTTTGCTGTTGATCGTAATGGTCTCCACCTTTGCGCTCCTCGGATACCTCAACATTCGGCTGCACAGGCAGCACCTGGAAGCCGCCACTCTTACCAGTGCCGAGAGGGTCAGCGATGTCATCAAGCGCAGCACCAGCTACTACATGCTGCGCAACGATCGCGAAGGCATGTATCACGCGATGGCGACGATGGCCGGCGAACCGGGCATGGTACGCGTTCGCATCTTCGATCAGGAAGGCCGGATTAGTTACTCCTCCGATCCGGCCGAGGTCAGTCACATCGTTGATAAGAGCGCCGAGGCGTGTTATGGCTGTCACGCCCAATCGCAGCCCCTGACGAGGCTCAATCGTCCGGATCGATTCCGTATTTATCGCAATGGCCAGAAACAAAGAGTTCTGGGCATCATTACCCCGATCGAAAACCAACCTTCCTGTTCAAACGCGGACTGTCATGCACATCCGGCGAGTCAACAGATTCTGGGAGTCCTCGATACAAACCTTTCATTGGCGAGAGCTGACGCGCAATTGGCCCAGAGCAGCTGGAGCATGCTGGCCTATACGTTGGTGGCCTTGGTGGTCATCTCGGTAATGAGCTGGATCGTCGTGTGGCGATTGGTGGAGCATCCCCTTACGCACCTCAAAGACGGCACGAAGGAATTGTTCGAGGGGAATCTTGGCTACCAGCTCGAAGTGAGCTCTACCGACGAAGCGGGCGAACTGGCCAGGTCATTTAACAAGATGAGCCTGCAGCTGCGCGCTGCCAACGAGGAGATCGTGGCCTGGGCCAAAACTCTCGAAGACCGTGTAGAGCAAAAAACTCGTGAACTGAAGTCGGCCCACGAACATGTCCTGCATGTGGAGAAGATGGCCACCATCGGGAAGATGGCAGCGGTGGTGGCGCACGAAATCAATAATCCGCTTTCGGGAATCCTGACCTACGCGAAGCTCATTCGCAAATGGGTCGAGCGCGGAGAAGCTGCCACTACCAAGAAGACCGAAGCGGAGCAGAGCCTCGATCTGATCGCCGCCGAGAGCCGGCGCTGCGGAGACCTCGTCAAGAATCTGCTCACTTTCTCGCGCAATGCGCCCATGAACATCCAGACCACCGACCTCAATACGGTGGTCGATCGCTGCGTGCGATTGGTCACGCACCAACTTGAGATGCACGGCGTTGAGCTGCATCTCGACCTGCCCGCGGGGCTACCGCGGGTTCAATGCGATGCCGCTCAGATCGAGCAAGTGGTTCTAGCCCTGGTGATGAACGCCAACGATGCGATGCCTCACGGCGGGAACCTCTGGCTCGGCACGCGCTATGGCGAGAACGCAAAAGTGTTGGCGATTGACGTACGCGATGACGGCACCGGGATTCCCCAGAATGTGATTCCACGTCTCTTTGAACCTTTTCTGACTACGAAGGAGAACGGCAAGAGCGTGGGACTGGGCCTGGCTGTGAGCCACAACATCGTCCAAGGGCACGGCGGTCGCATCGACGTCCAGTCGGAACTCGGAAAAGGAACGACATTTACGGTAACGCTTCCGCTGGAAGCGGGGGGCTCCCTGGGTTCCCCCGCTAAGCGGGAAACAGCCGCAACGAAATCGAGGTGATTGCATTGAACACACGAAGCAAGTTGTTGATCGTGGATGATGAGCTTAGCGTGCGAGATTCTCTGGCCAAATGGTTTCACGAGGAAGGCTACGCCGTCAGCACGGCAGAGAACGCCAGTGATGCCTTGACGCGCCTGGCGGAAAACCGGTGGGACGTCGCGCTGGTCGACATCAAGATGCAGGGCACAGACGGGATCGAATTGCAGCGGCGAATGCATGAGATCGATTCTGAGATGATTGTCATCATGATGACTGGTTACGCTTCGGTCGAGACCGCAGTCGCTGCCCTGAAGAACGGTGCCTACGACTACGTCACCAAGCCACTTGATCCGGACGAGATCGCTCATCTCGTGAAAAAGGCACTGGCTCACAAAAAGACGGAGCAGGAGAACCTGCGTCTGCGCGAGACCGTAGCCGAAGCAGCCCGGCCCGAGGACATCATTGGCCAAAGCGCTGCCATGAACAAGGTTTTCGATGCTATCGAAACTGTCGGGCCCACTGACGCCACCGTTCTCATCACGGGAGAAAGTGGCACTGGCAAGGAATTGGTCGCGCGCGCGATTCATCATGCCAGTCCTCGGAGATTCCATCCTCTGGTAGTAATTCACTGTGGAGCTTTGACGGAAACTCTGCTGGAGAGCGAACTGTTCGGACACGAGAAGGGCGCCTTCACGGGAGCCCAATACAGAAAGAAAGGCAAATTCGAAATCGCTGAGGGCGGAACCGTCTTCCTCGATGAAATCGGCGATATCAGTCTCAAGACCCAGACCGACCTGTTGCGAGTGCTGCAAGAGCGCGAGATCGTTCGGGTGGGTGGGAACCAACCCATTAAGGTGGACTTCCGCTGCGTGGCCGCCACCAATAAGAATCTTGAGATGATTATCGACGAAGGCAGGTTTCGACCCGATCTGTTCTATCGGCTGAATGTCTTCAGAATTGAGCTACCGCCGTTGTGCGAGCGCAGAGACGACATTCCTTTGCTGGTGAATCATTTTGTCAGCAAGTTTTCCATGCAGATGAACAAGAAGATCACCCGCGTTGCTCCGGCGGCGATGAACCTTTTGCAACAGCAACCGTGGGCGGGCAACGTTCGCGAGCTTGAAAATGCCGTCGAGAGGGCCATGGTGGTGGCACAGGAACCGGAGATCCGCGACTCGGACTTCATCTTCAAAACCAATGCATTTCCTAACGGAGCACCGAAGAGTCTGGATGAAATTGAAAAAGCGTACATTCTCAGGACTCTCGAGACCACCAATTGGAATCAGACGCGCGCCGCTGAGATCCTGGGCATTGATCGAGTAACATTGCATCACAAGCTGAAGGGATACGGCTGGAGTAAGCCCGCTGTTCAAGTGCGATGAATCTACACCTGCTCCCGATCGGGGACCTCGACGACGGGTTGCTGGGGGAACTGGCGCCCGCCTTGGCGGGAATCTTTCGTGTGCCGTGCGTGCTGGCGCACCGGTCGCTGAATCCTGACTTCGCCTATCACCGTGAGCGTGAGCAGTACCACTCCTCAGAAATCTTGCAGGCGATGCAGGCGCATGTAAGTTCGGACTGCTGGCGCGTTTTAGGAGTGACCGCTGTCGATCTTTACATTCCGATCCTCACCTTTGTTTTCGGTGAGGCGCAGATCGGAGGGCCCTGCGGCCTGGTCTCGGCGTATCGTCTTCAACAGAAATTCTACGGATTGCCCCACGATCCGGAGATTCTTCGAGTGCGCCTCCTGAAGGAGGCAGTTCACGAGATCGGACACACCCTCGATCTATCCCACTGTGATGACTATCAATGCGCGATGGCGCCGTCGCACGCCGTCGAGTGGATCGACCTGAAGGAATATAGGCTATGCGACTCCTGCCGTGCACAGGTTTTTGTGGATGATTAGCAATGGTTGTGGCTGCTGCTTCCCTCTTTAGGAGATCTGTCTAAGTTCCAGTTCGGTGATCAAATCTGGCGAACATTCGGCAGCCTTGATGACCCGCCGTCCTATCTCTATTTGCAGAACCAGTGGGCTCTCCCGTAACCATAGGTTTCTGAGTACTATTTGGCGGCGCGCACCCGAAGAAGTTAGGAAACCGGCGTGCATTGCAGATTCCTTCCGATGCCGGAAGGCAGAGGCTTGAGCCTTCCGAGGGAGGATGACGCAATGCTGCACAAGTGCGCGAACCAGGCTTGTTCCACTCCATTCCGACGCTTGCGGGAAGGGAAACTGTTTCAGGTCGAGACGGAAAACTTCCCTGCCAGTGGATCGGCGGCGGAGTCGTCTCGCAAGACGCGCAGCCGACGGCGCATCGAACACTACTGGCTGTGCGATGCATGTTCTCCCTTCGTGACCCTCACATTCGATCAGCAGCACGGCGTGATCACAGTGCCGCTTCCGGGCGGAGCGGGGCAAAAGATCGTCAAAGTTGTTCCCCCCGAGGAAGTCGTTCAGCCGGCCTTTCTTGCTACCGACACTCCGCCGAGAAATATGCGAGAGGTGACGGAATGAAAGGCCAGCCAGCAGTGTTCTGCTCGATTTGCGGTGAGCCCATCAGGCTCCGCAGTCGATGCAGCCATTTGGATCTATATAGAGTTGAGTAGCGGTTTCAAAGGCAGGCTCGTCTTTCTTGGGATGAATGCAATCGGTGGGGCATGCATCGACACAAAGCACATCTTTAATGCAGGAGTCCGTAATTACATAGGCCATGACACGTCCTTCGAATCAACAGGATGGAAAATCGAGTACGGAGTCGGAGTAAACAGACCGGCGTAGATACTGCCGTGATAACGGTCACGAGCAAACGTGGGCAATAGATCACTCGGAAGTGTGATCGTCATCACAGCAAAGGCGGTGCTCTCAGGGTAAAAAAGACGGCAACAGAGACGCATGTACTGACCCCAGAAATTGCCCGGCCCCCCTCCAAGACCCCATAAGCCGCTACCTCAGCGGCGGGCCGGGCATTTTTTTCTGGGCTTTTTTCTCTCGTAAGGCGGCTTCCTCGATCAATCCAGGAGTTGCCGCCTCCGCTCGAGTGGGGCGTGTCATGCATGACACAGCGTCTCTGCTCACACACTGTTTTTCCGCTCCCTTGCCGATCCTAAACCATTATTTATCAGTCATGTAAAGGATGGTCCTAACGCTGCCACCTAGCTTGACGCAAGTCAGAACCAACGAGGTGGCTATGACGGGGACAAAGCAATTTTGGGCGAAGCGGAGGTCAGCGAAGTTCTTCACTTTGATTTTGATCCTCTTCTTGGCATCGGCAGCTTACGGTCAAACTGATACCACTATCGTCCCTCCCCGCGCCCACAGGCAAGTGGTCATCAGCATTCCCGACCGAAAACTGGCAGTAGTCGAGAACGGAGTCGTGCTTCGTACGTTCGCCGTCGCTGTGGGTGCGGCTGTGAGTCCAAGTCCCACGGGTGAATTTGGGATCGTTCACCGCCTTGTCGAGCCCACCTACTACCACGCCGGAGTGGTGATTCCGGCGGGACCTACGAACCCTCTTGGGCCACGTTGGGTCGGACTCAGCAAGCCGGGGTATGGCATTCACGGAACCAACGCGCCCGGATCCATCGGGAAGGCGGCATCGCATGGGTGCATTCGCCTGCGCAACCGCGACATCGTGCAATTGTTCGCGATGGTGAACGTTGGAGACACGGTGGAAATCCGCGCGGAACGAGACGAACAGACGGCGCAGATCTTCGCTGACGAAGCACCAGCAACAACGGTAGCGGCTACGTTGCCCCAGACAACTGGAGTTGCGGGTGGCCAGTAGGTTTGAAGGAAAAACAAGAATTTCATAGGAGAAGTTTATGCAAATGGCAATCACAGTAATCGCAGTGATCGCGGGGATGGTTTTCTCCCTGGCAATCGGACTCCTGGTGGAAGAGTTCATCTTCGGAGAAATTTTCCGCCTGGTCTTTGCACGGCAGGCAGTGCGGGCGAAGGCAGAACAGAAACGCTGAGCGCAAAAGGAGAACGACAATGTTGTTCCTGAAGTATGTGTTGATGACGGGCGGCGTCGGAATGATCCTGGTCGCCCTCGGAATTCTGGCGTACGACCTGACGATGGAAGTCCAGTACCGGCGCGCGATGTCTGGGGGTACAACGCCGTTACCGGCCATTCCAAGACTGCGCTGGCGGACCGCGATCGCACTAGCGATGCTGGCTTGGGCACCGATTCTCATCGCCCTCAGCATTGTTGTGATTCCCAGCGGCACGGCAGGAGTTCGTGTCAGCCAGACGCAAGGAACGCTGGCTGGAACGCTCTATCCAGGGGTGCACTTTGTTACTCCCCTGCTGGAGCGAGTTGTGCTGTTCGACACACGGGACCAGCTGTTTACGACCGGGTCGACGGAGGATGGAAAAACTTCGGCCGGTGCTGTCAAAGCGCAGCCCTTGAATGTCCAAGCCAAGGAGGGCCTGACGCTGGGACTCGCAATCACAGTCCGCTATCGGGTGGATTCCAAACGGCTCGACATCGTAGAAGCAAACTTGCCCCAACCAGTGGAAAGGGAGATTGTTCCTCCCGTGGTGGCCAGTGTTTGGCGAGAACTCGTGCCTAACTACACTGTACGCGATGTGTTCGCGGCCAAGCGCGAGGAAGTAAGGATGAAGGCGTCGAACCTTATCACGCAGAAGCTGGCCGCCGATGGAATCATCGTGAAGGAAGTCATGTTGCGAGACATCCAATTGCCTCCGGAATATGCAAAAGGCCTGGAGACTCTGCTGCTGAAGGAACAAGAAAACGACCGCATGGCCGTCGATACCGAGATCCAGCAGAAGCAGGTGAAGATTGCGGAACTGCAGGCGGAGGCGACCAAGGTCCAGCAGGTGAAGCAGGCTGAGGGCGAAGCACAGGTGCATGTGTTGCAGGCCAAGGGCGAAGCGGACGCGATGCAGTACACACTTCCCCTCAAGGAAAAGCAGATTCAGCAATCGAAGCTGGAAGCTGAGGCTCGCAAGGAATCAACCATCAAGAACGCAGAGGCTGCCGCCGAAGCCAAAGTCATCGACAGCAAGGCTGAAATGGAACGCCGGAAGTTGCTGGCCGATGCAGAAGCGGACCGCATTCGTGTAACCGCCGCAGCCGATGCCGAGCGGATGAAAGGCGAAGCCGCCATCCTGAAGCAGAATCCGCTGCTCATTAACAAAATCGTGGCAGAACGTCTCTCGGACAAATTGCAGATCATGATGGTTCCGTCAGACGGAAAGTTCTTCTTCGCCAACGATGTGCTGCGCAGCATGAATATGGCAAACCACACGAGTCAAGCGGAGGTACCGGAGGATCCGCAGGACAAGTAGTTTCATACGCGGCGTTGCTGGTGGGGACGCGCTCGCAAGGGCGAGGGCGGCCTCCAGGGACAAACGGACGACTCTTATAAGTACCGACTGCCATGATCAGCACTCGTCACAATGGCATTTATAATTCGGTCATCCTCAAGATGCCGAGTCGCTCGTCACGCGTTTTTCGCAAGGCACCTTACGTTCTTTTGGTCATTTCTTTTCTAACGACAGCGGTAAGCTCTGCTAGCGACTGGACAGGAGCGGAACAGGAGTTGGCCCGGAAGATCGTCGCCGTGACTGGTCCGGGCGCGATTTCTTTCGCGTTGGTGAACCGGTCCTCGCTCGACAAAAAAGACGCCGACGAAATCAGCCAGGGGTTACGCGTACAACTCGAATCACTCGGAGCGCGCACCGTAAAGCCTGAGCAGGCGGCCGCATCGGTGCAGGTTTCGCTTTCTGAAAATCTCCAAAGTTATGTCTGGGTCGCACAGATCCAGCAAGGTGCCGGAGAGTTTTCGGTAGTGATGGTATCCACACCACGCTCTGATTCCGCCACATTCGCACGGGAAACAGCCCCGCTCACGGTTCGTAAGATTCCCCTCTGGGCGCAGGAAGAACGTATCCTCGACGTTGCTGTGCTTGAAGAGACACCTGGGCCATCACACATTGCCGTGCTTGACCCAGAACGCATTGCTTTGTACCGGCTGGTAAACGGACACTGGCAAAGAGAGCAGGAACTCGAGGTGGCGCATGCGCGGCCGTGGCCTCGCGACATGCGCGGTCGCCTTGTGCTGCGTCAAGATCACCTGCTGGACGCCTACCTGCCCGGAGTCTTCTGCCAAAGTTCCAATCTTGTGCCGCTTACTCTCAATTGCCGGGCCAGCGATGATCCGTGGCCGCTTTCGATCCAGTTTCCACTTGCAGGATTCTTTGCCACGACACGAAACTACTTCACGGGAGTCCTTTCACCGGGAATCGGAAAACAGACTTCGACGATGAAGTTCTACTCTGCTGCGCCCCTTCCTCGACCGAGTTACACCTTGTGGATGTTTGCTGCGGTGGATGGACAGGTACACCTTCTGGATGGGATCAGCGAACAAGTTTCGCGATTGAATTGGGGAAGCGACATGGCCAGCATCCGAACGTCGTGCGGCTCTGGCTGGCAAATTCTGGCCACGCGGACAGGCGACCATGCGACCGACACCCTGCGAGCTTATGAGGTAGCGGATCGCGAACCAGTTGCCGTGAGCCCGGGAGTGGAATTCGCGGGCGGCATAACAGCGCTATGGACAGAAGGAAAGGGAGCGACTGCAGTTGCAGTCTCACGAAATGCGGAAACGGGGAATTATGAGGCTTTCCGGTTGGCGGTGGCTTGCGGTCAGTAGTCTGTTGTGGGCGTCACTGAGCGCGGAGACAAGGCCGCAATATGGCGGGAATTTGCGGATCACGACCCGCATTGCTCCGTCTTCGCTTGATCCCGCGGACCGCACCCAGGCGGATTCCGTGGCTCGCCAGAACCTGGATTCCTTAATGTTCGATACGCTTGTCACAATCGACAATCGGGGACGACTGCAACCGGCCCTGGCTACGTCCTGGAAGGCCGAGCCGGGCAACCAACGTTGGCAGTTCTGGCTGCGACGCGGTGTCAAATTTCATGACGGCTCACCGCTTACGCCAGAGGCGGTGGCTGCTTCGTTACGACTGGCGAACCCAGGATGGAACATCGTGCCGGCGAATGATTCGGTCATCATCGTGCGGGATGCGCCCGCGCCGGACTTAGGGGCAGAACTCACACGGGAACAGAATGGGATCGCCAAGCGGGGTGCTGGCGGCAGCGTGGTTGGTACAGGTCCATTTCATATCACGGACTGGCAAGCTGGAAAGAAGCTGACCCTTGCCGCCGCAGAAGGGTATTGGGCCGGTCGAACGTTCCTCGATACCATCGAAATCGAGATGGGCAAGAACTCACGAGATCAGCTGATTGCACTCGAACTCGGAAAAGTAGATGTCGTTGAGGTCGCCTCAGACCAATCGCATCGCGCATCAGCGGAAGGTCGACGTGTAGTCAGTTCCTCACCGATCGAATTGATGGCTTTGGTATTTACTCGTGAACGACAGTCGCCTGACGAAGGCAAGCTACGGGACGTCCTCGCGCTTAGCATCGACCGTAGTTCCATACGAGGTGTTGTTTTGCAGGGCGTGGGAGAGCCTTCGGGAGCAATTCTTCCCAGCTGGATCAGCGGGTACGCGTTCGTTTTTCCAACGGATCAGAACCTCACACGCGCGCGCCAGGAACGAAGTGAGATTCGGCAAGTGCCCGTTTGGACTCTGGGATACGATGCAAATGACGCATTGGCACGGGTAATCGCTGAGCGCATCGCGTTAAACGCGCGGGATGCCGGACTCACGTTGCAAACGACAACGTCCGCCAATGCAGATATTCGTTTGACACGCCTCACATTGACGTCCCTGAATCCACGTGTTGCGTTGGCGCAGGTGGCTTCGACTCTCGGCCTACCAGCGCCGAAGTTTGGGACAGGTTCAACCGACGAACTCTATCAGGCTGAAAGCAGTCTCTTGCAGACCCAGAGGCTGATTCCGCTTTTTCAGTTGCCTGTGAGTTACGCCCTGAATACTTCGGTGCAAGATTGGGATCAAGATTTGGACGGTAGTTGGCATCCGGACAATGCCTGGCTGGGGAGCAATCGCCCGTGAGCTTTCG